>Ga0137372_10000630_pt1 | contig 33633 bp, 17 predicted proteins | sample SagtaG_6_FD_104911 | JGI IMG/M metagenome (GOLD analysis project Ga0137372, IMG submission 104911) | Vadose zone soil microbial communities from Sagehorn Ranch, Mendocino, California, USA - Sage1_R_60_16 metaG | ecosystem: Environmental > Terrestrial > Soil > Vadose zone | place: USA...
GAGCTGGCGGATGACGGCCTCGTCGTCCACCACCAGCACCCGCGGAACCCGCCCCGCCATGCCGTCACGCTAGCGGCGCCCGGCGTCTGGTGTGACCCGTTCCTGCTACCCTGACCCGGTCCCCGCCCTCGTAGCTCAGGGGATAGAGCACCGCCCTCCGGAGGCGGGTGCGCAGGTTCGAATCCTGCCGGGGGCACCGACCCCGACGATGTACGAACCCTCGACTAGCGGTTGAGGGTTCGTACATCGTCGGGTCGACCCCATGCACCGCGATGGCCGCCGCAGAGCATGCCGGCCGGGCGGGCAGGACACGGGCTGGCCGCTGTACGACGTGCGCGACATCGATCGTCTCGACATCGCAGTCGGGGGTGCGTTCGTGCGCGACGACAACCGTGACGACGAAACGGCTCAATCGCTGCCGACCAGGCGGCGGATCACTGACGACCACACCGGAACGCCAGCCCGATCAGCCAACGCCTCCCGCCAGTGCCGACGATGCCAGTAACACCCTATCGACCAACTCTTGAGCGGTCGGACCGCCAACCCCGAATTGGAACGTGAGCTATCAACCTCCCATGCCGTCGCCCAGCGAACGATCCAACAACAGACGCCGGCATCCGTGCAAGCCAATCATCACCCTCGGCTACGGCGGCGCCTTACCGCCGCCGGTCCGTCGCTGCGGTCTCCAACCTCCACGAGTCCGGAGGCGGCCCAGACCCGAGCCGGACGGCCGTGCCGACGATGCAGGCGGCGGTTCTAAGCTGACGGGCCTACCGACGCCCTGGCAGTCGCTCGTGCAAGTCGTTGATAACGGCGAGCACTGGCTGCCAGCACATGAGGACTGTGTCGTTGTCGGGTGTGATTCCTCTCTTCTGCTGCGCGCGTGGGTGCACGAAGTTGCGGTACTGTCGGACGATGTCGCTGAACTCGAATGCGTCAGGCTGGATCCATCCACGCTTGTGCGCGCTCTTGAGGAGCAGGTCGAGGCTTGTCGTCTCCGCCCTTCTGATGTCGGGATCCCGGAGTTTGACCACGTCGTCGAGCAGTCCTTCGATGAACGACCCGGTGCCGACTATGGCGAGTACGAAGGCACCCGCAGTGCGCGCCGCCTCGACCTCATCGAGGCGCGAGATCAGGATGTCTGCGAGCGCCGGATCGCTGACCAGGCTCCGCACTTTCGCGCGGAGCTCCGCTGACCGGAGCGCCTCGGCCACCTGCTCGATCGACGCACGCTCGCTGTCCGTATCTGCCCGCCGGGCGAACGGCCGCCCTTGGTCCAGCCCAACCTCGAAACCGTCGGCGGCGAGCAGCTCGTTCATCGGTTCGACGAGAGCCTCCGCCTCAGCAAGACTTCCCTCGTACTCCCGCGGGTCGATGACGCGACGGAGCAGCGCACCGATCGCCTCGATGTCATCATTACGAGCCCTAATCGTCTCGATGAGCCACGGCACGCGACCTTGGCGACCGAGATAGGGCGCATCCCACCCAGCGCCTTCCAGGAATCGTTGCAGCTGCCGGACGCTCCGTTCGTTCAGCCCGTCGAGATCGCAGATGAGCTGGGCGAGCCTTTCAATCGTGCGGACGTCGAGAACCGGCACGCCGTCACCAGCCGCCGCTGTCGATCCGCATGCGTTGAGCCAGCGGCATCACGGCAGTGAGCCGGGCCCTGACGTTGGATCCCATCCGCTGTAGGCCGTACCGGCTGAGCGTCGCTCGAAACACCAGCTCGTCGTCGTCCCACCCGACGAGTTCACCGGCGGCATGCATCACCGTGGCAAGCTCGGCGGGGGGCACGTGCTCGAATGCGCGGGGGCCGAGCTCCCGCACGACGATGGGGGGTTGCTCGGGGAGTCGGAAGGTACGGGGTCGGACACCGGACTCAAGCAGAGGATCCTCCTGCACGATGAGGCCCTGTCGTACCGCCGCGGTGGCAGCGGAGTTAAGCAACTTCGCGATCTGCTGTCCCACTCGCATGCCCTCCGATGAGCGCACGTACGCGGTGTGCAGCCGGTGGCCGAGAACAGGACCCTCCACTGCCACAATGGCGACCAAGCCGTCGACGAGATCGGTGCGTCGGGCGAGGCCCACCGGGACCACTCTTCCCCGGAACGGCTGGTACGGCGGGAGCGGCTCATCGAGCGGGCTCTGAACGACCGGCGTTAGGGGAGCAACAGATTCGACTGCTGGCTCGATGGGATCCTGGTCGACGATCTCGAGAAGGTCGTCGTCTTCAACGAGGTCATATTCGTGGCGGAGGTCTGCTGCGGCGTCCGCCGACTCGCGAGAGGTCTGAACATACGCCTCTGGTACTCGACCGGGGTCGTCGATGTCGTCGTGGTCGGATGGCGTACGCGCTACCGGAGATCGGTTCAGAGGGAGGATCTCCAGCCTCGCGAGCGCGTCCCAGACCGGCTTCAGAGCGCGGGCTGGCTCAATCGTGAACTGGGACTCACGGACTCTAACGATGTTCCAACCGCATCGCTCGAGCTCTCGCTGCTCTGCCATCTCCCGCCGGAACGCCTCGGCGCCCTGCCACATGTCGCCGACGCACTCGATAGCCAGCCGCGTCGTTGCGCCGACCACCACCAGGTCAAGCAGATAGCCCTGCGCGTCCACCTGTGGAACGACGGTGAACCCGCGTTCGACGAGGCGGTTGCAGATTCGCTGCTCGAATAACGACTCGAACGGCTCAACCCGAACCTGTTCCGGCACCGGTTCGGCGAGGACCTCGTGGCCGTGCTCGGACGAGCGTTGGATCTCGTAGCAGTACTCGAGCAGCCGGAATCGCATGTCCTCGCGGCTGCCCAGGTCCTCGGGCCGGATCGAGTGAAACAGCCACATCTGGTCCTTGGCCCGCGATGCAGCGACGTTGTAGCGTTGCACGTACAGGTCCCTCGTCAAGGCAGCATGCCGTAGGCCGGCCGCGGGCGCAGCCACCATCGAAAGGAACATCACGTCTCGCTCCGAACCCTGGAAGTCGGCGGCATCGCCGCATCGCAGGTCGCGCGCGACCCACTCCTCGGCCGAGAGGCGTTCTTGCAGCATCTTCTCGATCAGCTCTGCTTGTGCGGTGCCGAGCAGCGAGATGACGCCGAACGTTAGTCCGTCGTAGCGCGGGTCGACGCAGCATTTCTCGATCTGCTCGACGATGGTGTCGGCCTCGACGGGATTGACCTTGTTGGTAGTCCCGCGCTGGTATCCGTTTTCGAGGAGAACGGGCTTGATCGGGTCCAGTCGGTCGGCGCCGAACTGCCGGACGGGCACGAGCCGGACGCCGTCGGGCTCGTAGGCGATTCGGTTCGAGAACTCGATGATCTCGGGTACGCACCGACGGTGCTCGACCAGCGTCAGCATCCCGCTGAATCGCATCTTGGCCTCGTCGAACAGGCTGCGCTGTGGGTCCTGCCAGGACGAGCGGAACGGATCGTCGTACAGGTACTGGTTGGCGAGGTCGCGGAGCTGCTGCTGGTCGACGCCGACTGCCGACGGGGACACCTGCTTGTCGTCGCCGATAACGACGATACGCGGCGCCAGGTACTGCAGGAACGTCGCTTCCAGCCCGGTCTGCGACGCCTCGTCGACAACGACCACATCGAACATGTTCGGTTGGATCCGCAGCTGATCCGCAATCCTGTAGGTCGGTAGGATCCATACTGGGACCGCGGACCTGCAGCGGTCCATCGCTTGGCGGATCTCGGCCTTCCGCTGCAATTGGTACTTCCCGGTGCCCTTGCCCAGCCGCCGCACCAGGTACGCGTAGTGCTCGAGGCTCGCGCGGGCCGTCCGAGTCAGGCGGTCGGGAGCGACGGCGTGATTCCAAGCCCGAGTGGCCGCCAGTACCTCGACTTGTGAGCGGATCTCCCTCTCAAGTCGGGTGATTTCGGCCTGCACGTCGTTGACGTCGAGGGCCTCACGATTTCGGATGTAGGTTCCTGCCGCCGCCCAGGCCCACGCCTGGGAGAAGCGCGAGAGCCGGTCCGGCCAGCCGGGCTGCGAAGGCTCAGCCGCAAGCGCTGCGCGGAGGCGCGGGGCGCCCGCTTGCAAGCGATAGTCGAGGTGGTCGCGACGCGCGAGCAGGCGTCGGACCTCGATCAGCCGTTCGAGCCGCCCGAAGTCGGACGCGTAGCGCTCGTGGTCGCGGCCACGTACCCCCTCCAGCATCGAACGCACGGCTGGGACTGCCTCGGCCCAGCCTGCCTCGGCGGCGAGCCGCCGCTGCAGGTCGTCGAGTGGTCTGCGCGCCGCGGCCAGCGCGTCGGCCGCCGCGGCAACCTCGACGAGCCCAGCATAGGCGCGAATGGCACTGCTGTCGCTCCAGTCGGGAAGCGGCAGGCCGAGTTGGGCAAGCCGCTGTTCCTCGCGCCCGAGCTCGGCGGCGAGCGCGAGCACCCGGCCGAGCTGAGCGACCTCGGAGACGTGCCACTGCAGCCGCTCATACAGGGTGTCCTCGGGCGGGACGACCACGTTGGAGGGCCATGCTCGGTCAAGCGCGTTGAGTGTCTTCGTCGCTTCCATCCAGCTAAGGAACGCCTTGAGTTGAGCCAGTGTCGTCGGCGGGAACCCGTCGACGAGGACTGCCTCGAAAAGGGGTGCCGCCCGCCTAACGGGTTTGGGCGCGAGGGCTCCGATTTTCGGGCGACCGTCGGGGCCCACCTTGATGGTCCGTCCGCCGGAGAGATACTCGTGCAGGTCCCGTGCCAGCGGAATCAGGCCACCGATGTCGGAGCTGCGCAGTTCCACCTCCGTGATTGGGCCCAAGCTCCGCACGAGCGGCATTGCGCCGCCGACCAGGTTGCTGATCTGGTCGTAGCGAGCCCGCCACAGGTCGGCTCGGCGACTGCGTACGTCGTGCAGCGCGGCGGCGATCCACTGTTCCTGACGGCTCGACAGGTAGTCGATCTCGCTGACGAGGCTGTGTAGGCGTACGCGAAGGGCGTCCCTCACCGCAGCCGGGAGACGCTCCACAGCAGCGGCCGCGGGATGGGCTCGCCGGTGCTGCATCAGGCTGTCTGCTGAGGCAGCGTCGGCCTCGGCCGCGACCAATTCGGCGAACCGGCGCGGATCGGGCAGCACGGCGAGCTCTAGCACGGGGCCGCGCGCGTCCGTCTCATCGGCCGCTAGGACCGGGTCCGTTACGAGCGAGTACCACTCGACGATCTCCGTCGAGGTCAGCGGCGGGGGGTCGAGGACGTCGTCGACGTATTCGGTCAACCAGCGGTATCGATCCGCGTCCGCGGTGAGCTCACGGGCGATGGACGCGAGCGTCCCCCGATACCCGGCGAACTCGTGCGTCTGCACCTCGTCTTGGCGGGCAGCCAGCAGGACGTCGTACGCCGCCGCGCGACGGCCACGGAGATCTTCGATCGACCTGAGAGCGCGGTCCATGCGGCCCAACGCGTCCGCGGGCTCGTGGTCGGCAGCGGTCGCCGCGATGCGCTCGACCGCGGTCCGAAGATCTGCCATGTCCTCGCGCGTGCTTCCCACGACGGAGACGGCCAGCGGGCGGATGGCCGCGGGTAGCTTGGCCCTAACTTCCTTCAGCGCCCGGTCGGTGTGTGCAGTCACGAGCACCCGCTTGCCCTGGGCCAGTAAGTGCGAGATCAGGGCCGCGGCGGTGTGCGTCTTGCCCGTACCGGGAGGACCTTGCACGAGCGTCTGCGCGTGAGTGTCGACTCGCCGCAGGATCTGGAACTGACGGGCGTTGACCGGCATCGGCAGGAAGGGATCGTCATCGACCAGCACGACGGCACCGTCGCCCGGCTCCGTGTCGACAACAGGGGCATGCTCCGGGTCGACGAGCGGGAGGACCCCTGCAGGCACCGGCTGCCCGCCGCTCAACTGCTCGACGATGGTCCGGAAGATCTCGACGAGTCCCTTCCGAGCCCTCTTGCGCAAGATCAGTGCCGGGGCGAAGGCGGCGACCGGGCCCTCCACGGCCGTCGGCTGGGTGACGATGTCCTGGTAGTCGGCATCAGGAGACAAGGCGTGCACGATCCGCCGGACAATTGCGCCTGCTTCCGTTCGATCCAGCAGGTTACCTTCGAAGTCCCGCGCGCGCGTCCGCGACTCATTGAGCAGATGCGGTTGAGTGATCAGCCGCGCGTCGAGCATCTCGACTTCGACGGCGGCAGCCTCCACGGATTCGGCGGCTACGACAGCAAGACTGCCGCTGTCGTCATCGAACTCGATCGCAACGGGCGCCGTCAGCAGGTGTCGCAGCACGGTCGGGTGGTCCGCTGGCGTCCACGCCAGACAGCCGACCCCGACAACCAACTCGAGCTCCTCCGCATGGCCCAGAGCATTCACGTACATCGCAAAGAGCTCGCCGTACAGCTCCCGGACCGGGCGGTCGCGACGCTCCTGGTCCGCCCAACCCCGCCGGTCGCGGAGCCACACGCGGAACGACTCGCCAATGTCGGGTCGATCGTCCTGGTACTCGATATGGCCTAGCGGCAGGCCTTCCTCCCCGACCTCGTCCGTCGGCCGATTGATCGAGGCGCGGAGCCTCGGCTCAGTGTCCAGATCGTCGTAGGGCCCATCGAGCCACTCCCGGAGCCGGTCATCGGGCGCGGGCGGGGCGAGCCGGGGCACGCGGCCCAGAGTCAGAAAGGGTGCCCCGGCATCTGGCTCTCCCTCGTCGAGCGCGCTGTGAACCGCAGGATGCCGCGGGAGGTCGCCGAACCAGAGTACGGACCCCTCGCGCCGGTACGCCTCGACTGTACGGGCAGGCTCGTCCCGTACTTCCTGCGCACGCATGAGGAACTGGAAGAGGCGAATCGCGCGATCGACGAGCGGCGCGCGCGTCGGCGAATCCAGCGACATGCGGTGCTCCAAGGGTCCAAGGGTCGCCGCGTCGGGGTGCGGCCATACCGAATTCTTCCGACGGCTGGCCGCTTGTGTCGACCTTCACTGCCCAGTCCGGTCATGATGGAGCGCGACGCTCGCCGCACCTCCGTGTCGCGGCGGAGCGCTATGCCGACAGCTAGCGGCTCAGAGAACGATCTTCTCCAGCTTGCCTCAAGGTACCGGTTGATCCCGTCCCCGGAGGACGTCCCTAGGCCCTCGGTTGTCCTGATCAGCGATCCGCTGGATCGCTTCAGCGGTCTGGTCGTCGACCCCGACATCGACCCCCTTGGAGTGTCCGCCGGCGCCTTGACAGCGCGGGTCGCCCTGCATGATCGAGCGTCAGGATGTTCCTGTGGGCGGCCCTTGCTCCGGCGCCCGAGAAGCGTGACCGCGACGCCGTCGCGGTGATTTGCCGTGGGACGTTAGCGTTTGTCCCACTTGGCTGGCGGTGTAAAAGGTCATCGCGGTGGTGAGTCCGAGGAAGCGCGAGGAGGTTGGAGGCTTTGCGGACCCGATGTCATCGACGTCCGCTCCCGGTCGACCGAGACCATGTGCCCCACCAACCGGTGGCCGGTCAGCCAAGCGAGCGTTGGACCCTCATATCGTCGTTGGCGTACGAGGGCCGCGCCTAGCCTGGCCCGCTGCGTAGCGCCCTGGCGATGCGCTCGTTGTATGGGTGCCACCGGTCGGCCTCCTGGAGGCTTGGTCGGCCGTGAGAGCAATTCGGTAGCCCGCCGCGATCCGACGCGAGTTTGGCAAGATTCGGGCTGCGAGGCACCAGACATGGGGCAGGGCCGGGCGACCGGGGGGACGGACGAGGATGCGGGCGGACAGCGGGCGGTGGATCGAGGTCACGCCCTCGGAGTTCGCGCACGAGCGGGCCGGGCTGGCGATGGTGCGTGAACTGCTGCCCGACCGTCCGCCCTACCGGGCCTGGTCGAACTTCGAGTTTCGGGACACTCACGGCAAGTGGCATGAAGTCGACCTGCTCGTCCTGGGCGAGTCGCCGCTGCATCTGGTCGAGCTGAAGTCGTATGCGGGCAGGATCGAGGGTGACGCGTACCGGTGGCGGCGGAACGGCCGGTCGTCGGAGTCGCCGCTCCTGCTCACCCGGCGGAAGGCGCAGCGGCTGGCGAGCGTGCTGAAGGCGGCGCTGCGGGAGATCGACCCGACGGTGAGCAGCCAGGTGATCCCCTACGTGCAGGAATGTGTCTTCCTGCACCATCCCGACACGCAGGTGGCCCTGCCGCCGGCGCAGCTGACCGACCTCTACGGGATCGACGGGCAGGAGCGCCGGTCCGGGTTGCCGTCGGTGCGGGACCGGCTGTTGGAGCCGGCGACCTCGGCGCACGCGCCTCGCCTGGTCCAGAACGACGCGCAGCTACTCGTTGGCCTGTTCCGGCGGATCGGGTTTGCCCAGCGCCGGGAGCAGGAGGTCGGCTCGTGGCGGCTGGTCGGGCCGGCCGAGGCCGAGGGCGAGGGCTGGCAGGACTGGCCGGCTGAGCATCGGATCGCGCGTGACCCGGCGCGGATCCGGTTCACCGTCATGGCTCCGGGCACGGCGCGGGAGGAGGCGGAGCGGAACCGGCGGCTGGTCGAGCGGGAGTACGAGTTGACGTCGCGGCTGTCGCATGATGGCCTGCTCCGCCCGCGGGACCTGGTGGAGCACGAACTTGGCGTTGGGCTGGTCTACCCGCGGGACGACTCGTTCCGGCGGCTGGACCTGTGGCTGAGCGACCGCGGCGACACCCTGCCGCTGCCGGCCCGGCTGCAGCTGGTCCGGCGGGTGGCCGAGGCGCTGGGCTACGCGCACGCCAACCACGTCGTGCACCGGGGGCTGTGCCCGGCCGCGGTGCTGGTGCAGGAGAAGGACGGCGCGATCCGGGCGCTGCTCGGCGACTGGCGGCTGGTGGGCAGCGACGTGCCCGGGGCACGGTCCACCGGCGGTGCCGCGACCCGGCTGTTCGCCGCGCTGGAGAGCCCGCAACGGCCCGATCCGGACGCCCGCCGGGCGGAGGTCTACCGGGCGCCGGAGGAGCGGTGGGATCCGGCTGCGGACCGGGTGCGGCTGGACGTGTTCTCCCTCGGCGCGCTGGCGTACTTCGTCATCGGCGGTCGCCCCCCGGCCACCGACCAGGCGGACCTGCGTGAACGCCTGTCCCGGGAGGGCGGCCTGGACCTGGCGGCTGACGCGCCCGAACTGCCGTACGCGGTGCGCCGGCTGGTGCTGGAGGCGACCCGGGGTGTCGTGAGCGAGCGGCTTCCCGACGTCGGGGGTTTCCTGCTGCGGCTGGACGACGCGGAGCGGGCGGCGGCGGATCCGGAGGCGAGCGAGGAGCAGGACCCGCTCACCGCCGTTGCCGGTAACCTGCTCGCCGGTCGCTTCGAGTTGCTGGGCAGGCTCGGCACCGGGTCGACCGCGGCCGGCCTGCTGGTGGCCGACCACCGCGCCGGCGGGGAGAAGCGGGTCCTCAAGGTCGCGTTGGACGACGCGGCCGGACGCCGGCTGGAGGGTGAGGCCGAGGTGCTCGCCCCGCTGAGCCACCCACGGCTGGTGCGGCTGGTCGAGGGACCGCTGCGGCTCGACCGGCGCACCGCACTGCTGCTGGAACCCGCAGGTGACCAGACGCTCGCCGACGTACTGCGGGACCGGCCGAGGCTGTCGCTGGACCTGCTCGAACGCTGGGGGGTCGACCTGCTGGAGGCCGTCGTCGAGCTGGACCGGGCCGGCGTCGATCACCGGGACATCAAGCCGGCGAACCTCGGGGTGCGGGAGCAGCGCGGCAACCGGACCAAGCATCTGGTCCTGTTCGACTTCTCCCTGGCCCGGGCCGGGGCGTCCGCGGTGGACGCGGGCACCCCGCCGTACCTGGACCCGTTCATCGGTACCGCCGCCCGGCCGCGCTGGGACTCCGCGGCGGAGCGGTACGCCGCGGCGGTGACGCTGTATGAGATGGCGACCGGCCGGGCGCCGGTTTTTGGCGACGGCCGCACCCCGCCGGACGTGACCGGAGCTGAGGCGAGCATCGAGCCGGGCCTGTTCGACCCCAGCGTCGCCAGCGCCCTGTCCGGGTTCTTCCGGCGCGCCCTGCGGCGGGAGGCCCGCGACCGGCACGATACGGCCGCGCACATGCTGGCCGACTGGCGGGCGGTATTCCGCGCGCCGCCGACCACGGTGCCGGACGACTCGGAGGCCCGCGCGGCGGCGGCGACGCCGCAGACGCCGCTGGCCGAGTCCGGGCTGTCCGCCCGGGCGCTGTCGGCGCTGGAGCCGCTGGCGGTGGCGACCGTCGGCGACGTGGCCGCGCTCGACCCGGGCCGGCTGTCGGTGATCTCCGGCGCGGCGGAGCCGACCCGGCGGGAGGTGCGCAGCCGGGCCAAGCAGTGGCGGGAGCGCTTGGGCAGCACAGGGCGGGCCGGTGCCGAGGTTCGGCCGTCCACCGTGGACGATCCGCTCGCCGACCTGGACGCCATCGCGGTCGCGCTGCTGGCGGCGGTCGGCGGGCAGCGGGCGACGCAGCGCCGCCAGATCGTTCGCCTCGTGCTCGGCCTGGACGGGGAGGCGGACCCCGACGTGCCGCTGGCCGAGCTGGCCAGGACGGTCGGCGTGACCCAGGCCCGGGTCTCCAAGGCGGTCTCCGACTGCCAGCAGGCGTGGGCCGACGCGGCGCCGGCCCGCGAGCTGCTGGATGCGGTGGCTGGCCGCGCCCGCCAGGCGGTGCAGTCGCTGGGTGGCCTGGCGCTGTCCGCCGAGGTGGCGGACGACCTGGCGCCGGACGGCGCACCCGCGTGGTGGCGCCGCCGGCTGCTCGGCCTGCTCCGGCTGGCGCTCGACCGCGCGGACCTGGTCGAGCGGGGTGGCGGCGACCCTGCCCCGCTCGCCCGGCGCCGCCGTCGGGCCGACCTCCTAGCCCAGCAGGTCGTGCTGGCCACCGACCCGCCGGCCCTCGACGCGGCGGACCCGCTCGGCCGGGCTGCCGACGAGCTGCTCGCCGGTGCCGCGGCGGCCAGCGAGCGGATCGTCCCCGCGGCCCGGGTTGCGGCGGCGCTGCGGCGCCTCTGGCCGGTGGGCGCGGGTCTCGTCGATGATGTGCGACTGGCCCGGCTCGCCGCGCGGCTGTCAGAGCGGGCGGCAGCGTCCCGCCGCGGCGAACTGCACAACCGGGAGCTGGCAGCGGCAGACGCGGTGGCGCTGGCGCTCGGTCCGGTCTCCCCGTCGCAACACCTCACCCCGGCCACGATCGCGGCGAGCATGCGGGCCCGCTTTCCGGACCTGCCGCCACTGCCGGGCCGACCCCGGCTCGACGCGATCCTGACGGATGCCGGCTTCCAGGTGCAATGGGACGGTGAGGGCAGCTACGTCACGTCGTCGCGCGGCGCGACCACGACAGGGCTGGCCAGCAGGCTGACCACGTCCTCCGCCCATGCCGTCGACCTTCGGCTGCGGGGCAGCACGGACGCGCGACTGACCGACAGCGTCAGCTCGCGGTCGTTCCTGGCGCTGGGGGTGCTGCCCGGCCTGGTGGACCAGGTCGCCCGAGCGCTACACGCGCGGCACGGTGCGTTCACTGTCGACGTGACGGGTGTGCTGCTGGACGCGATCCGCGAGCAGGCCGACCGGGCGTCCGTACCGTGGGAACAGGTGCGGGCCGCCGACGCCGCCGAGCCGGGCAGCCGGCCAGCGCAGGGCCTGGCTGCGCTGGTCCGCGCCGCCCTGCCGGCGGTGCGCGACGCCATCAGCGCCGCGCTCTACACCGGCCCGGAGGCGGGCCGACCTGTGCTGCTGGTGGAGGCCGCGCCGCTGGCCCGCTACGGACACGTCGACCTGCTCGCCGCTTACACCGACCTCACCGCCCGGCGGCGGCAGGCCGTCTGGCTGCTGCTGCCACTCGGCACCGAAGGCGGGCCACTGCTGGACCGAACGCCGGTCCCGCTGGCGCACGGCGGGCAGTTCCTGCGGCTGCCGGACGACTGGGCTCGCGAGCCGGCCCTGGAACGAGAACCCGCGTGAGCGCCACATCCTCGCTGACCGCGGAGCTGCGTGCAGAGGTCACCGCCCTGGAGGCAGACCTGCGGGAACGGCTGGCGATCCTGTCCGACGTCCGCGCGGCCTGGGTGGACGAACACCGCCGGGCCGCCGCCGCGGAACGCACCGGTGTGTCCTGGGACGAGTGGTCCGCCGAGCGGATCACCCAGGCAGCCGTGGCATGGGTACTGGCGACCGTCTTCGTCCGCTTCTGCGAGGACAATGCGCTGATCCGGCCAGTGTGGATCAGCGGGCCGCGAGTCCGGCGTCAGGAGGCGCTGGACGCGCAGGCCGAGTTCGTTCGTACCGAGTCGCGCCGGATTGACCCGGCGACGGGTGAGCCGGTCGATCTGACCGACCGGGAGTGGCTGCGACAGGCGATCGACTACTTCGGCACCCTCCCCGCCACCGCCGGCCTGCTGGACCAGGTAAGTCCGTTGTGGACGATCAGCCCGAGCGGCGATGGCGCGCTGCGGTTGCTCAACTTCTGGCGGGAGCAGCACGAGCTAGGTGGACTCAAACGCGACCTTCACGACCCGGCCTTGGAGACCCGCTTCCTCGGCGACGTCTACCAGGACCTGTCTCTTGAGGACAAGTCCCGATACGCGCTGTTGCAGACGCCTGTGTTCGTCGAGGAGTTCATCCTCGACCGCACGCTGGAGCCGGCCCTGAAGGACCGCCTGCTGGACGGTTTCCGGCTCATCGACCCGACCTGCGGATCGGGTCACTTCCTGCTTGGCGCCTTCGCCCGGCTGCAGGACCGGTGGGCAGGGGTGGCGCCTGCGCTGGACGAGCGGGAGCGGGTGCAGCGCGCACTGGACTCGATCCACGGCGTTGATCTGAACCCGTTCGCCGTCGCCATCGCCCGGTTTCGGCTCACGGTCGCGGCGCTTCAAGCAAGCGGTCTCGTACGGCTGGAAGACGCGCCGGCCTTCCGCTACCATCTCGCCGTCGGCGATTCATTGCTGCACGGCGGCGACGAGACGTTGCCCCTCGACTTCACGGACGATCCGGATGCCGTCCTCTCCGGCTTCGCCTACTCCACTGAGGACTTGACTGCGCTCCGGGAGATCCTACGACCAGGCCGGTACGATGCGGTGGTCGGCAACCCGCCCTACATCACCGTCAAGGATCCGGCGCTGAACAAGGCCTACCGGAAGCGATACAAGACCTGCAAGGGCACCTACGCGATGACCGTGCCATTCATGGAGCGCTTCTTCGAGCTGGCGAAGACTGGCGAGCGGGCCGGCTGGGTTGGTCAGATCACCAGCAACTCCTTCATGAAGCGCGAGTTCGGTGCGAAGCTTATAGAGGACTTCCTGCGAAAGAAGGACCTCCGCCTTGTTGCTGACACGTCGGGCGCCTACATTCCCGGCCACGGCACACCGACCGTGATCATCGTCGGTCGCCCTGGCGCCCCGGTTGCTGCGACCGTCCGCGCGGTCCTGGGTGTACGTGGCGAGCCTGGGCGGCCAGATGATGCTTCCAAGGGTCGTGTGTGGACGTCCCTTGTGGACCATGTAGACGCGCCGGGCTGGTCGGACGAGTGGGTTACCATCACCGACCTCGACCGGGTGGTGCTCGACCGCCACCCCTGGTCCCTCACCGGCGGCGGCGCCGTCGAATTGACAGCAGTCATAGCAAGGTCGGGGAGCGCGCTTAGTCGCCGCGCCAACCGGGTTGGCTTCATGGCTATGAGTCATGCTGACCAGGCATTTACGATCCCCTTGCACGTGCTTCGCCGGAAACGTTTGCCTGATCGTCTGTTCCCAGTCCTGGTGCCTGGAGATGCCGTCCGCGACTTCGCCGTTGCCGCGGACGACCGAACTTGGTTCCCCTACGGGCAAGACGGTCGGTTGTTGAAGCTCGACACGCAGGCTGCCGAGGGACGCTGGCTTTGGCCTCTTCGCACCGAACTCTCTGGTCGCGCCACCTTTGGAGGTGGCACATATGCTCGTCTTGGACGTCCGTGGTTTGAATGGCACCAGTATCCGCAGGATGCCGAGGCGTCCGAGTTCTCGCTCGTATTTGCGTTCGTGGCGACGCACAATCATTTCGTACTGGATCGAGGCGGAAAGGTATTCAAGCAGTCGGCGCCAGTGATTAAACTGCCGGAGGGGGCGGGGGAGGACGAGCACTTCGCGCTGCTTGGCGTGCTTAACTCGTCGATCGCCTGCTTCTGGCTTAAGCAGGAGAGCCATCCTAAGGCGGGCAGCGGCATCGGCCGAGGCGTGCAAGACGAGGCGTGGGAAGACAGGTACGAGTTCACGGGAACGACGCTGCAGGACTTTCCACTGCCGGCCTCGCTGCCGACGCAGCGGGGGCGGGTGCTGGACGGGCTGGCGCGGCGGCTCGGGGAGCAGACGCCGGCGGCGGTGTGCGCGGTGGGCGTCCCGAAACGGGAGAACTTGAAGGCTGCACGGGAGGAGTACGACCGGATCCGGGCGGAGATGATCGCACAGCAGGAGGAGCTGGACTGGGCGGTCTACCGACTCTACGGGCTGGTTGAGGACGACATGACCTACGGCGGCGACGTGCCGAAGCTTGCGCTAGGCGAGCGGGCGTTCGAGATCGTGCTCGCCCGGCAGATCGACGCCGGCAAGGAGCAAAGCGCCTGGTTCGCTCGGCACGGTTCGACGGCGATCACCGAGGCGCCCACGCACTGGCCGGCGGCGTACCGAGAGCTGGTCGAGCACCGCATCGAGCTGGCGATCACCCACCCATACCTCCGCTTGCTGGAGAAGCCGGAGCATAAGCGGCGCTGGGCGACCGAGGCGTGGGAGAAGAAGGAGGAGCGGGCACTGCGCGGCTGGTTGCTCGACCGGCTGGAGGACCGGCGGTTCTGGTTCGACGGGGCCGGGCGCCCGTTGCCCCGGTCGGTCGCGCAGCTCGCCGACGAGGTCTCGCGGGACCGCGAGCTGGCGGGCGTGCTCTCCCTCTGGGAGGGCCGGCTCGACCTGCCGGTCAGCAAGAGCTTGGCCCGGCTGCTGGATGGCGAGGCGGTGCCGTTCCTCGCCGCCTACCGGTACAAGGAACGGGGGCTGCGCACGCGGGCCGCCTGGGAGCACGCCTGGGCGCTGCAGCGCAAGGAAGACGCGGGCACCTACGATGTCGAGCGGGACGGACCGATCCTGGTGCCGCCGAACTACACCAGCGCCGACTTCACCAAGGTCGCCTACTGGTCGCACCGCGGGAAGCTGGACGTACCGAAGGAGCGCTTCGTCCTCTACCCGGCCGCCGGCCGGGACACCGACCCGACCGCGCTGCTCGGCTGGGCCGGCTGGGACCACGCGCAGCAGGCGCTCGCGCTGGCCCGGCTGGTACAGGAGCGGGAGGCCGACGGCTGGGATGACGCCCGCCTCGTCCCGCTGGTGGCCGGCCTCGCTGAGCTGCAGCCGTGGCTCGACCAGTGGCACGCCGACCAGGACCCGTCCTACGGCGGCATCTCCGCGGCCGACTACTTTCGCGGCGAGCTGGACACCCGCTCGCGGCAGGTCGGCCGCACCTCCGCCCAACTCGCCGCCTGGCGTCCAGCTCCGGCCCGCCGCGGACGGCCACAGAGGACCACATCATGAGCACTTTGCTGCGAGAGGTCATCCGCATCCCGGAGCGGGCCGGCGCGGACGACTACGTGCTTCGGCTCACGGAGGGCGTCGGGCGGGACCGGCTCGCGGCAACCGTCGCCGAGTACGTGGTCACCGATGCGCTGGCCGAGGCTACTAGCCAGGCGCTGGAGACGTCGTCTGGGATATCCAGGCGGCCGGAGCCCGCCGACGCCGTCGCAAGGAGGACCCAGCCGGTGCAGCACGGCTCACCGCCGCCACCGAGGCCCTCGCCGACGACCCCCGCCCGGCCAACGCCGTACCGATGGGTGGCTCGGGCTCGTACCGGCTGCGGCTCGGGCCGTACCGCGCGGTCTACGAGCTGCTGCCGCACAAGTACACGGTCCACATCACGAACGTCGGCCGGGTCCCTCCGGAGCGAGAACGCCGACCCTAGCGGCCGGGTAGCCGCCGGCCGCCGTCCGTTGCAAGCGTGAGATTGCGGCCACTCTGCCGCCGCAGGCGGGGGCGGTGCCGCTACCGCTGGCCGTCGAGCCGCCGGCCGGATGGCAGCCGAGGCCGCTCGCCGCCATCAGCGGCAACCTCGACCGGGCCCGACTGTAGGAGGTGCGGGACGGATCAGCGAGCTGGAGATCCAGAAGCTCGCTACGGCCGAGGCGCAAGCACACGTCGACTGCCGGCGCACCCTCCGTCCACCGGCTGGAGCGGCCTCGTCGCCGTCGTCACGGGCCCGGTGCCGCGAGCCGCCCGCGGCGGTACCTGATCAGGCGGCGCAGCTTAGAGATCCTTCCCCGGTCGAACGGCAGGCTGTCCAACTCGGCCAGCCAGGAGTCGACCCGATCGGCGAGATCGACAAGCACCCTCCGCACTGCTCGCTCTGGCACCCCGACCTCCCCACCGAGCGCGACGAAGTCGGCCAGACCGAAATCGCCGCCACTGCGGTCGCCGATCGACAGCGCCATCGTCGTGTCGCCGTACGGGTAGGAGCTGGGAACGTCGTACAGGGGCGAGACCCGCCACTCGCCGTCGAGTCCCTGCAGCACCGAGAAGTTCTTGGCGTGCGCGTCGCCGTTGCCGGTCAGGTAGGCGAACGCGAGCTGCCGGATGAGGTCGCGCCCAGCAAGCGCGGCCGCGTCGCAGACCGCGGCCAGCGCCGCGACGGTGCGGTCGGCGCCGAGCAGGTATTTGTCGGCAGGCGGGCGATCCAACACCTGACAACCGTCCTCCACGGCCAGCAGGTGCACCGCACCGTCCACAGTGGTGCGATCGAACCGCTGGACCAGCAGGCCCGGCTGGCCGCCCGCGTCCGTGACGACCTCGCTCGGCGGGACCGTCAAGCCGGACCGCCGCGCGGCGTCGAGGAAGAACGCCTCGTTCTCGACCAGATGCGGGTACTCGGCCGGATTGAGCTTGAGAATGTAGCGGTCGCCGGCCCGAGCGACCGGCAGGTTGATCATCGCGGCGCTGGTCTTCTCCTGCACACCAGGCAGCGCGACGCGCTGCGCGCGGATACCGAGCTCGACGAGCAGGTCGGCGAAGCTGATGTCGCCCAGCTGTTCGAGCGCCACCCGCGCCGGCACCTCGGCCGGCCGGACACCCGATGGCACCACCTGCACGTCCCCGATCGCGTCCGCACCGACGGCGAGGAGCAGCGTCAGCTCATCATCGGCGGATGTCTTCACCGCCCGCCGTAGGGCACCTAGCCGCCGGCCCTCTGGCAGGAGCCCGGCGAAGTAGGCGGGAAGGGCACCACCTGGACGCCGGACCGGCTCAGCGACCACGGGCAGCGTCGTGGCCACGGCCGGCCCGCCGTCGGAGATCCAGCCGTCGAGGTAGCGAAACTCGACCCCGCCTTCGGTACGGGTCAACGTCGCCGCGCGCCGTCCCGCCTTGAAGACATCGGCCCGATCGACCGTGCGCAGCTGGTCGAGATCATCGTCGCCCGGTTGCGTCATCGGATCATCCGGACCCGAGATCAGGCTTCGGTCGGATCTCGGTGGCCCCGCCCCGGTGGAGTTCGAGGTGTAGTCCGAGGGCCGAGAGCACGGCGATGACCTTGTCCAGCTGGACCGACTGCTTTCCGTTCTCCAACGCGTAGACGAATCGCTCCGAAACCCCCGCAAGGTCAGCCACCTCGTCTTGGCGTAGTCGCAGCTGCCGGCGCCGCAACCGCACGGCGGTGGCGAACGCGTCGCCGTGCGCGCCAGCAGCGGTTCGACCTCGCGTCGCCAAGGACACCGACCTCCATCCGCACGAACGTGCGGTTTCTGGCACTCTAGCCCAGTGAAGACGGCTGATCCAGCGCTTTCCGCACGAACGTGCGGCCAGACTGGGTCGAGCGCCCCGAGCATCTCAGGTCATCCTGCCGGCCGCACGATCGTGCGGCAGAACCGCTAGGCAGCGATCGCCGCTGGGCGGGCACCCTGACCCTCGTCACGGCGCCATGCACCTGCCCACCGAACACGACCTCAGCGCCGCCGCCCCTCACCCGGCACCGCCCACGCCCTCACCCACCTGCAACCCCGAGTATGCGTACCACGATCGATCTGCCTGACGATTCCCACCGGCAGGCCATGTCGATCGCTCGGGAGACGTCTCGGACGCTGAGCGAGACGGTTGCCGCGCTGATGCGTCGTGGCCTGGAGCAAGGTGTTCGTCCCGACCAGCGCGATCTCGCCGAGATCGACGTTGCTCTCCTGCCGCGCGACCGAATGGACGAACTGCGCCTGGTGCCTCGCCCCGCCAGGAAGCACCGTCACGGGTGGGCCATGACTTCGACAGCCGAGCCAAACGGATTGCCTTAGCGGGCGTCGATCCAGCGTGTCGCCGCCGCGATGACGTGACCCGCGCCCGCTGGGTCGCTCATCCTGGCTGCGAGGGTTTCGGTGGCGAGTTGCGGCGGGAGCACGTCGCCGAATTTCAGCCCGTCGACCGCATCCGGGGTGACGAGTGGGGGTGGCAATGGTCCCGCTGCCGCGCCGCCGAGCGCGCGCCGAAGGCGATCTGGGGAGGTGTCCGCACGCAGAGGCAGCCGGTGGTTGTCGATCCTCCGTTCAACCTCGACGAGGTCCAGTAGCGCTGCCGCCAGCGTGGCGTTGGCGCGGGCGCCGGCCCAGGTCCACCACAGCGGTTGGTCGTCTCGGCGTTCGACCACGGTGCCGCCGTGCCACACCCGGATTCCGGCATCGTTCCGCAGCGACGCCGGCGCCTTGGTCGCCCGGTGGGACAGGTTCACATCCGGGTCCGCGCCAAGCAGGACGGCCCGTTGGGCCTGGGCGAGAGGGTAGGAGTGCGGCGGCAGTCCGCCCTGCCAGAGGCTCCGGCCGGGGAGATCGGTCGTGTCGACGTGGCAGCGATGGTGGGGCCAGTCGATGTGGGTGACGCGCCAGGCGCGACCGCCGAGGGAGATCACTCGTGGTCCGTCCACCTTGGTCATCAGCATGAGGGCGTCGGTGGTGCCGAGCTCCTGCCGGCCGTGCAGGACGGTGAACTCCGGTGCGGCGGCGAAGACGGTGAGCAGCTCGGAGAAGTGCCGCCGGCCGAAGCGACGTTCGGCCTCCGGGCCGATGAACAGCATCCCCTCTTCGACGTCGAGGTGGCCGGTGTCGACCAGCCAATTGACGATCTCCGGCGTGGTCTCGTCGAACAGGCCGATGTCGCCGTACCACTCCGGCCAGGTGGCCCGGCCGACCCGCTTCTCCTGCAGGCACAGCGCGAGCAGTTGCTGCGCCGCGATGTGCCGGGGAGCCGGCGGCGCGGTGACCGGTTCGAGGTAGCCGTCCTGCCACAGCCGCAGCAGCCCGGCCGCGTGCAGGGCCGCGGACTCGCGGGTGGCGAGGAACAGCATGCTGCGACCGGCGCCGGCCCGCCGGCCGGTGCGGCCGAGGCGTTGCGGGAACGAGGCGACGGTGGCGGGAGCGTCGAGTTGGATGACCCGGTCGAGGTCGCCGACGTCGATGCCGAGTTCGAGCGTCGAGGTGGCGACGATGACGCAGTCGCGGGCCTCGGCGAATGCCTGCTCGGCCTGGCGGCGCTCGTCAGCCGACAGCGAGGAGTGGGAGACGAACGTGCGGACCTGGCGCGCCCGCAGCGCGAGCGCAAGTTGCTCGGTCTGGCCGCGGCTCTCGCAGAACACCAGCGGCTTCTCCCCGGCGTGCAGGGCGGAGACGACGGTGGCGGCGTTCTCGACGCTGCCGACGTAGTCCAGGCCGATCTCCGCGGCGGCTCCGGTACCCTCGGCGGGCGGGGCGAGCACCACGGCGGGCCGGGTCGCGGCGGCGCCGCCCTGCAGCCAGCGCACCAGAGCGTCGGGGTTGCCGACGGTCGCGGACAGGCCGATCCGCTGGACCGGCCGGCCTGCCAGGTGAGCGAGCCGCTCCAGCACGGCGAGCAGGTGCCAGCCGCGTTCGTCCCCGGCGAAGGCGTGCACCTCGTCCACGATGACGATCCGTACGCCGCCGAAGAACTGCCGCGGATCGATCAGCGTGGAGACCAGGATCGACTCGATCGACTCCGGGGTGGTGAGCAGGATGTCGGGCCGCTCCAGCCGGATCCGGCGGCGCTGGCCGGCGGTGGTGTCGCCGTGCCAGAGACCTGCGGTGCGGCCGAGCCAGCCGGCGTAGCCCGCGATGCGGGGGTGCAGGTCGTTCAGCAGTGCCCGAAGTGGACATACGTAGAGGACGGACAGACCGCGCCAGTCCCGTTCGGCCATCGCGGTCAGGATCGGGAAGATCGCGGCCTCGGTCTTCCCGCCCGCGGTCGGCGCGAGCAGCAGCGCGTCCCGGCCGTCCAGCAGCGGGTCGACCGCGGCGGCCTGCAGCGGCCGCAGCGACGGCCAGCCCAGGGTGTTGACGACGTAGTGGACGAGCCCGGGATGCAGCCGGGACGCCCCGGTGACAGCGCTCACGGCAGGTCGAGCTCGATGTCGTCGACGCTGCGGACGGCGCGCCCGGCGGCGTTACGTTCGACGTCGGTCAGCTCGCCGGCAACCAGGGTGACCGGGTAGTCCCGGCGCGGGTCGAAGTCCGGATGCAGGTCGACCCGGTCGAGCACGTCGGCGACGAGTTTCTTGAGGAAGATCCGTGGCGCGACGCCGACCTTGCCGCCGAGCGCGCCGGTGACTCGCAGCGCGAGCAGGTCGACGTAGCCGTCGTCGACCACCGCGGCCACCCGCCCGCCGGCCGACGCCCCGGCGGTGTAGACGTCCCGAACCCTCCTACCCAGCTCCCGCAGACCGTCGGCGGAGAACCCGGGCAGTCGCAGTTGGACGGCCCGGGGGTTGTCGAACCGGGCGTCCAGCCCGCCGGCCTCCGCCAGCCGGGTGCGCATCTCGGCCACACCGGCGGCCGGCGGCCGCCCGGTGAAGATCAGGTACGCGAGCGCGCCGAGCGCGAACACGTCCAGCAGCGGCCCCGACACGTCGGCGTAGCCGATCTCCGGCGCCTGGTATACCCGGGCCGCCTCGTCGGCGAGCTGCTCGATGTGGATCGTGCCGCCCAGCGTGCCTGAACCGCCCAGCGTGCCCGGACCGCCCGCCGAGGGCTGGCTGCTGCCGGGCAGCCGGCCGCCGGTCTGCCAGTCGATCACCACCAGCCGGGGCCGGGTCGAGTCCGGCCGCTGCACCAGGATCGACCGCGGGTTGAGGTTGCGGTGCACCAGCCGCCGGGAGTGCGCGTAGCGCATCGTCTCCGCGAGCTGGCGGACCAGCGCCAGCCGCTGGTCGATGCCCAGGCTTCCGCCGTGCTCGTCCATCCACCGGTCCAGCCGGACCGAGTCCTCCTCGTGCTCGAAGACCACCGCCGGGCCGAGGGGGTGCTCGACCATGTCGACGGCGTGCACGATGCCGTCATGGTGGATGTCCTGCAGGATGCGGTACTCCCGCTCCGCGGCCCGCATGATCATGTCCCGTTCGGCCGGCGCGGCCCGCGCCGCCAGGTAGAACCGGACCCGGCGGACCTGCTGGGTCTGCACCTGGTGCCCGGCCAGGAAGTCCTGCCAGCCCGGCCCCTCGGCGTACGGGCGGGGAGCCAGCAGCAGTTGGCCGACCATCCGCTCCGCGGTCGCCGGCCGCACCCCGGCCGTCTCGATCAGTCGGGTGATCGCCCGGCCGGGTGCCCGATCGACCTGCCCGCCGGACCGTCGCGCGAGGAGCAGGTCGCCGATGCCGGGCAGCCCGGAGGCGGTCGCGCCCGGCGGTCCGTAGACGTGCTGCCGGCCCACCGGGTCGAGCGAGGTCCGCACGTCTGCGGCGTGCAGGAAGACGGCGGCGCCGACGTATGGGGCCTTCGCCTGGCGCGGCGGTCGGTCGGCGTAGTGCCCGAGCAGGCTCGCCAGCCGCTTGGCCTTCCGGTTCGCCAGCAGCAGCGGGTTGTCGACCACCCGGGTCTTGCCGTTGGGCATCCGGCGCTCCCACTGGATGCCGTCGCCGCTGATCTCGCCCTGCCAGTGCTTCAACTCCGCAGGTACAGCCCACTTGGGGTCAGGACGAGCAGGTCGACCTCGTTGACGCTGCCGTCGGTGCCCAGGAACTCGACGTTCGCCCAAGCTTGGTACGGCTCGGCGTCCGGAAGCAGGTCACGAATCTGGCCCAGCCCGGCCCGCTCGTGCTCCCAGGCGCTGGCGTTGATTTCCCGCCACCGCGGAGATCCCGCCCGGATGCTGACCGCCCCCCTGACCTCGCCGTCGATCGCAACGCTGCGATTCTGCCAGCAACACCCCGAAGCAAAAGGCTCACATGGCGTGATCCGGCCTCGCGCGGCGCCATCCGGGGACGAGTACGGACTCCTCCGCCGGATCAACGACGGTGACCTCGCCAGGTTGCGCAGAGGTTCCCGCCGCGGCCGAGCCGTGGCGGCAACGACCACCTCGGCCAGGTGGGCAGAGTCTGCCGTGCTCAGGGCATGCAGGGCGGTGCCGCCGGCTCCCTTGCACCCAGCCGCCACGCTGGTCAGGTAGCCCGAGGTTCTCTCGGTCCTCGACTGTGGATAAACACCTCGCGGTCGACGACGTACGTGGGTCCACTGGCCGCTGCGCCCAGTCTCGAGCCGGGTAGGCCGGGCGGCCCGCTTGCCGAGGCTGTGGGCTGTGACTGCCAGCGGGCGGAGCCGCCGCTCGGTGGTCACCAGCGCCCGCGGGGCTGACCGAAGGGATCGCCGCGTTCGGCGCCCGCCGGGTCGCGATGATCGCTCCGTACCTCCCGCCGCTCACCCGGCGCGTCGTCGACTACCTCGGCGGGCTCGGATAGACGTAGTCGACGCGATCAGCCTCGGGGTTGCCGTAGCGGGCACGGCCCGGACCTTCCGCCAGCCTGACGGCGTTGGGCCACATCCGTCGCCATAGGCACGACACGTGCAACGGCTCCGTCGTGCACGGTGCCGGCCAAGGCTGAGTGGTCGCGACCCTGACTGACCGCGACATCCACGCTTGCGCCGCGGTGGACTACGACCTTCACCTACCTCATGGCCGAATCGCCTTCAGGCGCCTGCCAGACCCGTCGTCGAGGAACCAGAACTCCCAGCCATTGCGGTTGGGGCTGACACTCGGCTTGTACTGGGCCACCACCGCTCGGGCGGCGCCGGTCGGAGTCTTGAAGCTCCGCCCGCCGAGCGGTCCAGAGGAGATGTCGATCCGCGTCGTGGCGGGATCGTAGCTCGCGTGCGTCCGGTGGCCCTCGTAGTCGACATAGACCGCCACCATCCGACCGTCAGTGGTCGGCGTCATCGCACCGGCTGCTGGGGGCGACGGCAAGCTCGCTTCTGACACCAACCGGGCCACGAGCTGACCAGGCGTCATGTTGCTCATGCGCGCGGCGAACTCCAACGACCCGTGCGTCTGGTCGTCCACCTCGACGGTTGCAGTCATGCCTCGTCCCTTCGCGAGGCCGTCAAGCTAGCGCACCTAGAGGGAGGAGAGCAAGCATTTGGAGAATCAGGAGCAAGCTCGAGACGACGAGCCCTTGTGGAGGGCGTGTTCGATGGCGGGGTAGGAGATGCGTTCCTGTTCCAGGCGGACGGCGGGGCCGAAGGTGTCCTCGACAAGGTCGCGGTAGAGGTCGGACTCGGCCGGGTCGAGGTGGGCGAGGTGGGTGGCGACCGGATCCGGTTCGCGGACCCACTGGGCCTCGTGGGCGAGCAGGGTGGCGCGGTCCATCAGCAGGGACCGGACGTGGCCGAAGCGTTGCCGCAGCCGGTCGAGGATGGCGAAGCCGTGCGTGTCGATGTCGCCGGAGTAGATCAGGCGGCGTCCGGCGAGCCAGCGTTGGTCGGCAAGGATGGGGACGGCGTAACCCTCGCCGAAGATCGCTACCGCGTCCGGGGCGGGCGGGAAGGCCAGGTAGGTGATCTTGTTCTCGACGACGTGCACGGTGCCGTGCACGGGTGGGGCAACCGCCAGCTCGTCCCGGCGGATCATCAGTTCGGTGTAGCCGCCGGGCAATGGCCGTTCCGGGTCGAGGGAGCGGAGCCGGACGTGGCTCGGCGGCCTGCGGAAGCCGTACCTGGCCGCGAACTCTGACCGCGGTCGCGTCGAGTCGATCCGAGCGGGGTCGAGCTGCAGGTCGAGGAGGGCGGCCAGGGTGGCCTGGTGGCGTTCGATGAACTTGGTGTCCACGCCCGGCACGTCGACCTGGCGGAGGTAGGCCGGCGGGCCGGCGAGCGCGTCGATCCACCGCACGGTGGCCACCAGGGCAGGCCAGGCCGGTCCGTGGTCGAGCACCCGCAGTGGGTGCGCGAGAATCCAGTCCAGCAGTCGCGGAGCCTGCTCGCGGGTGTGCGCGAGCAGCCGACCGAAGCCGTCGACCTGGTCGGTGACGCCGAGGAACGCCCACAGCTCCGGGTAGCTGTCCACCCAGGCCTTGGCCGGCAACTCGTTGCTGCCGATCAGCCGGCCGCCGACGCGCTTGCGTTCGACCCTGAGATATTTCGCCCGGTCCCAGGAAGCCGCCCACCGCTGGGCGGCCGCGAGCTCGGCGGCAGCCTCCCCCGCCGTCGGGCCGCGCAGGCCGATCCCGACCGGCTCCCAGGGCTCGCCGGCGCCCCACCGGCGGAGCAGTTCGCCGGAGTCCCACCGGCGGCGGAGCCGGCGTTCGACGTCGGCCGGGGTGGTCCAGTCGGTCACGAGGCTTCAGCGGGCGGCAGCGCCTGGGCCGGGCGGGCCGCGGACAGGGCGTGGGCGAGGCGCAGCTCCTGGTACTGCTCGATGCTGAGGTTCTGCAGCCGGGAGTAGTCGCCTTCCCGGGTGTTGTCCACGTAGCCGACGGCGGCGACGTACGGCTCGATGACGTGGATCTTCTGCAGCGGCGTCACGATGAGCAGCTGCAACCCGAGCCGGCCGAAGAGTTCGAGCGCGAAGCGGGTCGACTCGTCCGAGCCGCGGCCGAACGCCTCGTCGATGACGGCGAACCGGAACGTCTTCGACCGGGTGGCGTCCCACTCGAGCTTGAACTGGTACGCCAGGGACGCCGCCAGGATCGTGTATGCGAGTTTCTCCTTCTGCCCGCCGGACTTTCCGCCGGAGTCGGTGTAGTTCTCGTGCTCGGTGTCGTCCTCGCGCCAGCGTTCCGAGGCGGAGAAGGCGTACCAGTTGCGGACGTCGGTCACTCGCCGGGCCCAGGCCCGGTCGGCCTCGGTGTGTCCCTCGCGGCCGCGGAATCGCTCGATGATCCGCTTGACCTGGAGGAACCTCTGCTCGGAGTACTGGTCGGAGTCGGCGCCCGAGATCGAGCTGTCGGTGCAGGAGCGCAGCTCGGCGCGGAAGTCGCGTACCTCCGTGTTGGGCGTCGGGTGGTGCTCCAGCTTGATATAGCGACCAGGGTTGTAGTCGATCGCCTCCAGCGACTTGTTGATCGTCGCGATCCGCTGCTTGATCAGCTCGAGCTGCTTGTTCAGCTGGCCCTGGAAACCGGCGATGTCGCGGATCGTGTTGGTGTTGAGGTAACCCTTGAACTGCGCCTCGAACCGGGGCAAGTCGTCGCTCACCAGGCGCCGGTGCAGGGTGCGGTACTCCTCTGCGGCCTCGACCGAGGGGACCAACTCGGCTGCGGTCACCGGATGTGCCTGGCGGAACTGGCTCATCTTCGCCACCGCGCGGTTGGCCGCCGCGGTCTGCGCGCCGGTCCGCGCTGTGATCAGGTTGGTCAGCGCTGCCGCGACCTCGCTCTGCACCTGGTCGAACCCGTCCGGGGTCGCCGGCTCCGGCTGCCCGATGCGCTCGGCGAGCCGATCGAACACCGCGGCGGCGGTCGCGTACCGCGGTGCACCGGTGACGTTTTGCGCGCGCTCCAGACCGCTCCGGGCGGCCTCCAGCTTGCCCCGCAGCTCGCCGTCACTCCCCTGCAGCCGGGCCTGTTCGCCTTCGAGGTCGCTGATCCGCTGCTCGGTGGCCTCGATCTCCCCCCCGAGCCGGCTCAGCTCGCTGGACGCCTGCTCGATCCGGCGCTTCTCGTCGGTCAGCTGCCCGATGCGCCGGACCGTCCCGGCCCAGTCGAGCTCGGCGTACTCGCGGAACTCGGCCAGCTTCGCGAGCGCCTGGTCGCGCTCCTTGGCCGCCTCCATCGCCTCCTGCACGCCGGCCCGTTCCCTGGCGACCTCCTCGAGCCGGCGGTGCAGGGTGCGGGCGCGCTGCAGCAGCGCGTCGATCTTCTGCCGGTTGCTCCAGCCGAGCACGTACGAGGCGCGGTCGTCGATTCGGGTCCGGTCGTCCTTCTCGTGCCGCCCACCGGAACCCTTGATCTGGCCGGCCCTGGTGATCGCGCGAGGCGCCCGGCGGAACTCCTCCATCGTCTCAGCACACAGGTAACCCGCGCGCCGCGTCAGCTCGCCATCCAGCCACGGGTACAGGTCGCAGTCCTTGATCTCCAGCCGGCTGAAGAGCTGCCGCTCGGCGTCCACCGGCGCGGGCGGCGCGTCCGGGACCACCATCCGGGGCACCCGGTAGTAGACCAGCCGGGCGCCCAGATGGTGCTCGTTGATCCAGCCCGACACCGCCTGGTACCGCTCGTCTGGCACGAGCAACGACAGGGCGAACCCGCGCAGCAGCCGCTCCGCCGCGCCCTCCCAAGCCGACCACTCCGGCCGTACGGCGATGAGCTCGCCGGCGAAGGGCAGCACGTCCTCGGGTACCCCGGTCTCGCGGCACAGCCACCCGCGCAGCCGCAGCCGCTCGGTGGGAATGCTGCTGCGCCGCGACCGCAGGCTCAGCAGCTCGGCGTTCAACTCCTCGGCCTCGCCCTGCAGGTCCCGGTGGGCGACGCCCAGCTCCAACGCACGGTTCTGCAGGTCAGCGAACTCCCCGTGCGAGCGGGCAGCGGCGGCATCGATCTCCGTCCGGCGCACGGGGAACTGGTCGGCATGCTCGACCGGCGCCAAGCCCGCCACGGCAAGCAGTTCACCGAACCGGCGGGCCCGGTCCTGGCGCTGCCGTAGAACCTCCTCCTGTTCGGCGATCCGCCGCTCCAGCTCGCCGAGGCGGTCGCCGCCGTGCCCGGCCCGCTCCACGATCAGCGCCTGGTGCCGCTCCCGCGCCTCGCGCAGCTCGCCGCCCACCTGCCGAAGGCCGGCGGCGCACCGCGCGCGTTCACCCTCGAGCGCAACGATGGCGCGCTCCAGCAGCCCCGCCTTCCGTTCGGCGCAGAAATACGGCAACGCCTCCCGTTCCGCCGCCAGCACGCCGATCTGGCGGCCGAGGTCGTCGTAGGCATCGCAGTCGACCAGCAGCGGCTCGAGGTCTGCCAGCTGTGTGCGGGCGGCGACAACGGCGTCGTGCGCCTTCGTCAGATCCTCGAAGTGGGCTATCAAGCGGTCGATCCAGTTCTTGGCCTCGAACGGCTCGAGCATGTGGCCGCGGACGAACTCGTTGAGGTTGCCCACCGACTTCATAGATACCGTCTGGTGGAACAGCTCCATCGCCTGCTCGGACTCGATACCGAGCCGGCGGCGGTAGTCCCGGCCATACTCGGGGAAGTGGTCGCGCAGGGTCGCTCCCGCACCGCGCAGCCGTTTCTTCAGGCTGGCGACGTCATCCCCGAAATCGGCGAAGTCGGCGGCGACGGTCAGCTCCCGCTCGGCGGTCAGGAAGAACCGTTCCGGCTGAGCCTGCGACGAGTCCCTGGTCCAGAACACCTGGGCCAGGCTGACTGCGGCGCCGAACCCCTCGTTCCGGAATACGCCCAGGATCACCGAGTAGGAGCCGGCACCGCGCAGCGCCACCGGTCGCGACGTGCCGGTGCTCTCGACCCGCTCGGCCTTGTAGTGGCCCAGGACGTACGAGCGGAGCGTGCGTTCCTTGGTGTCCGCGCCGGCCGCCTTGTTGTACGACACCCGGTGTGCCGGGACGAGCAGGGTCGTGACGGCGTCCACCAGCGTGGACTTCCCGGACCCGATGTCGCCGGTGAGCAGGGCGTTGTCGCCCGCGGGATCGAATGTCCATACTCGACGGTGGAACGTGCCCCAGTTGAGGATCTCCAGGCGGTGCAACCGGAAACCCGGTCGCTTGGGCGCGGTCACCGGTCCGCCTCGGCGCCGGTCACGATGCCCACGGCTCGGCTCCCGGCTCGCTCCGCTCCTCGCTGCGCTGCGATGCTCACTCGCCGGTCGCCTTCGCGGTCGCCGCGTACTCGGCCAGCCGCCGGTCGAAGTCTGCCAGCCATTGCCCGTCGACGAACGCCTTGAGGATGCGCCGCACCTCGTACAGCTCCTCCGGTGCGCGCACCCGGCGCAGGAAGCCGAGCTCGACCACCTTCGCGAGATACGCGTCGAGCTGGTCGACCAGGCGGGCCTCGTTGCTCTGCTGCGGCAGGAACACCCGCACCATGTCCATGATCTCCTGCCGGCTGAGGATCAGCCGCGTGTCGGCGTCCTTGGCGTCGAACTCGAGCAACTTCCTGCGCAGGAGGGCCAAGAGCAGGCTCAGGTGGAACGACAGCGACCGGCGCGGGATGAGCCGCGGAATCGCCGGCCCGTCCTCGTCGTCGAGGTCCGGCCGGGACCGCAGGAACGCGTACCCCTCGGCCTCGTCGATCACGACCGCAAGCCCGATCACCGCCACGTAGTCGCGGACCTGGGGCTGCAGTTGGAGCAGCTGCCGCCAGGCGGTCTCGTGCTGGTCGCGGTAGACCACCCCCTTCATGAGCTGGGTGACCGGGAGAGACAGGTTGGGCTCGTCATGACTCATCCGGACCCGCTCCCCCCGCTCACCGCACTCCGGACGTAGGTCACCCGGGGCAGCACCGCGACCCGGGTCACGCCCTCCGGGTCCGACCAGCTCACCCGCTCCCGGACGGTGTCGTCGAACACGATGCCGAATGCCTCGTCGGCCAGCCCCAGGTAACCGACCAGCTCGGCCAACCCGTGTTCCAGCGGCTGCTCGCCCACCACCTCGGCCAGGTCCACCCGCGGGCGGTGACGCAGGGCGTAGCGGACGCTGGCGGCCAGCCGGGAGCGATCGACGTAGACCTGGTCGAACAGCCGCGACGGGTCGACGTCGTCGCCGCCCACTTCGACGGCGCTGTCGATCGCCGTTCTGGCGGTCGGCGCGTACAGCGGCCGCTCCATCGGGAGCGCCACGACCGGTGCCGTGCCGTCGATCTCAGCGGTCAGCGTCGGCCGGGCGTCGCGCAGCCGTAGCGCGTTCGCCTCGATGCTCCGAAGCAGTGTCATCACACGGCGGTTTTCCACCCAGGCCTGGTCGTCGAGAAAGCGCCGGAGCTGATCGGACAGCAGCCGGACCGTCGCCTGGGTGCGCTCGCACGCGTCGAGCCAGTCATAGTGGATCTGCCGCAATCGTGGGTCGGGCTCGTCAATGACGTCGATCATCGCCAGCCGGTCCAGCAGCCCGCTGAATTCGGCCTGCCGTTGGGGCGAGAGCAGAAAGTCGTAGAACGCCTGGAAGCTGCGACCCTGATCCGAGTCCGCGATCGCGTCGCGGTCGCCGAGCACCTCGTCCAGCAATTCGCCCTTGCCGCCCCCGAAACCAGCCACCCGCTCGCGCAGCGCGCGGTCCAATGCCCGGAAGTTCGCCTCCACCTCCCGGAAGTCGGCGAGCAGTTCGCGGGCGGTCGTCGCGAACTGCTGGTACCGGTCGCGCTGGCCGGTGGCATCCAGCATCGTGACGTTGCCCGCCTCGGCCTCCGCGATCTCGCGGTCCAGCTCGGCCCGGCGCCGCCGAAGCTCGGCGATCCGGACATCCGGATCCGGCTCGGCGCCGTACACCATCTGCCGCAGCAGCTCGAACAGCGTGTTGAGCCGCGACTCCGTGCCCACGAACGACCGCGCCCGCAGCGATCGCAGCCACGACAGCGCCCGCTCGGCGGCCGGCGTCGCATCGAAATGCGGCTCGTCGGACGCCGGCGGGTAGAACTTGCGCAGCCACCCAGCCTCCGGCGCCGCCCAGTCGTCCAGATACGCCTTCGCCGGCTTCGGGAACCGCGCCTCACCCAGGCGCTCGTTCACCGCGTACAGCTCATCGTCGAGCCGGTTGATCAGATCACCGGCAGCGATGGAGCGTACGTTCTCCTCACCGAAGACACGGTCGATGAAGCTGAGCACGAGCGCGGCATTGTCGGCGCGCAGCAGCCGCCAGGCGGCATGATGGGTCCGCAGCACCTCCACGTCCTCGTACCGCACGGTGTCCCCCTCCAGTCGCCACCGGCCATCGTAGGGACCCCCACCGACAATCCAGGCGACCGACACCGCCGTAGCTGGACGGCACCGGAAGCTGCAGGTCAGCCAGGCAACCGGACGGCAGGCCGGACGCTCAGGGCAACAGTTCGAGAGCGGCCGTGTGCGCCGGGGTGACCGCATGGAAATGCCGACGGTCGAGGGTCGCCACTTCGGTGATCTTCAGCCGCTCGGCGACCGCGACAACCGAGGCGTCGGTGACGCCGAGCGGGAAGCCTCGGTGACGGCGCATGAGTTCGGCCATCCGGCTCAGGTCCGCGGCGACGATGTCGAGCTGGGTGAGGTCGCCGGCGACGATCGCCTCGACGAGGTTGATCTCGGCCTCCGCGCCAACGTACTTGCCGACGAGGTAGCAGGCTTCGGTCACGACGTAGGGCGTGACGAGCAGTTCGTCGCTGCGCGCGACCAACAGCTCGGCGCACCGGGCATGGTCGGGATCGTTGCGGTTCAGGTAGGCGACGAGCGGTCCCGTATCAACGACCAGCATGGTCCTCGCCGATCTCGGCGCGGAGAAGCTGCTTGGCCCGCGCGCCAAGATCAGTCGCCGGTCCGTCGAAGGGCCTCAGCACCCGGAACCTGCCGGCACCGCCCCCGACGAGGCGGAGGGCGTGCTCCTTGATTTCGGCGGCCTGCTCGGGCTCCAGCCGGTCGATGAGCTGGTGGAGGTCCGAGTAGTCGTGTGCGGCGGTCACGGCCCCAGGATACGGCTGCCGGTCGTCTGGTCGCCTTCGTCGACCCCAACGACCAGCCGACCAGCCGACCAGCCGAACCTGTTCCCACCTTCTGGCATCCTGCTGGGGGCACAGGGAGTAGGCACCGGAGCACCTTCGGGTGGGCGTCACGGAGACGGCGCAGCGGGCGTGGTAGCGGACAGGAATCGGACGGCGTCAGCGGTCGGCAGGTCGGCCGGAAGCGACGGACGGCGTCGGCGACCTCGGTCACCTCGCCGAGGAACCCTTCGTGCGCGCCGGCGGCGGGGTCCTCGACCGTCCCCTCGACGAGCACCACCGCGAGCCGGGCCAGCCGCCCGTCGCTCTTCCGGCGCAGGATCCGGCCCATGCGCCGGATCATCTGTCGCCGGGAACTGCTGGCCCCGACGATGACCGCCAGGTCGGCGGCCGGGACATCGACCCCCTCGTCGAGTACCCGGGGAGCGCTCACGGCGGGGAGGGCGCCCGACGCGAAGCGATGCAGGACGTCACGGCGCAGCCTCGCGGGAAGGCCGGAGTGGAGGACGCCGGCCTGGATGCCTCGTCCGGCGAGTCGGCGAGCGACCTCCTCGCTCGCCGCGGACGAATACGTGACCTCGGATGAGGGGTTCTCGAACGTGGCGGCCGAGCGGCGGCTCGGGCGGGTGCCGGTGCTGCTGGTGCGGATGAACGCCGACCTGGTGATGGGCGAGGAGTTGAAGAAACCGGGGGCCGGGAACCTGTTCACCGTGTTCGGCGAGCCGGACATCGAGATCAAGCACGAGGGCGACGAGCTGCGGGTGGTGCTGCGCGGCGTCGACGTGTACGACCCGAACAGCGGCGAGCTGCGCAGCGACGACGCCGACCAGATCGCGCTGTGGATGATCGACACGGCGTACAACCGGTGCACGCCCGGCACCGGCGACTGCTCGGCGAGACCCTGCAGCTGGCGTCAGGCGCATCCAGCGGCTACTACGGGCACCTCCAGCGCAGGGTGTTTCTGGAGTCCATCTCCAGCCGGCGGATCTGGGACGTGCTGGACGGGGCGCGGGAGTCTCAAATACTCCCGATCTTCTTCTTGACTCGGCTGGGGAGTTGCTCCATTACACGCGCCAGTTGCTGTTGAGCGGCGTCCAGTTCGCGCTCCAACGCGGTGGCACGGTCGACGGCCGCCGAGATCGTCCCGAACCAGCGTTCTTGGTCGGCGGCGATCTGGGACACCTTTTCGGTCACGTCCGTGCTTGCCTGCTCCAGGCCCGAGACCCGCTCCTCGACCTGTCGCAATGTTTCCCGCACTGCGCTGACGTCCGTGGATTTCAGGAATTCTCGCGCCAGCATCATCGTCTCGTCCAACGCATCGTGCGCCGCCTTCATCCCGGCGACCACTTCGCCCATCATGCCAGCGGCTGAAGTCAACGACTGCGCCGCTTCCCCCAGCGTACTGGCGTTGTCGGTGGCCGACTCGGCGGCCACGCCGAGTGTTCTTACCCGTGCGGCGGCGTCATCGAGAAGTTGGGCCGCGACGCTGAACCGCTCCATCACCGCTGGCACGTCCAGAGCATTGCGCGGATCGGTCATCAGATCTCACCAATCGAGGTAAGGGTGTCGAGGAGATGTACAGCTTGCTCGAGGCGCATCTCGAGGTCAACAACTGCAATGCCGGGCGCGCTGCTCAGCTCGCCGAATGCTGGCGGAGTCCAACCGGGAAGATGCTGCCGGGCGGTGGCAGCGACAGTAGCCGCAGCGGCAGCGTCACCGCGCTGCAGGAATCGATCGGTCGTCCAGGTGAGTGCCGCCCCGGTCGTGGCGTCGTCGGAGCCGTAGCGGCCACGAGCAGACTGGATGCATGCCGCCAGCGTGGCGGCCGCCTCACGGAGACTTCCGGCGGGATCGGTCAGCTCACTGACCGAACGAGCGAGGAGCAAACCCGGATGATCGGGATAGGACACCAGCAGGCGGGCCGCCGATCCGCGCCATTCCTGCGCCTCATCCGGCCGGACCAGGTCAGCCATCGCGCTCGCCCAGTCCTCGAAGCGGAAGACCCGCTCCTCGGCAAGCCGCTCGAGCAACGGCGCGACGTCCCCCTCGGACAGGTAGTCGAGGACTCGTCGACGCAGTGCGGCGTCGTCGGGGGATTCCCGCGCCGCGAGCCACACCTCACGCAGCGACCTGCGTCGGGCCCGCTCGACCGTGTCGTACACGAAGCTGATGAGTAGCCGGGCACAGCCGACCACGGCCTGCTCCGGCTTCTCCCAGCGCTCCTCCTGCACGACGGCGGCGTAGCCCGACGCTCGACCGGGTTGTGCCTGCTCGACGTACCCGAGAAAGGCATCAATGATCTGCCGGGCACCTGCGCCGGTGAGGGTGACATCGAAACGGCGACCGCTCCAGTCGACGAGGTAGTCGGCGACGACATCGAGCAGCCGGAGCCGATGCAGCGCCCGCTCTCTGCCCTCCCGGTCTCGGTCGGGTCCCATCGGCAGTTCGACGCTGCGCGCGCGCCGCAGGTCGCCGAGCTCGGTCAGAATCTGCTCGAGGATGACCAGCTCCGCTTCCACCCCGGCGAAACTGCGCAGGTGGAAGAAGAGCTGGCGGTCGATGTCGTCGGCCGCCTGCCGCGATGAGGTGCCGAGCGCGCGCACTTGCTCCAGGTCGGCAGCCTCGTCGAGCTTCGAACGGCTCGCCGACTCGCTGAACTCCCTGAACAGGAGCAGACACTTGGCCGGCCCGCGGTCGCGGCCAGCGCGGCCGACCTCCTGGTAGTACGCCTCTATGGAACCTGGAATGCCCACGTGAATGACGTACCGGATGTTGGGCTTGTCGATGCCCATACCGAA
>Ga0137372_10000640_pt1 | contig 33374 bp, 36 predicted proteins | sample SagtaG_6_FD_104911 | JGI IMG/M metagenome (GOLD analysis project Ga0137372, IMG submission 104911) | Vadose zone soil microbial communities from Sagehorn Ranch, Mendocino, California, USA - Sage1_R_60_16 metaG | ecosystem: Environmental > Terrestrial > Soil > Vadose zone | place: USA...
GGCCAATCTCTCAGACCGCTACATCAGCGACCGGTTCCTGCCGGACAAGGCGATCGACCTCATCGACGAGGCCGGGTCGCGTATGCGCATCCGCCGAATGACCGCCCCACCTTCCGTCCGCGAGATGGACGAGAAGATCGCTGCAGTCCGGATGAAGAAGGAATCGGCCATCGACGCCCAGGACTTCGAGCGCGCGGCGCGGCTCCGCGACGACGAGCGGCATCTCTTGGAGGAGAAGGCCTCCCGTGAGCGCGAGTGGAAGTCGGGGGAGATGGACGTCCTCTCCGAGGTCGACGAGGAGGAGATCGCCGAGGTCCTGTCGGCCTGGACCGGCATCCCGGTGTTCAAGCTGACCGAGGAGGAGACGGAGAAGCTCCTGCGGATGGAGGACGAGCTGCACAAGCGCATCGTCGACCAGGAGGAGGCTCTGACCGCGGTGTCCAAGTCCATCCGGCGGACCCGGGCTGGGCTGAAAGATCCCAAGCGGCCGTCGGGCTCGTTCATCTTCCTGGGACCCTCGGGCGTGGGCAAGACCGAACTGTCGAAGGCACTCGCGGAGTTCCTGTTCGGAGATGAGGATGCCCTCATCCAGCTCGACATGTCCGAATACATGGAGAAGCACACGGTGTCCCGGCTGATCGGTTCACCACCGGGCTACGTGGGCTACGAGGAGGGTGGCCAGCTCACCGAGGCCGTCCGACGGAAGCCGTTCTCCGTGGTGCTGTTCGACGAGATCGAGAAGGCCCACCCGGACGTGTTCAACACGCTGCTGCAGATCTTGGAGGATGGGCATCTGACAGACGCTCAGGGGCACACGGTGGACTTCAAGAACACCGTGATCATCATGACCTCGAACCTCGGGACCAGGGACATCCAGAAGGGGGCGAGCATCGGGTTCGCCGCCAAGGCCGACGAGCAGATGACGTACGACCGGATGAAGGAGAGGGTCATGGAGGAGCTGAAGCGCTCCTTCCGGCCCGAGTTCCTGAACCGGATCGACGAGGTCATCGTGTTCCACTCGCTGTCGCGCGAGGACGTCAAGGCCATCGTGGACCTCATGATGAAGCGGCTCCGCGAACAACTGAAGGCCAAGGACGTCGAGATCGAGCTGACCGACGACGCGAAGAACCACCTGGCCGAGAAAGGCTACGACCCGGCGCTGGGGGCTCGGCCCCTCCGCCGGACGATCCAGCGCCTGGTCGAGGATCCGCTGTCCGAGAAGCTCCTGTGGAAGGAGTTCAAGGCCGGAGAGACCGTCATCGTCCACGCCCGCGATGACGAGATCGTGTTCGAGCACACGCCGGTGTCGCCCGACACGCCCCCGGTCGAGCTCGCTGGACAGGAGACTTAGCGAAGAGCCTCGAGTTCATACGGCTTCCTCTATGACCTGTGGAGGGGTCTCGCTAGCGGTCCCCTCTGCGCCCAGAGGGATCACGAGGAAGCGGCTTGCCGGGACGCCGGTAGGTCGTTAAGGGCGGAGTGAGCCCAGCTAACCCCTCGGGGTAGCTGGGCTCTCCGCCGTTCAGGGACCTGGTGCCCTGAGTCAGGTCGTCGGGACGGAGGCGAAGTAGATGTCCTCCTCCACCGTGTTCCTCAGCCCACGCGTATCGGCCCACACCACGTAGGGCTTTCCGGTCGAGTCAACGGCGACCCACATGTAGTCGCCGAGGAACCCGGCCTGGATCGGATTGTTCGCGGGGACCAGGTTCGGCATTGAGGCCGTGGTGAGCCGCCTGTATGAGATCGAAGGAGACCCGCCCGGGTTGCTCACCTTGGCCAGGGTGATGTCGTTGCACCCGGTGGACTCGCAGGTGCCGTAGGACCGGTCGTAGTACCCGATCCACAGCGCCCCGCCATTCGGGGTGATGCTGCTCCCAGGCTGCCACTGCGCGGTTGCGCCGAACCAGGCGGCGGGCGCCACGTTCACCGCGGCACCCCAGGTTGCGCCTCCGTCCGTTGATGCTGAATAGAACACATCGTTGTCACACGGCGGAGTCGCCGACGATGCCGGACCCGTGCAGGGTGGACCGCCGTTGCGGAAGTCGGCCCACACCGTGTACAGCTTGCCGCTGTTGTCCACTGAGACGGAGATCGAGGTGAACTCTGGGACCCGATATCCGTTCGGCGGCAGGCACTCCCGGCCGCCCGGGCACCCCGTACTCGGATCGGGGCCGATCGGGGCGTTGTCGATCAGGTCGTTCACCTTGACAGGCTGGGTCCAGCTGGCCGAGTTGCTGCAGTCGGCCGCTGCCGGGCACTTCACGAACAGGACCTGGTTGACGCCCGGCAGTGGCGTGTTTCCATTCCCGAAGGAGACGTAGATCGTTCCGTCCGGTCCGACCACCGGGAACGAGCCCTGGTCCTGGTCGCAGGCGTTCGGGTCGAGCTCCCCGCTGAAATCGGTGCAGATAGCTGGATTCGCTCCGCTGATCTCTACACCCGGCGACCATGTGGCTCCACCGTCCGTGGACTGGCTGAAGTAGATCGGGCTGTTCGCCCCGATCCCCGCGCCGGTTGCGGAGTTGAAGCGTGTCCACGTCATGTACACGTTGTTGGCCTTCGGGCTCCCTGAGTGAGCGTCCGCGGTCATGAGCTCCTTGTCGTTGAAGATCGCAGGACCGGTATCGTTCGCCACCACCCCGAGGGGCACGTCTCGGTACTCCTGGAACGATAGGTTTGCCGGTGAATGGTAGAAGGCCCCTCCGATGTGGGCGTTCGACTTGGCCACCACCACAGCGCTGGCCGGCGAGTTGACGTCGAAGAGGATGCCGCCCGCGTACGCGTTGCCCGCTGCATCGAACGCGGCAGTGGGATCACTGCACGCGTCGGAGGTGTGACCGTCGAGCAGGATGAACTGCCAGAACGGGGGGATCTGGTCGCCCCAAGTCCTTCCTCCGTCGAAGGACCAGTCGTACCCACAGTGGTTGAATCCGATCCGGGAGTCGTTCTGCCCGGCTATCAGGCCGTTCGGATTGTTGGGGTTGACCGCGATGGTCTCTTCAGCCTGTCGGCGAAGCGAGCAGTCCTGGTTGACTCGGATATTGCGGCCGCCCAACGCACCGCCCGTGAACACGTTCTGGCAGCCCTGGGACTTGGCCGCGGAGAGCGGCCCCGCCCCGGATGCATTGTTGGCTCTGGCCTCGAGCGTTCCGGAGGCCTGGAGAAGCGTGTACATGACTCCCGATGAAAGTGGCATGAGCCACTTCGGTGCCTTCTGCTTTCCCAGCTCGATGGCGAGCGCACGGGCCAGAACGTTGTTTCGAGGCATCTTGGCCCCCACGCCGGGTGGCTGGGAGCCGAACAGCACCGCCCCGAGAAGGAACGAGATCGCTACCGGCCCCAGCGAGCGGTGGAGCCTTCCTTTCATCGCACCCTCCCTCAATGAAACATACGGGAAACGCTGACGGTGGTCCGGACCCAACCCCCTTCCCCTACGGCAAATGAACCAGACGGGGCGAAATTTGACCTCCCGTACGCTCCGCGTGTCAAACGCGGCCCACGTCAGGGCATGTCACACCCCCGCGCTATGGTTCTGGGCCATGGGCAGGGTCAAGCGGCAGTTCGTCTGCTCCAACTGCGAGCGTCCGGCTGCGCAATGGTCGGGGAAGTGCTCCTCTTGTGGAAGCTGGGGTACGGTCAGCGAGCACCCCGCGGGGGGCAGCTTTCGGCTCGCCGGGCATTCCCGGCGGGCCACCGTCTTGAGCCTGGCCTCGGATGAGTGGGACCGTCGCATCTCCACCGGGTTCCCGAGCGTCGACCGTGTTCTCGGCGGCGGACTGGTTCCCGGCGGCGCGGTCCTTCTGGCGGGGGCGCCCGGCATCGGCAAGTCGACCCTTCTCCTCCAGCTGGCGTCGCGCCTGACCGAAACCGGGCACCCCTGCCTCCTCGCCTCGGGAGAGGAGGCTCGGGCACAGGTGGCCTCGCGAGCTGGCCGTCTGGGGATCGACTGCCAGGGGATCTCGTTCGTGCCCGGCCGGGACCTCTCGGAGGTGGTGGACACCGTCCTGGCCGAGCGACCGGCGGTCGCCGTGATCGACTCAATCCACACCATCCGCGATTCTGCCTCCGATTCCCTCCCAGGCGGCGTGAGCCAGGTCCGGATGTGTGCCGACGCGCTGGTCGCACTGGCCAAGGAGCATGGCGTGGTCATCGTCCTGATCGGTCACGTCACCAAGGAGGGCGACCTGGCTGGCCCCCGGACCTTGGAGCACGCGGTGGACACGGTGCTCACCTTCGAGGGTGACCATCGCTCAGGGCTTCGCGTCCTGGCCGGCGGGAAGAATCGGTTCGGCCCCGAAGGCGAGATCGCCTGCTTCGAGATGACGCCGAAGGGCCTGATCGAGACCGATGCGACCGCCAGACTGGCTGGGGGTGAGTCGGAGCCCGGATGCGCCACCGCAGTAGCCCTGGCAGGCAGGAGGGCCTTCGCGTTGGACGTCCAGGCCTTGGTGGTGGCCACTGACGGCCCGCCCAGGAGGCAGGTGGCGGGACTCGATCCCCATCGGTTCCACATCGTGGCAGCAGTGACCGATCGCGTCTTCAGCCTACGGCTCAACCGTTCAGAGCTCTTCGGGGCCTCCTCCGGGGGACTTCGACTGGAGGAGCCGGGAGCCGATCTCGCGGTAGCCGCGGCCCTGGCGTCCGCCAGCACGGGGTGTCCACCTCCCTTCGGCTCGGGCTTCGTGGGGGAAGTTTCCCTCACGGGATCGGTCCGGCCTGTCGGTGGGATGGATCTCCGCCTCTCCGCTGCTCGGGTAGCCGGCCTGTCGGCACTGTTCGTGCCAGCCGGAGGCCCGATGCCGCCCGATCGACCGCCCGACCTGCGGTTGGTCCAGGTTGCCCATGTCCGTGATGCGCTGTCCTTCGTGGCTGCCAAGGGGGCAACCAACGAGGATATGGCCTCTGACCAGCGCTTTTGAGTTGCGAGCGGCCGCCCGACCGTGTTATCCTGCTCTTACCGAAGGAAGTTCGTCTGGCCGACGAGGGAGTCTTGTGTTTACCAAGGGAGACAAGGTCGTCTATCCACACCATGGAGCCGCTGTAATCGAAGACCTTGTGGAACGGGAGATTTTCGGGGAGCGGAGGACTTACTTCAAGCTTCGACTGGCTCACGGCGACCTGACTCTGATGGTGCCTGTGGACAACACCCAGGAGGTGGGCCTTCGCGGAGTCGTCTCAAAGCGAGAGGTCAAGAAGGTGTTCAACCTTCTCCGCGAGGAAGAGGAGACCATCGCCACGAACTGGAGCCGTCGGTACAAGACGAACCTGGCCAAGCTCAGCTCGGGGGACATCTATCAGGTGGCCGAAGTCGTCAGGAACCTATCCATTCGGGAGAAGGAGAAGGGCCTGTCTGCCGGCGAGAAGCACATGCTCGCAAAGGCTCGCCAGATCCTGGTCTCGGAGCTCACCTTCGCCTTCGACTCAACGGAGGAGAAGGCCGAGGCCATGCTTGACAAGGTGCTGGAGGACGCTCACTCCGCGCCCTAGCTCCCAACCGAACCCCTATTGATACTCCGCTCAACACCCTTTTCTTCAAGGCTTCGCGTCCTCAGGTCGAAAATCCCGGAGATGGAAGGATCGCGAAAGGGGCGCCGGTCCGAGGCGACCCAAGGAGGGGGCAAACCCCGGGTTCGGCCCTCGCTTCAGCTCGCAAAGGGTGGCCAGCACCCATCTCACACCGACTGGGCCGAACGTGCGAACAGTGGGATCGACGAGGGCCTCTTCGAACGAGAGTTGTTTTGGAACGAGGCGCCGACCACCGAGAGAAGCCATGATCAGGCCGGTGGCGGCCTCCTCGTCGAGTTCGTCCGCCTGATCATCGTCACGCTGCTGGCCACCGGGGGATGGGAACTGTCCACCTACGTCGATCCCTCGAGTTCGGGTGGGCACCTGCTGGGCATCCTCGTCGGTACCGGAGTCGGATACGTGCTAGGAGGGGTGTTTGGCCGGCGGACCGCGACGGCAGTCTCGGAGCTCGAGCGGGAGTTCCGGAAGATCCCGGCCGCCGAGATCCTCGCGGGTGGGATCGGCCTGATCGTGGGGCTGGTCCTGGCCACGCTCATCTCTCTCCCGTTGTTTCATCTCCCTCCGAAGGCGGCGTATCCCGCGGTGGCGTTCGTGTACATGACCTCTGGCTTCTTCGGGTATCGGATCGGGCGAGCCAAGAACGACGAGCTTTTCGCGCTGTTCGGGGTGAAGCCCCGGGCGGCGGGGGCCAGCCCTCGGGAGGTGGCGGTGCTCGATGCGAGCGCGATCCTTGATGGCCGAATCATGGCCCTCATCAAACTGGGGTTTCTGGGGGGGACGCTCTTGCTGACCAGGGGTGTCTTGGAGGAGCTTCAATCCGTGGCCGACTCGTCGAACCCTGGCCGCCGGGCCCGCGGCAGGAAGGCCCTCGACGCCCTGGTGGCCTTGAGAAAGGATCCCTCGGTGGACTTGATCCTGGTCCGTGACGAGGAGGGATGGGCGGCCGACGGAGAGACCGTGGACGCGCAGCTCGTGCGACTGGCCAGGGCGCGGGGTGGAGCTCTGGTCACCAACGACAGCGGACTGGCCAGGGTGGCCGCGGCGTTGGACGTTCCGGTTCGGTCGATCCACGCCCTGGCAGAGGCCCTGCGCCCCGAGGTGGTGGCCGGGGACAGGGTCCCCGTTCGGCTGACCCGGCGTGGTCGGGAGGCCGGGCAAGCGATCGGCTACCTCGACGATGGGACGATGGTCGTGGTGGAGGAAGCCGATCATCTCCTCGGAGACACGGTCACGATTTCGGTGACCAATGCCTTGCAGACCTCCACCGGGCGCCTGATCTTCGCCCGAGTGGCGGGAGATTCTTCACCCGAGTCCTAGGTCGCCCCGCCCTGGCGGTCGTTGACCATTACGCTTTGTCCATGCCGCCGGCGGGAAGGTGCCACCGCACGATCGAGATCGGGGAGGGCTGGTGAGGGTCGTGGCCCTCGTCCTCGCCGCGGGGTCGGGCGATCGCCTGGGCGCAGGCGTTCCCAAGGCCTTGGCCCATCTGCGAGGCCGCCCGATGCTGCAGCACGCGCTCGAGGTGGTCGCCGAATCGGGTGTCGCGGACTCGGCCGTAGTCGTGGTTCCAGATGTCGCACGTTCGAGGTTCGAGCTACTCATCGAGGAGCTTCGCCGAACCATGCCGATCGAGTCCCTGGTGGTGGGCGGTGCAACCCGTCAGGAGTCGGTCCGGCTGGGGCTGGACGTGCTTTCGGGAAGCCCCGATGCGGTCCTGTGCCATGATGCCGCCCGCCCCCTGGCCACCCCGGGGCTGTTCCGCCGAGTCGTGGAAGGCCTCCGTGGAGTGGAGGGCTGTGTTCCCGTTGTCCCGAGTCCGGACACCGTGAAGTTGGTCCAGGCTGGTCGCGTCCTTCGGACCGTCCCCAGGGCTCGGGTGGGCTTGGCCCAGACGCCGCAGGGTTTCATCCGCGCGGCTTTGCTCGACGCACATGCGCGGGCTCTGCGCAAGAGGGAGGAGGGAACCGACGACGCGATGCTGGTCGAGGCGGCTGGGTACTCGGTGGCCGTGGTCGAAGGGGAGATGGAGAACTTCAAAATCACGACGCCCGAGGATCTGCGCCGGGCGGAGCAGATCCTGGCGGAGAGAGTGGGCTCGGGGCAGCGAGCGGGCCTCGACCTGGGGGAAGGCGTGGCCCCGTGAGCGATGTGCGCGTGGGCCTGGGGTTCGACGTCCATCCCAGGGACGATGGTCGGCCGCTGTCGTTGGGAGGGGTCCGATTCGACCGCGAGCCAGGGCTGGCTGGGCACTCCGACGGTGACGTCGTGTGCCACGCGGTGGCCAGCGCCTTGCTCGGAGCGGCCGTGCTGGGGGACCTGGGCGATCACTTCCCCGATACAGATGCAGCGTTCGAAGGCATAGCCGGGCTCGACCTCCTGGGGCGGGTGGTGGCCATGCTTGTCGATCAACGCCTTGCCCCCCGGTCCTGTGATCTCACGGTCATCGCGGAGCGGCCTCGCATAAGCGCGAGGCGGGAGGAGATGCGGCGCAACCTCGCCGCGGCGCTGGCCATCGAGATAGCAGAGGTGTCGGTGAAGGCCACCCGACCGGAGGGCCTCGGCCTCGTAGGAGACGGGGCGGGGTGCATGGCCGTGGTGACGGTGGGGCCGGCCCAGGGGTCGTGAAGCGCCCCCGGTCGGCCCAGGCCGCCATTGGGGGGCGGCGGCCCGTCTCCGAGGCGATCCGTTCGGGCCGAGCCACCCGCGTGCTGATTGTCCGGGGTTCTCGGAGAAGCGAGGGGCTGCGCTCGGTGCTCGGCCTGGCCGAGCAAGTCGGTCTGGCCGTCGAGTGGGTGGAGCCTCGGGCAATCGAATCGCTAGGTCTCCGGGACCACCAGGGCGTGGCTGCCATCATCACTCAACCCCGGGAGCTGGAGCTACGCTCCCTGGCTTCATGGGAGTTCGAGCCGGACGCGTTGGTCGTGGTGCTGGACGGCATCATGGATCCGCAGAACTTCGGTGCGTGCGTGAGGTCCGCTGAGGCCGCCGGCGCGGCCATATTGATCACCAGGACGCGGCGGGCCGCTCCTCTGTCGGCGGCCGCGGTGAGGGCGTCGGCGGGAGCCCTGCTCCACCTGCCGGTGGCGAGGGTGGCCAACATCTCGCGGACCCTCGAGGACCTCAAGGATCGGGGCTTTCATGTGGTCGGCCTGGACCACAGGGCTCGGTCGGATATCCACGAGGCCCCGCCGCCTCCCCGACCCCTGGCGCTCGTGGTTGGAGCCGAGGATGTGGGGCTTTCGAGGCTGGCCCGAGAGACTTGCGACGAGCTGATAGCCATCCCGATGACCGGGAAGACGTCCTCGCTGAACGCGTCCGCTGCGTTGGCGGTGGCGCTGTTCGGCTACGCCCTGCGACCGCAGACCTGAGCCTGCGTGGGCGGCCAAGACCGCGCGATCCGCTGTTACGATGACCCGGCTGGCGTGGCGCAGTCCGGAAGCGCAAGCGACTTGTAATCGCTAGGTCGTGGGTTCGAATCCCACCGCCAGCTCTGCCAGCTCTTCTTTCTTTCTTCCTTTCTTCGGCGGCTTCTCCGTGGTCCGGGGGTGGTCGCTTCCGAGGTGACCAGTTCTCCTCTCACGAGTTGTCACTTCACCGAGGCACGAGGCCCCGGCGATCCACGCCATGGACAGCAGGGACGCCATCAGACGCTGTCGCCCGAGCGACCGGCGTGCATACTCCGGACCGTGTCGATGGTGTCTGCCTCAGCGGGGCCCTTGTCCGGCCGGTATCCCTTGATCCTGGCGAACCGCAGGGCCAGGCCGCCTGGGTAACGAGGGCTCGCCTGCAGCCCGTCGAAGGCCACCTCGACCACGAGCTCCGGCCGCACGTAGACCGTATAGCCATCACGAGAGGTCTCCAGCTGTTGGAGTCGCTCGGTCTGCCAGGCCAACATCTGATCGGTCATTCCCTTGAACGTCTTCCCGAGCATGATGAACCCGCCCGTCTGAGGGTCTCGCGCCCCCAGGTGGAGGTTGCTGAGCCACCCGCGGCGGCGTCCGTGTCCCCACTCCGCCGCCAACACCACGAGGTCCAGAGTGTGGGCCCGCTTGACCTTCAGCCAGCTCGCCCCGCGCCGCCCGGCCTCGTACGGCGCGTCGAGCGCCTTGACCATCACCCCTTCGTGCCCTCGGTCCAGAGCTCGATCGAGGAAGCGCTCGGCCTCTGTCGGGTCGTCCACTTCCACCCGTGGCACCGTCATGCTCTGGGGTAGCTGTTCGGCCAGGGCGGCGAATCGCTCGCGGGCGGGCCGATCGAGAAGGTCTTGGCCGTCCAGGTGAAGGCAGTCGAAGAAGAACGGCGAGAGGGGAACCATGGTGCGAAGGTGCTCTACCTCGAGCCTGCTCCCGAACCGACTCATCGTCACCCCGAAGGGATGGGGTCGGGCGTCAGAACGAAGCGCGATGGCTTCGCCATCGAGGACTATGGCGCGCAAGGACAGCGCGCGGACAGCCTCGACGACTTCGGGCACGCGGTCGGTGATGTCGGCCAGGTTCCGGGTGAACGCCCTCACCTCGGTCTCGAGCCTGTGCACTTGGATCCGGGCTCCGTCGAGCTTCCACTCGACGGCGGCGGGCCGGACCCGGCCCAGGGCCTCCTGGATGTCCTTGGCCGTGTGGGCCAGCATCGGCTGGAGAGGACGAAGGAGCGTGAGCCGGAACTCCGAAAGCCCATTCGGCGCCCCGGCCACGGCCGCAGCGGCGACCACCCCGAGGTTGCCGGCCAGCATGACGGCCCTTCGGACCTCCGAGCTGGGGACTTCGGCTGCCCTGGCCACCGCCTCCACCATCACGCCCTCGAGCGCTCCCTGCCGCAACTCTCCCATCAGCAGTGCAATCAGAAAACGGCGCTCCGGCTCCGTAGCCTGGCTGAAGAGGCGAGCGAGCTCGCTCCGCCGGGTCGCCTGGGAGCCCCGCCCCGTTGCGGCCCCGATCCGTCGCAGTGACGCTTCCACCTTCAGAACCTCGAGTGTGGGTGGCGATGCTGCTGCGGGCGGGAGGTCGCGGAGCGAGGCCCACCCGATCCCGATGGTCCCCAGCGGCAGATCCCCGGAGAGGTAGGCGACAGCGACCGAGATCTCGTCGGGTCGCGCCCTGCGAAGGCATTCGGCCAGGAGCTCGATCTTCGCCAGGAGGCTTGACGTCTCGGCAACGGCAGCCGACGTTCGGGCTATGTCTTCCAGAAGCATCGGTCGATTCTGCGCCATGATGTTCGGACATGAGCCTGTGGGATGAGATCTTCGATAAGACCGTGGTCCTCGACGAGCTGATGGGGCTCGCCCTCCGGCTGGGGGGACGAACGAAAGCCGAGCCTCCTCACGAGATGAGAGTTCAGATCCCTCTCAGCCCGTGTACCCTTCCACCGTATCGGCGTCGCGCACCCTCGCGTCGCTCGGATCGAGTCCGGCGCTGCGGCGGGCTCGGCGCTGGTGGAGCAGGTCCCAGCATTGGTCGAGGCTCACCCCCAGCCACTTGAGCCGCTCCCGTTGGTCCGGGGTCAAGCCTCCATGGGATTCCTTCTCGAACAGCTCGTGCTCCTCATGGGCCAGCTCGTTGATCCGCCCGATGACGTCCTGGTCTTCCATTTCTCATCCTGCCTTTCTCAAAATGGCCGGCCCCCGAACGAACCCGCCAATTCCTGTTCATCCAAGGCCAACCGATCCTCGAGCGCAAACGTTCCCCGGCGTCACGGCAGCATGCCGGTCGATCCCTGATGGTTCTCTCCACGTGACGGAGTTCGAGCATCGAGTGAGGGCAGTGATCGCCGGGCTCCGGCCGGGCGAGATTGTCACCTACGGAGAGGTGGCCGAAGAGGCAGGCTATCCGAGGGCGGCCCGCGCCGTGGGCAACGTCCTGGCGGAGAGCGAGGGACTGCCCTGGTGGCGAGTGGTTTCCGCCTCCGGAAGACTCGTCCCCGGGCACGAGGCTGAGCAGGCCCGGAGGCTTCAAGCGGAGGGCGTCGCCGTCGTCGGTCGAGAGGTCCGTCGGCTACTCGGACGAGGCTGATCGAGGGCCGCCAACACACCATTTTTGTCGGTCTCGTTTGCGTCGCTTCGGTGGCCAGACTTGCCCCTCCCGCCGACATCCGGCAAGGTGTTCGGACCGGTCTCGAAGGGGAAGCGCGGGGAATGGGGAAGCGACAAGCAGAGCTGGCCCGCGAGCATCTCTCGTGGCAGGAGCACCGTGAGGGTTCGCTGAAGCTGGCGCAACTGGTGGCGGACAGTGGCTTCCGTCCAGACATCATCCTCACGATCGCTCGCGGCGGCTTGCTAGTGGGCGGGGCGCTTTCCTACAGTACGGGGCGCACCTGGCCATGGTGACCGAGATGTGTGGGTCGGGGGTAGCCGAGATCCGAACGGCTGTCCTGTACGAGAAGCCACAATCCGTCGTGCAGTGCGAATACGTATGGCGCCCAACGTATGGATGGATCGAGTTTCCCTGGTCGACGCAGGCCCGGGTCGTGCGGTGAGGGATATCGTGATCACGCCCCTCGAACCGGGCAGGTTCCGGGCAGAGGTCACCGAGGGACACCTCACGACGAGCCACAGGGTCATCGTGCCCGACGGCTTGTTGGACGAGGTAGGTCTCGCGGGCGCGGACGAGGAGCGCGTCGTCCAGGAGACCATGAGGTTCCTGCTCGAGCGCGAGCCGGCCACGAGCATCCTGCCCGAGTTCGCCCTGGACGAAGTCCCCCGTTACTTCGAGGACTTCTACGAGAACCTCCGGCGGCGTCTGTCTGCGTGATGGCCTGCCGCTGAGGACGCCACGACTACTGAGGCTCGCGTCGGGGAAGTAGTGGCGTGAGACACGGATGCCGAAGGGCAAGAGCAACCTCGCCGGGTACCGCCAGAAGCGGGACTTCCGCCGAACGCCTGAGCCGCCCGGGGGCAGGGGGCGCCGGGGGCGTCGGCCCCGGTTCGTGATCCAGAAGCATGACGCAACCAGCCTGCATTACGACTTCCGTTTGGAGGCGGCGGGCGTGCTCAAGTCCCGGGCGGTGCCGAAGGGACCATCCACGAACCCCAAGGACAAACGCCTGGCCATGCCCACCGAGGACCATCCCCTCGATTACGCGGGTTTCGAGGGAGTCATCCCGGAGGGGGAATACGGCGCGGGACCGGTGATCGTGTGGGACACCGGCACGTACCGCAACTTGACCGAGAAGGACGGCCGCGAGGTTCCCGTCGAGGATGCCGTGGAGCGGGGGCACGTCAAGGTCTGGCTGGAGGGGAAAAAGCTCACGGGAGGGTACGCGCTGACTCGGATCGGTGGAGGAAAGAAGGGACGCTGGATCCTGGTCAAGATGGACGACGAGGCCGCGGACGCGCGGCGAAATCCGGTCAAGTCCCGGCCCGAGTCGGTGATCTCGGGAAGAACCGTGGAGGAGCTCGAGGCAGCGGCTGGATGATGGATCCGTTGCAGTTCATTCCCGAAGCGGTCAGGGCCCAAGTCAGGCGCCGCCGCCAGCCGTCCTGGGCGGCGCCGATGCTCGCCACGTTGACTGAGAGGCGATTCTCCGATCCAGGCTGGATCTACGAGCGCAAGCTCGACGGCGAGCGGTGCCTGGCCTTTCGCCAGGTCGGGCTGGTCAGGCTGATGTCTCGAAACCAGCTCCGGATCGACAACCACTATCCCGAGGTCGCGGAGGCGCTGATGACGCAGGAGCCGAGCGACTTCATCCTGGACGGCGAGATCGTGGCCTTCGAGGGCAACAGGCCGAGCTTCGCGCGGCTCCAGCGGCGCATGCAGCTTCGCGACCCCGAAGCCGCTCGCAGATCCGGGGTGGTGGTGTACTTCTACCTGTTCGACGTCCTGCACGTGCAGGGCTTGGACGTCACCGCGGTGGAGCTTCGCCATCGCAAGGCCATCCTGCGCCATCTCCTGTCCTACGTAGATCCTCTGAGATTCACCACGCATCGAAACCGGGACGGCGAAGCCTACTGGCGGGAGGCGTGCGGCAAGGGATGGGAGGGGGTCATCGCCAAGCGCGCCGACAGCGTCTACGTCCATCGCCGGTCCCCGAACTGGCTGAAGTTCAAGTGCGTGAACGAGCAGGAGTTCGTGATCGGGGGGTACACGGAACCGAAGGGGTCGCGAACCGGATTCGGCGCGCTTCTCATCGGCTATTACGAGGGGGACCGACTGGTCTACGCGGGCAAGGTCGGGACGGGGTTCGACGGATCGCTGCTGGGCTCGCTCTCCAGAAAGCTCGCCCGTCTGGAGCGGAAGGATCCACCGTTTGACGACGGGGTGATTCCACGCAAGGGCGTCCACTGGGTCCACCCCGAGGTGGTCGGCCAGATCGGATTCTCCGAATGGACGCGAGACGGCCAGCTCCGCCACCCACGCTTCATGGGGCTTCGTGAGGACAAGCCGGCTCGGGACGTGGTGCGAGAACGCCCACAGCCATGAGCACCGACGAAGAGCCCTCGATCATGCTGGTGCTCCTGTTCATGATCTACAGGACGGATCCGAGCTACTCGGCGGGAGCGGGGAGCGATGGAGAAGCCGGCGAGCGGGGCAATTCGGCGTAGACCGGAAGTAGGAACACCGAGCCGTCGTACCTAGGCAATCAGCCCCAATGGAACCTCATCCCCGGCTATTCGGTAATCGCCTCAACCGGGGGATATTCCTGTGCCGTCCGATTGCCGACCATACTCCTGTTGGGGAAGCCTGAAGCCGACCCGCTGAACCGTGGGATCGAGGCGTGAAAGCAGCTCCACAGCCTGAGGAACAGATCGTCTGTCGCTGGTGCGGATTGTTCTCCGCGCCCGGTCCTGCATGCGACATCTGTGGATCGCCCCTGCTCGAGGTTCCATGGATGCAGGTTCCTCAGCTGGCCTTCCAGGGATCGGCTCAGCCACCGACCAAACCATCCGAGCAGGACGTCGAGACCACGGCCCGGGAAGCCCACGAAGAACCACCATCGCCAGTCGCCGAAGAACCGCCTCGGCCGCGGGAGCAGATGGTCCAAGGGCTCATGGTCGGAGGGGCCGCGCTCGTCTACGAGGACGCCCTGGAGCCCTCCGCTTCCCCCGAGCCGATGACTCTCCAAGCCCCCGCTGCAGCGACGGATCAGTTGGCCCAGGCACCACCCATCGAACCAGAGCCCCCGGGTGCGCTCCCAGAGCTCCTCGATATCCCAGAAGTTGCGGAGGCGCCCGAATCGCCCCAGCCGGCGGCTGAGGTCTCTGTTCCCGAACCGCCGAGAGTCGAGACGCCGATCGAAGTGCCCCCCGCGGAGGTGGCGGAGCCGCCTGAGGAGCGTCCGGCCGAGGCCGGTGCGCGGCGGTGGTTCCTGAGGCGCCGCCCGAGCGCGGAGCCAGAAGCCGAGTCGGCCGACGAAGCCGCGGTGGTCGAACAGCCTGTCCCGGAGCTTCCCGAGGTCGAGGAGATGCCCGATTCGGCCGATGAGGTCGCCGACGAGCCGGACCTCGCGCCGGTGGGGGAAGTTGCCCGCGAGGAAGACCTCCTGCCCGCCTCACCATCCGAGCTCGAGCACGGGCCGGAACCGCAGGAGGCCACGCGGCCCGCTGATCAAGAGGTTCCGCTCGAGGAAGAAACACACGCACCCGCACCAGAGGTGGTCGCGACTCAGGGGGTCGTTCCCGAGCAGGAGGAGGCGCCGGAGCCCGTTCAGCCTCGGGCAAGGAAATGGCTCAGGAGACGAGGTGCCCCCGCTCCAGCTGCGCCGGCGCCCATGGCGCCGAGCGGGGAGGCCATCGATGAGGTGCGCGGCCTCGAAGCCCCCGCCGAGGACCAGGCGCCCGCCGCCGCTCCACAAGCAGCCCCCGTCGAAGAATTCGTGCCGGAGCCCAGACCAGCTCCTTCCGAGACGACCGCGGCTCAACCCCGCCCGAGTCGGCGCCCGGCTCCTGCTACGGCCGGACCACCCACCGAGGCCGCTCCTCCGCGTCGACCACCCCAGGCGGCGGCCAGAACTGCCGAGATACCTGCACGGCCGGCTGCCTCCGCCGCCCCCGCCCCGGTCGCCCCGCCGGAAGCGGAGCCACACGCACCCTCTCCGTGGTCCGATCAGCCCTACTACGTCGAGGCGACTCCAGAGCGCGCCACCGAGCCGCCACCCCGCCTCGAGCCGACACCCGACGTCAAGCCGTCCCTTCGAGAGCGCTTGACACGACGGCGGCCCGTCTCGCCATCCAGCCTTCCCATCGAGCCTCCCCCTGTGGCCCACGCTGCCCGTCCCACTGCCGAGACTCAGACGTCGGGACCGGTGCCCGCAGCGGATCACGAGGTTGCTCCAACCGTTTCCGCTGCTCGGGCTCCGGCTCCGGTCGTTCCGCCACAGCCTGCCGCGTCAGTGGTTCCGCCTCCGCAGGCTCTGGCCCCGCCCCGGATGGCACCTCCCCCAACACGCGCTCCTGTTTCGCCTCCGCCCCGGCCGGCACGTGCCCCCATGGCCCCCCCGCCTTCACCGGCCCCTGTGGCCCCGCCTTCATCGGCGAGCCAGGCGGCACGGCCTCCAGCCACATCCGCGTGGAAGAGCTCGACCCCACAGCCACCCTCCGCGACTGTGCACACGGCCGGGGTCCAGACCGGTCCCTCGCCGGTCACCACGGAGATCACCTGCCCGCGCTGCGGGCAACCATCACCGCGCGGACTGTGCGAGACGTGTGAGTACGCACTCCTTGAATTGCGCGAGCTGATGATCGGACTCTCCGAGGACCAGTAGGCGGATCGACGCCCCTCCCCTTTCCGCTACCGTGTCCTCGGGAACGGTGCGGATCCGGAAGGGAGGCGCAGAGATGATCAAGCCGATGGAGCTGGTAGCGGAGGCGAAAGACGCCATTACCGTGCGCCGAGTCTTCGGTGACCCCATCGAGCGCGACGGCACCGTGGTTATCCCGGCGGCTGCTGTCCAGGGTGGCGCGGGTGGCGGTGGTGGTCAAGACTCAGAGGGGTCCGGCGGGGGTGGAAGCGGATTCGGGCTGACCGCCCGCCCTGTGGGGGCATTCGTCGTGAAGGAAGGGGACGTGCGGTGGGAGCCCGCCCTCGACCTCAACCGGGCAATCCTGATGGGGCAGATCGGGTTCATTGTCGCCGTCCTCGCCTGGAGGAGCGTGGCCCGGTCACGGATGAAGGCCCGGCGGGCCGAAGCTCGGGCCTGAGACGAATCGCCTCCGGCGGGTATTAGGCTGAGCAGCCGATCCGGTCCAGGGAGAGAAGCGTGAACAACGGGTCCGCGTGGGACAGTGCGCTCAGTCAGCTCGACGAAGCCGCCGGGCAGATGAACCTCGACCCGGGAGTGCATGAGGTCTTGCGCAATCCCCGTCGTGCCCTCGAGGTCTCCGTGCCCACCCGGATGGACGATGGGACGGTTCGGGTCTTCACGGGGTACCGCGTGCACCACAACACCTCCCGAGGTCCATCCAAGGGTGGCATCCGGTACCACCCCGCGGTCACGCTCGACGAGGTCAAGGCTCTCGCGATGTGGATGACGTGGAAGTGCGCGGTGGTTGGGATCCCCTTCGGAGGCGCCAAGGGCGGCGTGATCGTGGACCCCAGGCAACTCTCGAAGAACGAGCTCCAGCGCATGACCAGGCGATATGCCTCAGAGATCCTCCCGCTGATCGGGCCGGAGCGGGACATCCCGGCTCCTGACCTCGGGACGAACGAGCAGGTCATGGCGTGGATCATGGACACGTACTCCACGCGGGAGGGGTTCTCCGTTCCGGGTGTGGTGACAGGGAAGCCCCTGGCCATCGGAGGGTCGAAGGGGCGGTTCCAGGCCACATCCCGGGGCGTCATGTACATCACCCTGGCCACGCTGAAGCACCTGGGGATGTCCGTCGAGGACACCAGGGTCGTCGTGCAGGGATTCGGAAACGTGGGCGGGGGGACGGTCGACTTCCTGTACCAGCAGGGATGCAGGATCGTGGGGGTCTCCGATGTCCAGGGTGGCGTATACAACCAGGAGGGGCTGTCCCCCACCGGACTGCATGCCTATGAAGAGGAGGCCGGAACCATCGCCGGATACGAGGGCGGCGAACCAGTGACGAACGAGCAGCTCCTCGAGCTCGACTGCGACGTCCTCATTCCCGCCGCCATCGAGGGGCAGCTCACGGAGAAGAACGCCGACCGGGTGAAGGCTTCGGTGATCGTGGAGGCGGCCAACGGTCCCACCGTCCCCGAGGCCGACGGGATTCTCAAGGACCGGGGAGTCCTGGTCGTTCCGGACATACTGGCCAATGCTGGGGGCGTGACCGTCTCGTATTTCGAGTGGGTCCAGGACCTCCAGGCCTACTACTGGCACGAGGACGAGGTGAATGACCGCCTCCGCATGATCATGGAGCAGTCCTACGTCGACGTCCTGTCCCTGGCCGAAGAGAGGAAGGTCACCATGCGAACGGCGGCGACCATGCTCGGTGTGGGGCGGGTTGCGGAGGCACATGTGACCCGGGGGCTGTACCCATAATCTGACGAAGCCCGATTCAGGACCATTTCCCGACCCACATATCTTGTGGTAGCGTGCGCCGGTCTGTACTACATCTTGGGGGAGAACGGCATGGCGGCAGAGCCGGATGCCGAATGGCGCTGGCAGGACATCCTCGAATTCGAACGCAACTGGTGGAAGGTCTCGGGGCGCAAGGCGCTGGCCGTGCGCGCCCGGTTCGGCATGTCGGCGGCACGGTATTATCAGCTGTTGAATCGGCTGATAGATCAGCCCGAGGCCCTGGAACACGACCCGATGCTGGTCCAGCGGCTGAGGAGGCTCCGGGAGGCTCGTAGACGCCGGCGGTTCGCCCGGAGGCTCGGCCCGAAGACTTGACGGCGCCGACCGGAGAGACTTGGCTGGCAAGCATGAACCCCCGATCAAGACGACGCTGCTGAAGGTGGCCACCTCCACGCTTCGCGCCCTGATCCTGGCTGCCCTCGTCGTCCTGGGGATCGTCGGGCTGACCAAGCTGTTCCCTCAGAACGAGAGCCTGGGGATCACCGGGGCCGGGGCGCCGGGCTCCAAGGTGAGCAGCTCCCCTTCCGCGACGGCCTCGGTCACACCGACACCCACCTCCAGCCGAAAGGCGAAGGTCAAGGGCGTGGTCGTCCTGGTCCTGAACGGAACGACGAGGAAGGGTCTGGCTGCGGAGGTGTCCCGCACCCTGGCCAATGCCGGCTACAAGCCCAAGGTTCCCGGCAACGCCAAGTCGGCCAGGAAAACGATCGTCTATTACAGGACCGACTCCCTTCCCGAGGCCCAGCTGATCGTGCGGAAGTATTTCCCCGACGCCCTGCTGAAGCCGGCCCCCGCCTCCGTTCCCAGGGACGTCCGAGTCGAGATCGTGTTGGGCGCCGATTTCGTGGCCAGCTCTCCCTCCTCATAGGAGCGCTGCCCCGGCGGGAGCCCACGACGGACGAGGAACTCCTCGAGCGATTCATGCGCTGCTGGATCTCCTGGCCCGCCTCTGACCCGAGCGCTAGCCGCTTCTGACCCGCTCCAGGTCGTCGAGCTGCGTCTGCACCCATCGATCGAGCCGGTTGGCTTCCACAGCTTCGCGCAGCCCGGACGCCCGCCGGGCCCGGTCGCCTTCGGACATCTCCAGGGCCGCGGCGATCGCTTCCGCCGTCTGGCCCACGTCGAACGGGTTCACCGGGAGCGCGTGTGTCCCCAGTTCCTCGAAGGCGCCGGCGTTTTCCGACAGGATCAGTACTCCGTCCCGCTCATTGAGGATCGGGCCCTCCTTCGCCACCAGGTTCATGCCATCGAACACCGGGTTGACCAGGAGCGCCTCGTACATGGTGTAGGCCGCCAGCGTCATCGGGAAGTCATCCTTGATGGACAGGTGAACCGGTTGCCAGCCTCGTCGGCCGAAACGCGAGTTGATCCTTCGCGCCGCCGCCCGACACTGCCCGACATATCTCACGTACTCCGGAATATCGGAGCGCGATGGGTTCAGATGGGCCATAAACACCACCTCTCCACGCCATTCGGGACGGTCGCCCAGAAACATCTCGTAGGCGTCGAAACCCCTCACGATGTTCTTGGAGAGCTCCGCCCGGTCCACGCGAAGCAGGAGCCTTCGGTCTCCCCGCCACCGGAGAACCCTCCGGGCGGCGAGCCGGACCTCGTCCTCGACGGCCGCCTTTCGAAGAGACTCGACGTCGATCGAGATGGGATAGACGCCGACCCTCAGCTGCCTCCCCTCCCAACGGACCTTCCTCTGAGCGAAGTCCGCCCGGGCACCCGGGTAGGCCTGACAGCACCGCAGGAAGTTGGCGGCCCAGATGTCAGCCTGGAACCCCAGGACGTCTGCCCCGAGGAGGCCTTCTACCAGCGCTTCCCGAATCGGATCCGGAAGCACGCGGAGATACCCGGCGTCGGCGAAGGGGATGTGCGAGAAGTAGGCGATGCGGGCGTGGGGTCGCAGTTCGCGGAGCATGGCTGGGACGAGCGACAGGTGGTAGTCCTGCACGAGGTAGACGGCCTCATCGCTCCTCTCGCCCTCCTCGGCCAGGGCCTCGGCATAGGCCCGATTGATCTGCACGTACGCGTCCCACGCCCGCCGGGTGGCCCTGTCGAACCGCGGAACCCTGGGGATGTCCCACAACAGGTGATGGACGAACCACAGCACCCGATTCGAGATCCCGTTATAGAACGCGTCGTAGGTTCCAGGATCGAAGGAAAGGTAGCGGAGGTCGTGGTGCGACTCGCCGGCGGCCTCCTCCAGGCGGCCCTTCGCCACCTGCTTCCGGTCCTCGTCGGTCATGGCGCTGGCGATCCACAACCCTCCGGAGAGCTGGAGAGCCCCGCTCAAGGCGGTGACCAGGCCTCCGGTTCCCCGTTTGGTGACGACCTTGCCCGCTTCGTCCCGGACGAATGACACGGGCCCTCGATTGGAGGCGACGATGATCGGCCGTCCGCTCTTGGACGGAACCGGCCTGGAGGACGGCATAGCTGGAAGTGTACCCAGCGGCCCTATCCACCCCGTTCGCCATTGGCCGATCCCGGAGTAGGAATACCTCGTTCGTTACAATGGCGGCGAGTTCCCTCGGCGCTTTGAGAGGAAAGGAGCTGTGGCAGCGCTCCCATGAGCAAGGACCGAGGGCCCTTCTTCCCCACTCCCTTCGTGGCGCAAGCGGCCCGATGGGGCCTGTTGGCCTGGTCGGTCATCGGGCTCCTCATCCTGGTGGGCGTCCTGTACCGCTTCGTGCTGTACCCGATCCGCGTGGTGTTCCCGCCGCTCGTGGTGGCCCTGATCGTCATTTACCTTCTGAATCCGCTGGTGACCCGGCTCCAGGAGCGGGGGATCCCCCGGATCTGGGGGACGCTCCTGTGCTACGTGGTGTTCCTCTCGCTGATGGGGGTGGCGCTCGCCTACCTCATCCCGGCGGTAACCGATCAACTGAGGGCCTTCGTGAATGGCATCCCCCACCTCCTGCAGAAGGCGCAGACCGACTTGAAGGACTTCGCCGCCCGACTCGGACTGCACATCAGGTCGACGGATCTCCTGCAAAGCTTCCAACCGGGCAAGGGTCGCGCCTTCAACTTCCTCGGTCGGCTCACCTCGTTCACATCTGGAGTGGTCCACTTGGCGCTCGTGTTCGTCCTCGGCCCGCTTCTCGCGTTCTACCTCCTGGTCGACCTGCCGAAGATCCGCCGGGGAGCGGAGGGCCTGGTCCCCGGATCCCGGCGTGAGGAGGTCCGCAGCCTGGCCGGTCAGGTCGGAGCTACCGTGGGAGGGTTCTTCCGGGGCCAGCTGGTGGTGGCGCTGTTGGTGGGGGCCTTCTGCCTGCTCGGCTATTTCGTGGTCGGTCTTCCGTACTTCGCCCTGCTCGGTGCCCTGACCATGCTCCTCGCACTCGTCCCGTTGATCGGCATCCTCATCGCCGCGATACCGGCCCTGTTCGTCGCCTTCACCACGAGTGGAAGGACGGGCGGTCTCCTGCACATTTCAGGTGGCTGGAAGCTCGCTCTGGCGACCTCCGTCGTGCTGCTTGCCGCTCAGCAGCTCGATCTTCGCGTCCTCAGTCCCTGGCTCCACAGCCGATCGGTTCGCCTTCATCCGGTCACCGTCCTGCTCTCCCTGCTGGTAGGCGGGACCCTCCTCGGCCTGTGGGGGATGCTTCTGGCCGTGCCCGTCGTGGGGGCTCTGCGCGTGCTCCTCCTGCACGTGTGGGACACGAGGTCACAGTGGCCGCCGGGCCGGCCGGAGGCGATGATCGAACCGGAAGAGACGGTGGAGGCCTCGGCGCACCGGGCGAGCGGTCCCCGGCGAGCCCTCACGCAGGCACACGATTGACGTTCCCCCCACCCGGGGCTACCTTTGCTCGCAGGGCACGCTATGTTCAAGGTTTCTCAGAAAACCGAGTACGCCACACGAGCCATGCTGGAACTGGCCGTCAGACGTGCTCGAAGTGGCGACGCCCTGGTACCGGCCCGGGCCCTGGCCGAGGCCCAGCACGTTCCCCTTCGCTTCCTGGAGCAGCAGCTCGGCGCGCTGCACAAGGCAGGCTTGGTGGAGAGCTTCCGAGGTGCTGGCGGAGGCTGCCGGCTGGCCAAGGATCCTGCCACTATCCGCGTCTCCGACATCGTCGACGCGATCGAGGGGCACACCTACCCGATGCACTGCCTGGACGTGGAGGACCACACATGCTTCGCGGACTCCCACTGTGGCCTCCAGGAGCTGTGGGGAGACATCGACGTGGCCATCCGGCAGGTGCTGGAGACAACGACACTGGCCGACCTGGCCGAGCGTCACGCCAAGCAGGTCGGCCTGCCCCTTTTCGCGCCGAGCGAGCTCCTGCGCCCCCAGCGCTGATCATCCTCATCCGGTCTCCTCGGAGGTGCCCCCGAGCTTCGGTCGGGTCGCCTCGAGAGCCAGGGGGTCCGTACTGCCCGCTCGCTTCGCGAGCGCGTGCTACCCCCCTTCCCCGGCCTGGACCCCGGCTTATGCCTTGCCGAGGATGCGCATGACGGTGGTGCCGCACACCGGGCACTTGCCCTTGGCGGCCCGCCGCCCGTTCTTCAGGGTGACCTCTTCGCCCTCGAACTCCCGCTTGGCCTTGCACTTCACGCAGTAGGCCTCGTACTGAGCCACACGCTCACCTCCTCTCCCTCTTCTCGTACCTCATCTGTTCACCGGCCCTCAAACAGCCTTCGAGGCCGCCCCATGGCGGCCTCGTGCTCAATTCTCCGGGGCGAGCACGCTTCCTGCAAGCACGCTGAGCACGGCCCTCATTCACGAATTCACAAGCCGATCGCGCACGGGATGGGCCGGGCGGACGATCTACAAGGCCCCCGATCGCTACGTGGACCAACATTCGCGACGTGGCCGAGGGACGGCGGCTCGGGGACGTCACCCCTCTGGCGAGCGCCGAGATCGTCGAGCAGATCAGGGACATGGCCACGACCGGGGCCGAAGAGGAGTGGCAATCAGCCGGCTAGGCCGGCGACCGCTTCACCAGTTGGCCGCCCTTCATGACGAAGGCGACGTCCGTCAGCGCGGTGATGTCCTGGAACGGGCTGGCCCGAATGCCGATGATGTCGGCGAGCTTCCCGGGTTCGATCGACCCGACCTCGCTCTCCCGGCCCAGGAGGCAGGCTGCATCCAGGGTGGCGGCTCGGACGCTGGCCCCCGGTGAGAGACCGCCCTCCTCCACCATGGCCACACACTCCAGGGCGTTGGCGCCGTGATGGTTGCCGGGCGTTCCCGCGTCGGTGCCCATGGCGATCGGAACGCCGAGCTTCGCCGCCGAGCGGACCATGCCGGCGTGGGTCTCGTGAGCTTCCGAGAGCCGAGCGCGAATGTGCTCGGGCATTGCGTTCACCGCAGCGTGGTCCTCCCGGACCGAAGTCCAGGGGGAGAACGTTGGCACGAGGAAGACGCCCCGTTCGGCCATCAGGCCCAGCGCGTCTTCGTCAGCGTAGGTGCCGTGCTCGATGCTCCTCACGCCTGCCAGCACGGCGTTCCTGACGCCAGCCAGAGCGTGAGCATGGGCGGCCACGTGACCGCCGCTCTCTCCGGCCACTCCGACTGCGGCCCGCATCTCCTCCTGGCTGAATTGCGGGGTGCGCGCGTCCTCGCCCTCCGGAGAGAGCATGGCGCCGGTGGCCATGACCTTGATCATGTCGGCGCCCCGAGCGCGCTGTCTGCGAGCCGCCCACGCCACCGCCTCGGTTCCGGTGGCCAGCTCGTACATGCCCGGGTAGTACTCGACGGCCTCGGTGGGCATCGAGAGCAGCCGCCCAGCGAGGACCAGGCGGGGCCCGATCCGTCTGCCCTGTTCGATGTCACCTCGAACTGCCATCTCGACGTAATTCCAGCCGCCGACGTCGCGTACGGACGTCACCCCGCCCAGCAAGGTGATCTCGGCAGCCAGTGCCGCGTGGGCGCGGATCTCCTCATCCGACCGCGAAGCGTTGGCGGCCGGATCCGCATCCTCGCCCCGCATCACCAGATGGACGTGGCAATCGATCATGCCGGGTAAGAGGAACAGTCCAGAGACGTCCACATCCGTCTGGTCCGGACCGGCCTCGCCAGGGGCGGCGAGCTGGGCGATCCGCTCCCCTGCCACAAGCACGTCCAGCCGGCTCACCTCGCCAGTCCGAACGTCGATGACCTGCCCGCCAACCAGCCGGGTGGTCGCGGCTGCTTCATGCACGGCCAAGGAGTGTATGCGGGGAGGGCAAGGCCGATAATTCTGCCGTGGTAGGCAAAGGTGCGAGTCTGAAGCTCGACGATGTGATCGCGGCGACCCCGACGAGCCGCGACCGAGTCGTGGACTTCTTCCGCGCGGCCAGCATCATCGTGGTCGTCTTCGGTCACTGGTTCATCGGGGTGATCTGGTGGCGAGGCGGCACGATCGGGACCGTGAGCGCCATCGGCCTCACCGGTTGGCTGTGGATCGCTACATGGTTCCTCCAGGTGATCCCGCTGTTCTTCTTCGTGGGCGGCTTCGCCAACTACGTCGGATACCATTCTTTCCGGCGACAGGGTCGGTCGATGGGGAGCTTCCTCTGGAGCCGGGCGGTCAGGCTGCTCAAGCCCTCCCTGGTCTTCGTCATGGTCTGGGTCGTCATCGAGGTCATCCTCCATCTCGTGGACGCGGGGGGAACTGGCCTGCTCCGGGGTGTGCGGCCCCCTGGGGCGACAGTCCCGTTTGGGCCGCTGTGGTTCCTGGCGGTCTATTTCGTCGTGGTGATGGCCAGCCCGCTCACCTTATGGCTGCACCGGCGGTTCGACCTCGCCGTGCCCATCGCTCTGGTCATCGGAGCCATCGTGGTCGACGTGGTTCGGTTCGGTGCGCACATCGAGTGGATCGGCCAGGCGAACGTATGGCTGGTGTTCCTCCTGCCTCACCAGCTCGGCTACTTCTACGCCGAAGGCCGCCTGGCCAAGCTCCCCAAAGCGGCGTTCGTGGCGATGGCTTTGGTCGGCATCGCCACGATGATGGCCCTGACCAATCTGTATCGGTTCTTCCCCGGCATCAGCGTGTACCCGAGGAGTCTCCTCGGCACCGACGTCGGCCCGATCACCAATACCAACCCACCCACCCTGATGATGTTGGCCATGGCCATCTGGTCGATCGGGGCAGCGATGCTCGCCCGGCCGGTGCTTTCGAGATGGCTGGAGCGCGCCCGTATATGGAGGGCGGTCATCTTCACCAATACGATCGTGATGACGCTGTTCCTGTGGCACATGACCGCGTATCTGATCGCCGTTCTCCTCTTGTGGCCCCTGGGCCTCGGGCAGCAGGGCGACACCACTGCTTCCTGGTGGATCGAGCGGCCCATCTGGGAAGTGGTCCCGGCAGTATTCCTGGTGGGGCTGGTGATGCTCTTCGGGCGCTTCGAGCGGCCTCGTGCGGCAGCCCCAGCTCGCACTGGTCCCGTCAGGGCTGAGGCCCGAGCCGACATCGGCTAGAAACGCCTCGTGGCCGAGCGATTCGACGTCATCGTCCTGGGTCTCGGCGGGATGGGCAGCGCCGCCGCTTTTCACCTTGCCCGCCGGCGGCTGCGCGTCCTCGGCCTCGAGCGCTTCGACGTCCTCCACCCATTCGGCTCCTCGCATGGCCTGAACCGGATAATTCGCCTGGCCTATTCAGAGCACCCGAGCTACGTCCCTCTGCTCAGGCGGGCCTACGAGCTGTGGCACGAGCTGGAGAACCTTGACGGCCCCCAGCTCCTGTACACCACGGGAAATCTGGAAGGCGGGCTTCACGACGGGGACGTGTTCGCCGGCGCGAGGCACGCTGCCGAACTTCACGACCTCCCCCATGAAATGCTGACGGGGGAGGAAGTCAGCCGCCGCTGGCCCGGGTACCACTTGCCGCCAGAGCACCGAGTCGTCTACCAACCTGACGGCGGCTTCCTGGCATCGGAGGAATGCATACTTGCCCACGTCCGGCAGGGGGTGGCGGCGGGGGCCCAGCTGCACTGGCGCGAGCAGGTGTTCGAGTGGGGTCCTGTGCAGGATGGTGTGTGGGTCCGAACCGAGCGCGGCCGTTACGAGGCTGAGCGGCTGGTCGTGTGCGCGGGCTCCTGGGTTGGCAAGCTCTTCCCCGAGCTGGCCTCATTGACGGTGCCGGAGCGCCAGGTTCTTGCCTGGCTTCGACCCACGCGCCCCGAGCTCTTCAGGCTCGGAAACTTCCCTGTCTTCTATCTGCAGATGGAGGAAGGCCGCCACTACGGCTTCCCGGAGTGGGGGATCCCAGGATTCAAGTTCGGGCGGTACCACCACCTCGAGGAAGTCGCGGACCCCGACGCCATGGACAGGGAACCGAACGTGAAGGACGAACAGATCCTTCGAGAGTTCGCCCGCCGGTACTTCCCCGACGGCGAGGGCCCCACCGTGGCACTCAAAACCTGCCTGTTCACCAACACGCCCGACGAGCATTTCATCCTGGACCTGCACCCCGAGTACCCGCAGGTGGCCGTCGCCTCGGCCTGCTCGGGCCACGGCTACAAGTTCTGCAGTGTGGTGGGGGAGATCATGGCCGACCTGGCTCAACAAGGCGAGACGCGCCATGACCTTCAGCTGTTCAAGCTGTCGCGCTTCGAGTCCCCCTAGCGAGCCCCGGGAGTTTCAGATGGCGGTAGCGACCATGTACTCGTGGAGGACACCCGTATGGGATGGCCTCTTGGCGACCGCGAAGACGGTCACCGCTCGCCCGCCGGCAAAGGCGGTCGAAGTGTAGTCGCCTACCATGTGTCCCAGATCGGTATTCGCCAGCCACGAGAGTGCATTGGATGCTTGTTGAGCCGGATCGGGGTCCCCCAGGTCGCCCCGCCATCGGACGAGGAGATGAAGCCTATGTTCAGCCGGCAGGTGCGCACGGTGCACGCGGCGTCGGGGAAGTAGTAGTACGTGAGCACCACATGGGCCGAACTCCCGCTCGTGGCGCGATCGGCCCCAGCCCAGGGATGAAGTGATCGACACCGCTCGTGACTGCGTCGATGGGAATGCGGGCAAGGGGCGACCAACTGATCGCATCGGTCGAGGTGCTCAGCACCGCGTCATTCGCCGAGCAGCCTGCGCGGAAGCGACAGTCACTCCACGTGACGTAGAGCTTGCCTCCACCGTCGACCTCGATGCCTGCGGCGGGAGTCACCCGCATGCCGGTGCTCCCATGGGTCCCGACGACCGGAGAGATCTGCGCCGACGTGAACGTCGCTCCACCATCGTTGGAACTGTCCGCGTTGTAGAAACTGGTTTGCCCACCGGTGACGCCGACGACGACCAAGGTCCCATTCGGCTGCACCACGGACTGCGGCGCGAACAGTCCGGTGGCGCTCGCCCTCGGAGCCCAGGTTTGGCCGCCGTCGTCCGAGCTCGAGGTCGCTAGCACACCGCCGGCAATGTCCGCCCACGAGACGTAGCAGCGGCCGAAATGCTGGTTCCCGGACCCATTGTCACCGGCGATCCACTCGTGGTCCTGGCTTCCAGAAGCCAAGATCACGGGTGCGCTCCAATTCAGGCCGTCGGGAGAACGACTCACGGTGATGGACGTTGCCGTGAAACAGGTCCCGGGCGGTGCCGCGCACGCCAAGGTGGCAATGAGCCACTGACCGTGGGCGGAATCGTAAGCGACGGTTGGATCAGTAGCTCTCCCGAAAGGCCCAGGCGGGGTAGAGAAGACAGTCAGGCTCGGCAGGAATCCGTTCGACCATGTGCCGCCACCGTCCGTAGATGTCGCGAAGCCGATCCCCGAAGACCCACCTCCGGAGAAGAACCGGCCGGCCTGGAAGGTCGCCACAACGCTGCTGCTGCCAAAGGAGAAGTTATCCGCCTCGACCTCGGTCTGATGCTGGCTGGTGGGATTGGTGAACGGGTCGCTGCTGACCTGTTGTGGCTTGACAGGTGGGGCAGCATTTGCGGCGACCGGGCGAAACAGAAGTGCGAACACTCCTGCTGCGATCGCGACCGCCCGAACCGGTGCGAGGTGCGTGCGAGCGGCGCGATCTCGGATCATGACCGCCAAACTTCGCAGCCCCAAAACAGCAGGTCAAGAGGGCAATCGTGGGACCCTTGTTGGAGTGGCCTTCTCAACACATGGACCGGAATCCCCGCTTGCGGGGGGATTTGTGGGGCCCGTAGGCGTAGCCCGTATCGCTGTGCGCGGGATGCTGCCCGGTGGTGCCAGCATGCCTCACGGAGGAGGGTGGCAGGTGCCGAGGAATCGCGCCCGCCCCCTTCCGGCCTTCAGCGTGACCGGGGACAATGTGACCGTGCCGGCAAGTCCGGCCATGCCCGAAGGAAACTGGAGCTGAGAGGGTGAAGCAGCGCAGGGCAGCTCGGCTCGCGTGGGCGCTGGGAGCGATTTCCGTGGCGGCCGTCCTGGCCGGCGTGATCGTCCAGCTCATCTCCCCGCAGGCAAAGCTGCCACCGGACCTGCGATCGAACCCAACCGATGTCATCGACAACCTCACCATCCTCGGGCTCCCGATCATCGGGGCGCTGGTCGCCTCTCGACGCTCCGACGTGTCGCTCGGATGGATGTTTCTCCTGGCGGGTCTGGGACTTGGCCTTTCCAACTTCGGTCAGGCCTACGCAACCTACGGCCTGGTGATCCATCCCGGATCACTGCTCGGCGCTCGCCTGTTCGGCTGGCTTCAGGGCTGGTCCTGGACGCTCGGGATCGGTGCGGTGCCATTCCTGCTGCTGTTGTTTCCTACGGGGCAACTCCAATCCAGGCGCTGGCGGCCCGTGGCGTGGTTGGCGCTTGCCAGCTGGGGCGTCATGGTCGCGGTTGCCATCTTGGTGGCTTCCTTCCTCTGGTCCAATCCTCTGGTCCAGGAGATCAAAGACTGGCCCGCCTCCGCGAAACCCTTGGCACCGTTCTTCGTCGGCTCGTTCTTGGCCGTCGTTGGGTTGAGCCTGATCGGGTTCGTCTCGGCCGCGCTTCGTTTCAAGAACTCCAGAGGAGACGAACGCCAGCAACTCAAGTGGTTCGTGACGGCCGCCGCCTTCTTCGTGGCGATCTTTCTGGTCCAGGTCTTCGTCGAGAACGCCGTCTTGAGCGCTCTGTTCTCTATTGCCTCAGTGGGTCTATGGGCGGCCATCGGCATCGCGATCCTGAAATACCGGCTGTACGACGTCGACATCGTCATCAACAAGGCCGTGGTGTTCGGCGCCCTTGCGGCGTTCTTCACCGCGGTCTACGTGGCGATCGTGGTGGGAATCGGCGCGCTGGTGGGATCCCGGGCGAACACGTTCCTCACGGTCGCAGCGGCTGTGCTCATCGCCGTCGCCTTCCAGCCGGTCCGGGAACGGGCGCGGTACCTGGCCAACAGATTGGTCTATGGCCCCCGGGCCACCCCATACGAAGTCCTATCACAGTTCTCCGAACGGGTAGCAGGCGGGTACGCGACCGAGGATCTTCCGGCGCGTATGGCTCAGATCCTTGGCGACGGCACCGGGGCCACGCGGGCCGTCGTGTGGCTGGAAGTCGGGGCCGAGCTCCGGCCGGCTGCCACGTGGCCTGATGGTGCACAGGCGCTCGAACCTCTAGCGGTCCGCGGCAACGACCTTGCGGCCCCGCCCGAAGCCGCCGCCTTCTTTCCCGTGCGTCACCAGGGTGAGCTACTGGGAGCCCTCAGCATCGACAAGCCACCGAGCGAGCCACTCACCCGGGCCGAGGAGAAGCTCGTCTCGGACCTGGCATCGCAAGCCGGACTGGTGCTCCGAAACGTGCGCCTGATCGAGGAGCTGCGTGCCTCCCGCCAACGTCTGGTCAAGGCACAGGACGAGGAACGCCGCCGCCTGGAGCGAAACATCCACGACGGGGCCCAACAGCAGCTGGTCGCGTTGTCCGTGAAGCTGACCCTGGCACGGGCAATGGCCCGCAAGGACGCGGAACGCGCCGACGCCATGCTCGAAGAGCTGCAGGCCGAGGCCCAGAACGCGATGGAGAACCTGAGGGATCTGGCCCGGGGGATTTACCCTCCCCTGCTCGCCGACCAGGGGCTCGTGGCGGCGCTCGCAGCCCAGGTCCGCAAGGCTCCGGTCCGGGTACAGATCGAAACGGATGGCATCTCCCGGTACCCACAGGAGGCCGAAGCCGCGGTTTACTTCTGCACGCTGGAGGCGCTGCAGAACGTGGCGAAGTACGCCGAGGCAGCGAGGGCCGTGGTGCGCTTGCGCGAGGAGGGTGGCCTCCTCGTGTTCGAGGTCATCGACGACGGCGTGGGGTTCGACCCGGCCGCAAAGAGCTACGGGAGCGGCCTGCAGGGGATGGCCGACCGCCTGGCTGCGCTGAGCGGCGACCTGGCGGTCCGATCCGCCCCCGGGGCGGGTACGAGGGTCACCGGTCGGCTCCCCGCTCATAGGCTGGCGGAGGCACGATGAACCAGCGAGCTGCTTCCCGCCTCGCGTGGAGCCTCTTCCCGGGCGCCTCGAACGAAACATCCACGACGGGGCCCAGCAGCAGCTGGTGGCCCTGGCGGTGAAGGTGCGTCTGGCTCGGCAGATCTTCCTCCAATCCGCAGAAGGCCGAGGCTGCCGTGTACTTCAGCACCCTCGAGGCGTTGCAGAACGGTGGTCAAGTACTCGGGAGCGGCCCAGGCGACAGTCCGCTTGCGCGAAGAACGCGACATGCTCGTCTTCGAGATCGAAGACGATGGAACCGGGTTCGACCTGCTGCGACTCGCTACGGAACAGGCTTGCAGGGCATGGCCGGCTGGCTCGCTGCTCTCGGCGGTGAGTTGAGTATCGATTCCTCGCCGGGGGGAGGGACGAGGGTGCAAGGAACCATCCCCGTTCGCCTGGGCGCTCTCTCGCCCCTTCCATCGTCCGGGCGCTAGTCTGAACTGTCGAATCTCACCTGGAAGGAGAACCGATGACCGAGCGCGACCGTCGTCCGGTCACGCGCCTTGGATTGCAGATCCCGAGCTTCACCTACCCCGGAGTCTCGGATGCTGAGCTGTTCGGCCGGGTCGCGGAGATCGCCACAACGGCCGAGGAAACCGGATTCGACTCCGTGTGGGTGATGGACCACTTCTATCAGATCCGCTTCCAGGGCCAGCGGACCGAACCGATGCTGGAGTGCTACACGCTGTTGTCGGGACTCGCCGCGCGGACGTCGCGGGTGCGGCTTGGCGCGCTGGTCACCGGGGTGACCTATCGAAACCCGGCGCATCTGGCCAAGATCGTGACGACGCTCGACATCGTCTCGTCGGGGCGAGCGATCCTGGGAATCGGAGCGGCCTGGAACGAGGACGAGCATCGCGGCCTCGGCTTCGACTTCCTCCCGGTGAGCGAACGGTTCGAGCGGCTGGAGGAGGCCCTGCAGATCTGCCGGGCCATGTTTCAGGTGGAAGCCCCGGCGTTCCAGGGCAAGCACTGCCGGATCGAGGAAGCCCTGAACTTCCCCCGTCCGGTGCAGCAGGGCGGGCCGCCAATCCTGATCGGGGGGAGTGGCGAGAAGAAGACGCTCCGGCTGGTGGCTCAATACGCGGACGCCTGCAACCTGTTCGGCGACGCGGCGACGGTTCGGCACAAGCTCGATGTGCTCGAGCAGCACTGCAATGAGATCGGCCGGGACCCATCGGAAAATCACCAAGACCAGGCTGGGCGGCTTGGTCATCGCGCCCACCCACGAGGAGGCTGAGCGCAGGGGCGCCGAACTGCGGGCAGCGCGTGGCATCAGCGAGGAGTGGTACCGGATGTCCCAGATCGAGGGCGATCCCGACGAGGTCGGCGAAAAGGCTCAGGAGCTTCTGGACGCCGGCCTGGATGGCCTGATCTTCAACATGTGGGGCGTGCAGGAACTCGACCCGGTGGCTCTGGCCGGCCAGACCCTGTCCAAGGTGCTCAGCTAGCCCGTGGTTCGAAGAAGGTTGGTCCGCATGTTCGCCGCTGCGGTGCTCCTTCTTGTCGCGGCCTGCTCGCAGGCGAGCGCCACGAGGCCGCCTGTTGCCAAGAAGTCGCTCGAAGCCACGCCTGGCAGTCCTTCGGGTGCTCCGGCTCCGTCCGTCGCCCAGACCACGATACCTGCGAGGTTCCTGGGTACCGTTTCACGCCTCCCGCGTGACCTGGCGGCCGAGATGCGGGGAACTACCTGGCACAAAGGGTGCCCGGTCGGACTGAATGGTCTGCGTCTCCTGACGCTGCGGTACTGGGGCTTCGACGGCAACGTGCACGAAGGTCCGATGGTGGTGAATGCCCTGGTGTCCCGCGACATCGTGCGGGTGTTTCGTCGCCTCTTCGAGGCACGGTTTCCGATCAGGATTCTCCACCTGGCTGCTCCGTATCGCGGACCGCAGGACGACGACCCCAACGACCGAAGGGACTGGACCGTCGGGTTCAACTGCCGGCCCGTGCTGACCGCCCGGGGCCCGCTCCCCAGGTGGTCACAACACGCATCGGGGCTGGCGATCGACATCAACCCCATCGAGAACCCATACGTGACCGGAGATGGGTTCGTCAAGAACAACCACGCGAGGCGCTATCGGAACCGCTCGCTCCGCCGGCCCGGGATGATCCGCCGGGGCGACGTCGTCGTTCGGGCGTTCGCCGCCGTCGGATGGAAGTGGGGCGGCTACTGGATGAGCGAGAAGGATTACATGCACTTCTCGCTGACCGGCAGGTAGTCCTCAGGAGCTCGGCTCGCTGCCCGAGCCTCCCTGCCCGGCATCGCCTGGTGCGTCCTTCTTGGTGCTGCTCTTGCGCAACCGTTCCCCGAGGCCCGAGAACGTGGAGTCCAGGGCATCGCCGAGTGACTTCGCTGCTTTGTTCAGGCTGTCCTTGGTCTGGGGATCGCGAAGCGCGTTCCCCAGGCCCGTGAACGCCTTGTCCATCTCGTCCACGACCTTCTTGATCGCGTCGTTCACGGTCTGCCGTTGCGTCTCCGCCGATGTCTTGGCCTCGCCCTCTAGGTTCCGGTAGTGCTCCCCGATGCGCTTACCCACGTTCGAGAAGTGCTGCCCAACCTCCTCCCACGCCTTCCGAGTTGCCTTTTCTTCTCGTTCGGGTTGCTCTGTCATTTCGATCTCCTTCGTTCCCGGTTTGGTTCAGTCTCGCATGGCAACGGGGATGACGGCAGATGCCCCCCCTGTTGGTTAGCACTCCAGGCTTTAGAGTGCTAGCATTCTGTCTGTAGATTCGCCAAGCATCGGCAGAGCAAGCACGGAACAGGGCCTCAAGCAGCGAAGCGGTGGGCCCAGAAGGAGGAGGTGGCATGCCAGCCAAGCTCATCACGTTCGATGAGGAGGCGCGGCGAGCCCTGGAGCGGGGGATGGATCAACTGGCCAACGCGGTCAGGATCACCCTCGGGCCCAAGGGCCGCAACGTCGTCCTCGAGAAGAAGTGGGGCGCCCCCACCATCACCAACGACGGGGTGTCCATCGCCAAGGAGATCGAGCTCGAGGATCCCCAGGAGAAGATCGGGGCC
>Ga0137372_10000641_pt1 | contig 33370 bp, 29 predicted proteins | sample SagtaG_6_FD_104911 | JGI IMG/M metagenome (GOLD analysis project Ga0137372, IMG submission 104911) | Vadose zone soil microbial communities from Sagehorn Ranch, Mendocino, California, USA - Sage1_R_60_16 metaG | ecosystem: Environmental > Terrestrial > Soil > Vadose zone | place: USA...
ACCACCGTTCAACAGATTGCTCCCGCAGAACGTAAGGCGGATCAGAATGACCAGTATCCCGATCTCGAGCAAGTTTCACTGATAGCCGTCCGCAGGCCCGCGCATTGAGGAAGATGTTTTCAGTGAATGGACAACTCATCAAGCGGCGCGCTGCATTGATTGCTGTTGTGCTTATTTGCGCTCTTACTGCGAGCCACGCTCAGACGACTGTCAGTCGAGCGAAGAAACCGAAGCAGTCCAACCAGGAGTTGGCAGCCGGACGGCAAACGTTTGAATCCAGTTGTGCACCGTGTCACGGCTTGAATGGAAAGGGAGGCGAGCGCGCCCCCGACATTGCGACCAGGCCGGAAATGGTGAGGCTATCGAACAGCGAAACTCTGAAGGTGTTGCGCGAGGGGATTCTCCAGAAAGGAATGCCTCCATTTGCAGCGCTGGGTCCGGCGAAACTCTCCGACGTACTAAACTATTTGCGATCACTGCAAGGCAGACGTAAAGCTCTTACGTTGATGGCGAGCAGCGAAGAAGGCAAAGAAATTTTCAGAGGCAAGGGTGGCTGTTCGCAGTGCCACATGGTCCACGGGGCAGGCGGATTTCTCGGCCCCGATCTCTCGGACTACGGAGCAAGCCATACCGCTGATGACATCCGCAGCGCCATTGTAAGCGCAGACAAACGACCCGGATTCCGCAAAGGATTGGCCAAAGCAACCACCAAAGATGGCCGGAAACTTTCCGGGTTAGTAAGGAATGAAGACAATTTTTCCGTGCAACTGCAGGCGCTGGATGGGACGTTCCACTTGCTGGAGAAATCTGCCGTCTCTGAACTTACGTTCGATTCAGCTCCTCTGATGCCAGACAAATATGGCTCGAGTCTCAGCAAGTCAGAGCTGGATCAATTGGTCGGCTATCTGTCGAGGGTCGCGGATACAAAGCGAGGTGGACAAGTTGTGACCAGCAAATGAAGGCCGACATGACAAAGTTCGGAGCACATATGAAAAGACCGTTCAGCTTGGCGGTCGGGGTTGCACTGCTGATTTCCTTGACGTGGGCAGCTGCGGAAAAACCGCTTCGCCATTTTGAGTTGAAAGCAGAATCGAGCAAATTTTGGGAGCTTGTTCCGAAAGATTCCAAATTGGAGTTAGTCGCTGGCGGAATGGGTTTCACCGAAGGGGCGGTCTGGGATCCGGCTGGTTTCGTTTATGTGAGCGACGAAGTGTTGAACAAGATCTTTCGCATTTACCAGGATGGGCGCAAGGAAGAACTCGTTTCACTGGGAGATCCTGACGGCAATACCTATGACGAACATCGCCAGCTTATCGACTGCGCTAGCGTGCTCCGCGCGGTGATTCGCATTCAGCCTGACGGAACATACACCGTGCTCGCTGACCGCTACCAGGGCAAGCGGCTTAATAGTCCGAATGATGTGGTCACAGGACCGGACGGCGCGATCTATTTCACAGACCCCACGTCTGATTTGCCGAAGGATCAAAAGCAGGAACTGGACTTCAAGGGAGTCTTCCGATTGGATGCGCAGGGACGGGTCCAGCTACTAACCAAGGAACTCACCGAGCCGAACGGGCTTGCCTTTTCACCCGATGGGAAGCGGTTATATGTAGACGACAGCGCACAAAGAAATATCCGAGTCTACGATTTTCAGCCGGACGGGACACTTCGCAATGGCCGCATTTTCGGAGAAGAGCTGGGCGGCAAAGCAGAAGGCGTTCCAGATGGGATGAAACTGGACCGCACCGGCAATCTGTATGTAACTGGTCCCGGAGGAATTTGGGTGTGGGATTCCGACGGACATCACTTGGGGACGATTATCGTTCCCGAGCAGCCAGCAAATCTTGCGTGGGGAGATTCGGATTTGAAGACGCTCTACATTACGGCAACAACATCGCTGTACAAGCTCAAGACGAATGCGCAGGGTTTTGTTCCATACCTGGCGAAATGAAGTCAGTAGTGTAGCAATTAGGTTTTCCTAGCGTCCTTTGCGGCTTTTTTTTGGCGCTCTTTGCGGTAAACGCTTTTTGAATTTCGTTTAGAGAAATCAAAAGCTTGAACCGCAAAGAACGCAAAGAAAAGCCGCAAAGGGCGCTAAGAAAAACAGAGTCTGCAAGGAGGATCGCATCGTGTTCGTATTCTTTCGTCGTCTAAAAGCCCTGAAACAGACTTTCAAGCTGCCTCTTCTCACAGTTCTGCTAGTGGGCATTGCCTCTTTGCTATGGGGGCTGCACACGGTCACAACACAAACGGCGACCAGCGATAAAGACGACGCCTCGCTGCTCGAAGCTTTTCGACATGTCGAGGTCGCCTCCGTTTCCGATGCCCTGGAGCAGGTTGTTGGCAAAAAGATGTACATGACGCACCGCATGAGGCCCATCTTCCCGAGCAAATTTGCAGGCGTCGCCTTAACGGTCCACCTTAAGAAAGAAGAAAATGACGATCCTGCTGCGCTAAATGGAATGCTTTCCGCCATTGACGCGGGCCAGAAAAATTCCGTCTGGGTCATGGTGGTGGATGATGGCGCCGACATCGCCGGCATGGGCGGTCTGATGGGCACAGCCATGTCGGCGCGGAATTATGCCGGCGCAGTCATCGATGGCGGAGTTCGGGACGTGGCTTACTTACAGAAAATTGGATTCCCCGTTTATGCGCTCGGCATCGTACCGTCCACTTCAGTTCACCATTACCGCTTTGCCGGTGCCAACGTGCCTGTCATATGCGACGGCGTGACGGTCAATCCCGGAGATATTGTTGTCGCCGATGCCGATGGTGTCGCGGTCGTGCCTCGCGGAGCGGCAGAAAAAACTCTCGCGTTGGCGCAGCAGTTGGATTACAAGGAGCACTCCATGTACGCCATCATCGAGAAAGCAAAATCGATCGTCGAAGCAGTAAAACAAGTCGGCCGGCTTTGAGCTGTTCGGCTCGCTCTGAGTACAAATATTTCTCTATTAAATTCTCTATTAAATAAGGAGAATCTACGATGCTTTCAACAACGCGCAGAAGCTTTGCATCTCGAATTGCTTGCCTATTCACCGGCATGGGCGCGGCCGGCCTGTTCAGTGGCTCGGCCCATGCCGCAACCAAAGACCAAGGCGGTGTCCGCAAACTGGGCTATGACGGGAAGCCGACCGATGGCACCGGATTTATCACGCCGCTGATTATTCACAACGGAGTCATTTATATCGCCGGACAGGGAGCGCACTCTCGCAATCCGCAGGAACAATTTCCCACCGATGTCGAGACGCACACAACGAAAGTCCTGGACAACGTGAAGACCTTAGTCGAAGCCGGTGGCGGAAGCATGGACAGCATTCTGCAGCTCACCGTTTTCTTAACAAAGATTGAAGACTATGACGCGATGAACAAAGTCTTCAAAACTTATTTTCCTCACGGCGGCCCGGCTAGAACGACGGTTGCCGTAGCAGCGCTTCCCGGCCAGTCACTTGTCGAAATCAACTGCACGGCTGCTGTTGTTCGCAAATAATTTCCAGGAGCGACAGCCATGAATATCAGGTCGACGCTAAACCGCTGCAGTACGGAAAATACTCATGGCTGATCTTCTCGCCGGGTCGAGTGCGCTGGTTTCTGGTGTTGTGCCTGTTCATTCTGGGTGCCGTTTCCTTCCTTGACCGGGTCAACATCTCCATCGCACCAGCGTGGAAAACTGCAAGTTCACCCGTGATTTTCCGCTGCACCCATTCCGGATGATCTCTCACCACAGTGTGAGCGGCCTCGTCGGCATTTGGGGTAATACACTCTGTTCCGGCCATGTAGATGAAAGCTTTGTTGCCGGTTTTGTGAGCCGCTTCGGCAAAAGCACGGATGGAACTCAAGCTCTTTTCCGGATCTAGGAAATTCGGATAGCGGCCGACAACGAAAACATCTGCCTCCATGCCAAATACATGGGACAACTGGGCCTCGCGAACTATGGGCTCAGCATTGTCGTCCTCAAGGCCATAGCCGGCAATTCGGACAAAGTGGGTCCAATCTTCGGTCTCCGTCTGGGCGTTTAGAGTCGAACAACCGCATAAGAGCAGAAGCAATAATGCGAGACGAGCGATTAAGGGGAAGCGACATAGCAAATGCGTCATGAAAGGCAGAATACATCGGTCAGAGTTAATTCCCCAGTCCGCAGGCCTTCGCATACCGGCGCAAGATTGCCTGAATGTGACTGCGGACTAAGTCTCGGGGTCGAGCCGAACGTGAGCCACCACGAGTCGCTTCATATTCCAATGGAAGAAATTGGCTTATGAGGGTTGCCGGCAATGACTGATTTTCGAGATTGGCCAGGAGGCGTCCGATTTCTTCCCGCACTTTCGCCTCATGCCAATAGTAGCGGCAGCGATCGCTGCAGCTGTAAGCGCGGGAGAAGCGCTGTTTGGCTTCGTCTCCGTGATAGTAGGAGCGCCAATGCGACGGGTTCCGCAGCATGGCGTTCTCCAATGCTTGGCGCACCTCCGACAAGCGGATGGCCTTGTTCCCGCCCAGAAGTTCGCGTTCCATAGCGCTCAGGGCGAAGATGGCCTCGCGGAAAGCGAACGTGAGCCATGGGCCTACCTTGAGGATAGCAAAGTGATCTTCCACCATCTCCCGCAGCGACTGCGTAGATTGATAGTCCGTGGAGTGGGCCTCGTAGACGAGGGGAAGATCTCTTGGAAGCGCGGAACAAAGGGCACGCGCCTTTTCGCGATCATAGGGGAACACCACATCGTCGCTGAACTCGACGCCCGGCTGGACGACCAAAGCAATGACCCTCTCCCAAGCGGCAGTTAATCTGCGCTGGGCAAATGCGGCTCGAAAACTTTCCAGAGTGTGCTCGACATGATCGCTGGTGGTGACAGCGGGAGGAGCACCTGCAGTGGTCTCACCTCCTGGCGCGGGAACCTCGGTCCCGACCACGTACATGGGGGGCACAGAACCTACCGGCAATTCCTCAAACGCTGATTCAGCAGCTTCAGCCAGGACCGCGGCACGTTTGGCGATAACGTGCGCGTCCAGCGGAGCATCCTGCGGGTCGTCTGCACAGGCCATGCTTGTATCCAGATGGACCTTCTGGTAGCCGGCCAGCACACACTCACGCACTAGCTCGTGGGCTCTTTCCATTGCAACCGAGGCATGCTGATTTCGCCATGGAAAAGGGCCCAAATGGTCTCCCCCCAGCACGATCTGTTCGGGGGGAAATCCAGCATTGCTCGCCGCAGAATGAATAAAGCAGGAGAACTCCCTCGGTGTTTGCCCGGTATACCCACCCTCCTGGTTAACCTGGCTGGATGTTGATTCCACACAGAAGATTGCCTGGTCTGCAATCGCATTGTGAAAGGCTGCTTCAATGACCGACGGGTGAGCGGAGCAGACCGAGTACACGCCGCTCCCGCGGGAACGACGGTTACGCTCGACGAGTTCCTTTAATCTCCCGCTGGAGTTTGATTTTGGGGTGGCTACAGATTTCATGCTGCACCTTCCATTTGATTCCCTTTATAATCATTACGTTTCCTTACCAATTACTTCATATTGTATCGTTCTCGCACTTAGAGAGATCGGGAGCTTGATGCCACGTTTCAGGGCTTTCGCAGGAGTTCTAATCTTGGCCGGCGCGGCGGCGGCCGGCGCACAAACGGATCAATCTTCTCAAGAATCTGACTGGATGCATCATGCGAGGATCGCTGCCTACGGCCTGACTCCGAACAACACCGATGAGATCGTTCGCCTGGCCAGCGAAAGCTACGTCAATGCCATTGAGGTCGATAATGATATTCCTGGGCGTTACGAGAGCCTTCTGAATCCTCGTGAAAAACTCGGAGCTCTGCGCAAACTGGCGAGCGCTACGCACCAGGCCGGAAATCATGCGTTCGTATATATCGCGGGAACAGAATGCATCACCGCCGATGCAGGCAAGACGCAACACACACTGGCCAAGGAGCATCCTGACTGGCTGCAGCGCAAACTCACGGGCGAGCCCGCGGTTTTCACAGGAGGGTCGGCATTTTGGATCCACGAAGGTGATGAGGATGTTTGGATCAGTCCTTATGCCCCCGAGTGGCGGAAGATTTACATGCAGCGGGTGCGTGAGATTGCCGCCACTGGCATTGACGGAATCTACGTGGACATTCCGTACTGGATGACGCACTTCACCGGCTGGGAAGATTCCTGGGCCAGCTTCGACGACTATACCGTGGCCGCGTTCCGCGAAAAGACTGGACTCAACGCCCGCAAGGACCTAAAGCTTGGCGATTTCGGTGACGCGAACTTCCGCAAATGGATCGACTTCCGGATACAGACCCTTACCGACTTTATGAAAGAGATTGACCGCAACGCGAAGTCAGTTAACCCGAAAATCGCTACCGTGGCCGAAGTTTATCCGGGGATTGAGGAAGAAGTTGTTCGCGTGGGCGCTGATCCCTATCAGATGTATGCCGTGCTGAACACGATTGCCCATGAGTACGAATTTGGCACGGGCAACCACAGGGCAGCCGCTCGTACTCCCCTGGACTGGTTCAAATATCAGGTAGGGATGGCGGCGTTCCGCAGTTTTGCGGACGGCAAGCCTTCCTGGATTCTTAACTACTCCTGGGATGGTGAGGAAAGAGTAGATCCAAAATCGTCCATGGAAAATCTGGCGATGTCACAGCTGATGGTGGGCGCCAATTTTTGGGACGCGAAGGGACATGTGATGTCTGGCTCGAATGATCTCCCGACGCGGAAACGCATCTTTTCCTGGGTCGCCAGGCATAGCGACGTCTTCTATTCGCCGCGCAAGCCTATTGCTCCGATCGGCGTCTATTTCTCGCCTTCCACGCGGAATTATTTCGCAGAAGAATTTATTGCATCGTTTCGCGGAGTGATGATTCTGCTGCTGCAGAAACACCTTGAATACCAGGTAGTCACGCCGCGGACGCTGGCAAGTTTTGCCGGGAAAACTTTGGTTCTACCTGACGTTCACGTGCTGGATGATTCGGAGAAGGCCGCACTTAGAGACCGTGTTGCGTCGGGCAAGCGGCTTATCGTCAACGGTACTGACGCAACCGGACTAGCTGACTCATCGAATGTGCTTCGCATTCCGGACGACCCAGGTTCCGCATACATGGCGGCATTGGAGAAAGATTTTGCAGGCACGACTCCAGCAGCCGTTCAGAGTTTTCTCGATCAAATACACGCTGAACCTGCGGTTGTGATTGACGCACCGCCCGCCATGGCGACTCATGTGGCAAACGTAAATGGCAAGACCTGCGTGTTCCTGGCCAACTTTGCTGGACTTCGCAGCCGCGAGACTGCAGACCAAGTCCCGCAAGGCGGAGTGCGCATCAGTTTTTCTGGAGCCTCAGCGGACATTTTGCAGGTCCTGCCTTTCCTCGGAGAGCCAGCAGTGATAAAACGCGAAGTGTCCAGCAATGGAACAGCGCAGTTCCTGCTCCCCCCGGTCAACAAAGGGGCAGTGGCATGCACAGGGGGCTTTTAACTGCGTTCTTGCCTGTTTCCCTTTGGACAGACGAAATAAAACGTCATAAAATGAAACGGCAATCAAAACCCCAGGGACAGGACCAGACTCCAAGATGAGCGAGACCTTGTGCTGAACGAAGAACGCAGACGTTCTATCGTTGAGTTAGTTAACCGGGAGGGACGGGTCCTGGTGGCCGACCTTTCCAAGCAATTCGACACCTCCCAAGTCACGATTCGTAAGGACTTGGAAGTGCTGCACGAGCAAGGGCTGCTGCATCGCAGCCATGGCGGCGCCCTCCCGGCCCGGGAAGGCGCGCTCGAAGACCCGACCCTGCGCGAGAAGGAGCAGCTTCACCGCAAGGAGAAGCTCCACATTGCGGCGGCAGCGGCGCGCTTCGTCAAAGAGGGGCAAGTTCTCATTCTTGACTCTGGCACCACCACGACTGCGATCGCCAGGGCTGTGCGGGACTTTCGCAAACTGACAATCATTACGAACGCAGTGAACATCGCAGCCGAGCTTTCGAATACGACAGTCGATGTGATTCTTACCGGAGGAACGTTGCGTAAGAACTCATTCTCATTGGTCGGCCCGATCGCGGAAGAAACGTTGCACCATCTGAATGCTGATCTGTTGTTCCTGGGCGTGGACGGTTTTGATGTGCAGTACGGTTTGAGCACTCCGAATTTGCTGGAATCGAAAGTGAACCGGGTGATGCTCGAAGTTTCGCGACAGAGGATTGCCGTTTGCGATTCCAGCAAGTTCGGGCGGCGCAGCCTTTCGCTGATCAGTCCCACTTCGTCGCTGCATGGCGTCATCACCGATCACGCGATTCCAAAGTTCGACCTGAACGCGCTTAAGAAATCCGGTATTGAGGTCACGCTTGTCTAATTCAGGAAACAATTCGCACTCTCCGGGCGCATATAGCCTGGATGAGATTCTTTCCCAGCCGCAATGCTGGAGTGCAAGTCTCGAAGATCTGCGACAAGACAAAAAGTTGCATTCGGTCGCAAAGCGGTTTGCCCGGGCTACGGAGTGGCTGTTTATTGGCTGTGGGTCCAGCTACTACGTGGCGCTCTCCGCCGCCGCGGCCATGGGACGCCTGACCGGCCTGCGTTCGCGCGCGCTTCCTGCGTCGGAGATATTGCTCTACCCGGATATGGTTTCCGCCGGTGCAGGAAATTGCGTGCCCGTGCTGATTTCCCGCTCGGGACAGACTTCGGAAGTAGTTGCCGCTGCTGAAGCGCTGAAGACTCGCGGAATTCCCACGCTCGCCATCACTTGTGCCAGTGGCCAGCCATTGGAAGAATTCGCCAGCGAAACTATTCTGCTTTCACGCGCGGATGAAAAGAGCACGGTGATGACGCGCTCGTTCAGCTCCATGCTGTTGACCCTCCAAGCCCTGGCTGCGGTGATCGTGGGCGATGCCGGATTCCTGGATTCTCTTTCCCTCATGTCGCAAGCGGTGGATCCTATATTGCGAACTCTGCCGGAAAAGCTTCGTGCTTTTGTTTCCGACCATGACTTTGATGATTACGTCTATCTTGGTCAGGGACCGTTTTATGGGTTAGCTTGTGAAGGAGCGCTGAAAGTGACCGAGATGTCGGTGTCCTATGCGCAATCGTTCCACACGCTGGAGTTCCGGCATGGCCCCAAGTCGATCGTCGGACCGGAAACTCTGCTGGTCTTCTTGCTTTCCGAAAGCGGCTACCCAGCGGAGTGCGAAGCGCTGCGGGAGATGAAGTCGTTGGGAGCGACAACCCTTATCGTCACCAACCGTGGAAACGACGCTGTACGTGCAGATTCTGATCTAGTGGTCGAGTTGCAATTGGAAGTGCCAGAATACGCTCGTCTGGCTCCGTATCTTTTTGTCGGCCAGCTTTTGGGACTGCACACGGGGCTGAAGAAAGGTCTCGACCCCGACTCGCCCCGGAATCTCAGCCGCGTGGTCCTGCTTGACGACGATAAGTCTCGAGCCAAACCCGAGCATGCCTCGATTTGACGTTTTCTGCGACGCGCCCGGCAGGACGGAGGCCTTCAGTGACCGTGCGTATCGGGAACAATTCTTTGGCTAGCTATTGCACACCCACCACAGGCAGCAACAGATTGCGGCCCGATGCACGCCCAATCCCCTAACCCCTTGTCCTTCGATATCGTCTCCGCTGCGACTAACTAAGGAAGGTTTACGATTGACCAGAGCCTGCAGATGTTTGACGGGCTCACTCGCGAACAGGTGTGAACCTTGCTGAACTTCGTCGCCCACAGCCTGGAGGCCGTGGCTTCGCGTCAATTTTGCTCGGGGAGAGCTTCTTATCCTAAATACTTACTGCGGTGTCACCTCCAGCAATAAATGTTGCTTGAATTCGGTCTTCAATTTAGGAGGCTCGTTGCCGACCGCTTGCACACTGCCTAGATCAGTTCCGTTCCCATAATCAAACACCCGATACGTTCCCGGCTTCAATCCACGTAATTCAACCTGTCCGCTCCACGGCCCATTTTCAGCAGCAAAAAATGCGTAGTATATTTTGTTGTCTTTTTGGATGGCATAGGCCTCGGGAAAATCGTAGCCGTACGTATACAAATCGAGGAAGGTGCCCTTAGACAGCATCTTCTGGTTGTAGATGCCGATCCATTTCTTCCAGTGCGCATCCTTCTCCGCCGTCAGATTTACGGCTTTGAACTTCGGGCCTGGATCGGGCCAGACAAACTTTGTGCCCACCACCCCGCCAGTGCCGATAGTGGAAGCAAAATCCTCGCCGTGCTCACGCCAGTTGTTGCCCACGCGAGACATCGCAGAAAGCTCCACATGATCTCCATACACGGCCGACTCTGGCCCGAGCAGAGCTTTGTACACCTTGATACGGGTGCGTACTTGCCTGCCCCCAACCGGGTCCGCTGTGACCGCTTGATCTATATACGGCAACCATGCGAGCGACGGCGGCGTCCCGCAGGGACAGGCTTGCGTAACGCTCTCTGGCTTTAACGCGCGCGTGGTCTGGAATATCGTCTTGTAAACATCCGCCACCGCGTTCACCGAATCCTGGGGAGATTTGTGGTGATGCGCTGGGTTGTAACACATGGGCACAGTGTAGATGTTGTCGAGCTTGGAGCCGTCAAAGCCCCAGTCGTGAATAAATCTTTCGGTAAGCTTCTTGTAGTACTCCTGCACTTCAGGCACTGCCGGACAAAGCGCTGCCAGATCGCGGGTCATGCGGCCGTGCTTGCCGTTCTTATCGAGGATCAGCCACTCAGGATGTTCTTTCACGACATCAGCGACACCGTACTTGTGCGACGGCCACCTTCCTTGTCCATCTTCGACTCCGATGGGGAGCCACCAAAGTTGCACCAGCATGCCCTGTTTATGGAAGTCATCCGCCATCTTCTTTATAGAGTCACTGGGAAAGGTGTCGGAACGGGGCCGCCAGTCGCCGTAATCGTCGAACCAGCGGTCATCCAAAGTCGCCCACTTGATGCCCAGTTCCTTCAGTTTCGGGACCGTGTCCAGCATCTGCTTCGGAGTTACGTTGAATTCGTATCCCCAGCCGCACCAGCTGATGTTGTACGCCTCCTTGGATGGCTTGGGAATTTCCCAACCTTCTTTCTGAAGCACGCGTGACCACAAATGTAGCGGCTGGTAGAAGTCTCCCGAGTACACGGCAACAAAGCTGCGCGGAGTGGAGAAGGTTTCACCGGGCTTCAGGGTCGTGTTGACGGGAATATCCACAGCGGCATTTACCCCAACATTCTCGGCTTTCACCGGAAGCGAAAGCGTAAGCGGCAAGGTCTCGACATGGCCGATGGCTTCACCTACCGACGCATTCCAGAAATCGACAACCGGACCCCCGCCGCCGTAGCCGCCTTTGACCACTTCTCCCATGGCATTGACTTGAGAGAATCCTTTCTTCAGTTTGAAGATGTCATCTTTGCCCCAGTCAATGCTCGCGCCTTGGTAAGTCCACATGTCATACGGCTTGCCGGCGACCCCACTGTCGAAGCGATGTTGCTGCGTAACGGCGCGGTCAATTTTGAGATCAGATGATCCGCCGTTTTTATACTCGGCGCTGGTCAACACGAGATTGGGTAAGTCATCATAGGCCTCGACATGCAGCATCGCTTGCAGGTCTGGAGATTCGGATGAATAGGCTGGAATATCTACGCGCTTGCCGCGTCCTAACTTGCCGGAAGCTTCATTGATAGTGGCGTGATCGATGTCGTATGCGAAGCGTATATTTTTGCCGCCTAGCGAAAGATAGTTAGCGTCGGAAGATTGTGCGTCGAGAGTGGCCTTGCCGCCATTTTTTAGTAAGAAAGCCCGTACCGCTCCCGACGGCAAGACCTGGAACTCGGCCGTGCTTGTGGTAAAGGCGATGGGCCCGCCGGATTTGGTTTCGACTTTGATCGATGAGGCTGGAGGCACTGACTGCGCCGGTGGTGGAGCCGTCTTCTGGCAAGCGTTACCAATCGAGAGCAATAGGAGCAGGCAACTTAGTTTTACTTGGCTGCCGGCGGTGTGCGAGGAAGCCCGTCGCTCTATTTTTGTTGGTGGGTTCATTGGTTTGCACCCTTCTTGGCCAGCGCTGCGCCTTTGAATTGGGCGAACACGCGCTCCGCGTTCTTGTGGTAGACCTTCTCGAGTACTGAATCAGGAAGTCCCATGCCATAGATTTTCCAGCGCCCCTGCCCAGGGTATCCCCAATACTCGAAGTACTCATCATTAGTTTCCAGCCAGCGGAAATAGTTGCGATACATCGCTTCGGTTACTTCCGAATCGGTACCAAACAAAATTCTGTCCTGGTATTTCAAAAATAATTCCCGTGCACGCCTTGGCTGCCGGCCAAGTTCGGCCTGTCGAGCGCCAAATTCCACCATTACGTTGGGATTCTTGTCGAGAAGGCCGGAGACGTAGTCCAGGTTCTCCGGCCAGTTCGCCACATGCAACGCAATGAACATTGTTCTTGGATGCTTGGCAAATACGCGATCGCGCGCGGCCAGGAGCGCTTCTTTGCTCGGGAAGTCCGAACCATAGAAGCTCCAGTCCGGATGTCCGATCAGTTCCTCGTAACGCTCATTGGTATTGTCGGTCGGATGAAAAAACGCTTCAGGATCGCTGGTGTGAATGGAAACGGGAATGCCGAGGCGGCCGCATTCCTCCCAGACTGGATCCAGCCGGGGATCGTCCACCGTGATGAGCTTGCTGCTCTTGTCCCGCACGCCCAGGCCGAGGTCTTTCAGCACTTTCAGCCCGCGTGCGCCGCGGGCTACGCCATCGTCGAGCTGCGCGACCATCTCCTGACTGAAGTTCGGGTCATCGATCTTGCTCCAGTCGTATTGTGCAAACACCATGAAGCGCCCGGGATAGGCCTTGACCATTTCATCCATCACGCCTTGCAGCTTGTCTCCCCACATGCCGGTGAGGATTACGACGGTCTTGACGTTGGTGTTGTCCATGGCTTCCACCGCACGCTGGGGTGGAATGTGTTCGTCAATGCGCGCGGCGTCGTTGACGTGATTGTGCACGTCAATGACGTAGAACTTAGCCTTGGGCACCTCGTGCACGGAAGTGTGCATCATCGTGCCCGGCTTGAAGTCTTTCAACAAAAGAGTGCGTTTTTGGTCGGCGTTGGGATCTTCGTGATAGCCGATTTGGGCGGATTGATTGGCTGGACCAGGCGTTTGGGCGGATACCAAAGCAGCGGAGAAGACGACTGAACAAACAGCCAGAAACAAGATTATCAGACGTTGCATTCTACCTCCAGATCAGTCCCCAAGCCCGTGCTTTCGGTATCGAGCAGCGGCGCTGCGTCACCGACGACAACCAACCCGCAGCCGACGATGTCAAAATCGATGGAAGTCTGCTGATCAACCTGCAGCACCAGGCCCTTCTTCTCCACAGGTTGAATCCGGCCGCGCCGCCTCGGCACGCAGGGTATGTTTCGCAGGACGCAGTCCGGTAAAAATGTACAGACCCTCATTATTAGTTCGGAACGTCGTGACGATGTCGGTTTCATCGTTGGTCACGGTAACAGTCAAGTTGGGAACCACTGCCCCAGACTGGTCGGTGATCACACCACGGATCTGGGCTGTATAGCTGGGCTTGGCCGGACGCGAATGCCGTCAGTAAGGATAAGAGCGAGAGAGAAAGCAGTGTAGAAATCGCAGGGCGAAGTAACTTCATATGCGGCTCCTCTGTATTCTCATCGAACCTGGTGCGGTTTGGGGCACCTACGAGTTCACTTCTGCGTTCTTTCGATTTATTACGATATAATACTTTTAGTTTCGCCCAGTCGGGTTTGTCAAGAAGGAATTGCAGGGCAGAAGCCAGGGCCACGCCCTCACAATCAAAACGTTTTAGTGCCCGAGGAGGAAGGCCAGCTTACTATTGAACCTAAAAAATAATGGAAGCCAGTCAATCCGCGTCGCCGTCCCGTCTCAGGCGCGTTCCTAGTTTGTGGGACCTGGTTTTCTACGGCATCGTCCTCATCCAACCCATTGCTCCTGTCCCGCTTTATGGAGTGGAGCAGAGGTTTTCCGACGGTCATTTTCTGACCACGATCCTGATTGCTCTTTTCGCAAATGAGAACCCCCTTTTTTCCCGGTCTGAACGAAGCGGGCCGCGATATTTGAGTGGAATGGCCTTGACCTTGCCGTATTGAGGCCCTCCGTCAGACTGCGCGTCCACAGCAACGGCTGCTCAGGAAATGTTCTAGATTCCACTCGAAGACAGGGCCGCCCAGGTCTGCTCCGCAATCAACTAGCTGGGGAGGTTTTTGGGCGAAGCGCACACCTGGCCATTGCGACGGAACCCGGTTCCGTCTTCAGATAGGAGCTGACGATGGATAATCCAGCATTGCACCGAGTGGAATGGCGGCAATCATGAACGATTTCGCTTGACTTCCTGCACAAACGAAAGCAATAGTATTATCTCGTAATAAAAAGAAAGCCACGAGGGGGTTGCTATGTGTGTCCATAAGCGTACTCAGCCATGGTCCGCAGCTTGTATCTCTCTGATCTGTCTTTTGCTATCGGCGCCCGCATGGAGTCAGGCCAGTTACAGCGCGCAGATTCGCGGTGTCGTCAAGGACCAGAATGGCGCCTTGGTTCCCAATGCGACCGTTATCATCACGAACGACGCTACGGGTATTTCCGCAACAGCGCACACCGACGAGCGCGGCCAGTACAGCCTGACCGGGTTGCGGCCCGCCGTTTACACCATTAAGGCCGATGCCGCGAGTTTTCGGCCGGCCGAGGAAAACAATGTCGTGCTGCAGGTCGCGCAGCAGACCACGATTGACTTCACGCTGCATCCGTTGGGATTGATCACCACGGTGGAGGTGACCACGGCTGCGCCCCTGATGGACACGGAAAACGCTGCTCTCGGCACTGATGTCACCAACGAGTATGTGCGCGACATTCCGCTTTACGGTCGCAGCATGTTTGGGCTGGTTTTTCTGGCGGGCGGCGTAACGGAAACCACGGGTTCTGGGATCAATGACAACTATCCCACCGGCACCAACTTCGTCTCCAACGGCCAGCGTAATGCCACGGCCCAAGTTACGCTTGATGGCAGTCCCCTCAGCGCGCCGGAACAGGGCGAAGGTGGCAACTCCAATATCTACTACCAACCGTCCGTCGAAATCGTGCAGGAGTTCAAAGTCCAGAACAACAGCTTTTCTGCCGAGTTCGGCAACAACGGCGGCACGATTGTGAATATGGTGCTAAAGCAGGGGTCGAACAACTTTCACGGCAGTGGCTGGTGGTACGGGCAGCGGTCCAACTTTGATGCCCGCGATTTCTTCAACTCCGGCGAAAAGCCCGACCACGTACGGGATCAATACGGCTTCTCTCTTGGCGGTCCTCTGAAGCGGAATAAGACTTTCTTCTTTGTCGATTTGGAAAAGGTTCGTCAGCAGGATCCCGTCAACCTGGACGGAATCGTACCCACCCCAGCGGAACGAACCGGAGACTTCTCGCAGAGTCCAGCGAACTCCGCTGGAATCTACGATCCGTGCGCTGGAAACCCACAGGGATCATCCACGCCGTGTCCACGGAACAGATTCTCTGTTGGTGGGGTGAACGACATCATCCCTGCGAACAAAATTGACCCGATCGGCCAGGCGATTCTGAATCTGTATCCGCTTCCCAACATACAGGGTGCGGTCTTTCCGGACCCCAACTGGCGCCAAGTCATCCTTGGCACCGATCCGGGTTGGCAGGTCGACGTCAAGTTGGATCATCAGATCACGACCAATCACAAAATCGGCGGACGTTACAGCCGTCACCACGACGAATTCACCGCACCCACCATCATCGGCAGCGATCAGGGCGATGGAGTGATTTACCTGACGAATGCCCAGAATGGCGGCGTGGAGTACAACTGGGCAATAACTCCGACGAAGCTGTTGACCAGCCGCTTCAGTGTGGACCGCGTGCATGCCCCCGGCATCAGTAACATGTATCCAACGCTTGACTCGGTTGGCTTGTCGCCGGTTCTTGCGGCCAACGGGCTCACCCGCATGCCCACTATCGGCGTCGATGACCCATTTCTCTCGCTGTTTACCCAATGCTGCGTGGACACCCACTTCGCCCACACGCTTTTCAGTTACTCCTCTGGTTTGCAATGGGTAAAAGGAAGACATTCGATTAAAATCGGCGGCGAACAGCGCGTCTTCTTTAACAACTTCTGGCAGCCCGACAATCCCACCGGCATCTTCGACTTCTCGCGGGACGTAACCACCTCTCAACCCAATGCGGGGTTGGGGGACCAGGATGAGGGAAACCCGTTTGCCACCATCTTGACCGGTTACCCATACGAGGCTTCGCTGCACCTGGTCCCCGCGGTAGCGGACAAATCGAAAGAGACCGCCTTCTACATGCAGGACGATTGGAAGGTTATGCCAAAGCTGACGGTCAATGTCGGCTTGCGCTATGAGTGGAGCACTCCCTACACGGAGCGCTACAACCGGCTGCAGTTCAACGATTTCACTGGAGACACGGGTATCAACATTCCGCTGAGCCGCAACCAGGACCCCAGCAACCCGACGCTTGACTTTGGGCAGATCGGCGAGATTAGAGGGACGAGCGTCTTTACCAGCTCCAGCCATCGCAACTCGCCGGTGGATCGAAACAATTTTGCTCCGCGTCTGGGCTTCGCCTATCAACTCGCTTCCAATACCGTGTTGCGTGGTGGCGCCGGAGTCTTTTACGGCATGAACGTGGCCACTAATTTCCAATATGCCGGTCCTGCCTTCGCGAAAACGGCGATTATGCATTTCAACAAAAACAATTTCGCACAGCAAGTCGCGTGTCTCGGGCCTTCCCCGATACAGCCCACTTGCACCAGCCCATTTCCTGGTGGTTTGTCGGGACCGCAGGGGACCACCTACGGCAAGCTGGCACAGTGGGGATTTGGTAATTCCAGCGATTTGGACACTCGGACGGCGCGCAATGCCGAGATCTATCAGTGGAACCTCGGGATTCAGCACATGTTCCCGGGACAGATCGTGGTCGGCGTGGACTACTCTGCGAACCGCAGCACGCATTTGCCCTGGGCCGGCGCCGGAGGCATCTCCACCCGTAACCGCAACTTCCTGCCCTCGTCGATTCGCAATGAGCTGGTGGCACAATTGAATCCGACCCACGATCCCAGCAGTACCGCTGTATCGGATTATCTCAACACCGATGTCGCCAATCCTTTCCAGTGCTTCTTCACCACGTCCGCGGCGCTGACGGGCCCATGGTGTCCGGCCAGCCCGATTTTCAACGCGGCTGACGTGTCGGATTCCCGCTACGTTGATGACACCATTCCGCAACAATTGCTGCTGGAACCCTACCCGCAGTTTGATGGCGGCTTCGAGGGGCTGCCGACGCTGAATGCCAACTCCTGGTACCATTCGCTACAAATTCGGTTTCAGAAGCGTGCCAGCCATTACATCAGTTTTGAGGGAAACTACACCTTCTCCAAATCTACCGACGATTCCTCCGCCGGGCGCAATGCCTGGCTGGGCAACCTGTGGCTGGACAACCCGCAGCTGCTCGACGATCTTGAGGCGGAGCATGGAATCAGCTCTAACGACGCACCCCACCGGCTGACTGCCGCCGTCATTTTCGATCTTCCTGTCGGGAAGGATCGCTTGATCGGGGGCGCCATGAGCCCCGTGCTGGATGCCATCGTAGGCGGCTGGTCGCTTAGCACTGTTGTCACTTTGCAATCTGGGCAGCCGCTGGCTATCTTCAACAGCGCCGGACTGTTGGCTGACGGCAATCAACGACCGGACCTGGTCTGCTCTCAACTTTCGACGGGTTTGAGTTATCGCGATGCCGCCAAATCCGGAGGGAGTGTTCTGAATCAGAATTGTTTTGCCGATCCTGGGGATAATATTCCTGGCAATGCACCTCGCCATTTCTCCAACCTGCGAGGCGATGGCATCCGCAACGTGGACGCTTCGCTATCCAAGGAGTTTACGATCCGGGAGGGCAAGATCCTCCAGGTGCGCGCTGAGATGTTCAATGCATTCAATCGTCAACGCTTTGCCTTTCCGGATTTGGGATCGGGAGACGGGGCTTTAGGCCAGGTTACTTCCACCACCAACAACTTCCGCAGAATGCAGTTTGGAGCGCGGTTTCAGTTCTAAAGAGTATCTTGCGATGAAGACAGACCTCGGCGCCAGTTGAGGTCTGTCTCTCTTTTGTGCGGACGGGCGAGAGTGCGGAGACGATCTTTTCTGAAGAGCGGCGTCGGTGCGGGCGGGCTAGCTGCCCTGGGGATCGGTACCAAGCCCCTGCTCGCCCATACCCCCCTCATAACTTCGACCGATATGACTTCGGCTCGGGACCTACCGTCGCCGAACGGCTTTATCAAGGCCCGTTCTCTACAAATTATTCGATAGTGAGCACAAAGGCTTGCGTCAGTTCACAATCGAGGCCCGACAGCGTCCCGCTTGTCCCATCACGTGTGCATTTAGTTTTTTCTTGGGAGCGGTGAGCGTGAAATTTTCAACTGTCTTCCTATTATTGCTGTGCGTCTCCACGGCTTTTGGTCAGCCCAACTCTTCCTTCTACGTGTCGACGACCGGGAATGATTCGAATCCCGGCACCCAAACCGCGCCTTGGCGCACGATTCAACATGCCGCAGACTCCGCGCGTGCAGGCAGTACCGTCAATGTGCGTGGTGGAATCTACGAAGAGCTCGTAAGCATCCACTCATCCGGCAACGCGACTGATGGATACATTACGTTCAGAAGGTATCCTGGCGAGACGGCGACCCTGGACGCAGAGCATTTCGCTCCCAGCGGCAGAAGCGGCGTACTTACCATTCACAACCAGAGTTACGTGAGGATCGAGGGCTTTGAAATCCGCAACTTCCGCACGGCCGAACATCAGCTCAGTCCACTGGGCATCAACGTCATTGGATCCGGCTCCCATATAGAGCTGCTCAAGAACAACGTCCATCATATTGAGCAGAATTTCGACGGCCGCGATGCTCCGGGACGAGGCGGCAACGGGTTTGGCATTGCTGTATACGGTACCGACGCCAAGACTCCTATCAGTGAACTGGTTATTGACGGCAATGAGGTGCATCACCTCAAAACCGGTTCGAGCGAGTCGCTGGTAGTGAACGGGAATGTTACGAACTTCCGCATTACGCACAATGTTGTCCATGACAACAACAACATCGGAATCGACGTCATCGGTTTTGAGCGCACGGCACCTGAGCCGGCTGTTGACCAAGCCCGCGACGGAGTGGTAAGCGGCAATCTGGTTTACAACATTACTTCGCGCGGCAATCCGGCATACCGCAACGATGAATCTTCCGATGGTATTTATGTGGACGGCGGCACCAGAATCCTGATCGAGCAGAACATCATTCATGATGTGGACTTTGGAATCGAGCTGGCGAGTGAACACCAGAACCGTGCCACCAGTTACGTCACTGCGAGGAATAACCTTATTTATCACTGCCATACTGCGGGCGTTTCCATCGGGGGTTATGCGCCGGAACGGGGACGCACCGATCACTGCACGGTGGTCAACAACACGCTCTACGAAAACGATACGTCGGGAACAGGCTCCGGTGAGTTCCAGATGCAGTGGAACATGACGGACAATATTTTTGCTAACAACATCGTCTACGCAGGGCCCCGCTGTCTTATAACACTGAACAAATCTCAGGTCGACAAAAACCAGCCGCCCGCCGCTATCGATCACAACTTTTATTACTGTGCCTCCGGAGCGAAGACGAGCACCTGGGCAGGAGCTTCCTCCACCGTGACAGGATTCGATCAATATGTTGAATCCACAGGGAATGACCGTCATTCCCGTTTTCTGGATCCGCATTTTGTGGATGCTACTGCGAACGACTTTCATCTGCGGTCCTACTCTGCCGCGCTGGCTGCCGGCACGACTGACGGAATACCGGTGGGAGAACTGGATCTTGAAGGCTCACCCCGAGTCCAATCCGGAAAAGTAGATATCGGCTGCTACCAAAGACAATAGGAGAAATCCATGTTGAACTCGCACGTGAATCGCCGTAAATTCCTGAAGATCACCGCTGAGATAGGCGCTCTCTCTAGTCGCGAAGAAATAAACAAGCTGATCAGATTCGAGATCATCAGAGGGACGATAACCAAATAGTTCTGCGTCATTTCAAAAATCATCAACACCGAAGTCATGGGAGCGCCGCACCATTCCAGCGAAAGCAGTACCCATGCCCACCAACGCGTAGGCACAGGAGTCGCTGTGTGAGCCGGGAACAAGCCGTGCGCCACCGTCCCCACGCTCCCCCCCCGAGCATTGCGCCAATGAAGAGAGCAGGACCAAAATGCCTCCAGCGTTGCCAGATGCGTAGCTTGCTGTGACAGTAATAAGCTTCAGAACAACCAGCAGTGCCATTAGGTTGAGTGCCATTTTTCCATTCAAGGCATCGCCAACGTAACCGTAACCCACTCCCAAGACCTGCGGGACAAACCAACCCAATGCGCCCACTAATAGTCCACCAGCCTTTGGCTGGAACCAGAGTGTCTTCTTCGGGAATATCAAAAACTTTTGCCTCAGCCCAAGCAGCAGTTTTGTGAAGGCAACGGAAACAATTCCACCCAGGAGTTTTATGCCCGTCCGAAATGTGGCAGAGCCGCCTCGCGGCTCGCTTAGGGAGCGTAGCAGCATCCGCACTGCACTTTGGGTTTCGTACGTTGGCGCCTGCTAGAAGCAGATACCATTAGCACTGTAGAGAGATGCTGCACGGTGATCCGCAAAAAGGACGAGAAGAGAAGTCGACTTGGTGACAGTGTGGTTTGGGCACTTATACCGCAAGTACTTGAAATTACTAGAGAAACGATTGCTGCAGAATGCCAGGGCAGCGTTCTAACCAACTGAACTACGTCCCCACTCGCCAAATCAACGAGATGCGAAATAACCAGTGTTTATGCGGCTTTGCACGATATCGTGCACTAATTGCCTTCCCTTGCCTAAAAGAGCGCTCTTACCGGCGGAACCGCCCCCAAACCGCCCACAAATTTCTGGCCGGACTGCCGTATTGCCCAGGACTATACGCGTCGATGGCCAGGAAGAGAACACAGGGAAAACGAACCTCGCAAAAACATCGTAACAGCTTCCCTTCCAGCGCGAAAGGGCGTGCTGGCTTTTCCCGCTTGGGATTCTAGAAACGCTTAAAGCCCCCTTTGAAGTCCCACCCAATTTGTAACGCGCCCCACACTTGGGATGCAATCCTGGAAGCGACCTAAACTGAACCTGACAATCGCTCGTCTTCTCAAGCTCGATCTCATTTTTTCACTTTGGACCGGCTGAACCTCCGTCTATGGTTCAGATTACTTTGTCGGCTTGACTGCCACACTCTTGTGCGGGACAACCGCTGACGCTGTGGGTCAACGCGTCCTTCATTGCAAGCATTCTTTTTACTATCCAGAAGAGGATCTTCGAACATCTCGCGTACTGGCTCCAGCACCCGGCTCATTGTGGACTGACTCAAGAAAGTTCGTTTCGCCGCCCGGGTTACGTGCCGTTCCTCTAAGAGGGCTCGGAGCGGGACTAACAACGCTCGCTTACACACTCGATTCGCGATGGAGAAATCGTATCTGGGGGCAGTATCGAGACCGAAGCTACAGAACAGGCTCTCCTCTCAGAGGGATCAACGCACGCAAGCGCTGCTCGCGGAGAAATAGTCCGCCCCACAACAGCAGAGCGAGGTACACGGGGAACAATATGTGAGTGAACAGCGGGTTTCCGACACGCACTTGAGTGGCAATGGCGCCACCCAGGTAACCCGTAAGCAGGATGGCACCAAGAACCGCAGTGCGCGGGATCAGATACAGGGCGGTACAGGCCAGTAATACGATTCCCAGGCCGACAATCACACTCTCGGGATATCCCAGTTGGACAGTTGCTTGCACGACCGACTCTGGCTTGACCAGTTTCATAATTCCATCGGAAAGAAGGAACAATGCCGGTAGGCCGCTCATGATGCGACCTCCCCAGATTCTGCCCCTCGAGTCTGCCGTAGTATTTGGGGCTGATGTGCCCGGATGCATCGCAACATTCGCAGTCATACGATCTTCCTTTCAGGTAATACATTGATTTCCATAACACCTTTTAAGCGATCCGCGACCCTGCGGAACCGTGCGGGAAAGGCAGTCCACCGCTCGACTTCGCCATCGCCTGGGACGATGGCACACCGATCCGCGACCTCTGTTCTCAAGATATGGACGGCCAGCGGAGCTCGCAGCCCAGATGTGACAAAGTGACAAAGAAGTAGTTTCAAGCTACGTGTCCGACCTTTACAGTAGTCCCAAGGGGTGTTCGTCTAGTTCGCAGAAGACTTCCAATCCCGCGGCATGGCTTTTGCCAATTCTCGCCACGAGACCAAAATGAATCCTTGGTCTTTGATAAACTTTTGAAATTCGGCGTTCTTCACCGTGTCCAAATCATTTTGTCGCCACTGAGCACCCCAGTTGGGTTGATCGTAGGTGGCCGCCCGCATCTCGTCGTCCGCGTATGCAAGGTGCACAATAAGCTCGTATGTTCCCGGCGGTACCTGGCGCAGAATGTTTTCGTACGCGTTTAGCCACTGATCTGCTGTGACCCCAGGCTCCAAAAACAAAATGCGGTCGATTAACACTGCAGCAGGCGGGACGCCCATCTGCAACTCGTGATGGTCTAACAGCAAAGGTATGCCATATGCGCGTCCGAGCTTCACGTATTCGACGCCAAGTGGCGGTTTAGTTGAGACAGCGAACATGTGGGTGTCGAAATGCGTGAATTTCACGCCAGAAGCGCGTGCCGTCTCGATCTGTGCCCGCATCTCACGCTCCGCATCGGGAGCTAGTGTCTGCTGACCTACTTCTGCGCCCGTCAGCGGCAAGTAGCCGTCTTTGTCGGTCAGAGTCGATCCGCTACTCCCAACCGAAACCGGCCGCCAGCGCACCGGCGTCCATTCGCTGTTGAGCGCCAAGTGGATGCCCAGGTCCCACTCAGGATGTTCCCGTGCAAAGCGGGCTGCCTCCGGGAACCACGGGCATGGAACCAGAATGCTTGCCGACGTGATCCACTTGTTGTTCAAAGCGTCGATGGTGGCTTTGTTGACTGAATGCAACATGCCAAAATCGTCGGCATGTATGACCAGCAAGCGTGAAGTTGCAGGGTATCCCAGTCGCTCGGCTACGGTCTGCGGGGTTTGCCCACCAGAGGCACTCGCCTGTTCTTGCGATGTCTGTGCCTTTGCTAGCGCGGTCGCAAATACTATCAGGACAATCAGTTTGCGGGCGATCCTCATCTGTCCCTCTAGGAGTTCTCAAAATCTATTGGACTGAAACATTAGCTTGCCGGTGAGCGAGAGTCATGAAAAAAATGGCGAACGGCACCATTACATGGCAAGCTGCACTCTACAGACGGTGAAATTGCAATGAGTGTACAAACCCCATTCCTTAATCTCTGGTGAGCGCAATCGTAAGCAATGCCGCAGCTGCAACAGCCGCAGCTGCTCGCACGTGGTTCCAGGCCATCCAGCCGGTCATGTACTGTGCCCAAAGCGCGTCGCTTTTGACACTTCCGATCTCGACAGCAGCCAGAACGTTGTTGCGCGGAACGTTGCATGCGATCGTCACTAACAGCGTGCCAAGAAGGTACAGCAGGCCGCCCGCGAGTATGTATCCGGCACCCGGTTTGTGGCAATTTCTTAACGCAGAGATTACGAGAAGGACGCAAGCTGCTGCTGTTCCGAGAAACGGAGTCAAGAACCACGGATTGATCACAGCGACATTGATCGATTGCATCGCAGCAATGCCGTGCGGCACGGGGAGCCGGGCAAGGGCTTTCATCACGAACGCCGAAAAACCAAAGAACACACCGCCCATTAGCCCGCAGCCAATGACTGACAGCAGAATTAGGCCGAAGCGAAAGCTGCCGCTCATCTTTGCCCTCCGGGAGGAATCGTCCAGACAGTTGCGGCCCTAGACATCATAAGTTTGTGCAACGGCGATCGGAGCATATTTGATTTTCGAGTCACGATTTCTTGATCCAGATTCTTTTGATTACTCCATCAAGGTCAACGTCCGCCTCGACCTTACCGGCGAAGTTCAGTTTGGGGAGACTAAAGGGCGACACCGTTTCCCTGTCGCAAGACTCGCGATCGAAAAAATATTGGCACCCCAGGTGCTTGCGAACAGCGGACTCGCGATGGCTGGCTTCGGGCGAATTCCATTGTTCGGGGCCCGAGCTGAGTCTTATGAGATAGCCCGCGTTACACACATCCACCCGCTCAGCGGGTGCGCTCGAGAGCACCTCGTGCCCGATGAGTGTTGCATACGGCGCGCCAAAAAAAGTTAACCAGTAAAGTCCGGGAAGATGTTTGGCAATGTCTATGCCTATCGCTCGCAGGCCGCCACCTTCTGTGGACATGTTCTTCGCCGCGTACTCCTCCGTTGCACAGGCAAATCCGAACAATGGATCCACCGTCATGGAGCAAAGAGAAATGCATTCTTCCGCCCACTTAGAAGCACCGCTCCGTTCGATCTGGCTCCTTCGGACCTGAATCGCAATTTGGTTCCCCGGTATCCATGAATTGCCAATCGGACAAAATGTCCAGTCATCGAAGCCGAGGACGACAGTCAGCCCTGGATAGGCGCCTCGCAGTTCCATTGATCCCAGTCTCCGCTCGGGATCGGGCAAAGGAGCGACCTTCTCCAAGTGCCGGAACAACTCTCCCCGCTCGATGCCTTTGCTCAACATCACTCTCTCAATCGCATCTTCACGAGTTATGTCGATTGCCAGGGAAGGTTCTCGGAAACGCCACAAATGAAGCTTCGATGCCCACTCGGGGGCCAATCGAGCAAGAGCGTTCTGAAAGTGCTGCAACGCATTTCCACTGAACAGAGAAGAACCCAGATACAGGGTTATATCAAAGCTCGGGCTGTTCTCCTTTGTCTTCATCGCTCTCCTAGGCTTGCGGGTTGGTTGGCAACCGATTGTGCATGACTACGACAGCCGAATCGTTAGACGGCGCTTCGTCGCCTGCGCCTCACATTACAACGAGAGATTCCCTGAACACGAGTCACTGCCAGGGAAACTCCGGAGAAGCATAAGGTGTTTGCCTCTGGATCAGCATATGGGGTGCGAATCCCTGGGGGGCAGCGAAATTCTTTCAACCCGGACTCTGCCCGCGTCGGCCTGCCCACCCTTTCGCAAAGAACGCGAAAGAATGGGGCACCCCAGGTTTGTTCACCACAGAAGGGTCGGCCAACCGTCCCGGATATCGCTAATTTCACTATTCACTGCTCGGCGAAGCATACTCTGCCGTTATACCGGAGTGCGATTGTTCCGGCATTCAGGTCGGCTTCACCAGTAAAGTGCAGCGTTCCGGTCGCACCAGTAAACTTTCCTGTTCCTCCGTTGAGGGCGGCTTCGTAGGACACGACGCCGAAGACCCCTGGCGCCACCGGAGCCACTGTGGCCTGCGCAACTTTGAAAAAGATTGCGTGGCACTCCAGTGGCTGGAAAAGCTATGAGCATCGCTCCGGAGCGCTGATTTGGTTGTGGTACAGCCGGTTCCGACCACTGCTCTTAGACACGCGCGTAAGAACCTACTGCAACGAATGGCTCTCGGGCCCAACTTGACAGTGATCAATCCCCTGGCCCAAGACTTGGGGTCGTCGTGCTAGCTTAAATACACATGACCGAGTGAAAAGCGTTAAACTTACCCCTTGCAACAGCCGATTGCGTAAGAGATTCATCCGTCTCTGGTTTTGGTTTTCTTGAAAGTTCTTACAGGGAGGTCTGATGGAAACCAGTGAGAATGCGCGTGTGGAAGCGCTTCACAGCTATAAGATTCTCGACACCGACCCGGAGAAAGCCTTTGATGATCTCACGGTGCTGGCATCGCATATCTGCGAAACACCCATCGCGCTCATCTCGTTAGTCGATACGGAGCGTCAGTGGTTCAAGTCGCGAGTGGGCGTCAGCGTCACCGAAACCGCACGCGAAGTCGCGTTCTGCGCGATAGCCATTCAGCAATCGGACCTCTTTGTTGTACCCGATGCGACCAAGGATCCCAGGTTCAGTTCCAATCCCATGGTTGTCTCCGATCCTAAGATTCGGTTTTACGCTGGCGCTCCCTTTACCAGCTCGAGTGGGTATCCCCTGGGGACATTGTGCGTGGTTGACATGGTTCCACGGGAGTTGAGCGTCAGTCAGAAAAATGCGCTCCAGGCTTTGAGCCGGCAAGTGCGAGCCCAACTGGAACTGCGGCGAAATTTGCTGGAGCTGCGCACTGCCCTAACTGAACGGGACCGAGCGGAAGCGGAGAGAGACAGGACAATTGTGAAGCTGCAGGATGCGCTTGAGCACGTCAGCCGGTTGAGCGGTCTGCTGCCCGCCTGTTCGGCCTGCAAGCTCGACATGACGATTTCCGCCGACCCGAATGCAATTTCAGGAGTTGTGGACGGCGTGCTGCAAATTGCTCGGGAGATGAAGTGCGCTGAAGGACACGAGTATCAGGTTGAGCTGGCGTTACGCGAGGCGCTTGCGAATGCCATCATCCATGGCTGCAACAATGATCCCACCAAGAAGGTAGAGTGCTGCGTCGTGTGTACTGAATCTTCAGATGTAATGATTGTGGTCCGTGATCCTGGAGAGGGATTCAGCCCACAGTCGGTTCCCAGCCCGCTGGCTGCTGAAAATCTGCACTCGGACCACGGTCGCGGAATTTATTTGATCAATCAGCTTATGGACGAAGTCTCATTTGCCAAAAACGGCGCAGAAATCCGGATGCGCAAAGCGGCAAACCGTTCGCCCGGCGCAGCCTGCATGTAACAGGGACCTGGCTCATCGCGTTCGTAAACGGAGCGCAGCGCAAAACCGGGCGCTGCCAGCGACCTGGCCAAGTTGCTAAGCTGCCTTCTCACTGCTGTTGGAGCCTGGAATACCAACTAAATCTTGTCGGAGTTGCTCCATTTGTGCCGCGGCCTCCTTTATCTGCTCAGCGTATTCGTGGCCTTGTCGTGGTAGAAATCCGCCGTAGTTCTGTAGCAGCAGGCGGGCGTTTGCTTCGATGGCCGAGGTTTTGGAGCGGGCTTGGTTGGAGAGGGCAGACATTAGTTTTTCCAGCTGCAAATCGCGCGAGGCTAACGCTTCCTTACTTTTGGCAGCTTCCTTTTCAAGCAATTGCCCATGGTAGCGGATGAGTCCAAACAGACCTGCTGTGAGCACGAGCAAACATAAATTGGCAACAATGGTTTCCCCCAAAGCCCTCCTTAAGCCAGCATCCCTCTCGCTCTCGAATCTCGCGAAGCTGCTGCTCTCCGCCAAGGACAGCGAAGACAGAAGCCCGCGAGCTCTATCCATGTACTCCATACCTTCGTTTGAATCCACCAGCACGAATGCGCGGCGGCGATATCCCCGTTCGCGCAAATTAATAGTGCGCTCCATCTCAGCTTGCTTTGAGTTAGCCAAAGACTCGAGCTGTGACTCCAGTGACTTTTCGCGCTCCGCCCGATTAGCTAACTGTGCGCGCAGGGCGGCAAAATCGGCCGCGATCCTATTCTTCGCGTCGGTGTAGGGCTGCAAGTACGACGGGTTTGCGGTTAGCAGGTATCCGCGCTGGCCTGTTTCCATGTTGGTCAAATCCCTCAGAACACCCGAGATATCCGTCTGGATCCTGGAGCTTTCCAGTGTGAGCGCGGCAATTTTCTGCATCTGTTTCAAATGGTTGATCGCAAGGTACGCATTCAACGCCATGAAGGCGAGTAGCGCAGGAGCCCCCACTTGCAGCACAGCTTTTCGAATCATCTTATTAAATGTGCCATCCTTCCACGGAGGCATTTTGAGATTCATCGTGAAGATTCTCCTCTGCAGCAGCAGCCGTTCACGAGCGCTCAGAATCTTACACTTAGTTGTGCGCTGGCCATAGGCGAAAATCAGCTATCGGACGCCCGATACATGCCTGCAATGCGCAACACGCGAATCCGGGCGTATTCATTGTGGTCGGGCTGATTGCGACGGTCGTTGATACTCTTCGTTGTACGCACGTAAACGACAGCCACATCGCTTCTCGTGAGCCGGAACACCTTAAAGGCGTTAAACCATTTCCAGATTACGATCTGGTCAATTTTGACCAGTCTTCCTTGCTCAACGAGCTGATACTAAAGATGGGCGATTGCTGTCCGCGAGAGAATATTTCCGCACAGTGGGCGAAATGGACCGTCATTGCCGATCTTGATTCAACGCTGACGAGGATTCGACGCTGACAAGCGGGGTACTCGTTCTCGAAACCAACCTTCTCCACACTAGCTCCGAGCAATCCAGGACAATTGATGTCAGGCATAGAAACAGTACCCTCGACCGGAATCCTCGAATTCGTTAAGAAGCACCCTATGGTGTCCCATCGAGTGCCTGCGGCGCCAGTTCGGCCGCACTCGGGCGCAGGGCTGCCGAGCCGGATCGGTGTAGTTGGCAACTACCTTCCCCGGCAATGCGGGATCGCCACCTTTACCACTGACTTGTGCGAAGCAATTTCTACCGAGTACGGCTCGGCACGATTGTTTGCGCTGCCGATCAATGATACGGAATCGGGCTATGCGTACCCGGCGCGGGTGAGGCTCGCCCTTCAGCAGGACGATCTGGCATCTTACGAGCAAGCCGCTGACTTCCTGAATTTCACCAATTTCGATTTGGTATGCCTGCAGCACGAATACGGAATCTTCGGGGGGCCGGCTGGTAGTCACATTTTGAGTATGCTCCGCCGCCTCAAGATGCCGGTCATAACTACCCTCCATACGGTTCTTCGCGAACCGAATCCCGATCAACGCCTGGTGATGGAAGAAATCGCTGCAATATCGGACCGCCTCATTGTTATGAGTCAGCTCTCATCCCAGTTTCTGCAAGAAATCTTCAAAGTGCCTGGCAGCAAGATTGACATGGTTCCCCATGGCGTTCCCGATTTGCCTTTCCTGGATCCCAATTTCTACAAGGACCGCTTTGGCGTGGAGGGAAAAGCAGTCCTGCTTACGTTCGGCCTGCTTTCTCCAAATAAGGGAATCGAAAGCGTGATTCAAGCCTTGCCGCAGATACTGGCGAAGCACAAGAACGTGGTTTACATAGTCGCCGGCGCGACCCACCCGCATATTCTCCGCCGCGAGGGTGACCGGTATCGAGCTTACTTGCAGGCTTTGGCGAAAGAAGTCGGAGTGGAGTCGAACGTGATCTTCCATGACCGCTTCGTCTGCCCTGAGGAAATGGTTGCATTTATTGGCGCCGCGGACATCTATATCACTCCTTACCGCCATGAGGCGCAAGTTGTTTCGGGGACCCTGGCTTATGCGCTAGGTGCGGGCAAGGCGATCATCTCGACTCCCTACTGGCATGCCATCGAGTTACTGGACGATCGCCGGGGTGCGCTTGTTCCTTTTCAGGATCCGGACGCAATTGCGCGAAAGGCCGTCGAGCTCTTGGACACTCCAGCGGTGCGCCACGCTATGCGCAAACGTGCATACGTCTACGCGCGGGACATGGTCTGGAAAAGTGTAGCGCAGGGGTATATGGCAAGTTTTGAGCAAGCTCGCGCTGACCGCGCACGGCAGCCGCGCGCGATGTTTGCGGATGGGTCGCCAGAGAAATGCCTTGGCCAGTTGCCAGCTCTAAAACTGGACCACTTGCATCGGTTGACCGATGACACCGGCATGCTCCAGCACGCAACCTTTGCTGTGCCCAATTACGGCGAGGGATACGCCACCGACGATAATGCCCGCGCCCTCCGTCTAGCCGTCCTCATCGAGCAACTTGGGGGGACCGAGTCGGCGGGAATTGAAAAACTTGCTTCGCGGTATTTGGCATTTTTGGGGCATGCGTTCAATTCGGAAAACGGAAGGTTCAGAAATTTTCTTACTTACGAACGCAAGTGGACGGAGGCTGCGGGCTCAGAAGATTGTCATGGGCGCGCGCTGTGGGCGCTGGGAACGGTTCTGGGACGCTCTAAAAATCAGGCGCTCCGAGGTGCGGCAGGACGTGTTTTCGAGGCTGCCGTCCCCGCGGTTGTTGGCTTCAGCAGTCCCCGTGCCTGGGCATTCGCACTGCTCGGGATACAAGAGTATCTCGACTTGTTTCCAGGCGATCGGGATGCGCAACAGATGAGATCGGTTCTGGCAACTCGGCTGCTCGAGCTCTACGGTTCGAACCAGTCTACGGAGTGGAACTGGTTTGAAGATGTTCTGGCTTATTCAAATGCCAGACTGCCACAAGCCGTGTTGATTGCCGGCCGTCGCAGTTCGGATAGCCTGATGGTATCGGCGGCCCTCGGAGCACTGAATTGGCTGAGCGAAATACAGTGTTCCCCGGAGAATGGTCATTTTGTGCCCATCGGCTCGCAAGGGTTCTACCGCAAGGGACGCGAGAAAGCGCGCTTCGACCAACAACCGGTGGAAGCCGGCGGAGCCGTCTCCGCGTGTCTCGAAGCTTATCGTGCGACCGGAGATGATCGTTGGCTCAAAGAAGCCTGGTCGGCCTTCAACTGGTTCCTGGGCAACAATGATTTGCAGATTGCCCTGTACGATCCTTCCACCGGTGGTTGCCGAGATGGTCTGCACCCTGAGCGAGTGAATGAAAACCAAGGAGCAGAGTCAACTTTGGCGTTCCTGATGGCGTTGGTCGAAATGCGCTCCCTCGGAGAAGTTCACCATCCCCGATCACGGCGTGACCTATTCATCGCCCGCAACAACAGTCTTGAGACTGCAAATGTACTGTGAAATTGTTTTTGTGTGAAATCCATTGTTTGTGTGTGAAATCCTATGAGCGTTGCCATAACAACTCGTTACGAACCTCTTCTGCTTCGGCATCCCGCCAACCCGATCTTAAGTGCTAAGGACTGGCCTTACTCCATCAACAGTGTCTTTAATGCGGGTGCGACATCATTGGCTGATGGATCGACTCTGCTGCTATGCCGGGTAGAGGATCGGCGGGGCATATCCCATCTTTGTGCCGCGCGCTCTCGAAACGGCGTGGATGGCTGGGAAATTGACAGTGAACCAACGTTAATGTCGAGCCCGAAAGAGTATCCCGAAGAACTTTGGGGTATTGAGGATCCTCGCATTACCTTCGTGCCTGAACTGCAGCAGTACGCGGTTACATACACCTCGTATTCGCGCGGCGGTCCCGGAGTGTCTTTGGCCTTGACCAAGGATTTTCGCAGCTTCGAGCGATACGGCGTCATCATGCCACCGGATGATAAGGACTCCGCACTTTTGCCGCGGAGAATCGACGGGTATTGGGCGCTCATTCATCGGCCGATGACGCCACTCGGCTCGCACATGTGGATCTCCTATTCTCCTGACCTGCGCCATTGGGGCAGGCATAGGCTGATATTGGAAGCGCGCCGCGGCGCCTGGTGGGACGCCAACAAGATTGGTTTGTCGCCACCGCCCATCGAGACATCCAGAGGATGGCTCGTGCTGTACCACGGAGTACGGCACACGCCTTCTGGCTGTTTGTACAGGTTGGGCCTCGCATTGTTCGAGCTTGAGAATCCGGAAAAGTGCCTGCTGCGCGGCGATTCGTGGATCTTTGGGCCGGAGGCCGACTACGAGCGTCACGGCGACGTGGATGACGTTGTGTTCCCGTGCGGATACACGATGGACAGCGATGGCGACGCCATCAATATTTACTACGGAGCTGCGGACTGCTCGATTGCCCTGGCCCGCAGCAGCGTTCGCACCCTATTGAATTGGCTGGATGCTAACGGAAGCAGTGAGCGAAGGCGAGATCAGAACCCATGAACCCGCTGCGTTGGATGTTTCAGCTTGCCTTTTGCTGTCATCACGAACACTTGAGTCGCGTGTTCACAATCAAGAAGCAGACGTACAAGGTGTGCTTGGATTGTGGAGAAGAATTTGGAGTGCCAGACCCCTATTACACGCCACTGCCCAGCGTTGCTGATTACGACCGCGCACGGCTGAAAGCGATTCGACATGCTGACGTTTCAATGATTTGATCGATGGCATTCAGTCTTTAGTGCCCTACACTCTCTTATATGTGAGCTATCTTGCTCAGACACGAGAGCTGGCTGTCATTCTCTAACAATCGTACTCAGCAGGCCGCAAGAGCTGGGGAGCAACACTGCACGAATACGCGTTTGCGTTTACGTGGTAGCGAGATTTCTGATGGCACTCCTCTAACGCCTGGTTAATCTTCACGATAAGGTCAATCAGTTTCTCGGGGTCTTTTTCTTTCGAAGCCAGCTCGCACAGAACGCGCCAATCTTCTGATCCATTTGTGTTCTTCATGGTGCCTCCTGGGATGGACGGGAACCACGCACACTCTCCCACATAGCACGTTTGATACCTCGACATGCCGAAGACTCCCGATTTTCCGGTTTCTTAAGCGATTGCTACCGAAGAGTTTAGGATTTTCCTGTAATTTGCTTGGAACTTGCCTTTAGGCAAAATCTGCGACTGAGTTGCTCAAAATGACATGCTCAGAACAGATGGGTTCGGGAGGCTAGCGAGCCGGGAGGTTCTGATTTCACCGTTGTTGCCGTGAGCGGCCCGACGCGGTGTCGTCAGCGATTATCTGGGAATGTTGCTTGAGGGAAAGATCGAAAGCGTTGTCCCAGAGTACCCGCATCCTCGCCGCCGCCGTTGATACCCACTTTCAGGCCATGGCGGTCGAAGAAATGACGACGACCGGTAGTCGGGCGACTATGACCGTGCCCTGGCTGCCAGAATTGATATCCAAGGTCCCGTCCAGCTGCCGCAGTCTCTCGCGCATCCCCCTGATTCCGACTCCAGGTGTGCCTCCTGAGTCCATCGCCTTCTGCTTCTTTGGTGGGATACCCCTGCCGCGGTCCGCCACTTCCACGCGAACCTGGCCGTCGCGGCGAGTAATGCGAATTTTGGCCACCTGGCTTCCGGAGTGACGGTGAATATTGGTGAGGCATTCCTGCACAATCCGGAAAATGGCGGTTTCCATTTCCGGTGGGAGTCGCTCGAAATTATGAGGAATTTCCAAAGTGACTTTGATTTTGCTGCGCTCTCCAAATCCTTCCAGGAACAAACGGAGAGCCGACGAAAGACCGATCTCATCCAGCAGCGGCGGATGCAGCAAATGAGCAATCGTGCGCAGTTGGTTTGAGAGTTCCTTTACAAGCGCGAGACTCTCCTTAATCACCTTGGCCGCACGGGGAGGGATCTTTCCATTTTCGGACTCTAGAGGGGTCAGGTTCATGCTCAGGACTGCTAATATCTGTCCGGAGCTGTCGTGCAGTTCGCGGGCAATGCGCCGTCTTTCCTCATCTTGTGTGCGCAGCAGCTGGCCAGAAAGCGTGCGCAAGGCTTCTTCCGCCCGTTTCCGCGGGCTAATGTCGCGGATGGCGCTTGTCACCACAATGCCGTCCTCAGTCTCTAAAGGACTGAGGCTGATTTCGATTGGAATCTCGTGGCC
>Ga0137372_10000655_pt1 | contig 33026 bp, 35 predicted proteins | sample SagtaG_6_FD_104911 | JGI IMG/M metagenome (GOLD analysis project Ga0137372, IMG submission 104911) | Vadose zone soil microbial communities from Sagehorn Ranch, Mendocino, California, USA - Sage1_R_60_16 metaG | ecosystem: Environmental > Terrestrial > Soil > Vadose zone | place: USA...
ACCTTCATACCGGGGTTCTGCGTCTTTATGGTGCAGCGCCAGCCCTTCGGCGTGTCGCGCAGGCTACCCCAGACGGTCACGCAGCGCGACAGCTCGTTACCGGGAACGGCTCAGTTGGCGCGGCTACCGACGCGCTGATCCGACCGGGTCGGCGGGATCCCTACGCCTGGCTCTCGTGGCTCATGGTGGGCGCCGCCGTTGTCGGAACCGTGCTGGTGTTGTCGCACCGCATCTCCCTCTTCTGGCTCGAGATCGTGGTGGCCTTCCTCTTCGTCGTGTTCTGGACGGTGCAGACCGTGGAACGGTTGCCGCGACAGGCTGCCGATACTGCCGATCTTTAGCTGTCGTTCAGCTGGTGGGACTGCATTGGTCGCAGTCCTGTGAACGACAAGGTCAACCACGCCTTCAATCATTCCCGACCGTCAGCTTCGAGCAGCGGGGAACTGCTCGCTCAGGTTCGGTGTGCACTGCCGCCAGGGAGTGGACATTCCGGTCCGGTACGCCGGCGACGAGTTCGTGGTGTTCCTGCGGGCACTGGACCTGGATCAGGGCATCGAGGTGGCGGAGCGGATCTGCGCGGCGGTACGGGCGGTCGACCTGGACGACGTGTCGCCCGGGCTGACCGTTGAGCATCGGATTGGTTGCCCGGCGACCCGGAATGACCGGTGAGGAGCTGTTCCGGGCCGCGGACGAGCGGCTGTACGAGGCCAAGCGCCGGGGCCGCGACCGGGTGGCGGCCTGAGTCACGACCCCGGCGCCACCCGTCAGGCCCTGATCAGCCTGGCCGACCCGGCCTCGACGACGAACGAGGCGCTGGTACGGACCGGAACCTGCCGTACCGCGATGGTGTCGACGGTACGCACGTCGGTGCGCCAGGAGTCGTGGTCCACCGCGACCCGCAGATAGCCGCGCTTCGAGCCGTCGAAGTACTTGACGTGCGGGTTGAGGAACGGGTTGACCGCCTTGATCGGCCCGTCGAACGCGATCGGGAAGTCCGAGCTGACCGAGGTGGCGGTGAACTCGACCGCCACCGACGGCGAGTCCGGCCGGTCGAAGTCCAGCTTCAGCTCGCTGAACCAGGTCGAGTGGATGTCCCCGGCGAGGACGATCGGGTTGGCCACCTTCCGGTCGGTGATCAGCCCGAGCAGGCGGCGCCGCTGCGGCGCGTACCCGTCCCACTGGTCCAGGTTGGCCAGCACCGGCGGGAGGCTGGTCGGGTTCGGGAACAGCGTGCGGCTCATCATCACCTGCTGGGCGATCACGTTCCACCGCGCGGGCGAGTTGGTGAGCCCGGCGGCGAGCCACCGCTCCTGGTCCTCGCCGGTCAGCGTGCCGGCGGTGTTGGCGGCCCCGACCTGCGGCGGCCCGAAGTCGTTGGAGAAGCCGCCCGGCTGGTCGGTGCGGTACTGGCGGGTGTCCAGCACGTTGAACCTGGCCAATCGGCCGAAGTCGAAGCGGCGGAAGATCCGCAGGTCTGGGCTACCCGGGGCGAGGTTGGCCCGGATCGGCATGTGCTCGTAGTAGGCCTGGTATGCCGCGGCCCGCTCGGCGGCGAACTCCTGCGGCGTCTGCCGCTTCGCCCCGGTGTCGTCGATCTCGTCGATCAGGGCGGCGTAGTTGTTCTCGGTCTCGTGGTCGTCCCACGTCACGATCCACGGGAACGCCGCGTGCGCCGCCCGTAGGGCGGGGTCGCCCTTGTACTGGGCGTGTCGGTTGCGGTAGTCGTCCAGGGTGCGGAGCTGGTCCAGCCCGGGAGTCTGCGGGGCGACGTGCCGGCGGTCCGGGAAGACGCTGTGCGGGTCGTATTCGTAGATGTAGTCACCGAGATGGAGGACCACGTCGAGGTCCTCGCCCGCCAGCCCGGTGTACGCCGGCCAGTAGCCGTTCTGGAAGTCCTGGCAGTTGACGATGCCGAAGCGCAGCCGCCGGGGATCCTGCCCGGGCTCCGGCGCCGTACGGGTCCGCCCGACCGGGCTGAGCTGGCCCAGCGCCCGGAAGCGGTAGAAGTACTCCGAGCCGGGGCGCAGCCCGGCCGCGTCCACGTGTACCGAGTGTGCCAGCTCCGGACGGGCGAACGTGTGGCCCTGCCGTACCACGTGGTGGAACCGCTCGTCGGTGGCGACCTGCCAGCCCACCTCGATCGGCCGGGCCGGCACGCTGCGGGCGTCGTACGGGTTGCGGACCAGCCGGGTCCACAGGATCACGCTGGACGGCAGCGGGTCGCCGCTGGCCACGCCAAGCAGGAACGGGTCGGCGATGGCCGCGCCGAACGCCGCCGCCGGATCGGCCACGACCGCGGCGCCGCCCACCAGTACGGCACCGGCAAGCACCTGGCGGCGGTTGAGCATGGGTTCTGACATGGGCAGCCTCCTGGGTTCGGATCGATCCGACCCACTATCCTCACGCCATCCGACCGTCCCCGAAACACCCGGCGAACAATCGGGATCAATGTGGCGCCACCCATTCCCGGCGCAGCCCGTCCCACTCCCGGCGGCGGTCGACGATGGTGACCGCCGCGCCGGCCAGCTCCTGCATGATCAGGACGTGTCTGGGCGTCCACGGGTACGGCTCCGGGCCCGGGCCCGGGTCGAGCGGGATGCCCGAGTTATCGAAGTTGCGCATTGCGGTGTCTAATCGGCGAACTGCGTTGATGTACGCCGCCCGGGCCTGACGCAGCTCCCGGTCGTGATTCCTTGAGCCCATACCCGAGGTTCGAACACATGTTCGAGCTTGTCAAGAGGTGTTTACCCTGGTCACCGTGGTTGCTGCCGCCAAATACTCAAGCGCGGCGCTGGAGCGTGGCGACCGTGGAGCCGGCCAGGGCGACCAGGCAGGCGGGCAGCTGCCCGTCGGCGAGCGCCGCCCCGAACAGCGCCTCGCCGGTACCGGGGTCGGAGTTGACGTATGCGCTGACGAAGCGGGCCACCCACCGGGTGTCGTAGGACGCCTGATCGATTCCGGGGAAGTCCAGTGCCCAGGTGCCCGGCGCTACCGAGTCGCCGACCATCGTGGCGGCCAGGCAGATCGCGACCTCGAACGCACCGGCGACGCCAGACTGGTTGACCACCGCGTCGAACCTGCCGGTGATGGCGTCCGGGTCGTTCTGCAATGCCAGCCGAAGGATCTGCTCCGCATCCTCATAGGGATCGTTCGCCTGGCTTCCCACGAACATCACCCTAGGCGGCTGGGTCAAGCCACGCTCGGCGATCAAGCAGGGCGCAGGACACAGGTCAGCCGGGCGGTACACACCCGGGCACCGGTCTCGTCGCTGATCACGACCTCGTAGTTCGCGATGGTGCGCCCGAGGTGCACGGCGGTCGCGACGCCGGTCACCACGCCGGCGCGTACCCCCTTGTGATGGGTGGCGTTGATGTCCACGCCGACCGCGATCCCGCCGATCGTGGCCGTCGCGTGCATGGCCGCGCCGATCGACCCGAGCGTCTCGGCGAGCACGCACGACGCTCCACCGTGCAGCAGCCCGTACGGCTGGGTGTTGCCCTCGACCGGCATGGAGCCGATCACCCGGTCCGGACTGGCCTGTGAGATCGAAATACCCATCCGTTCGGCCAGCGTTCCCGCCTCGTTGATCATGCCTGTGAGCGCTGTGGGTATTCCGTCCATAGCTTGGACGCTACCGCTCGTCGACACCGGCTTTTCAAATGACCGCTCCGGCACGCTAGTGTGCTGGCCGGAACCTCGGAGAGGAGGACACCCCATGCGCGCACGACGCGCCGCGTTCGCGGTCGTCTCGGCGGCTCTGATGTTGGCGACCGGTTGCTCCTCGACGGGCACCGTGCCAGCCGACGCAGCCCCGAGCGGCGCCCGACTCTACGGCGTGGATGGCAACATCACCAACTCGATGGGCTCCGCGTTCAAGACGCCGGGCGCGATCAGCGGGATGGTCGGCACCACTCCACTGACTCCCCTCTCCGAGGACTTCAAGCAGCGGCTACGCGCGGTCGACCCGGCCCTGTCCGAGTACGAGTACAGCGGCGAGTCGTACGACGCCGTGGTGATCAGCGCGCTCGCCGTACAGATCGCGCGCACCACCGACCCACCGGTCGTGGCCAAGTACATCAACGCAGTGACCACGCTCACCCCGGGCGGGGTGGAGTGCGACACCATCAAGAAATGCTTCGACGCGGTGGCCGCCGGCAAGGACATCGCCTACCGCGGCGTCACGGTGCGCAGCGGCTTCACCGACGACGGTGAGCCGTCCACGACCTCGTACGGCACCCTGCACTTCGGGCGGGACAACAAGATCGACGAAGGGAAGACCGAGTTCGTCTCGGCCGGCGACAGCAAGGACGCGACTCGGCAGCCGGAGCCACCGCCGGCCGCGGGCAAGGGCAAGGGCGACGCGCTGCGCCTGGGCCTCCTGGTGCCGAAGACCGGCGGGCTGGCGGGGGAGGGAGTGCCGATAGCCGCCGGCGCGCACCTGGCCATCAAGGAGATCAACGCGTTGGGTGGGGTACTGGGCAAGGCGGTCACGTACGAGGACGCCGACGACGGTACCGACCCGACCAAGTCGGTTGCCGCGCTGGACAAGCTGATCGCGGACGGGATCGGGATCGTCATCGGCCCGAGCACCTCGGGCGAGTCGGTCGCGCTGATCCCGAAGGCGGTCGCCGCCGGCCGGATCCTGTTCTCCTACTCGGCCACCTCCGCGGCGCTCACCAAGGCTGACGACCACGGACTGTACTTCCGTACTTCACCGTCGGACGTATACCAGTCGCAGGCAATCTCGGACGTGATCATGCGGGGAGGCGCCCGCCGGGTGTTCATCATCGCGGCGGCCAACCCGTACGGCAACGGGGTCCGCGACGGGGTCACCGAGGACCTGGCCAAGGCCGGGATCAAGAAGCTGGACATCGGCAGCCTGGGCTACAAGGACGGGCAGAAGGACTACTCCGAGATCGTCCAGGCGGTGCGGGCGTTCAACCCGGACTCGATCCTGATCGTCGGGTACGACGAGTCGGCCGACGTGATCAAGGCGTTGCAGGACGGCGGGGTCACGTTCGTGCACTGACCGCCGGGTCGGTCTTCACCCCGTCCACCCAGCGGTAGAAGCCCTGCCCGGTCTTGCGGCCCAGATGGCCGGCCTCGACCAGGGAGACCAGCAGGGCCGGCGGGGCGAACCGGGGCCCGTAGGCGGCATTGAGGGTACGGGCGATGTCCAGCCGCACGTCCAGCCCGACCAGGTCGGTCAGCTCCAGCGGGCCGACCGGGTGACGGTATCCGAGCACCATCGCCTTGTCGATGTCGGCCGCAGACGCGACCCCGTCCTCCAGCATCCGGATCGCCTCCAGTCCGAGCGCGACACCGAGGCGGGAGGTGGCGAAGCCGGGGCGGTCGCGTACCACCACCGGGTCCTTGCCCAGCCGGGCCGCGACCGCGCGCGCGGCCGCCACCGCGCCCGGTGGGGTGCTGGCGCCCACCACGATCTCCAGCAGCGGCATCGCCCAGACCGGGTTGAAGAAGTGCAGGCCGATCACGCCCGGACCGAGCTGGCTGATCGGGATGCTGGAGGTGTTGGAGGCGAGCAGGCCGGGCCGGGTCGCGGCGGCCGCCGCGAGCACCTCCCGCTTGAGCTCCAGCCGCTCCGGTACCGCCTCGACGACCACGTCCGCACCGGGTGCCACGGTCGAGGCGTTGCTGACCCGGCCGGCCGCCTCGCCCGCCTCAGCGGCGCTGAGCCGGCCCCGGTCCACCGCCCTGGCCCACAGCTCGTCGAGTGCGGTACGGGCGGCTGCGGCCCGCTCCGGGTCCACCTCGACCAGATCCACGCGGTACCCTGCCCCCGCCGCCACGTACGCGATGCCGATCCCCATCGTGCCGGCACCGATCACGACAAACCGATCGGTCATGGAGTTCGATTCTGCCGGCCGGCTCGCCCCCGTTGGTGAACGGGCCTACGGTGAACCCCGGTACCTGACCCAACGTGAGGAGTTGGCATGAGCGAGGAGACCGTCGAGACGCGGGGCGACGAGCGCCACGACCTGATCGTCGGCGACACTAACCAGGACGGCAAGGCCGACCTGTGGGCTGCCGACACGGACGGCGACGGCAAGGCCGATCTGTTCCAGTTCGACACCGACGGTGACGGCAAGGTCGACATCACCATGGTGGACCTGGACCAGGACGGCAACCCCGACAAGGTCGTCGACGGCGACGGCGGCCACGCGCCCGAGGTCTGAGCGGGCGGCGGCCGCGGTCAGCCACCCCCGAGGGCGCGGATCGCGGCCGCCACCAGCAGGGCCAGCACAGCGGCACCGAGGCAGCCGCCCACCCAGCCCCACCCGGCGGTACCCGGGCCGTCCGGCGCGTACGCGTCCGGGTGCCCGGCCGCCACCAGCCACCGCCGCAGCGCCCGTACCTCCTCCCGGTGCTCGGCCGCCCTCGGCAGGTCCCGGCTCAGGTCCAGGGCCAGCCGCGCCTGGGCCCGTTGCAGCTGCTTGACCCGGTTGGCGAGCTTCCACCCGCCCCGCGCGTACGCCAGCCGGCGCGCGGCCAGCCGGGTACGCCCGGTAGCCAGCGCGGACAGCTCCCGTACTGTGGCCACCTCCGGCTCACCGACCAACTGGCGCAGGTAATATCCGGCCTCCCGCTGTCCCGCCGAGCGGACCAGCAGCAGGATCACCAGCAGGGCCGGGGTGCCCTTGAGCAGCAGCGCGGCCAGCACCCCCGCAGTGCCGTGCCCGAACCCGTCGGCGAGCAGCGGCGAGTTCCACAGCGCGTGGAACCCCCACGCACCAAGCAGGGACCCGGCGAACCGTACGAGGCCCCACCGGTCGCGGTGCAGCACCAGGTAGGCCACGCCGGAGCCGGCCAGCGCGGAGAACAGCGTGTGGCTCCACAGGCCGCCGAGGAAGCCGCGCAGCAGGAACACGACGGCCACCGGCCCGACGGCGTCCCCACGGCCGGCCAGAGCCACCCCGTTGACCGCGTACATCACGTCCTCGACGACCTGGAAGCCCAGCCCGACGAAGGCGCCGTAGACGAAACCGTCCACGACGCTGTTGATCTGGCTACGGGCGACCAGCCCGATCGCCACGACGCCGAGCACCTTGACCGGCTCCTCGATCGTCGGGCCGGTAACCGCGGGACCCCATACCGTGGCGAAAGCCGGGGAGACCAGCTTGGCGAGCAGGTCGTGGGCGGCCTCGTCGGCGCGTACGCAGGTGGCGGTGGCGACCAGGCCGCCCCAGCCGAACGCCGCCGCGAGCAGGTGCGGCGGCTCCCGCTCGAAGAAGTCCAGGCTCCGCGCGACCAGGACGAACGGGACCGCGTAAAGGGCGAACAGCACGACCGCGAATCCGGTCGCCACCGGGTACGCGGCCGCGCCGGTGTGCAGCATCGCGAGCACCTGCCAGCCGCCGACCAGCGAGACCGCGACGAGCAGCCAGAACGCCGGTACGGCAACGGCCTGCTGGGCCCCCTCCCACGCGGGACCGGGCCGGACGGTGACCGCCGCACGGTGCGAGTTCACGGCTTACCCGGGAAGAGGATGCTCGCCACGCTCGCGGTCAGCGCCGGCAGCGCCTGGCGCAGGTCCAGGTCCGCGCCGGCGATGCTGACCTGCACGCTGATGCCCCGGGCCAGGAACACCGCGTAGCGGCCGTTACGCCCCGGTGAGGTGAACACGCCCTGCCGGCCGGCCACCCCCTGGTTGGTCCACGTCGACGTCTCCGGGCCGGTCACCTGGTACCCGCGGTTCGCGGTGATCCGGTGCCGGAGCTGGTCTACCGCGTCCCGCAGGGTGCCGGCGAACGGGGCCACCACGAGCAGGTAGCGCACGCCGGCCAGGACGAAGAGGGCGGTGCCCGTACCGGCCTTGGTGACGTCGAGCTGCGCACCGGGTGGCGGCAGCACGGTGACTCCGTAACCCAGCGGGTACGGCCGGTCCGCGGATACCGCCTGGGCAGCGGGAATGGCCGCGTTGACCGCGGGCAGGCCGAAGGCGAGCCCGCCGAGCACCACGAGGACCCCTAGGCTCCAGGCGAGGTTTCGCAGCACTCGCCGCCGCATACTCCGACGCTACCTGGACGGCGCTACCCTACGTACTCACGTGATCACGCTGTTCTCGCCTTGTCGAGGTATGCCAGCCACGCGGCCGTAAGCCCGCTCAGGCTGGTACCCAGCACCGCCCGCAGTCCCTCGTCGGCATCGCTGTGCCCCTGGAACCACTCGTACAACGCGAACGCCTTGGCCTGCCCGTACCGCAGCGCGATCATCTTCACCGCGAGCCAGCTGAGCACGTAGTTGTCGGCGCTGTCGTAGAACGACCCGTCCGGTGGCAGCGCGGTCGCCGAGACGTGCCGGGCGTACTGCCGGACCACCGAGTCGGGCGTGTCCTCGCTGGCGTACGCGACGTACTCGGCCATCCCTTCGACCAGCCAGCGCGGCGTCGAGTCGCTGGTCACCAGGCCGAGCGCGACGTGGGCGAGCTCGTGCGTGAGGGTGTGCTGGAGCTCCTCGTCACCGGTGCCCAGCGCGGCCGGGTTGAACACCACGCGGGACAGCACCCGGTGGGCGTTGCCGTCCCACTCCGGTACCTCGTTGTAGCGCGGGATCGACACCGCCTCGATCTCGGAGAGCGTGTCCGGGCTGCTCTCGAAGTACGAGTCGAAGACCTTCTGGTCGGACACCGCGACGACCAGCGCCTTGCCCGGCCAGCCCGCCTTGCGGAAGCGCAGCACGTTGGCGACCCCGCGTTCGGCCAGGTCGATCAGGTGCGGGGCGATCTCGGCGTCCTCCTTCGAGGTCACCACGACCACGTGGGCCGCCCGTACCACGTTGACCGGACGCGCCTCCCAGGGCTGCCCGCCGGCTCCGAACGGCAGGTTCCGGTTGCCGCCCGCGGTCTCCTCACCCGCCAGCAGCCACCTGCCGTGGGCGAAGCCGAAGCTGGGTACCCACGGCTCGGCCTCGGGCTCAGTGTCCACGCCGGAGACGGCGTACTTGACGGTCACGCCGACCTCGCGGACCTGGCCGCCGTACCGGCGGATCAGCGGGGAGTCGTTGGCCGGCCGGTACCGGGACGGCTCGGTCAGGGTGAGGCTGAACGACGAGAGGCCGAGCGCGACCAGGTTGCGGTACTCGGTGCGCTGCCGCTCGACGAACCTGGGGTCCTCCTGGTCCACGTCGGCCAGGAAGGCGGCCTCGTCGTGCCGGGTGACCGCGGCGGCCCGCCGGGCGAGCAGGTCGGTCAGTCCCTGGTCGCCGGCCACGAAGGTGGCCGCCGGACGGCCGGTGGCCAGGCGACCGAGGAACAGCACCACGTTGCCGGCAGCCAGGAACAGTGCGACGACAAGGAGCACGCCGAAGGTGAGCCGCAGGGCGCGATGCGGCGGCCGCGGCGGGAGCGCGGGCAGGGGACCGTACAAGGAGACACCTAACCGGGATGGGCGAGCGTCAGCATAGCCGGGGCGCGCCTAGGCTCGGAGCATGACGAGCGCGGCGAGCTGCTGAGCGAGCCGGTACCGGTACGGGCCGAGCTGATGCCGGCCGGGGAGACCGGCCGGGTGCTCGATCTGATCAAGCGGAAGTACGGCATCGTCGGCTGGATTCTGGCCTACGGGCCCGGCGCAACCCGGCGACCGCGGTCGCAATCCGGATCAGCTTGGATGTTCCGGCACCCGGAAACGAATGAGGGCGGCGGCGCACCGCCGCGCCACCGCCCCCTGTTCGTCCGTTCAGTCGCCGACGCGCTGCTGGGGAATCTGGCCCTGGAGCAGGGCACGAACTTCGGACTCCCGGTAACGACGGTGCCCGCCGAGCGTCCGGATGGCGCTGAGCTTTCCCGCCTTCGCCCACCTGGTGACGGTCTTCGGGTCGACGCGGAACATCGACGCAACCTCGGCCGGCGTCAGTAAGGGCTCGGGCTCATGCGTACGCGATGCCATCGGTCACTCCTCCACAGGTACTCATAGACGACGGCCGGGGTCCCGCCGGCCGCACGCATGTCCATGGTCCGGCTAGTCCCGCATGTCCGACATGGGCCGAACGGCTGGACGTCCGTGGATGGACGGATGATGAATGACCGATTTTCCGGATTTTTGGTGCCAGATGACGCCTTATTTGGCCGTATAGTCACCGCGGGTTAGTGCATAAATACAACTTGTACTCTGATTAGTTGCATCTTTCGAGCAGCTGTACGGCCCGCCAACGGCTGACAAGCTGCTCATATGCCTCAGTTGCCGTATCCGCGTCCCCTCTGGACAAAGCCGCCAGGCCGTTCGCCACCAACCCCGGTGAGTCATCGTCCTCAAGTGCGTCATCTGGCAAAAGAGACACGAGACCGCCGTAGTCCAATTCCACCAGAGAACGGGGGTGAAACTCCTCCAACCATCGGGTGCTCTCCTCCACCGCCTCGGTTATCGGCGCGTCGCCGAGCGCCTTACGGAGCACCGAGTGGGCCCGGTGGGCGCGCCGGCGCGCCTTGGAGATCTCGGTCCGGAAGCGCAGCGCCCGCCGGCCGTCGCCGGAGGTGAACGCCTTCTCGGCCAGGTCCACGAAGACGAACCAGCGCAGCGGTACCCCCCAGGTCGAGACCTGTTCGTGCACCCGGGGCATGCCGCGCTCAAGCACCCGGGCGCCGCTGCGCCAGTCGTCCACCACGCTCTTGGCCAGGCCGGCCAGGATCGGCGGGACGAACGCGTCGGCGAGGATCGGGGGTACCCCGTCCCGGGCGGACAACGCCGCCTCGGCCACCCGTACCCGCAGGTTCCACGGGCAGATCAGCAGGGTCTCGTCGGTCTCCAGGACGTATGCCTCGTCGGGTAGGTCGGGCAGCCGGGTCCAGCCGGCACCGAGCGCTTCCAGGACCACGGTGCGCTGCCGTCCGGGGCCGTCCAGCGGGGCCACGGCTCGGCCGTCCTTGACGTACCGGCGCCAGTAGAGTTGGCGCTCGCGATCGAAGGCGGTCAACGGCTCGTAGATCCGGAGGTACGCAGCGAAATTGGCGGCCACGTTCGCGATGGTGTCACGTCCTGCCGTGTCGCGCTGCCACGTACCCGATGGGGAACCGGATTAGGCTTTGCCACAGCCGGCACCACCCCGCCGGAGCACCATCCGCGCGCCCCACAAGGATCCGCACCCGGTTGACGAGGAGCTGTCATGGATGTGTTCACTGACACCGGCCATGAACAGGTCGTCTTCTGCCAGGACAAGCCGTCCGGGCTGAAGGCGATCATCGCGATCTATTCCACCGCGCTCGGGCCCGCCCTCGGCGGTACCCGGTTCCACCCGTACGCCACCGAGGCCGAGGCCCTGCATGACGTTCTCGACCTGTCCCGGGCGATGGCGTACAAGAACGCCCTCGCCGGCCTGGACCACGGCGGTGGCAAGGCGGTGATCTGGGGTGATCCCAGCCGGGACAAGACCGAGCCGCTGCTGCGCGCGTATGGCCGCTTCGTGGCCTCGCTGGGCGGTCGTTACTACACCGCCTGCGACGTCGGCACCTACGTCCAGGACATGGACATGGTGGCCCGGGAGTGCCGGTACGTGACCGGACGCAGCGAGGCGCACGGCGGGGCCGGCGACTCCTCGGTGCTCACCGCGTGGGGTGTCTTCCAGGGCATGCGGGCCGCCGCCGAGCACGTGTGGGGGCAGCCGAGCCTGTCCGGCCGGCGGGTCGGCATCGCCGGGCTGGGCAAGGTCGGCAAGCACCTGGTGGAACACCTGGTCGAGGACGGTGCGTCGGTGGTCGGTACGGATGTCTCGGCGGCCGCGCTGGACTGGGTACGCCAGCGGTACCCGCAGGTCGACCTGGTCGCCGACGAGGCCGCGCTGATCGGGTCGGACATCGACGTATACGCCCCGTGCGCGCTCGGCGGCGCGCTGGACGACGACACCGTCGCGGTACTCCGCGCCAAGATCGTCGCCGGTGCCGCGAACAACCAGCTCGCCCACCCCGGCGTGGAGAAGCTGCTCGAGGAGCGCGGCATCCTGTACGCGCCCGACTATGTCGTCAACGCCGGCGGTGTGATTCAAGTCGCAGATGAGATCGAGGGCTTCGACTTCGCCCGGGCCAGGCAACGGGCCACCGGGATCTACGACACCACCCGGCAGATCCTGGCACTTGCCCAGCGTGAGGGCATTCCACCGGCCGCCGCGGCCGATCATCTGGCCGAGCGCCGGATGGCCGAGGTGGGGCGGCTACCGATGATCCGGGTGTGACCGGCTCGGCCTCCGGCAGAGGTACCGGCCGCTCGGCCGAGCGGTAAGGACCGAATGCCGGAGGGCCGAGGTGCCGAACCGGGGCCGCGACATGTACCGTATGAGCCACGAGAGATGCCTGCCGTCATCGGGGCCCGCCTGGAATGGGCTGCCCCGTAATTCTGTGCGAGGGGGTCGAGCCATGGGGCGCGGCCGAGCTAAGGCCAAGCAGACAAAGGTGGCCCGGGAGTTGAAGTACCACTCCCCGAACACCGACCTCGCTGCGCTACAGCGCGAGCTAGCTGGTAACGGCAAGTCGAACGAAGAGTTCGACGACGCCAGTGGATACCTGGACGACGACTCGGACGACGAGGACGAGCCGGACGAAGGCCACTGGACTCCCCCGCGCCGGTAGGAACGGGTACCCCCAGCACGCGGTAGGTTCCGCGTGCTTACGTATGCCGTTGCCGGCCGGCCGGGCGCCCCGGGTTACCGGGGCCGGTTGGTGAACTGGTAGAAGGTCGGGAAGGCGTCCTCGAAGGGACGCCAGCCCGGTGCCGCCGCCTCCGGATCACGGGCCCGGGACACCCACGTCTGCCGCGCCTCGGCCAGCAGCGCGGCCAGTCCCGGGGTATCGGCGTGCAGCCTGGCCAGCGGGGGCTCCTCCATGGCGGGGCCGACCGGCTCGGCGCCGGTTTCGCGCCGCTCAGTGTCCTCCGGCATGGTCGAGCACTCCCTCCAGGAGACTGATCTTGCTGTTCCGGCAGTGGTCGGTCTGCGTACCGTCGAACCGGCCGTGCTCGAAGTATCGGTTCGCCGCATGCGCGCCGCCACAGAAGCCGAAGTACGGGCAGGATGCCCGGCAGGCTTCGATGCCGGTCAGGTATTCGGCGATCCAGCCGCCCGGCCGGGCCGCGGCAGCCGCCACGATCTCGTGCAGCGGAGCCTCCCGGACGGTACCGGACGCGAAGTCCCCGTAGCGGCGGTCGGCGAAGCCGGCCAGCTCCGGGGAGAGCAGCACGACCCGCCCGTCCTCGGCGACCACCGGGATCGGGTCGAGCTGGCGGGGCAGCAGGTCGTCGGCGGTACCGGCGAGGGCGGCGCCGGCGTAGCGCAGCGCCCATTCGACCTCGCGCAGCTCGATCCGGGGGTCGGCGCGCCAGGCCCCGGTCAGCTCGCTCCAGAACGCCCGGACCGCACCGCCGGGGTAGCCGGTGTCCCGGGTGTTGACGCCTTCCCGCTCCTCGACATTGATGCCGAGGGCGTAGCAGCCCAGCTCAACGAAGAAGTGGTAGAGCCGGCCGGCCAGGCCGGGCCGGGGAGCGGTGACCACGCACAGAGCGGCGAAGGGCACGCCGTGCCGGCGCAGCGCCGCGATCCCCTCCATGATCCGGTGGTACGCCGGCTGTCCGGCCCGGTTGACCCGCTGTGCGGTGAGGTCGGGCGGCCCGTCGATGGACACTCCGACACGTACCCCGCGCTCGGCGAGGAAGCCGCACCAGGCGTCGTCGATCAACGTGGCGTTGGTCTGGACGTGGTGCTCGACGCCGCGGAACGGGGCCATCAGCGCGGCCAGGTGCTCCCGTCCGGCGGCCAAGGGCTCCCCGCCGTGCCAGACCACGGAGAAGCGCGGGGACAGCTTCGCCCAGGCGTTGACCGACTCGGCCACCGACTCGGCGACCTCCAGGGGCATGCGCCGGTCGACCGCCCGGAACGGCAGGTAGCAGTAAATGCAGTCAAGGTTGCACAAGGTGGTTGGCTGCATGATGACGTACGAGGGTACCGAGGCGATCCCGCGCATCCCCGTCCACGAGCGCGTTACCGCGACCGACATGTCAGCCGCTGGTGTACGAGTTGACCATCTTTACGTTGCCGGTCCCCTCGACGATGTCACCCACCTGCCAGGCGTCGACCTTCCGGGCGGCCAGGAAGGCCAGCGCCCGGTCGGCGTCCTGGGCGGAGACGATCGCGAACATCCCGACGCCCATGTTGAACGTGCTCTCCATCTCGGTCTGGTCCACCCGGCCCTTGGTGCGCACCAGATCGAAGATCGGCTGCGGGCGCCAGGTGGACCGGTCGACGATCGCGTCCAGGTGTTCGGGCAGCACGCGGGACAGGTTGCCGGGGATCCCGCCACCGGTCACGTGCGCGAACGCACGAACGTCGGACTCGGTGATCAGCGCCAGGCAGTCCTTGGCATAGATCTTGGTCGGGGTCAGCAGCTCCTCGCCGAGGGTGCGCTGGGCACCCAGGTCGTCGAGCACCGAGTCCAGCCGCAACCGGCCGGTGCCCTGCAACAGCAGGTGCCGCACCAGGGAGTATCCGTTGGAGTGCAGCCCCGAGGAGCGCATCGCGATCACCACGTCGCCCAGCTCGACCCTTTCCCGCCCGAGGATCCCGTCGAGATCCACGATGCCCACGCCGGTACCGGCGATGTCGTATTCGTGGGCGCTCATCATCCCCGGGTGCTCGGCGGTCTCCCCGCCCAGCAGGGCGCAGCCGGCCGCCCGGCAGCCGTCGGCGATCCCGGCGCCGATCTCGGCGACCTTCTCCGGTATCACCTCGCCGCAGGCGATGTAGTCGAGCAGGAACAGCGGCTCGGCACCGGACGCGACCAGGTCGTCGACCACCATCGCGACCAGGTCGATGCCCACCGTGTCGTGGATGTCCAGCTGTTGGGCGATGGACAGCTTGGTGCCCACCCCGTCGGTGGACGAGGCCAGCACCGGATTCTTGTACTTCTTCAGGTTGAGGCGGAACAGGCCGGCGAAACCACCGATGTCGCCGATCACCTCCGGGCGAGTGGTGCGCTGGACCTTGTCCTTGAGCAGCCTGACCGCCTGCTCGCCGGCGTGGATGGAGACCCCGGCGTCGGCGTAGGTCACCGTCCGGTGGCGGCGAGCTGCGGAGGCACTCCAGGGCTGGTGTTCGGACTCGGTGCGCTCGCTCACGTGGGTCACTGTTCTTCCCTTCCTGCGACAGGCCCCGGGGAGGGGGACCCGCCTTGCCCGCCGTAACCCGGCCGACTTTCCAGCCTGTTTCGCGGTTACGGGTGCAACAGTGCGTCCGTAACCGGTCGTTCGTTGTCGGCGTCGACCCGCCGGCCGACACCCTCGAGTACGTGCTTGCCGATCAGGTTGTCGCTGGGCAGCTCGATCGGGTATTCCCCGTCGAAGCAGGCCCGGCACAGCCGGTTCTTCGGCTGCTCGGTCGCGCTGATCAGGCCGGCCAGGGAGACGTAGCCGAGGCTGTCGGCACCGATCGAGCGGCGGACGCCCTCGGTGTCCAGCCCGCTCGCGATCAGCTCAGCCCGGGTGGCGAAGTCGATGCCGTAGAAGCAGGGCCACTTGACCGGCGGCGAGGAGATGCGCACGTGTACCTCCAGCGCCCCGGACTCGCGCAGCATCCGGACGATGGCTCGCTGGGTGTTGCCACGCACGATCGTGTCGTCGACCACCACGATCCGCTTGCCGCGTACGTTCTGCCGCAGCGGGTTGAGCTTGAGCCGGATGCCCAGCTGCCGGATGGTCTGCGACGGCTGGATGAAGGTGCGGCCCACGTAGGCGTTCTTGACCAGCCCCGAGCCGTACGGGATGCCGGACTCCTGGGCATAGCCGATCGCGGCCGGGGTGCCCGACTCCGGTACCGGGATCACCAGGTCCGCCTCGACCGGCTGCTCCGCCGCCAACCGGCGCCCGATCGCCACCCGGGTCGCGTAGACGTTGCGCCCGACGATCGTGGTGTCCGGGCGGGCCAGGTAGATGTATTCGAAGAGGCAGCCCTTGGGGTCGGGGGCGGCGAACCGCTGGGAGCGCAGCCCGTCCTCGTCGACCGCGATCAGCTCACCCGGCTCGATCTCGCGCACCACGGAGGCGCCGACGATGTCCAGCGCGGCGGTCTCGCTGGCCACCACCCAGCCCCGCTCCAGCCGGCCGAGCACCAGGGGGCGTACGCCGTAGGCGTCGCGGGCCGCGTACAACGTGTTCTCGTCCATGAAGACGAAGCTGAACGCGCCGCGCAGGGTGGGCAGCACGCGCATCGCCGCGGCTTCGACCGACAGGTCCGGATAGGACGCCAGCAGGGCGGTCACCAGCGCGGTATCGCTGGTCGAGCCGTCCCTGCTGTCCGCCTGCGCGGCCAGCTCGGCGGCGTTGACCAGGTTGCCGTTGTGGGCCAGAGCGATCGTCGTACCGCTGTCCGTGCCCTGGATGGTCGGCTGAGCGTTTTCCCAGGTCGAGCCACCGGTGGTGGAGTAGCGGGTGTGCCCGATCGCCAGGTGCCCGCGCAGGCTGGCCAGGGTCGGCTCGTCAAAGACCTGGGCGACCAGGCCGAGATCCTTGTAGACCACCACGCCGGAGCCGTCGCTCACCGCGATGCCGGCGGCCTCCTGGCCCCGGTGCTGGAGTGCGTACAGCCCGAAATATGTGAGCTTCGCGACCTCTTCGCCGGGGGCCCAGACGCCGAAGACGCCACACGCGTCCTGCGGGCCGGGCCGCTGGGGGTCGAGGTCTTGGCTCAGGTGGCCGTCGCCTCGGGGCACCTGCCGCTCCTTTAGCCGTCGCTGGCGTTCACCGGGGTATCGCTGACCGGCATAGTGTACGCGAGCCGGCAGACATAGCAGACAGCCATCCTTTTGCCGCGCTGCGTCAATCTGCCGGCGGGGTCAGCGGCAGAAGGGCGGAAATGTCGGTACGCACGCCACTTGCGTGAAGCCGGCCGGACCGGAGGGCCGGCTCCCAGCCGAGCCGGCCGGTGGCGAGTTCGACCCACGTCAATGGATCCGTCTCTACCACGTTCGGCGGGGTACCCCGGGTGTGCCGGGGACCGGCGACGCACTGAATCGCGCCATAAGGTGGGACCCGGACCTCCACCGATCGGCCAGGGGCCCTGGCCGCGAGCTCAGCCAGCAGTACCCGTACCGCATCGCGCAACTGAACCCGGTCCGGTTCGGTACCCTCGTCCAGGGCGGACAGGACCGCCTCGACCGCCGCGAAATTAGGGTGTGCAGGGGACACGTCGGGACGATACGACGCATCGATGGGTCACTCGGCGCTGACCCTGCCTTCCGCGACACCACGGGACAAGGCATAGTTGCGACGGTGCATCTGCACGGGAAGCCAAGATCGGAAGGGCGGTAGACGTGACTGCGCACCGAGGAGTCTGGCCGCTACGCGCCAGTCTGGTAGCAGTAATGGCGGCCGGAGCTTTCTTCGGCATCGTCACGCCCGCCTCCGCCGCGCCCGGCGAGATGACGATCACCAACGTCAACATGGACAACACCAGCCTCCAGCCGGGCAGCCAGACCACGCTCTCCTTCACCATCAAGGGGGCGCCCGCTCCGGGCTCCGGCGAGACGACCATCACGATCACGTCGTCACTCGCTCCCGATGTGACGGTAAAGATCAACGGCTGCACCAGCGGCACCTGCTCCTTCGTCAACACCTTCAACGCGGACGCCTCGAAGGACTACAGCGTCACGGTGATCGCCGCGCAGAACCCGACCGGAGTCGGGGCCGGCCAGCAGAAGTCCGGCTCGATCAAGATCCAGGCTGACCCGACCAACGGCGCCTCGGCCTCCAAGAGCCAGTCGATCACCTTGCAGGGCGCGGCGACCCAGGCGCCGGCCGCGGCGATCCAGTTGACCGGGTTCGTCAAGGACGTCGCCACCGGCGCGGCGATCTCGGGTGCGACCGTCACCTTGCAGGACTCGGCCGCGCACAACTTCACCACGACCACGAACAACCTGGGCGCGTTCAGCTTCAAGAGCACCCAGATCGCCCCGGGCACCCTCGCGGTCGGGGCGCAGAAGGCCGGATACAAGGACGCGACGGCGAGTGCCAACGTCCAGGCCGGGCAGAGCTACGCATTCCCGACGCTGCAGCTGGAGTCGACCGCGCCAGCGACGCCGACCGACGGCGCGTCGGCCCCGGTGGTCCCGCCGCCGCCGGCCGACACCATCTCGGTCGCGCCATTGGGGCAGGACAGCGCGGGCAACGAGGGCGGCAGCGGATTCTCCACCATGCTGATCGTGGCCGGTGCACTGCTCGTGCTGCTCGGCATCGGGGCGATCGTGCTGATCGTGGTACGCCGGCGGCGCGACGACGGGGAAGGGTTGGAGGACGACGAGGACGGCGCGCCGTACCGGCGCGGGCCGACTCCGGTTCCAGCCGGTCGGGGCAGCTACCGTGGCGCCCCGGACGCTACTTCGGTGGCCCGCGGTGGTGGGTACGACGACCCGACCATGGTGCGCCGCGGCTCCCCCCTCTCCGAGGCGCCGACCACCATGCAGCGGCCGGTACCGCCGGTCGACGAGTACCCCGACCCGTACGGCGCGCCTCCGCCCCGGTCTCCGCAGCCCCACAGTGGTGGGTACGACGGCGGCCAGTACGGCGGCGGAGGCGGCTACGGCGCCAACAACTACGGCGGGTACGACGACCGCCGGGGCGGCGACTACGGCAGCGGTGCGCCGCCATACGGCGGCATCTACGGGCAGCCGGAGGAGCCGACCCGGGGCTACGACCCGGCCGGCTACGACTCCCCCGCCCCACGCAGCCCCGGCGGCTACGACTCCCCCGCCCCACGCAGCCCCGGCGGCTACGGCGCCAACAACTACGGCGGTGGAAGCGGGAGCGGCTACAGCAGCGGTGGCGGCGGCCATGACGGCGGGTACCAGCCGCAGCGCGGCTACGACCAGCCGACCAGCGGAGGCGGATACCGGGACAGTGGTGGGTACGGCGGCTCCCGGGGCGGCGGGTACCCACCCGCTGACGAGTACGACCAGCCGCGCGGCGGGTACGACAGCGGCCAGCCCCGCCGGGGCAGCCAGCCGCCGCCGGACTCACGGGGCGGCCGGCTGGACTGGCTGGACGACTAGCGCGCTGACCAAGTGCTCCAGGATGATCATCCGTTGGCGGCCGACGGTGACCCTCGATCCGCAGCGCCCGAGACGGTGACCTATGGGACCTGGATTCGGACCAGCCGCCTGTACATCTTCGCCGCGATCAGCGTGATGGCCCTGGCCGGCGCTTCGTTGGCCCTGGTTTCGGCATGGTTCGCGCTGCTGCTGGTACCCGCGGCGCTGTTTGGCTACATCGCGGTGGTGCTCGCGCTGACCGTCTGGCGCTTCGGCCCGCGCGGCGGCAACTTTCAGCGGCGGATCCACGACCTGATCGTGGCCAGAGCCGCGGTGGACCCGGCCGACCGCGGGTTGGACATCGGCTGCGGCAGCGGAGCCCTCACCATCGGGCTTGCCAAGGCCCTGCCGACGGCACAGCTCACCGGGGTCGACTTCTGGGGCGCGGACTGGGAGTACTCCAAGGACCAGTGCGAACGCAACGCGCGGATCGAAGGGGTCGCCGGGCGGACCACGTGGGTGCGACAGAGCGCGGCATCCCTGCAGTTCGAGGACGCCACCTTCGACGTCGTGGTCAGTTGCCTGACCTTCCACGAGGTCCGCGACCTCACCGACAAGTCGCTGGTCATGGCCGAGGCGTTGCGGGTGCTGTGCCCGGGTGGCCGGTACGTGTTCCTCGACCTGTTCGCCGATCCCGGCAAGTTCGGGTCCGTGCAGCGGGTACGGATGGCGATCACCCGGGCCGGGGCTGGTGTGGAGGAGATCGGCCGGCTCGACACCCACCTGCCCCTACCGTTCCCGCTCGGCGGCGCGAAGGTGCTCGGCCATGCCATGATCATCTCTGGAGTGAAACCTCGCTGACCCGACATCTCCGGCAAGCCGGAAGGCACACGGACCCGGGCCGGGCCTCGGCCTTGACCCTCGCTCTCGACCATGAGCCTGGTCACGGTAGAGAGTGAGGCCGACGCAGTATCCCTCCGGCCGTTCTGGACGTGTCTTCACCAACGTCCGTGGGCAGAACGGCTAGCTCTCCGGCTTCGGCGAAGTCTCCGGCTCCCCGGTGTCGCTCGCCTCGACCTCGACGCTGGCCTCGACCTCGCTCGACGACTCAGCTTCGGCGGTTGGCTCAACCTCGCCGGTTGGCTCAACCTCGCCGGTTGGCTCAACCTCGGCGGTTGGCTCAACCTCGGCGGTTGGCTCAACCTCGGCGGTTGGCTCAACCTCGGCGGTTGGCTCGACCTCGGCGGTTGGCTCGACCTCGACGGGCTCCGGCCCGGACGTGGCCTCGACGGGCTCCACGGCCGTGTCGGGCTCGGCCTCGGCGACCGACTCGGCTTCGACCACCGCTGCTGCCTCGGGTTCGCCGGGTGCCGGTCCGGCCCCGGACGGCTCCACCACTTCCGTACCGAAGAGCGCGGGAAGCGTCGACGTCCAGGCGGTACGCATCTCGTCAAGCGGGATGTCGAACAGGCCCCGCACCTCCAGGGAGTCGCCACCGGCCACGCCCAGGGTGGTGTACGGCAACCCGTGCTCCTCGACCAGCGCGGCGAACGCCTTCTCCCGGCCGAGCGTTACGGCCACCAGGGCCCGCCCGGCCGACTCGGAGAACAGCGACACGAACGGGGCGATGTTGTCGGGCAGCGCGATGACCGCGCCGATACCGTGCCGCAGGGTGACCTCAACCAGCGCCTGCGCCAACCCGCCGTCGGAAAGGTCGTGCGCGGCGGTGACGTGGCCGACCTTGATCGCCGCCCGGATCACCTCGGCCAGCAGCTTCTCCCGGGCCAGGTGGACCGTTGGCGGCTGGCCGCCCAGGTGGCGGTAGGTCTGCCAGGCCCACTCCGAGCCGGACAGCTCCAGCCGGGTCTCGCCGAGCAGGAACAGCACGTCGGTCTCGGTGTGCAGACCCATCGGGATCCGCTCGGCGACGTTCTCCAGGACACCGAGTACGCCGACGATCGGTGTCGGGTTGATGGCCACCGCACCCGTCTGGTTGTAGAAGCTGACGTTGCCGCCGGTGACCGGGATGCCCAGCTGCTGGCAGCCGTCGGCCAGCCCGCGTACCGCCTCGGCGAACTGCCACATCACCTGCGGGTCCTCGGGCGAGCCGAAGTTGAGGCAGTTGGTGACCGCGACCGGTACGGCTCCGGTGACGGCCACGTTGCGGTATGCCTCGGCCAGCGCCAGCTGGGCACCCCGGTACGGGTCGAGCCGGGTGTACCGGCCGTTGCCGTCGGTCGAGAGGGCGATGCCCAGCCCGGTGGACTCGTCGATCCGCAGCACCCCGGCGTCCTCCGGCTGGGCGAGCACGGTGTTGCCCAGCACGTAGCGGTCGTACTGCTCGGTGACCCAGGTCTTGTCGCACAGGTTGGGGCTGGCCGCCATGCGCAACAGGGTGGCCCGGAGGTCGGCGGGGGCGGACGGGCGGGGCAGCGTCTCGGCCCGGTCGGCGTGCAGCAGCGGCAGGTCGCTCGGCGCGCGCACGGGCCGGGCGTAGACCGGGCCGTCATCGGCGAGCGAGGCCGGGGGTACGTCCACCACCGTCTCGCCCCGCCAGGTGACCAGCAACCGGCTCGCGCCGTTAGCTGGCGCAGCGGTGACCTCGCCGATCACCGTCGCGAGCAGACCCCACCGTTCGGCGATGGAGAGCACCAGCTCGACCTTGTCCGGCGTGACGATCAGCAGCATCCGCTCCTGCGACTCGCTGACCAGCACCTCATGCGGGTCCATCGACGGCTCGCGCAGCGGTACCTTGTCGAGGTCGATCTTCATGCCGGTGCCACCGGCGGCGCTCATCTCGGTCAGCGCGCAGGTGAGGCCGGCGCCGCCCAGGTCCTGGATGCCCACCACCAGATCGGCCGCGTAGATCTCCAGGCACGCCTCGATCAGCAGCTTCTCGGTGAACGGGTCACCGACCTGTACGCTCGGCCGGCGCGACCCGGCCCCCGCCCCGAAGGTGGCGCTGGCCAGTACGGATACCCCGCCGATCCCGTCGCGTCCGGTCTTCGCGCCGAGCAGGATCACCGCGTTGCCCGGGCCGGTGGCCGCCTTGTCACGCAGGCCGGTGACCGGCAGTACGCCCACGCAGAGCGCGTTGAGCAGCGGGTTGCCCTGGTAGCCCGGGTCGAAGAAGAGCTCGCCGCCGATGTTGGGCAGGCCGAGGCAGTTGCCGTAGCCGGCCACCCCGCCGACGATGCCGGGGAGTACCCGCGCGGTGTCCGGGTGCTGCGGGTCCCCGAAGCGCAGCGGATCCATCACCGCCACCGGGCGGGCACCCATCGCGAGGATGTCCCGCACGATGCCGCCGATGCCGGTGGCCGCGCCCTGGTAGGGCTCGACGAAGCTGGGGTGGTTGTGTGACTCGATCTTGAAGGTGACCGCGAGGTAGTCGTTGACCTTGACCACGCCGGCGTTCGCCCCGATACCGGCGAGCAGCCGGTCGGACTGCGGTGCCTTCTCCCCGAACTGGCGCAGGTGTACCTTGCTCGACTTGTACGAGCAGTGCTCGCTCCACATGACCGAGTACATGGCCAGCTCGGAGTGGCTCGGCCGGCGGCCGAGGATCTTCAGGATCTTCTCGTACTCGTCGGTCTGCAGGCCGAGCTCGCGATAGGGCTGCTCCTCGTCGGGCCGCTGCTCGGCATGCCCGACGGTGTCAAATCCGGCGGCCGCGTCCTCGGCGCCGGGTGGCGCGGTGGTGGGCCCCTCGTCGACGGTGGTCATGATTTCGCTCCCGCTGCGGACAGGTGGGCCAGCACCGACGTGAAGAAGCCCAGCCCGTCGGTGGACGGGCCGGTCAGCGCCTCGACCGCGTGCTCGGGATGCGGCATGATCCCGACCACGTTGCCCGCCTCGTTGCGGATCGCCGCGATGTCGTGCTGGGAGCCATTGGGGTTGCCGCTGACATACCGGGCGACCACGCGCCCAGCGGACTCCAGGTCGTCCAGGATGGCCGGGTCGGCGACGTAGCGGCCCTCGCCGTTCTTCACCGGGATGATCACCTGGCTGCCCTCGGTGAAGCCGGACGTCCACGGGGTGCTGGTCGACTCGATCCGCAGCGCCTGGTCCCGGGTGCGGAAATGCAGGTGCCGGTTGCGTACCAGCGCGCCGGGCAGCAGGTGTGCCTCGCACAGGATCTGGAAGCCGTTGCAGATGCCGAGCACCGGCATCCCCGCACCGGCGGCTGCGATGATCGACTGCATCACCGGGGCGAACCGGGCGATCGCGCCGCAGCGCAGGTAGTCGCCGTACGAGAAGCCGCCGGGCAGGATCACCGCGTCGACCCGGCGCAGGTCCGGATCGTTGTGCCAGAGCGGGACGTCGCGCGCGCCGGCGAGGCTCACCGCGCGCCGGGCATCCCCGTCGTCGAGGGAGCCGGGGAAGGTGACGACCCCGATCCTCACCGGGGGCCGTCCTCGACGCGCAGCGTGAAGTCCTCGATCACCGGGTTGGCCAGCAGCCGGTCGGCGATCTCCTGGGCCTGGGCCAGGTCCGGGTCGCCGGTGAACTCGATCTCGATCCGCTTGCCGATCCGTACCGACTCGACACCGGAGACACCCAGGCGTGGTAACGCATTCGCGACCGCCTGACCCTGTGGATCAAGGATCTCGGGCTTGAGCATGACGTCGACCACGACGCGAGCCACGGGCGTACTCCTGACTCCTCAAAGCAGCCTGGATGAGCGGGCCCCAGCCTACCGGTCCAGCGGCATCGGCAGATCACCGACGGTCAGCTGATCTGCCTGACCGTCAGGGTCTTTCGCGCGCTTTTGCGCGGCTCATCCGATCAGCCGCACGGAAAACCCGCACGTAACAGTCTGGCCACGATCACCGCGGCAAATCAGCTGAGCGCGGCCACCGTGGTGACGACCGCCAGAACCCCGCACACGGCGGCGCCGACGTACTGGACCACGGTCAGGCTGACGTAGCGCATCAGCACCCGGCCGAGCAGTACCGCCGCCGCCGAGATGCCGGCCAGTCCGGCCCAGGAGCCGGCGAACACCGCCACCGGATGACCGCCCCGGGCCACCAGGCCGGCGGTCAGCAGCTGGGAAAGGTCGCCCCACTCGGCGACGAACAGCACGGCGAAGCTGGCCACCGCGGTACCCAGGGCGGAGCGGGGAGCGCGGCTGACCTTGGTTTCGTACTCTCGCTCGCGTTTGAGCTCGTCGACGGCGGCCCGGCCGGCCGAGCGGACCAGCAGGACCGCGCCGACCGCGAACAGCGCGGCGGCGACCAGCTGGACCGGGCGCTGCGGCAGCAGGCTGACCAACCGGCCGGCGGCGACCGCGACCAGGCACTGGATCCCGAACGCGAGGGTCACCCCGATCCACACCGGACCGGGCCGGTAGCGGGTGGACAGCACGAGTGTGGCGACGAACGTCTTGTCCGGCAGCTCCACCGGTACCACCAGCGCGAAGGCCGTGACGACGGCGACCAGGAACTCCAATGCCATCCCAACCCGTCCGGTGGCGACCTCGGCGACTGCCCTGTCGCGGCTTCTGAATCGTACTGGTGCTCTACTAGTACCCCGTGGAGCTGCTGCACTCGGGCAAGGTACGAGATGTCTACGCCGATGGCGCCGACCTGATCCTGGTCGCCTCGGATCGGGTGTCGGTGTACGACGTGGTGCTGCCGACCCCGATCCCGGACAAGGGCGCACTACTCACCCAGCTGTCGCTGTGGTGGTTCGAGCGGCTTGCCGACCTGGTACCCAACCACGTCATCTCCAGCACCGACGTACCCGCCGAATTCGCCGGCCGGGCGATCCGCTGCCGCCGGCTGACCATGGTGCCGGTCGAGTGCGTGGCCCGGGGCTACCTGGCCGGCTCCGGCCTGGCCGACTACCGCGCGTCCGGGTCGATCTGCGGCATCCCGCTCCCGGGCGGCCTGCTGGACGGCTCCCAGCTGCCCGAACCGATCTTCACCCCGTCCGCCAAGGCGCCGCCGGGCCAGCACGACGAACCGATGACCTTCGAGGACGTGGTCACCCTGGTCGGCGCGCCGGCCGCCGCCGAACTGCGGCGGATCACCCTGCAGGTGTACGCGCGGGGAGCCGCCGCGGCGGCCAGGCGGGGCATCGTGGTCGCCGATACCAAGATCGAGCTGGGGTACGCCCCGGACGGCAGCCTCGTGCTCGCCGACGAGGTGCTCACCCCGGACTCGTCCCGGTTCTGGCCGGCCGACCTGTGGCAGCCGGGCAAGGCGCAGTCCTCGTTCGACAAGCAGTACCTGCGCGACTGGGCCGCCGGTACCGGCTGGGACAAGCAGCCACCCGCGCCCGAGGTACCACCGGAGGTGGTGGAAGCCACCCGCGCCCGGTACATCAAGGCGTACGAGCGGCTGACCGGGCGGACCTGGTGACGGCCACCGTCCCGCGCGCCGACGTCTCCGCGCCGCCGAGCCCGCCGGGCCGGCGGCGGCGACCCGGTCCGGTCGAGCTGTTCGTGGCGCTGCTGGTCGTCGCGGTACTCCTGCGGGGCTGGCTGGTCGGCTGGACCGACTCGGCCCGGATACAGACCTGGTTGACGGTCTTCGTGTCGATCGTGATCCAGGCGACCCCGTTCGTCGTGCTCGGTACCGTCGTCTCGGCGGCCATCGCCGCGCTGGTACCCCCGTCGTTCTTCGCCCGCGCCCTTCCGCGCCGACCGGTGCTCGCGGTACCGGTCGCCGGGGTGGCCGGCGCCGTGCTCCCCGGCTGCGAGTGCGGCTCGGTACCGATCGCCAGCGCCCTGGTACGCCGTGGCGTCACCCCGGCCGCCGCGCTGGCCTTCCTGCTCTCCGCACCCGCGATCAACCCGGTCGTGCTGGTCGCCACCTCGGTCGCCTTCCCGGGCCACCCGCAAATGGTCGCCGCCCGGCTGATCGCGAGCCTGGTCGCCGCGGTCGTAATGGGCTGGCTCTGGCTGCGGCTGGGCCGCTCGGAGTGGCTGCGCACACCCGGGCGCCCCGAGCTAGCCGGGCTGAGCCGGGCGGCCGCTTTCGTGACCGCGTGCCGTACCGACATGGTGCAGGCCGGCGGGTTCCTGGTGATCGGCGGGCTGACCGCGGCGACGCTCAATGTCGCCGTACCCCCGAAGTGGTTGCAGGCCCTCGGCGGCCAGCCGGTGCTCTCGGTGATCGCGCTCGCGCTGCTCGCGGTCGTGTTGTCGATCTGTTCGGAGGCGGACGCGTTCGTGGCCGCGTCGCTGACCCACTTCCCGCTCACCGCGAAGCTGGCGTTCCTGGTGGTCGGGCCGATGGTGGACGCGAAGCTGTTCGCCATGCAGGCCGGCACGTTCGGCCGGCGCTTCGCGGTGCGCTTCGCGCCGACCACCTTCGTGGTGGCGGTGCTGTCCGCCCTGGCCGTCGGGGCGGTGCTGCTGTGAGGCGGGAACTGCACGCGCTGGTCCTGGCCCTGCTCGGGGGTACCCTGCTCAAGCTCGCCGTGACCGGCGACTACAAGAACTACGTCAAGGTCGGCGCCCGGCCCTACCTGATCGCCGCCTCGGTCGTGGTGTTGATCATCGCCGGGATCTCGCTCTGGCAGGCGGTGACGCGGCGCCTGGCGGCGGATCACCACGGGCACTCCCACGGACGTCTTGACGTGGCCTGGCTGCTGGTGCTGCCGATGCTGGTGCTGCTGCTGGTGGCCCCGCCCGCGCTCGGCTCGTACTCGGCGGCCCGCTCCGGTACCGCCCTGCGGGCCGGCTCCAACTCCGCCCTGCCGCCCCTACCCGACGGCGACCCGGTACACCTGTCCGTGCTCGACTACGCCTCCCGCGCGGTGTTCGACCACGGCGACTCGCTGCGCGGGCACCACGTCACGCTCTCCGGCTTCGTGCTGCCCGGCGGCGATGGCGGCTGGTACCTGACCCGGATGGTGATCACCTGCTGCGCGGCCGACGCGCAGCCGGTCAAGGTCGGGCTCACCGGTACCCTCCCGGCCGGGCTGAAGGCCAACGACTGGATCAGCGTCACCGGCTCGTACGCCGACCGGCAGGACAAGGATCCGGTGAACGGCGACCCGATCCCGTACCTCTCGGTGGGCTCCACCGAGCCCATCGCGGCACCGCCCCAGCAGTACGAGTCGTGATGGGTCGGCTGCGTACCTGGCTCGGGGTCGGTACCGCCCTCGCGGTGATCGGGCTGCTGCTGGCGCTGCCCACGCCGAGGCGCCCGGCCGCGGCGGCCGGACCGGCCGCGGGCGCGTTCCCGATCCCGGCGATCCTGCCGGACGGCGCCACGTACACCCCGACGCTCATCCTGGACCGCACCACCTCGTTCGGCGTCGCGACCAGCTCCGGCGGCCAGCGCACCGACCTCGTGGTGGTACCGGCGACCGGTCCGCCCCGGGTCCTGCAGTCCCAGTCGGCCACCGAGGGCGGGTCCTTCGACGGACTCGGCTACACCGCCGACCAGTTCTACTGGATGCACACCCTCAGCGACAGCGCCGGCCAGGCCCACGTCACGCTTTGGACGGCACGCCGGACCGGCGGGCCGGCCCGGCAGCTCAGCGCCGACATCGGCGCCCCGGTCTTCTACGGCTCCCAGTACGATGTCCAGCCGGTCGGCGACCGGCTCTACTGGGCCGCCGCCGAGGCCGGGCACCCGGACCGGACCGAGGTGCGCTCGATCCCGCGGGACGGGGGTACGGTCACCGTCCAGGTGGTATCCGGTGCCTGGGCGATGTCGAGGTGGCCCTGGTTGGTCTCCGCCCCGAGCGCGACCGGCGGGCCGACCCGCCTGCACAACCTGACCACCGGCCAACTGGTCACCGTCCAGGCGCCGCCCAACAAGCAGGTGACCTGCAGCCCGACCTGGTGCCGGCTGATCCCGGACAACGCGGCCCAGGCCACCGAGACCGACCTGATCCGGCCGGACGGCTCCGACCTCCGGCTGATCGGCGATGCCAGCGCCGCCGCCATCGCCAGCGACGTGGCCCTGGTGGACCGGTTCGAGGTGCTGATGTCGATCGTCAACTCCACCGGCCGGGTGGTGATCTCCAAGGTGACCCTGTACGACATCGCCAGGCGGCGCAGCGTGCTGATCGCGCCGGCGGCCACCAACGCCGGTGCGCGGGGTGACTTCCTCTGGTGGTCGACCGGCGACAACGAGACCCTCGCCTGGCACGGCCTCGACCTGCGTACCGTTCCCTAGTCCCCGGCTCAGCCGGTCAGGCCGGCGTCGTGGGCGAGCAGGGCGATCTGGGTACGGTTGTTGAGCTGGAGCTTGTCGAGTATCCGGGAATTGTGGGCTTTCACGGTCGCGACGCTCATGAACAGCTCCCTGCTGATCTCGCTGTTGGACCTGCCCCGGCCCACGGCCACGGCCACCTCCCGTTCCCGTTCGCTGAGCTGTCTCAGGACGGTCCTGGCGTGCCGCCGCCGGGCGTCGGCGCCGGTGTCGGCGATGTGCGCGATCAGTTGGCGGGTCACCGTCGGCGACAGGATCGGCTCGCCGGCGGACACCCGCGATATCGCGCGCAGGATCTCGGCGGGCGGGGTGTGTTTAAGCAGGAAGCCGCTGGCGCCGGCACGCAGCGCGCGGAGCACGTACTCGTCGGCGTCGAAGGTGGTCAGCACGATGACCTCGGGTGGGTCGGGTCGGGCGCGGAGCAGTTCGGTGGCGGCGAGGCCGTCGAGTGTGGGCATCCGGATGTCCATCAGCACCACGTTCGGGGCGTAGGCGGCTACCGCCGCGGCCACCTCGCTTCCATCGGCCGCCTCGCCCACCACGGTCAGGTCGGGCGAGCCGCTGATGATCATCGCGAGGCCGGTCCGGACGAGCGGGTCGTCGTCGACGATGAGGACCCGGACCGGGGCGTTCACCTCGGCCATGGCAGCCACGCCCAGAGCCGGAACTCGCCGGCCGCGGTCGGGCCGTGCTCCAGCCGTCCGCCGGCGAGGCTGGCCCGCTCGGTGAGTCCGATCAGGCCGCTACCGCCGCCCGGGATGGCGGCGGCGCCGGTGCCCACCGGGCACGGGTTGCGTATCTCGACCGTCAGCCCGTCACCCGCCGCCCCGCGTACCGCCACCGAGACCTCGGCGTCGCGGGCGTGCTTGCGGGCGTTGGTCAGCCCCTCCTGCACGATCCGGTAGGCGCTGCGCCCGACCGCCGTGGGTGCGACCACCGGCTCGTCCACCCGGCAGTCCAGAAGTACCCGCATGCCGGCCCGCCGCGACTGGTCGACCAGGTCGGGCAGGTCGACGAGAGTGGGCTGGGGCCGCGCGGGTGCCGGATCCGACCGATCGACCCCGACGCCGTCCGCGCGGAGCATGCCGATCACCTCGCGAAGATCCTCCAGCGCCTGGTAGGCGCTGGCTCTGATCACCGCGGCGGCCCGGGCGACCTCCTCGGGCGTGGCATCGGGACGCACCTCCAGCGCGCCGGCGTGCAGGCTCAGCAGGGACAGGCGGTGGGCGAGCACATCGTGCATCTCCCGGGCGATCCGGTCGCGTTCGGACTGGCGGACCTGGGCGACCCGCAGTTCCTGTTCGGACTCGGCCCGCCGGGCCCGTTCGCGTACCGACTGCCGCCTGGCCCGGACGAACATTCCCCAGGCGAGCACCGCGGCCACACAGACGACGCCCAGCACGACCTGCCACCAGGGTGCCACCGGGACGTCCGGCCGAACCAGCAAGGTGAGAAACGGGATAAGCGCGTACCCGGCCGCGATCGGGCCGACCACCGCGAAGCGCCGGTGCGCCGCGACGGTGAACAGCGCGATCAGTGCCACGGCCGAGGCGGACATCGAATAGACGCTGAACAGACCCACGATCACCGCGAGGCCGGCCGGCCAGCGCCGGCGCAGCCACAGCCCGAGACAGCTCAGCCCACCGAGCACGATGTCCACGGCGAGCGGTACCGGTGGGAGGTGCTGGTCAAAGCCGTCGACCAGGGCGAGCACCGTGAGGCAGATGGCCAGCAGGAAAACCAGTACGTCGACCACCCGGTCGCGCGTCGTACGCCCGAGCAGGCGTACCGGGCCGGGGTCAGGCTCGCTGGCCGTGCTGGCGGGGAGCAGCCTCTGTCCCGCCCGGGTCGTCATGGTCAGAGGGTACGGCCGTACCCGGGCCCGGGGCATCGAACCAAAGTAGGTCCGGAAACGCAAACCTTTGGCCTGCCGCTGCCGACCTCGGACCGAAGCGGTGCGCCCCGCCGCTCCGGCAGCCTGTTACTCATGACTGAGCGGACCGCCTTGACAGAAGGCACTGAAGCCGGGATGCGTGACATCCGAGGAAGACTCTCCGCGCTGTGGATCGTCGTACTGTTCAACATGCTCTACGCCGACATCCTCGGCTTCCTGAACCCGGAACTGCTACGGGGGCTGATGACGGGCTACGCGGACGGTGTTCGAGTCACTCAACAACTCGTGGTGGGATCCGCGGTCATCGGCGAGATCCCGATCTTGATGGTCGTGCTGACCCGGGTAATGAAACCAGCGTGAACCGGTGGGCCAACGTCGTGGCGGTCCCGCTGACCGCGGCATTCATCATCGCCGGCGGATCGACAAGTCCGCACTATCTCTTCCTGGCCACCATGGAACTGGTGTTCCTGGCACTCATCCTGCGGCAGGTATGGCGCTGGCGGGTGAACACCTGAGGGCGGTGGGACCTGCGCTAGATGATCGACGCTGGCGAATACGTGCCCGCTGACGGGTGGGCCGCGACGATCCCGGCGATCCGCTCGGCGACGGCCCTGACCTGTGCGGACGCCGCCCCGACAAGGGCCGCCCGGTCGGCGACCAGCGCGTCGATCTCGGCGCGTGACAGGCCCAGACGCGCGTCCAGAGCCAGCCGGTCGAACAGGTCGTTCTCGGTGCTGCCCTTCTCCCGCATGGCCAGCGCGACCGCCACGGCGTGCTCCTTGATCGCCTCGTGCGCCAGTTCCCGGCCCACCCCGCGGCGCACCGCCCCGACCAGGATCCTCGTGGTGGCCAGGAACGGGAGGTAGCGGTCCAGCTCGCGGGCGATCACCGCGGGGTACGCGCCGAACTCGTCGAGCACGGTCAGGAACGTCTGGTAGAGCCCGTCGAGGGCGAAGAACGCGTCGGGCAGGGCGACCCGGCGGACCACCGAGCAGGACACGTCGCCCTCGTTCCACTGGTCGCCGGCCAGCTCACCGACCATGGACAGGTAGCCGCGCACGACCACGGCCAGGCCGTTGATCCGTTCGCACGAGCGGGTGTTCATCTTGTGCGGCATCGCGCTGGAGCCCACCTGCCCGGGCCGGAAGCCCTCAGTGGCCAACTCCTGGCCGGCCATCAGCCGGATCGTGGTGGCCAGGCTGGACGGGCCGGCGGCCGCCTGGGCGACAGCGGCCAGCACATCGAAATCCAACGACCGGGGGTACACCTGCCCGACGCTGGTCAGCACCCGCTCGAAGCCCAGGTGCAGGGCGACCAGTCGCTCCAGTTCAGCTAGTCCACCAGGGTCTTTGTCAAGGAGTTCGAGCTGGTCGGCCGCGGTGCCGACCGGGCCCTTGATGCCGCGCAGCGGGTACCGGGCGATCAGCTCGTCCACCCGCTCGTATGCGATGAGCAGCTCCTGGGCCGCCGAGGCGAAGCGCTTGCCGAGCGTGGTCGCCTGGGCCGGTACGTTGTGGGTCCGCCCCACCAGGACGGTCTCGTCATACTCCAGTGCCCGCGCGGACAGCCGGGCCAGCGCGGCCACGATCCGGTCCCGGACCAGCCGCAGCGAATCCCGGATCTGCAGCTGCTCCACGTTCTCGGTGAGGTCGCGCGAGGTCATCCCCTTGTGGATGTGCTGGTACCCGGCCAGCGCGTTGAACTCCTCGATGCGCGCCTTGACGTCGTGCCGGGTCACCCGTTCCCGGGCCGCGATGCTGTCCAGGTCGACCCGGTCGAGTACCCGCTCGTACGCTTCGACCACTCCGTCGGGTACCGCCACGCCGAGCTGCCGCTGGGCGCGCAGGACGGCCAGCCAGAGCCGCCGCTCCGCCCGAACCTTCTGCTCGGGGGACCAGATGGCGACCAGCTCCGCGGAGGCGTACCGGCTGGCGAGGACGTCAGGGATCACCCGGCCATTGTCGCAGGGGCAAATAGGCGCTCCACCAGCCGGAGAAAGTGGTGGCGGAAACTGAGCGGACCGCAGAAAGTGCGGTTATAGTCGCGGCTGAGCTTGACTACGAGCCTCCTCCCGCCAGAGGACCGTTGCTCTGAGCCCTACCCCGAGTAGGCCGGTGTCCGTGCGCGGGAGGTAATGCATGAGCGATCCGATAGGTAGCTTCGCCTCCTCCGGCGCGGGCCGGGCCCTGCTGCGCCGGCTCGGCCTGCCCAACCCGCCCCGGCTGCGCCGGTTTTCCGCGGGGGAGCCGCTGGTACCCGGTCCGGTGCTGCTCGGCGGGGACGGCCACCTGGCCACCGTGCTGGCCGCGGTACTCAAGTCGATCGGCGTGGAGGCGCGCGACCCGACCGCCCGGGCGGCGGGCGGGGAACCGCCGCCCAACGCCGCGCTGATCTTCGATGCCACCGGCATCACCGACCTCGCCGGGCTGCGCCAGCTCTACGACTTCTTCCACCCGTACACCCGGGGCCTGTACCCGTCCGGGCGGGTCATCGTCGTCGGTACCCGCCCCGAGGACTGCCTGTCGGTCAAGGAGGCGGCCGCACAGCGGGCGCTCCGCGGCTTCGTCCGCTCGGCCGGCAAGGAGCTGGGCCGGGGCAGCACAGCCAACCTGGTGTACGCCTCCGGCGACGCGGACCTCGAGTCCACCCTGCGGTTCCTGCTCTCGGCCAAGTCGGCGTACGTGTCCGGTCAGGTCATCTGCGTCGGGCCGGCGAGCAGCGTCACCCCGGCCAACTGGGACAAGCCGCTGACCGACATGGTCGCGCTGGTGACCGGGGCGGCCCGGGGCATCGGGGCGGCCATCGCGGCCACGCTGGCCCGGGACGGGGCGCACGTGGTGTGCCTGGACCTGCCCTCGTCCGGCGAGCAGGTCACCAGGATCGCCGAGGAGCTGGCCGGCACGCCGTACCACCTGGACATCACCCGGGAGGACGCGCCGGTCCGGCT
>Ga0137372_10000662_pt1 | contig 32887 bp, 28 predicted proteins | sample SagtaG_6_FD_104911 | JGI IMG/M metagenome (GOLD analysis project Ga0137372, IMG submission 104911) | Vadose zone soil microbial communities from Sagehorn Ranch, Mendocino, California, USA - Sage1_R_60_16 metaG | ecosystem: Environmental > Terrestrial > Soil > Vadose zone | place: USA...
CCCTGTCGATGGCCAGGATCGTGGAGCGGCTGACGGCCGTGCTGGTGAGCGTGAATCGCGCCTACCGGATCAAGGAAGCCGGGATCTCCGTGACCGGGCGCAAGAGCTGGGGTCCGCCCCCTTCGAGAGAGAGCTGATCCTTCTCATCTCTCCAGCCGGAAACTGAGATCGGCCGGGAGGTCGGTCACGTCCATCTGTGCTTTCTGCAGCCTGCCCGAGTAGTCCCAGTTCATGGCCTGCCACCGGGTGAACTGGTCGAGGACCCAGATCCCGGACTGGCGACTGGCATTGCCCGATTTGCGATTGCCACCGAACGGCAGGTGCGCCTCGGCCCCGGAGGTCGAGTTGTTCACCGAGACCATGCCGGCGGCGATGCGCTCGCGGAACCGGAAGACGTTCTTCGGGTCGTTCGTGTAGATCGCCGACGACAACCCGTATCCGTGTCCGTTGGCAAGCTCCATGGCGTCGTCGAAGGTCGAGAACGACGCCACGCCCACGATCGGTCCGAAGGTCTCGGTCGAGTAGAGCTTGTCGTCCATCCTCACCCCGTCGACGATCATCGGGTGGTAGTAGAGTCCGGCGTCGGGGTCGCCGACGAACCCGGCCCGGGGGTTGTCAGCGGTGATCCGCCCGGTCGCGCTTGACCCTCGGACCCTGTGGTGGCTCTCGACGAGCCCGATCCAGTCCTCGAACCGGTGGGCGAACCTCTCGTTCATCATCGGTCCGTACAGCACGTCCTCCGTCGGATCACCGATCAGAGCCTCCTCCAGCGCCGCGGAGAAACGCACCAGGAAATCGTCGTGGACGGACTCGTGCACGATGGCGGTACCCAGCGAGGTGCACCGCTGGCCCGCCGTGCCGAAACCGCTGAACAGGCACCCCTCCACGGCCAGGTCCAGTTCGGCGTCAGGCATGATCACCAGAGGGTTCTTCCCTCCCAGCTCCAGGCAAGGTGACTGGAGGCTCCGGCCGCACAGTTCGCCGATCCTCCGCCCGACCTCGCTGGACCCCGTGAACCCGACCTTGTCCACCAACCCGGCCCCGAGGGCCAGCTCCAGCCCGGCGAACGTGGCGGGGCCATCGGCCAGGACCATGTTGAACACGCCGTCGGGCACGCCGCCGTGCAGGAAGAGCTGGGCGAAGGCCTCGGCCACGGCCGGGGTGTACTCGGCGGGCTTCCACACCACGGCGTTTCCGCATACCAGCGCCGGCACGAGATACCAAGAGGGCACGGCCACGGGGAAGTTGCCCGCCGTGATCACCCCAGTCACCCCGACCGGGACCCGGAAGGTGAACAGCTGCTTGTCGGGCATCTCGCTCGGGACCGTCTGGCCGTACAGCCGTCGCCCCTCGGACAGGAAGAAGTTGCAGGTGTCGATCACTTCCTGCACCTCGCCCAGCGATTCCCTGTAGGGCTTGCCGATCTCCCTGGTGATCAGCCCGGCCAGGGCTTCCTTGTTGTCTTCGACCAGGCGGCCGATCTGCTGGGCGGCCCGAGCTCGAACGGGGGCGGGTACCCTGGCCCACTCCTCCTGCGCAGCACGAGCGGCCCTGAAGGCCTCCACGAACGTCGAGGCGTCCCCGAGGAGCGCCTCGGCCACCGCCTCATCCAGATGAGCCGGGTTCGAGGTCTTGAGCGAGCCGCCGGGGCCCTCTCCGGTCGGGCGCCCGGCGATGATGGACGAGACCGTGCGCACCATCTTGCGTTTCCCTCCCTCTGGAGTTATTCGATGACCGCGAGAGGTTGGCCGGTATCCACGACGTCGCCTCTGGACACGGCCACCTCCATGACCTTTCCCTCCCTGGTGGCCACGATGTGGTTCTCCATCTTCATGGCCTCCAGGATGCACACCGTCTGGCCCGCTTCCACCTGCTGGCCGGCCTCGACCAGGACCTGGAGGATCGTGCCTTGCATGGGCGCGGCGATGACCTCCCCGGCGCCGACGGACGCATGGCCGTGGGCAACCACGGTCGGCGGGCGTGGCGGGGTGCGGACGTCGTCTCCCCACACGTTGACGGGCACCCGGCGTCCGTCCACCTCGACCAGGAAGCGGACCGGACCGGCCGGGGCCGGCCCGGGGCCGGGGACGACGGCATTCTCATCCGGCGATTTGAGGCCGCCTGCGGCCAGGGCCTCCTCCACCCACTTCGTGTGGACGATTCCTGTTCGGAACTCCTCGGTGTCGAGGACCCACCGGTGAAACGGCATGGTGGTGGGGATGCCCTCGACCACGAATTCATCCAGCGCGCGCAGCATCCGCCTGCGGCTGTTCTCCCTGTCCTCACCCCACACGACGAGCTTGGCCACCAGCGAGTCGTAATCGCCGACCACACGACGACCCTCGGCCACGCCGGAATCGAGTCGGACGAACGGCCCGCCCGGCGGCCGATACGCGGTGATGAGGCCCGGCCCCGGGAGGAAGTCGCGATACGGGTCCTCTGCGTTGATGCGGCACTCGATGGCATGGCCCCGCGCCTGCGGTTCCATCTCCACGTCCTCGCCCAGGGCCACCAGCAGCTGCAGGCGAACCAGGTCCAACCCCGAGACCATCTCCGTCACCGGATGCTCCACCTGGAGCCGGGCGTTCATCTCGATGAAATAGAAGGACCCGTCTTCCTCGACCAGAAACTCCACCGTTCCCGCGTTGACGTATCCGGCGGCGCGGGCGATGTCTACGGCCGCCTCCCCGATCCGCACACGCAGGCCCTCGTCGACCACCGGCGAAGGGCTCTCCTCGACGAGCTTCTGATACCTGCGCTGGAGCGAGCAGTCCCGCTCGCCGAGGAACGACACGTGCCCGTGCCGGTCCGCAACTATCTGAGCCTCCACGTGATGGGCGCGGGTGATGTAGCGCTCCAGATACACCTCGGGCCGACTGAAGTACGCCTCGGCCTCCCGGCTGGATCGCTCGACCGCGGCCGTGAGCTCGTCCGGGGAGTCCACCAGGTGCATGCCCTTGCCCCCACCTCCGAAGGCCGCCTTCACCACGATGGGGAATCCGATCCGGCCGACCTCTGCGGAAGCCCGGTCCGCCGAGATGGGTTCAGGCGTTCCCGGGATGGTCGGGACCCCGACACTCTCCGCGGTTCGTCGAGCGGCCGCCTTGTCGCCCATCAGCGTCATGGCCTCGGGAGGTGGACCGACGAACGTGAGGCCCGCCTCAGCCACGGCCCGGGCGAAGCCTGCATTCTCGGCCAGGAACCCGTACCCGGGGTGGACCAGGGTTGCCCCGGCGCGCCCGGCCACTTCGAGGATCCGCGGAATGTTGAGATAGGACTCCGAAGACGAGGCCGCTCCCAGGTGATAGGCGTCGTCGGCCATCTCGACGAAGAGGGATTCCCGGTCGGCGTCCGAGTACACGGCCACCGTCGGGATTCCCATCTCCCGGCATGTCCGCATCACACGAAGGGCGATCTCGCCCCTGTTTGCGATGAGCAGGCGCGGCTGAGCCATCGGCAGGTATCGTCTCCCTGTGGGCCGGTGACGCCTCCAGCGTCGATGCCGGCCGCCCTTGGAGGTCGGGGCAATGCTAACGGAACAGGATGTCACCGAGGCAGTCCGGGCCGCCCGGCTCGATGGCCCGGTTCATTTCCTCGAAGTGACCGACTCCACCAATTCCGATCTCCTGCGTTTGGCGGAAGAGGGCGCGCCCGAATGGACCGTGGTCGTGGCGAACCAGCAGGAGGCAGGCCGGGGCCGTCTGGGCCGGACCTGGGTCTCTACGCCGGGATCCTCCCTGCTGGTATCGGTGCTGTTACGGCCGAAACTGGCTCCGGTTGATGCCCCCCTGATCACACTCGCCGCCGGCGCAGCCATGGCGCTGGCCTGCCGCGAGGCCTGCGGCGTCCCGGCAACCTGCAAGTGGCCGAACGACCTCATGGTGCAAGCTCGTAAGCTCGGTGGCGTTCTCGGGGAAGCCAAGGTCCAGGAGGCTCGGTTGCTTCACGCGGTGATCGGCATCGGCGTGAACCTCGCCCAGGAACCCGAGGACTTCCCCTCTGAGTTTCAGGAGGCGGCCACCAGCGTGGCCATGGAGGGAGGACGCAACGAGCCCGCAGCACTCCTCACCGCCTACCTCGCCCGGCTGAGAGCTCTCTGCGATACGTCCGATCCGACAATCCGAACGCAGGTTCTCGATGCGTATGCGGGCGTCTGTGACACCATCGGAAGGTTCGTGCGCGCGATGACGACGTCTCGAGTGGCCATCGCGGGCCGCGCCCTGGCGATCGGATACTTCGGCGAGCTGATCGTCCAGACGGCCAAGGGCCAGGAGCCGGTGCGATTCGGCGAGATTGCCCACCTGGACTGATCGCCCCGGGGACCGTCCGTCGATGGTTGCCCCGGCGCGACCCCTCGGGGTAGCGTCCGCGCCATGACGTTTCCCCGAAGGCTCCCCGCGGAGGGCGAGGATCGCGTTCTCGGCCTCCGGCCACACTGGATCGCGCTGGTCTGGCCCCTCGTGCTGGAGCCGGCGGGTGAGTTCGGCCAGGAGACGTTCACCAACATCCGCCGCCCGGAAGTCGTCCAGAAGACGATCTACGAGATGAAGGAGGCCAACCTTCGGCGGATTCAGGCTCCCTCGGTCTCGCCGTCGATTGCCGACGAACTGGCAAAGCTCGACCACCTCCGAAGACGATGGCGTCATCAGCCACGACGAGTTCGCGGCGCAGAAAGCCCGTCTGCTTGACCGCGGGTAGGGTCCCCACGGTGCGCCAGGGAGTCCTCGCCCGTCTGCCCACGGACTCGGTCGAGACCAGGCTCCGCGACGGTACCCCGGTACTCGTCCGGCCCATCGGCCCGTCGGACAGGGCTCTGATCCAGCAGGGCTTCCACAGCCTGTCCGAAGAATCGCGCCTCCGCCGGTTCCTGGTCCCAACCTCGGCGCTCACCGAGCCGGAGCTCGACTACTTGACGCGCCTGGACTACTGGGATCACTTCGCCTGGGGCGCGGTTCGGGCCGACCGCCCCGCAGAAGGCATGGGCGTTGCTCGGTACATTCGTCTTCAGGGCGAGCCCGGTGTGGCCGAGGCCGCCGTCACGGTCGTCGATGCGTATCAGCGGCTTGGCCTGGGCACCCTCATGCTCGGTTTGCTGACCGCCGCCGCTCTCACCGCCGGCATCTCCACCTTCCGGGCCTACGTCCTCGAGGAGAACCTGCCCATGCGGAAGTTGCTCGAAGGACTGGGGGCTCGGGCCGAGTTCGACGCGCCGGGCATCCTGTGCATGGATATCCCGCTCGCGCCCGAACTCATGCCCGACACACCAACCGCCCGCGCTCTGAAAGAGGCTGCTTCGAGGGTGACTCCGGAATCGCCTCGCTTCGATCTGTAATCCTCTGCGGCCCGGCCGCCGGCCCACTGTCCGATCAGGTCATGCGGCCGACCCGGATCACGCCGTACCGCAGGGCCATCGTCACGGCCTCGAGCTTCGAGTGCACGCCCAGCTTGGCGAGAACGTTCTTCACGTGGCTCCGAACCGTGCGAGGGCTGATGAATAGCGCCTGAGCGATCTCGTCGGTCGACTTGCCGTCTGCAAGGGACTGGAGCACCTCGAGCTCTCTGGGTGTGAGCCGGGCCACCAGCTGACCCTCGTCGGTGCGAATCTCTCGGACCTTCTGCAGCCGACCCAGGATTGCTCCGATGTCCTTGGAGGGCAGCACCATCTCTCCGGCGGCAGCGCGCCTGATGACGCTCACGAGCTCGTCGGCCGCGTGCGTCTTGGGAACGTACCCGGAAGCGCCGGCGTCTATGGCCGAAGCGATCACGTCCGGTTGCTGATAGGCGGTGATGATGACCACGCTCGCCTGGGGCTGCCTTTGGCGCAGGATCCTCGTGGCCTCGATCCCGTCGATCCCCGGCAGGTCGATATCCATGAGCACCACGTCGGGGAGCACTGTTCCCGCGATCTCCAGAGCCTCCTCGGCCGTAGAGGCCGCCGCAGCCATGTCGATGTCGTCCTCCCCGCCGAGCAGGAGCTGAAGGGCGTCGGCGAACATGCGATGGTCGTCGATGATGAGGACGCGGATCGGGTCCGTCATCCGGCATCCTCCGATCGGGGGAGGGAGAAAGAGAAGGACGACCCTTCCCCAACCCTGCTCTCCACCCAGATCCGCCCGCCGTGGGCTTCCACGATCTGCCGAGAGGTATACAGTCCGAGCCCTGAGCCGCCCCGGCCGTCCCGCTCGGAGCCGGGGAGGCGAGAGAATTGCTTGAAGAGCAGGCCGGTTTGCTCGGGGGGGATGCCCGGGCCTCTGTCCTTCACGGAGAAGACAACCTCCGTCGAATTGGTCACCACTTCGAGCCCGACCGAAGTGCCGGCCTCCGAGTAGCTTTCGGCGTTCAGCAAGAGGTTCCTGGTGACCTGCAGCACTCGGGTCCGATCGGCCAAGACGAGCACGCCCTCGGCGCCGGCTGGCACCATGACCTGGAGCCGCCCTCCAAGCTGGTCGACGGCATCGGCTGCCTCACGGACCAGCTCGGCTGCTCGTTCCGGCTTCGGCCTGACCAACACTTCACCGCTTCTCGCCTCGAGGACGAAGACCCCCTCCTCGGCGAGGTCCCGTAGCCGTCCGGTCTCCCGCTCTATCCACTGGGCGACCTCGAGACGGAGGTCGTCGCTGAGGTCCGGCCAGCGCCTCGTCAGGGTCACCGCGTAGCTCCGCAGAGCGGCCACCGCGTGGAGGAAGTCGTGGGTGAGGAGCTGGGCGAGCTCGGCTTTGTCCCGGTCGATCTGCTCCAGGTCCCGTACCCTGGCCAGCTCAGTTTCGTACGCCGATGCCAACTCACGGACCCTGGCACGCTCCGAGAAGTACGTCGTTCGGACCTCCACGATCTGGCCGATCACCAGGGTGGCCCAGAACAGGACTCTCAGCGCGTCCCCTGAGGAGATGCGACCGGCTGACATCGTGGGCAGGAGCATGTTGTGGAGGTGACTGAACGCCGCCACCGGCAGTGCCAGGACCAGGTATCGAGACGACGGGCTGTCCGGCTCCTCGGCCCCTCGCCAGAAGCGGTAGGCGACAAGCAGGTATGTCCCTGTCAACGCCAGCCCGAGCAGGACGTCGGTAGTCGTGATTGCCGGAAGCCGCCCGCTCGAGAGTCGTGGCAGCAGGCCACCGGTACCCGAAACAGAAAGCGCGGGCAGGTCGCGCCGGGCCAACCACAGCACCATCTCTATTGGGAGAAGTCCGCCGCCGACGAGGGCCGCATTCACGAGGAATTCTCGGAGCCGCCCGGCGGAGGGGTCACGTTCTTTCGTGTTCGAAGGAAACGTGACGGCGAGAAGGAGCAGCCCGGCGGACAGCCGGCCCGGCATCCACAGGTAGAGGGCTTTGTCAGCTGTGATCCCGAGGGTCCCGGGATGCAGGACCACGCCCAGGACGAGCTGGGTCGAAGCCAGGGCAACGAAGGCCAGCGACACGAACAGCTGTGATGGCGCCCCGGTGAGCGAGTATCGGATGTAGGCGAGGGCCGAAAGCAAACTGACCACGAAGACGCCCGCGGTCTCCAAGGGCAGCCGGGCCCGGGGCCACGAGACGCTCGATGGGAGAAATCCACTGACCACCAGGGCCGTCCAGGCAAGCAGCACCCCCAGGAGGACGCCAGCGCTACGCTGAGCGGCCCTGTGCGGACTCTCGGTGGCGCATGCGGGTCGGCGGCGGAGGCATTCATGTGGATGCGGGGGTTGGCTTCCTGAGTTTGTCAGGCGAACCGGACCTACTCAAGGGGTTTACGAGTCTTCCAAACACTCCTTCCCTTCAGACTGCTCTGCGTGGCGTCGATGTTTGCTGTGATGCCTACCGACAACAAAGAGGACGTTCGCGTCCTGGTCGTGGACGACCATCCCATGGTGCGGACGATGGTCCGCATGGCGTGCGATGAGCGGGACGGGCTCACGGTGGTGGGCGAGGCCGGGAACGGCAACGAAGCCCTCGAGCTGGCCGCCAATCTTCGGCCCGACGTCATCGTGCTGGACCTCATCCTCCCGGGCATGAGCGGCTTGGAGGTGGTCGGTCGGCTGGCACTCGACGATTCCTTGGCTCGAATCCTCATCGTCACGGCCACAGACGAAAAGTCGGCCGTGTTCGAGGCATTGCGCCTCGGCGTGAGCGGGTACGTGGAGAAGACCGCCTCGGTCGACGAGATCGCCGACGCCATCCAGGCGGTCGCCCGGGGCGACCTCGTGTTCAGCAAGGAGCTGGAGCGGCGGGCTCAGGTCCAGCTCGGAGAGTTCGCCCGGAAGGCCCGGGAAACGGCCCGCGCCCTGGCCCGGCTCACCCCTCGGGAGCGACAGGTGCTCGCCCTGCTGGCCGAAGGGCTCTCGACCAGGCAGATCGCCAATCGGCTGGGCCTGTCGGCACGAACGGTCGAAAGCCACATTGGGAACATCTACCAGAAGCTCGACGTACGTACCCGGGTCCAGGCGCTATATCGGGCCGCCGGCCTCGGGTTGGTAGACCTGAACACACACCGTGGCCAGACCCGGCACGGTGGCAGGCCTCTTTCGTCGTAGCGGTGGACGGGGGGACGGGGGGACTAGTTCCTTAGGCCTACGTGCTTTCCCCAATGGTGGAATTGGCTCCGATCGCTATCCTTCATCTCCCTGACAATGAAGAGCCGAATTGACAGGGGAAGTTCGGCCCGGCTGACTTCCCTGCCCGTGGTGAACGTCGTGCTGGTCGATCCGCTGTCGGTGGTGCGGAGCGGCCTCCGCCTGCTCATCTGTGGCGAGGCTGACCTCTCCGTGGTCGGCGAGGCCGCCACGGCCGACGAGGCCATGGAGACTCTGCGAGGACTTGCCCGCCGGACCGGGCTGGTCGCCCTGGTGAGCCTGAATCTGGGCGGCCAGCGCGACGGCTACTGGCTGATCCGAGAGATCCGGGAGTCCTTCCCGTCGATCACGGTCATCGCCTGCGGGGCGAGCTCCGCTGCCATCTCCGTCTCGCGGGCTCTGTTCTTCGGCGCGGACGGCTTCGTGGACAAGACCGCGCGGCCGGAGGACTTCCTGGACGCCATCAGGCGGGGCGCCCAGGGGGAGATGGTCCTGGAAGGGCTTCCTGCCGACTGGCTGGCCCCGATCGCCGAGGGCATCGGTCGGCATCGAGATGGAACCGCGGTGCTCACCGCGCGGGAGCGGGAGATCCTTATCGTGGCCGCGGAGGGGCTGACCGCCAGGCAGATCGGGTCCCGGCTGGGCGTGCGCGAGCGAACCGTGACCACCCACCTGTTCCGCATCTACAAGAAGCTCGGAGCGGATAGCCGGGTGGGGGCGATCACGGCCGCCGCCCGTTTCGGGCTCATCACCGTGGGCGCCTGGAGCGAGGCGACCAACAGATTCCCGGTCGGCTCCGCTTCCTAGCCGGTTCGATGATCCTGTAGCCGGCGCTTCCACAGCCAAACGAGGCCCCCGCTCAACGCCACACCCATGTACGTGCACACGCCAGCTCCGCCGCTGAGGCGGAATCCGGCCACCGCCGCGACGAAACTGCCCAAGAGGAGGGCCCCTGCCCCAAGTGTGGGAGCGAGGCCGAGCTTGGCTGGGAGGTCGCGACCCGTGCCCAGCAACGCATCAACCCACCAGATGCCGGCAACTCCGAGGAGCAGCAGGATCGCTGCGGCCCATCCCACGGCAGCCGGCAACGACATACCACTCTCTAGAGGACTGAGAGGCTCAAACCTCGGGGGCTCGGGACCCCTGACCACGGCAACTCCAGGTCCCGCGATCGACGCCCCCGCTTCAACTGCCTGCTGAAACTGTGGCGTCGCCATCTCCTTGAGGATCAGGACGACGGGTCTGGCGGGAAGGATCTTCTGAACATCTCTCCAGTAGATGGCCGAGACTTCACCCGCATAACGGTCAGAAGCCGGAGTCATGCGTCCCCCCAACACGTCGGGCAGTTCCCCGACGAATATGTGGGACCTGGATTGGTGTTGGGGAGACAGGGCGATCCGGATGGCGCGTTCCTTTGGTGCCAGCCATTGAGGCTCGTCCGGATAGCTCACCAGAAAGACTACCTGGCGAGCAGCCGGAAGAGTCGAGATGTATCGATCAGCGAGCCGAGCTTCGGCGAGTCGGGCCTCTGTGATCGAAGGCGAGTAGGAGTACCACCGGATGACGGTAAAGGGGATCAGGATCGAAACGAGAACAGACGGAACCATAATCCGAAGGGCGCTTCGACCCCGAGGAGTCCTCGGCACGATCGTCCGCTCGGCCAAGCGGGTCAAAGACAGGATCGCCATGCCCCCACCGATCCCGCCCGGAATCGCGACGAGCAGGTCGAGGAACCGAGATGGTGGCACCGTGAAGGTGCCAAGCCCCACCGCGACCCCCGCGAGCATCACGATCACCCAGGCCTCGACGATTGCTCGGGTCGAAGGCTCAGGGGTCCATTGACTGCTGATCCGGCTTCCGAGGACGGCGACACAGATCCCAGCCGTGGCCGGGATTGCCTCCGGCGGCAGTTTGAACACGAACTTCCACAGCCAGATGGACGTCGATTGGGGCAGCTCAACCGTGTTCAGGGGCGCCCTGAGAAGGAAGACGATGGCCAGCGTGACCCCCACCCCGAGCACAGCGGCGCTCGCCAAGAGACGCGACCGAAGGGGTGCCGGTGAGCGAAAACCGGTCTTGCCGGCCTCCCCGGAACTCCTCCACGACAGGATTGCTGCAACCATGAGCACAGCTCCGACGAGGCCCAGAAAATCCCAGTGCACGAGACCGGCCGCAACAAGGAGTCCCACTGATGCCCAGAGGTTGGCATGTCCTTTGGCCGAAGCGGCCAGCAGGGCGAACGCCGCAATGCAAAGGGTGATCGTCAGCAGAGTGGCCAGGTTCTCTCCCGCAAGGTCGGTAGCCCCTACGACGACGGCCGATGTCACGACCACGAGCACCCATGCTGTGCGGCCTGCTCCGGTGCCGAATCGAACGAACGCTCCTGTAGTAAGGGCGAAGAGCGGCAGGAGTAGGAGGCTCAGGACGATCATCAATCGGATCTGGGGAAGGCGAGTAAGTGCTCCGATGACCACGGAGAGGAGGGGATAGCCGGGGCGGCTCGCAAGGCTTCCACGACCAAGCCCTTCCGACGCGATGACCTGCGCTCGCCAGATGTACCAGGGAGGATCGAAGCCGATCGGCAACCGCAGGTGATGTATGAGGTACGGAGCGAAGTAAAACAGGAAGATGCCGAAGGCGATGGCAGCAGTGAGGGCGTGCGCGCGTAGCACCAAACGAGCGCTCCCACTTCCGCCATCACCGACGAGAGGTCGATGGCGGTCCGCCTTTACCTGCATCCGGACTCCAGCCTCCGGCTTCGCTCAGCGAGATGACGCCGGGACAAAGATCGCTCCGTCCTCGTCTCGGTATGCCAGTCGCCAGTCGGGTGCTCTCCTGACAAGTGGAATGAGGTCGCCTTGCCTCTTCTCGCTGATCACCAGCACCCTGACGCGCCACTGCCTGAGGATCGCCGGCCATCCCACCCGACCGTTGGAGATCGACAGGTAGTCCTCCCACACGCGCCTGGGGAACAGCTCGATCCGGGAGTCGACGAACAACGGTCGTCCAGGCATGGCCAGTTCGAGCCACGATCCCCACTGCTGAGCATTGAAGACTCGGGTACCGGGCGGCGCCAACCGTTCGAGGTGCGCGGTCAGAGCGACGGGGGCGTCGGCCACTCGGTTCCCCGGCGTCCTGAACGAACCCCCCTCCAGCGAGAGGATGAAGAAGGCGGACACGATGAGCGCCAGGCAGGCGGCGATGGCCGTGTGCAGCAGCGACGGCTCGAGCTGACGAGGCTCGCGCCGTGCGCGGTCCCGGAGGAGTGGAGCAAGAGCGACGGGTGCGGCGAGCCCCCACCACATCGTGTTCCGGCTGGCCGTGAGGGCCAAGAAGAAGAAGACGCCGAGCCAGACGAGATTCGGCCAGGGGGTTGATCTACCCCTGCGGGCCAGGAAAACGGCGACCCCTGCCACCGATAGAAAGAACAGCGCGTCGTCGGCATGGCGAATGCTCGGGGGCCGCCATTCGGTTACCAGACTCGAGATAGTGGCATTTGTGCTGATCCCAAAGGCATAAGACCAGATGCGGACACCAAAGGGGTTCAGGTTCGCCGCCACGCCGCTCGCCACCGTCAGCGCCAGGGCGCGCCGAGCCTCCGGAGACCGACGCAGGATTTCCTCCAAGGCAGCGAGACCGACAAGCAGGATGCCCAGGAAGAAGCTGCCATGGAGGTTCGCCCACAGGGCCACGACAACCGGGACGGCAAGCAGCCGGCCAGGATGAGACCGGCGACTGGCGACCAGCCACAGGCACAGGGCGAACAGGACGGCGGCCAGGAGCTGGGGCCGGAGGGTGAGGCTGGTCCATGCCACGGCGAAGCCGGCAAGGGCCAGCACAGACGCCTGCCGGGGCGCAGGACCTACCACACGGCAGGCCAGATAGATGAACAGGATGGCCAGGCCTGGCAAAAAGCTCTGCACGATCGCGAGTCCGGGCCAGCCCAGGCCCCGATAGACCAGCGCCAACAGGAGCTGCGCTCCCCACTGCTGATCGAGCCAAGGGGCTCCCCCTGCTGTGAAGGTGAAGGGGTCGTGTCGGAGCAATGAGTGGGTATGCAACATGACGTCGCCAACCCGGATGTGGTACGCGAGGTCGATCGTCCCCAGGGCTCCCTGGAGGGCCATCATCGGCAGGAGCACTGCGACCACGACCCAGAGCTGAGGAAGAGAGAGCGCCCAGCGCGAGGCGCGCTCCTCGCGCATCACCTGTTCATGGATCGTGTCGGTCATTCGAGTGGCTTTGGGATCGGGGCGGATAGGGTTCGCTAGGGATCCATCGGCCGATTCTCCGACGGCGACCAGCGCAAAGACCCGAGGGTACGTAGAACTACGTACTCGATCTCCGGGGAAGTCGGAATGGTGAACACCCCCTTCCCTCCATACCCTCGCCTTACTTTGATTGACCAGTCAAACCCAGGAGGGGAGTACCTCCCCCTCCTTCGGCTTAGTGAAGGGAGGTGAAGGGGGTGCTTCTGGGACTTTACATGTGGATCCAGACCATCAAGGGCGAGTTTCGGGCTCGATTCGAGGACGAGACCGGGGCGGTGGCGACCGAGTACGTGCTGCTGCTGGCCCTGATCGCGCTGGCGATCACGGCCGGGATGGTCGTTCTTGCAACGGCGATCAATCAGAAGTTCAGCGACGCCGGGACCTGTCTCGGCGGCGTTCCTGCTAGCTGCTAGGCAGGAATGTAATGAGCGGCCTCGTCGGCCGCTCACTCCCTGGGCCCGATGGGAGTGAGGGGCCGACGAAGCTCCAGAACCGGCTCGAAGCAGGAAGTGAGAGGACGGAGTTCGAAGGTGCGAATGTTTGGTCCGAACTTGGATGAAGAGAGAGGAGCGGTGGCGGTGGAGTTCGCCATCATCATGATTCCGCTCCTCATCATCGTTTTCGGGATCGTCGAGTTCGGCATCGCCTTCAGCAAGGTCAACGTGTACACGGGAGCGGCGAGGGAGGGTGCCCGCTTCGTCGCCGTCAGGTGTGCCCCGTCCACGCCATGCACGAGCGGCAATCTCGAGACGAGGGTGATCAACGCGTCGGCGGGCTACCCGATAGGTCCTGGCACGCCCACCTCCACCATCGATGGGTCGCCCGGGTTCTGCACGGCAGGGACCGTGGGCCAGGAGGTGACGGTGAGCTGGAACCAGGACATCACCGTCGATATCCCGTTCGTGCCCGGCCTCAATCCCGCCACCTTCACCCGCAACGTCAAGGGGGTATTCCGATGCGAGTAAGGGCCCGTCTCATCGAGCCAAGGGAAGAGGACGGAGCCGTTCTGGCTTTCGTCGCCGTGGGTCTGTTCTTGCTGCTCGCCCTGACCGCGCTGAGCGTCGACTTCGGCGTCATGTTCGCGAGGCGCCGGGCCATGGTGAACACGAACGACGCCGCGGCTCTCGCCTACGCGGAGTCGTGCGCGCTGAACGCGGGGCAAGGCGACGCCGAGCTCCAGGCAGGCAACCTCGCCAAGGCGAACGATGCTGACGCTGCGCAAGTAGCCCCCTTCGAGGTTAAAGGTAGCTGCGAGGGAGCGGGCACCGTGACGGTGCACTACGGAGTGACGCAGAAATTGTTCTTTGCCCAGGCTATCGGGATCGGCTCTCAGGCGATCTCGACGCAAGCGACCGCTGTGTGGGGAGCCGTCGGTGGCGGCACGGGGATCGCCCCCTTCATGCTGAGTATCCAGGAGACCGACTGCGACATCCCCTTCGGAGTCACCGAGGGTGACCATTGTTACTTCTGGTTCAACAACAAGGACGTCGGGAATGCCCAGTGGGCGCAACTGAATCTGAACGACTGGGGGGTCGCGGCGAACGCCGGCTGCTCGAGCGCCGGAACCGACGCCTCGCTCGCGTGGATCAACGGGGCCGCGCCACAACTCGTCCTCCTTTATCCAGAGCCGACGTACGTCTGCCGGGACACTGGATTCGTGCCACCGCTCATCACCCAGGGGTACAAGGAGGGGTGCCCCGCAAACCAGAACAACGGCCTGCTGTGCAAGAAGGGCGACCCCCTGTGGTTTCCCGTCAACGACGCCTACGGTGATCTGGCGGAGGCCTCTCCCGATTTCCCCCCCGACTACTCCGGCCCGCCGCACGGACAGGTCGACGCGAAAGGGAACCTCGCCCCGCCCCCGAATAGCCCCCATAAATACGACATCGTCGGCTTCGCGCAGCTCGTTCTGGCGGACGTGTTGAAGGGGAATCAAGGGGGGGCGGAGAAGTGCAACAAGCCCGCGGACCCCAACGCCTGGTGCCTCGACCTGGAGTGGCAGGGATTCACCACCGGAGGGGTGAACCCGGGCGGGGGGGGGAACTTCGGGATCAAGGCGATCGGCCTCTCCGGGTAGGCAGTGGACTTGGGGATCGTAAACGGCAGTTGAAGACAGAGTCGTGACGTGAAGACAACAGGCTTGGACTCCGGCGCTTATCGACCGGAGCGCGAGGAGCGAGAAGGGAAGTGAGATGAAGGCAAGAGGCATGGCAATCGTAGTGGCCTTCCTGCTGGCCATCGCGGCCACGGGAGCGGTCTACCTGTACCTTAAGGGAGCCGGGCAGGAGACGAAGTCACCGGCGAACATGGTGTCGGTGATCGTCTCCAAGCAGGACATCCCAGCGAATACCAGCCTGGACAACCTGATCAAGGCCGGGGCTTTCACGACCACCGAGATCCCTGCAGGTGCCGTGGTATCCGGCGCGGTAACACAGCTCGACCAGATGAGGCGCAGGACCACCAGTTACCCCATCGTGGCCGGCGAGCAGATCACCACCGCCCGACTGCAGGGCAGTGCCAATCAGCCTGCCGGTGGCAGGCTCGGGATCCCGGCCGGCTTCAAGGCTGTAACCATCTCCATCGAGGAATCGCGGGCCGTGGGGGGAGTCCTTCAGGTCGGCGACCACGTGACCCTGTACGCCTCGTTCGCAGACGTGAAGCTCATCACGGGTGACATCAGGAAGATCCTGGCCGGCCAGCACGTGGACCAGAAGAACATCGACGTCGGTGATTTCACGGTCACAGTGGTGCCCGATGTGCAGGTCCTCAAGGTGGTTGCCCCTGGGTCGTCCGGGGTCGGCAACAGCAGCAGCGGTCCCACGCAGCTCACGCTTGCCCTCACACCTGAGGACGCCCAACGGGTCGTCCTGTCAGAGGAGGAGGGCAAGGTGTGGCTGGCCCTCCTACCCCCAGGTGAGCCCGGAGAACGTGAGCCCCCGATCAACATCGGCGAGGTGGTGGCTCGGTGATGGAGGCGCGGGTCATCACGATCGGCCAACCACCGACCTTCCGGCAGCAGGTAGCGAGAGCGCTCGGCGAGGATTCGGAAGGTATCGAGTGGGTGGCGACGGTCTCAGCCGCGGAGGCTTCACTGGGGACGGGGCAAGTGTCACCCAGCGTGCTTGTCCTGTCTCCCACCATCAAGGAGCCCGATGCGTTTGGCCTGGCCGAGTTCATTGGCAGGGCTTCTCCGGCCACGGCTGTCCTGCTGGTCCGAGACCATGCCCTGAATGGGACGCTCCCGGCAGCCATGCGGGCCGGCATCAGGGACGTGATCGATCTATCCAGGGGCGGCGACGAGCTCCGTGAAGCGCTCAGGCGGGCGATCGAGTGGTCGCAGAATCTGCGATCTGTCGGCCGGGATGGTGCTGGAGAGGGAGAGGACCGGCGAGGGAGGGTTTACTCGGTCTTCTCCTCCAAAGGCGGGACGGGCAAGACGTTCCTCAGCACCAACCTCGCGGCGGCGATCGCCACCGAGGCGAAGAAGGATACGGCCGTCGTCGATCTGGACCTCGATATGGGGGACGTCTTCTCCTACTTCGGCAAGGAGCCAAGCCGACCGGTACAGGACCTCATGGCGCTGCCGAGGGAGAGCGACCAGGATGCGGTCAAGGCGATCGGGACCCACCTGTATCCGCACCTGTGGGGGTATGGGTCACCGCACGACCCCACTGCGGCAACGGTGGGTGGCGAGACGATGGGGCAAGTCCTTCGAACGCTGCGTCGCACATTCGACTACACGGTCGTCGACGCCACCGCGGACTACTCCGATGCTGCCCTCGCCGCGTTCGACCTGTCCGAGGAGATCTACCTCATCGCCGGCCTCGACGTCGTCGGGGTGAGGCACCTATCGGTGGCCCTGCAGACACTCCTATCGTTGGGGTTTCCGCGGGAGCGTTTCCGCCTTGTGCTCAACCGAGCCGACAGCAAGGTGGGACTGAGTCCGATGGACGTCGAGCGGGTGATGAAGGTCAAGGTCGATGCCCAGATTCCATCCAGCCGGCTGGTTCCGATCTCCCTGAACTCCGGAGCTCCGGTGGTGGTGGGGCAGCCCAGGTCGGATGTCGCCAAGAGCGTCCAAGCGCTCGCCCGGAGGCTGACGGAGATACCGGTGTCGGGGAGCAAGCGAAAGCTCTTCGGCAAGAGCTGACCCAACCGACTGATCGAGGAGAGGGACGAGAGGAGAAGGAAACGTGTCACTCGCGGAACGGCTGGCCAAAACGGACAGACCGGATCGGATCGCCGAGGTCCGATCCAGGATTCAAGCCGCCCTGGTGGAAAGCCTCGGGCCGAAGCTGTATGACTCGGCCCTGTCCGAGAAGGAGCTCCAGACCCTGATCCACAGTCGGCTCCGCCAGTTGATCGATGAAGACCTGACGACTCTGACCAGCCTCGAGAAGGCACAAGTCATCCGGCAGATCGGGGACGGCGTCCTGGGGCTCGGGCCCCTCGAGCCCTTCGTCCGTGACCCGGAAGTGACGGAGATCATGGTCAACACGATCGACTCAATCTATGTGGAGCGCGGCGGCAAGCTGTACTGGACGGGTGCCAAGTTCGGAGATGAGGAGCAGCTTCGGCGAACGATCGACAAGATAGTCGGGCGGGTGGGCCGGCGCGTGGACGAGTCCTCACCATATGTGGACGCTCGGCTGCCGGACGGCTCGAGAGTCAACGCGATCATCCCGCCGCTGGCCCTCGACGGGCCCGTCCTCACGATCCGCAAGTTCTCGGCGGACCCGTACCAGGCGCAGGACCTGATCTCATTCGGAACCATGACCGATTCGGTTGTCGAATTCCTCCGAGCCTCTGTATCAGGGCGCCTGAACATCCTCGTGTCCGGGGGAACAGGCGCCGGAAAGACCACAACGCTCAATGTCCTGTCATCTTTCCTGCCCGAGGATGAGCGCATCATCACGATCGAGGACGCTGCCGAGTTGCGGCTCCAGCAACCTCACATTGTTCGTCTGGAGTCCCGGCCGCCCAACATCGAAGGCACGGGCCAGGTGATGGTTCGAGACTTGGTTCGGAACGCGCTGCGGATGCGTCCGGACCGTATCGTCGTCGGCGAGGTACGTGGTGGTGAAGCGCTCGACATGCTTCAGGCCATGAACACCGGTCACGATGGCTCGATCTCGACCATCCACTCCAACTCGCCCCGCGATGCACTGTCTCGCCTGGAGACGATGGTCCTGATGGCCGGCATGGAGCTCGGGATTCGAGCCATCCGAGAGCAGATCTCTTCGGCCGTCAATCTGATCATCCACCAGACGAGGCTCAAGGACGGCACTCGTCGGTTGACCCACATCACTGAGATCGTAGGCATGGAAGGGGATGTCATAACCACCCAGGACCTCTTCCTGTTCGACTTCAGAGCGGGCGTCGACGAGCACGGCCGGTTCCTCGGGACGCTGGGCCCCACAGGCCTGAGGCCTCACTTCCTGGACAAGCTCCAGGATCGCGGCATCCTTGTGCAGCCGAGCCTCTTCAGCCCCAATGGAGGCCGCCGGTGAAACTGCGTGGAGCCTTGGCGACGATCGGCGCGCTCGTACTGGCGCTGACCCTGGCCGCACCCGGCCTGGCTGACCAGCAGGGGCCGGTTCAGATCGGGCGGGTCGACGTCGACGGCTTTCCGAACCTTGATGTCACCGTGCTGGTCGACGGAAAGCTGGACCCTGCCACCGTCAGGGTGACCGAGAACGGAGCCCCTGCCCGAGTGCTGAGCGTCCGCCCACTGGCGGAGGTGATCGATCGTATCGATGTCGTCCTGGCCATCGACACCTCGACCAGTGTCACCGGAAAGCCACTTGGCACAGCGGTCGACGCGGCGCAGCGGTTCGTGAACACGCTCACTCCCAACGTGTGGGTGGGCGTCGTGACCTTCGACGGGAACACCCATGCTCTGGTGCGCGTCACACGCGATCACGAAGCCGTCCTGGCCGCACTGCGTGGGCTGACGAAGACTCACCCCGGGACCAAGCTGTACGACGGAGTGATCGCAGCATCCCGGATGTTCTCCGGGGTGCAACAGCACAACGTGGTTCTCTTCACCGACGGGAAGGATGTTGGGAGTACCCGCGACCTCCGGGATGCCGTGGCAGCGGCCAGGGAGGCCCGGACGGCCGTGTTTGCAGTGGGGCTCGAGGGCTCGACCACCGACTTCGCCGCTCTGGAGTCCCTGGCCAAGGGCACGAGCGGGTCCTTCACCCCGGCCAGCGCAGCCGATTTGTCGGAGCTTTACGCGAGCCTGGCGAAGAGGATCTCCAACCAGTACGTGGTCCTGTACCAATCGCGGGGAACTGCGGGCACTCAAGTCACGGTTGACGTGCAGACGCCACTGGGGTCCGATAGCTCTGCAGTTCTGCTTCCCCGCACTATTCTCCCGTTGGCCGAGCCCAAGCCCGGCAAGCCGCTGCTGTCTGGTGCCTGGGGGTTGGTGGTGGTTCTCGGTTTCATCTTTCTGGCCATGTTCCTGATCGGTTCGACGGTGATGGCGGCCGTGGTCCAGGTCCGGCGCGATCGGATCCTGGGCAGACGGATGGCGGCGCCTCCTCTATCGCAGGAAGGTTCCGCCGTCAGGCCCGATCGGGGACCGACTGCCTGGATCCCCGGGCCCATCGTCCAAGTTGGGGAGGCGATCGCCGAGGTGGGCGGTTTCCGAGCCTCGCTCGACGAGAAGCTCGAACGCGCTGGTCTTCCGCTGACCTCTGGAGAGGTCGTGGCCGGCTCGTTCATCCTGGCCTTTGTGGCCTCTCTGCTGGTGGGGCTCACATCTCAGAACATCCTGCTGGCGCTGATCGCGGCCATCGTGGCTGGTGTCGTTCCTTTCGTCGTGGTGAACAGGAAGCTGCAGCGGCGGCTGGAGGCGCTGTCTGCCCAGCTCCCCGACGTCCTGCTGATCCTCGCGAGCTCCATGCGTGCCGGCCACAGCTTCTTGCAGTCCCTGGACACCGTGGCCAAGGAGATCGGCGAGCCCGCCAGTGCCGAGTTCGCCCGGGTCGTCGCCGAGATCCGGCTGGGACGCAGGTTCGAAGAGGCGATGACCGCTCTGGCCGAGCGAGTCGGCACCGACGAGTTCAAGTGGGCCGTGATGGCAGTGAACGTTCAGCGCGAAGTGGGCGGTAACTTGGCCGAGATCCTGGACACGCTTGCGGAAACCGTCCGTGAGCGGGAGACAGTACGCCGCCAGGTAAAGGTCCTCTCAGCGGAGGGGAGGCTCTCTGTGAAGATCCTGACCGCGATGCCGTTCGTCATCGCAGGGTTCCTGACACTCATCAACAGGGAATACATGAGACTTCTGTGGACCACGCGGCCGGGCTTGTTCTTCATCGCCATCGGCGCCGTTTTCATGGTCATCGGCACCATCTGGGCGAGGAAGACGGTGAAGATCGATGTCTAGCCTGTATCTGCCGCTCGCGCTGGTGACGACATTTGGGGCCGTCGTCCTGGGTGTCCTGGCCGTCCAGGCCTCAATGGTCACTCGGCGTAGGGCGTTGGACCTCCTGCGCGCGCAGGTCCAGGAGATCGACTTGCGAACCAACGAGCTTATCGAGCCCTTCTTCGACCGAGTCGTGGTGCCCCTGATCGGCAGTCTGGGGCAGGCCGCGAAGCGGATCACCCCCCTGGGGATGCGGGAACGAATCGGCCGAAAGCTTGTGCTCGCCGGCAGTCCGGTGGGGATGGATGCCGACAAAGTGGCAGCCCTGAAGGTATTCGGCTCCATCGGCGGCGCGGTGGCTGGGCTCGGACTCGCAGCTCTTGCCGGGGCGCCGAAAACAATCCTGATCGGCTGCGGTGTCTTCGGAGGCCTGTTCTGTTATCTGGTCCCAGGTGCCGGCCTCGGGCAAAGGGCGATCCGCCGCCAGGATGAGATCAGACGAGCCCTCCCCGACACGCTTGACCTGTTGACTGTCAGTGTCGAGGCAGGCCTGGGGCTCGACGCGGCTATGGCTCATGTGAGGAAGAACGTCCCGGGCCCACTCTCGGACGAGATCGGGCGGATGCTCCAGGAGGTACAGCTCGGGGTTCCTCGCCAGGAAGCGCTGCGCAACCTGGCGAACAGGAGCGACGTCAAGGAACTGAAGGCCTTCGTGATTTCGATCGTTCAGGCAGACATCTTCGGGATCAGCATCTCCAAGGTCCTTCGGTCCCAGGCCCGGGAGCTCAGGATCAAGCGACGACAGCGTGCCGAGGAACAGGCGATCAAGGTGCCGGTCAAATTGCTGTTTCCCCTGATCTTCTGCATCCTGCCGTCGCTATTCGTCGTTCTGATTGGACCCGCAGCCATCCGGATCATGCAGACGTTCCTGGGCAAGTCGTTCTGACCCTGAGGGATTCGAGAATGGCTTTACTTCAGGGCTTCCGAATGAATCCGAACCCGTATCGGTCCCCTGCGAATGGGTCGAGATTCATCAGGCCGCTGCTTGCATGGGAACTTCCTGCGGCACAAGATTAAGCACTTCGATGACAAGGAGGAGGCATGCTCGCTCTCAGCACCGGCGGGATCGTGGCACTCGCTATCGCGGTAGTGATCCTGATCGTGCTATTTATCGTCGTCCTCGGAAGGGCTCGGCGCGGCTGACGCACAGCCTCCAATAGCGCTTGTCACCCCGATCTTCCTCTCGCGTTCCAGCAGGTGCGTAGAATATTTGTGCGCCAGGCATCCCGAAAGGAACGGGTGCACATCTTTTCGGCTGTGGTCGGCTGACCCTCACGTGTGACCGGAGCGTGCGCCACCAGGGATAGACTCATCCACAGTGTCAGCCATCTCGGGAGAACGGCGGAAATGAGCCGGGCGATCGCGGACGCGGTGACCCGGGCCCAGGCTGGAGGCGCGGAGAAGTACCACCAGAAGCTTGCCGAGCAGGGCAAGCTCTTCGTCAGGGAGCGGCTTCGCCTGCTGCTCGACGACGCGGACGGGTTCGCCGAGGAGGGCTTGCTGGTTCAGGCACTTGCCGGCGACCTGCCCGCCGACGCGGTAGTGACCGGGGTCGGATCGATCCATGGGCGCCCCGTCGCGGTCATGGCCAACGATCCCACCGTGAAGGCCGGGTCGTGGGGGCCGCACACGGTGGAGAAGATCATCCGGATCATCGAACTGGCCCGAAAGCGAAAGATCCCCATGGTGTATCTGGTCGACTCGGCAGGGGCCAGGATCGACCGCCAGGTCGAGATGTTCCCGGGCCGCCGCGGCGCCGGCAAGATCTTCTACAACCAGGTCCAGGCGTCGGGACGGATCCCCCAGGTGTGCTGCCTGTTCGGCCCCTCCGCCGCCGGCGGCGCCTACATCCCTGCCTTCTGCGACGTGGTGTTCATGGTGGAGAAGAACGCGTCGATGTACCTGGGTTCACCGCGCATGGCCGAGGAGGTCATCGGGGAGAAGGTCAGCCTGGAGGAGATGGGTGGGGCCCGGATGCACTGCGAGGTGAGTGGTTCGGGCGACCTGTGCGTTCCGGACGACAAGGCCGCCATCGAGGCCGCCCGAGCCTATCTGGCGTATTTCCCCCAGAGCTTCCAGCAGGATGCCCCCCAGATCGAGGGACGGCCGCCCGCCTACCGGGGGTCTCTGGCCGAGGTCGTCCCGGAAGACGAGTCCCGAGCGTTCGACATGTACGCCCTGGTCGCGGGGGTCGTCGACGAGGATTCCTTCTTCGAGATCAAACCGGACTTCGCGAAGGAGGTCATAACCGGCCTGGCTCGGCTGGATGGTCACGCGGTCGGCATCGTGGCGAACCAGCCGAGCCATCTGGGCGGTGTCCTGTTCGTCGATTCGGCCGACAAGGTGGCCCGATTCGTGTGGCTGTGTGACGCCTTCAACGTCCCGCTGGTCTTCCTGGCCGACGTCCCGGGCTTCATGATCGGTTCGAAGGTCGAGCGCCAGGGGATCATCCGGCACGGGGCCAAGCTGATCACGGCGATCTCGGAGGCCACCATCCCCAAGTTCTCGGTCATCGTCCGGAAGGCGTATGGGGCGGGCCTGTACGCCATGGCCGGGCCGGGCTTCGAACCGGATGCCACGATCGCCCTTCCCACCGCCCGTATCGCGGTCATGGGCCCGGAGCCGGCCGTGAACGCCGTCTTCTACAACAAGATCCAGGCAATCGAGGACCCCGACCAGCGCACCCGGTTCGTCGAGGAGAAGCGCCGCGCATACGAGGAGGACATCGACCTGGTGCACCTGGCGTCGGAGAACGTCGTGGACGCCGTGGTGCAACCCGACGAGCTTCGGGACGAGTTGATCCTCCGGCTGGCCCAGGCGCGGACCAAGGATCGAGATTTCAGCGGCCGCCGCCACGGGGTACCTCCGGTTTGAGTCTCGCCGAGATCTGGATGGACGGCCACGTGGCGGTGGTCACCCTCAATCGACCCGAAGCCATGAACGCCATCTCCGGAGAAGTCGCTGACTTCCTGGCCGGCTCCTTGCTCCAGGCGGCCGCCGACCCGAACGCCTGGGTGGTGGTGCTGGCGGCGGCAGGCGACAAGGCCTTCTCCGTGGGCGCCGATCTGAAGGAACGCATCCTCCTGGACGAGCCCGGCTGGATGCGCAACCGAGTCTTGATGCGGGGCCTGTTCGACTCCCTGAGGGCCCTGCCGCAGCCCACCATCGCGTCGGTGTTCGGGTATGCGCTGGGCGGAGGCTTCGAGCTCGCCCTGAATTGCGACCTCATCCTTGCCGCACGTGACGCCGTGTTCGGCCTTCCCGAGGTCAGAGTGGGTATCGTGCCGGGCGGCGGAGGTACCCAGGCGCTGGTCCGGCGACTCGGACCCGCCCGGACGAAGGACCTGATCTTCACGGGTCGGCGGATCGGCGCCGAGGAGGCATACGGCCTGGGGCTGGTGGCCAGAGTGGTCGAACGTGATGCCCTGGACAGCGCCACGATGGAGCTGGCCCGCGAGATCTGCGCGTCCTCGCCGGTGGCGGTCCGTGAGGCGAAGCTCGCCATAGATCGAGGCCTCGACGTCACGGTGGAGGATGGCATCGAGCTGGAAGATCTCGCCTGGCGGCGGGCCGTGGCGTCCCAGGATCGCCGGGAGGGCATCGCTGCGTTCAACGAGAAACGCCACCCCCAATGGAGAGGGCGGTGAGAGGACTGCCGGCCCGCGTGACGATCCGCGAGGTCGGGCCAAGGGACGGTCTTCAGGCGGAGAAACCCCTGCCGGCCGATGACCGGGCCAGGCTGATCACCTACCTGTCCCGTACCGGCATCCCGAAGATCGAGGCCGTGTCATTCGTCTCGCCCAAGGCCGTGCCTGCCATGGCGGATGCGGCCGACGTGTGGGCCCACGTGAGACGCCGGCCGGAGGTGGCGTATTCGGCACTGGTGCCGAACCGTCGCGGAGCCGAAGCCGCGGTGGAAGCAGGGGGATTCTCTTCCCTTCAGGCCTTCCTGGCCGCATCCGATGGCTACAACCGCCACAACGTCGGCAAGTCGGTCGCAGATTCGATGCGCGATGTGGCCGGCGTCGTTCACGTGGCCGTGGCGGCCGGGATTCCGGTCGAAGTCTCCATCTCGGCGTCGTTCGGTGACCCGTACGAGGGGGACGTGACGCCCGAGCGGGTCCTGGAGGTGAGCCAGCGCCTCCTCGACACCGGCGTGAACGGCCTGTCCCTGGGCGACACCACGGGGATGGCCACACCCTCGAGGGTATGGGCGGTGCTCGGGCTGCTCCTGGACAACCTGCCGGAAATCCCGCTGAACCTGCACTTTCACGACACCCGTGGGACGGCCATGGCCAACGTGCTGGCGGCAATGGAGCTGGGGTGCAACGAGTTCGACTCCAGTATCGGGGGGTTGGGCGGGTCGCCCTTCGCCCCGGGAGCCAACGGGAACGTGGCCACCGAAGACCTCGTCCATATGCTCACCGACATGGGCATCGAGACGGGGGTGAAGAGCCTAGAGCAGCTGCTGGAGGTGGCGCGGTTCGTGCAGGGACTGGTGGGACACGAGCTCCGTAGCCAGGTGGCGAAGGCGGGACCTCGCTGGAGCGTGGCCGCTCCCCTCGAGCCGAGGGGGAGCTGATGTTCCGCAAGGTCCTCATCGCCAACCGTGGGGAGATCGCGGTCAGGATCGCTCGGACGTGCCGGGAGCTCGGAGTGGGCGTGGTGGCCGTGTTCTCCGATGCCGACACCAAGAGTCGACACGTAGCGCTGGCCGACGAGGCCATCCACTTACCAGGTGTGGCCTCTTCCGAGACCTATCTCAACGTCGAGGCGATCATCCGCGCGGTGGTGGAAACCGGTGCCGAGGCCGTCCATCCGGGCTACGGGTTCCTCTCGGAGCGGGCGGACGTGGCCGAACAGTTTGCCGACGCCGGCGTGACCTGGGTCGGCCCGCCCGCCGAAGCGGCTCGGGCTGCGGGCAACAAGATCCAGGCCCGACGTCTGGCCGAGTCGGTTGGGGTGGCCCCCGTTCCCGGCTCCCTCCACCCGGTCACCGACCCGCGTGAGGTCGTTGGGTTCGGTGACGACCACGGCTATCCGGTGGCCATCAAGGCGGCAGGAGGTGGAGGGGGCCGTGGTCTCAAGGTGGCTCGAGACGCGGGCGAGGTCGAAGCGGGCCTCGAGTCCGCCCGCCGGGAGGCGAAGGCATATTTCGGGTCCGAAGACGTGTATCTGGAGCGGTATCTCGCGCGGCCGAAGCACGTCGAGATCCAGATTCTGGCTCCGAAGCCGGGGCAGGCGATGTGGCTGGGAGCGCGGGAGTGATCCCTTCAACGCCGGCCCCAGCAGCTTGTCGAGGAGACGCCCCCAGCCCGGTTCGCCGATCGGGTCCCGCGGATGGGCGAGGCGGCCGTGGCGGTTGCCGACGCCTGCGGATACGCCAACGCGGGCACGGTGGAGTTCCTGGTGGACGAGGACGGCAGCTTCTACTTCCTGGAGATCAACGCTCGGCTGCAGGTGGAGCACACGATCACCGAGGAGGTCCTCGGGATCGACCTGGTGGCCGAGCAGCTCCGGATCGCCTCGGGGGACCCGATGGGATTCTCCGGTCCGCCCGAGCCCCGCGGCCACTCGATGGAGTGCCGGATCAACGCCGAAGATCCCTCGCGAGGCTTCCTCCCCGGGCCCGGCGTGATCCGGCGGTACCGGGAACCCGGCGGTCCCGGCATCCGCGTGGACTCCGGGTTCGGCGAGGGGGATGAGGTTCCGCGCGCCTACGACAGCCTGATCGCCAAGCTCGTGGCGTGGGCGCCGACACGCGAGGAGGTACGCCGGCGCATGCTTCGAGCCCTGGACGACTACGTCATCGAAGGGATCCCCACCACGATCCCGGCTCACCGCATGCTCCTGGAGCTCCCGCAGTTCGTGGAGGGGTCCTACACGACGCGAACGGTCGAGGGCGGGGCTCTGGACGCGCTCATGCGCGAGACCGTACAGCCTTCCACCGACACGGATCAGGCGAGCGCGTCCACCTCCGCTGTACTCATGGTCCAGAGCACGCCGGTGCGGCTGTGGAATCCGGCCATCAGCGCCTTCGTCTCCGCGGCGCTCGGGGGGGCGTCCGCCACCGGACAGGGGGCGGTCGCGGCGCCGATGCACGGGACCGTGCTCAAGATCCTCGTCGCGGAAGGCGACGCAGTGACGGCGGGCGATCCCATCGCTGTGCTGGAGACCATGAAGATGGAAACGTCCGTGGCCACCACGGTCTCCGGGACCGTGGAAGCCGTGAAGGTGCAGCCTGGGGACGTGGTGGAGGCAGGAGAGATCGTCGCGGTCATCGGCTGAGCTACCATGCCCATCGTGGATCCGCCGAGCGTCGTCGAGCGGCTCGATTTGGTCTTCTACTGGGTCACGGACATGGAGCGGGCCGTGTCCTTCTATCGCGACGTGCTCGGCCTGAAGCTTCTCCGCCAAGACAGCGCGACGTGGGCAGAGTTCGACGCCGGAGGTCGTCGCTTCGCGTTACATTCGGCTGGAGACGGCCAGCCGGTCGGCGGCGGTGGGGCAACGGCCGTGTTCGCCGTCGGCGACCTCAACCGGGCGAAGACCGAGCTCTCGGCCAGAGGCGTCCGGTTCGTGCACGAGGGCGACGTCGAAGGTTACGCGAGCTTCGCGTCGTTTCTCGATCCGGAAGGGAATCCCGTCCAGCTCATCCAGTACGCGCCGTCAGGCAGTGGATCGCCCCACGGCGAGCATCCCGCATAGCCCGCACCCGAGGGTCTGCTTCCGGCCCCTTCTCCATCGTGCGGGGGGCACATCTGACGCATCGGACATGTTGTGACTACAGACTCCTATGCTGTTCCGATGGCCAAGATGACCTGCGAGCGGTGCGGGGCGCTCCTGCCTGATGACGCCCGATTCTGCCCCCGGTGCGGCGCGCCGGTGGCCGCCTTCATCACCGAGGAGCGCAAGGTCGTCACCATCCTCTTCGCTGACCTGGCCAGGTCCACGGAGCTGTCGGCTCAGCTCGACCCCGAACGCTTCCGCGAGGTCATGGCTGCGTTCTTCCGCTCGGTGTCCACCGAACTGGAGTCCCTGCGGGGACGAGCCGAGAAGTTCGTGGGCGACGCCGTGATGGCGGTGTGGGGTGTTCCCCACGCGCACGCCGACGACGCGCTCAGGGCAGTCCGGGCCGCCTTCGCCATCCGCGACCGCACGGTTCGCCTGGGGGAAGCCCTGGCACTGCCGGTCCCTCTCCGCGTGCGCGTCGGCATCAACTCCGGGCCTGTGGCGACGGGATCGGGGACCGGTGACCAGTTCCTCGTGACCGGGGCGGCCGTGAACATGGCGGCCCGACTCCAGGAGGCAGCTGCTCCCGGCGAGATCCTGGTGGGGGAGACCACCTGGCAGCTGACCCAGTACGCGGTGGAGTTCGGCCCGTCCCGGGTGGTCACCGCCAGGGGGTTCGCAGATGAGGTCAAGGCCTGGCCGGTGGAGGCTCTCACGGCCCGATCGACCCGCCGGACGATCCCTCTGGTGGATCGGAGGCGGGAGCTCCGGATGCTCGTGGACACCTTCGAGCGGATGCGGGAGAGTGGCCGGCCCCACCTGGTCACGGTCCTCGGTGAGCCGGGCATCGGAAAGAGCCGGCTGGTCGAGGAGTTCGTGGCCGGGCTTCCAGAGGAAGCGAAGATCCTCACCGGCCGGGCCAGCGGATTCCAGGAGGACATCACCTTCGCCCCGATCGCCGACATGATCCGGCGAGAGCTCGGCGCCGAGCGCGACACGCCACCGGCCGAGCTGCGCGGCCGGCTCGAGGAGATCGTCGAAGGGTGTTGCTCTCCCTCGGACTCGGAGCGGGTGGTGGCTCGGCTGGGCCTGGCCCTCGGCCTCGGTATGGAGGTGCGGGAGCGCGATCCGGCCGAGTTATGGGATGAGAGCGAGGCCCGGTCCGAGGAGTACGTCGAAGCCGAAGGTCGGGAACGACATCGATACCGCAGTGCCGAGGTCCGGGCCGGACTGGAGATGCTCCTCGAGGGGATGGCGCAGGCCGGGCCGATCGTCCTCGTGCTGGAGGACCTTCAGCTGGCCCAGCCCGATCTGCTGGAGCTGGTCGAGGAACTGCTCCGGAGGAAGCATCGCATGCCACTCCTGGTCTTATGCCCGGCTCGCGACGAGCTCCTGGACGTTCGGCCCGAGTGGGGCGGTGGGATCCAGGACGCCGTCACCCTGCGACTGGACCCGCTGGGAACCGACGATGCCAAGGAGCTGGCCCTGGTCGCCGGCGAGGCCCTCGATGACCCCACCGCGCGCCGGATCGCCGACCAGGCCGGGGGGAACCCGTTCTTCATCATCGAGACCACTGGGATGCTTCTCCAGCGCCATGAGGCTCACCTGTCCGGAGTCGCCCATGAACATCTCCTCCCTCCGACCGTCCAGGCTGTCGTGGCCTCGCGGATCGACCACCTCTCCGAGGAATCGAGGGATCTGCTCCGAAAGGCCTCCGTCTTCGCCCGATCCACGTTCTCGGCCTGGGAGCTTTCGCTGATCACCGAGCCCAAGCAGGAAGTCCTCCGCGATCTGGAAGAAGAGGAGTTCCTGGTTCGGGATCCCGAACGCCCGGGGGTATGGCGCTTCCGTCACGACACGCTTCGCGTCGTGACCTACGAGACCCTGTCCAAGCGCGATCGTCTCCGGCTGCACCTTCAGTTGGCGGATGGCATCGCCGCTTCGGATGAAGCCGACCGCTATCCCCAGGTCATCGCCTATCACCTTGCCCAGGCCTCCCGGGCCTCCCTGGACCTGGACCCCGCGGACCGAACGGTTCCGGACCGGGCGGTCAAGGCGCTGGCGAAGGCGGCCGACATCGCCCGGCGGCGGATGGAGTCGCGGACGGCCATCGACCTGTACCAGCGTGCGCTCGACCTGGCCGGACCGGATCGAGGGTGGGGGAAGCGCGAGGGGCGCATCCTGGCGGGAGTGGGAGAAGCGCGCTATTGGCTCGGCGACTTCGAGCAGGCTCACGCCGACCTGTCGCGCGCTCTGGAGGTGGCGGGTGGGGACGTCTGGGCCAGGACCCACGCCCTTCGGTTCCTGGCCGACATCACACTGAACGTCCGAGGTGACCCCGACCGCGCAACCGACCTGTTCGAGCAGGCCCTGACCGCCGCCGGTGAGTTGGGCGACTCCTTTGCCATGGCCCGGACCCTCCTGATGGCAGCGTGGGCCCCCTACTGGCGGAAGGACCTCGCCACCAGCCGGAGCATGTTCGAGGGCGCCCTGCAGATCGCCCGCCAGAATCCCGAAGGAGATCGGTGGGCAGAGGCGCGGGCGTTGGTGTCCCTGACCTCGGTCATCTCCCCGGAGGGGGACGAGGAGGAATGCCTCGAGCTGGGGCTCCAAGGGCTACGGCTGGGGCGAGCCATGGACGATCCGTTCACCATCGCCGTGGCCGACGAAGCCGTCGGCAACTCGCTTCGCCGGATGATGCGCCTGGACGACGCGGAGCCCTACTTGGACGAAGCGGTCCGGACGTTCCGGGACCTGGGGGCCCGTTGGGAGCTGGCCTCGGCCCTGAGCGACCGGGCCGATATCTATCGCCTGTCGGGGCGTCTCCAGGCGGCCGAGGCCGATCTGAAGGAGAGCCTCGAGGTCTCTCGTCACCTGGGCGAGCGCAGCCTGATCAGATGGACGGCCCGGGAGCTGGTTCGCGTGTATCTCGCCCAGGGGATGCGGGAGTCGATGCAGCGGATCCTGGACGACCCCACCGCCTGGGTCGAGGTCGGCGACATCGAGTCCAGCTGGTCGCGCGCGTTTGCCGAGATGGTCAGCGCGCTGCACGACGGCGACCGGGATCGGGCCCTCGAGAGTGCTCTCGAGATCTTGAGGCTAGCCAGAGAAGAAGGATGGCCCAACGCGCTGGCTGCCGATGTCTGGTGGGTGGGCAAGGTCTTCGGTCCGGAGATCGTGGGAGGCGAGGAGGTACTGGAGCAGGCGCGGCAGCGCCTCGAGGCGGCCCACTGGTATCAGGCTCTGCGTGAGCCCGAGCTGGTTGCCGGGCTCGAGCCGGCATGAGGCCGCGCTTCCCACCCGAGGTCACGCTTCTCCGCACGGTGCACTGGAAGAGGCTCGACCAGCCCTGGGTCGAACGCTGCACCCTGCTCAGGGGCGGGCGACGGTCCGCCAGGTGGATCCTCGACGGGACCGTCATTGGTTCGTTTGACGGTGAGCCCTTCGATGTTCGCTACGCCGTGTTGTGCCAGCAGGACTGGTCAACGGCGCAGGTAGAGGTCTCAGCCATGATCGGAACACGGGTCCTGGGCCTCGAGCTTGTCAGGGACAAGGGGCAGTGGTTCATCGATGCGACCGAGTCTCCGGAACAACACGAGAGCTTCGATGTGGACCTTGGATTCTCGCCTGCCACGAATAGCCTACCGATACGGCGGCTCGACCTGGACGTGGGGGACTCGTCAGAGATCCGAACGGCGTGGGTACGCTTCCCCGAGATGACCGTCGAGCCCTTCCCTCAGCGCTACACGCGGCTGGCCGAACACCGCTTTCTTTACGAGAGCTTGACCAGCGATTTCAAGGCGGAGCTGACGGTCGACGATCTGGGTCTGGTGACCGACTACCAGGGCATCTGGACGCGTGGCGCCGAAGCAAGTTCTCCGTCACCCGTCCCGCGTCCGACCGGCTAACCTCTGGGTGATGGACTTCGATCTCACCGACGAGCAGCAGGAGTTCCGCAGGGCCGTCCGCGAGTTCGCCGAAGAGGTCATCTCGCCGCGGGCCGAAGAGATGGATCGCCTCGAGGAGTTTCCCACCGACATCGTCAAGCAGATGGGCCAGATGGGTCTGTTCGGGCTCCCCTTCCCCGAGGAGTACGGAGGCCAGGGCGCGGATTTCCTCACGTTCTGTATCGCCGTCGAGGAGCTGGCCAGGATCGACTCATCGATGGCCATCACGCTGGAGGCCGGGGTGGGGCTGGGCGCCAACCCGATCTACGCGGATGGGACCGAGGAGCAGAAACAGAAGTGGCTGGTTCCGATGTGCCGCGGAGAGATCCTCGGGGCTTTTGGCCTGACCGAGGCCGGCGGCGGCTCGGATGCCGGGGCCACCAAGACGGCGGCCCGCCTCGAGGATGGCGAGTGGGTGATCAACGGCTCGAAGGCCTTCATCACGAATTCCGGAACCGACATCACCGGCCTGGTCACGATCACCGCCGTCACCGGCGACAGGGACGACGACGGCAAGAAGGAAATCTCGGCGATCATCATCCCTGCGGGTACTCCAGGGCTCGAGGTCGGGAAGTCCTATCGGAAGGTCGGCTGGCGCGCCTCCGATACGCATGAGCTGGCGTTCAACGACTGCCGGGTGCCGGAAGATAACCTGCTGGGGCTGCGGGGGAATGGCTATGCCCAATTCCTGCGCACGCTCGACGACGGGCGGATCGCGGTGGCCGCACTCTCAACCGGGCTGGCTCAGGGATGCCTCGAGGAGTGTCTGAAGTATGCAAAGGAGCGCCACGCGTTCGGCCGGCCCATCGGGGCCTTTCAGGCCCTGCAGTTCAAGATCGCCGATATGAAGGTGGCAGTGGAGACGGCCCGTCTGGCCACCTATCGTGCCGCCTGGCTCAAAGACCGGGGGCGTCCCTACAAGGCAGAGGCGGCAGCGGCCAAGCTCTACGCCAGCGAGAGGGCCGTCTCCTGCGCTCGCCAGGCCGTTCAAGTGCACGGGGCGTATGGCTACATGGAGGAATTCCCAGTGGCCCGGTATTACCGCGACTCCAAGGTCCTGGAGATCGGGGAGGGCACCAGTGAGATCATGCGGTGGATCATCGCCCGCGATCTGGGGCTGCCCGAGGACGAAGGCTGAGGCTCCTGGTCGAGCCGTCGCATTTACGTTCCTTCACAGCAGGTATTCCGGGCGCCCCTAGCTCAAGGCCTCAATCGACATTGCCGAAATCCCAGGAAATGATTGAAGCCCAACCCAGTCAGGGTCAGGCTTGCCAAGGCTTGACAATGAAGGGTCATGTCCGATAGGCATAGGCGCCTTTTGACGAGGATCGGAGGTCCCGGAGCAGCCCGCCTGGTTGCGGCCCTGGCCGTGGCCATCCTCCTGCTCGCCCTGCCCGGTGTTTCGGCCCAGGCGGGCAGCGTCCAGACCAAGAAGCAGCTCGCCGCGGCTCTGGCAAGGCTCCACAAGCTCGAGGGCCGGATCGCCGCTCAACAGAAGGTGTTGAATGGGCTCCGTGGTGAGGCCACCGTCCTGGCCGGGAAGATCGACAAGGTCCAGAGCCGCATCGCCCACACCCAGTTCGAGATCATCAAGAAGGAAACCCAGATCCAGGACGCCCAGGACGAGCACTCCGCCACGCAGAAGCAGCTCGATCGCCGGGCCTGGGTGGCCTACGAGAACGGTCCGGGCTCGAGCCTCGACTTCATCCTGGGAGCCACGTCGCTGGCCGACCTATCCACGCGCCTGGAGATCGTCAACCGGGTTGCCCAGAACGATCGGGACCTGATCATCCAGATCCAGACGCTGCAGAATCGCCTCATCGCCCGGCAGGGCGAGCTGGTCGTGCTGGAGAACGACCTTCGCGATCGGCGTGCCGAGCTGCTCACCCAGCAGCGTGCGTTGCAAGCGAAGATCGATCAGGCCCAGGCCGTCTGGAACAAGTTGACCGTC
>Ga0137372_10000668_pt1 | contig 32695 bp, 35 predicted proteins | sample SagtaG_6_FD_104911 | JGI IMG/M metagenome (GOLD analysis project Ga0137372, IMG submission 104911) | Vadose zone soil microbial communities from Sagehorn Ranch, Mendocino, California, USA - Sage1_R_60_16 metaG | ecosystem: Environmental > Terrestrial > Soil > Vadose zone | place: USA...
ATGGAGTTCCAGATCCCGAAGATCGTCCACGAGGAATTGGACGAGCAGCGCGGGGTCTTCGAGATCGAGCCGCTCGACCGCGGCTTCGGTTACACATTCGGCAACTCGCTGCGCCGCGTGCTGCTCTCGTCGCTCGAGGGCGCTGCGGTCACCTCGGTCAAGATCGAGGGGATCTCGCACGAGTTCACGACGCTGCAGGGCGTTCGTGAGGATGTCACGGACATCATCCTCAACCTCAAGAATCTCGTCTGCCGCCTGCACGGCGAATCGCCGGAGATCGAAGTGCACGTTGCGAAGCGTGGCGCAGGCGCCGTCAAGGCGTCGGACATCGAGGCTCCGGCGGAGCTCGAGATCCTCAACGCGGACCTCGAAATCGCCCATCTCTCCGACAAGGGCAAGCTCGAGATGACGCTGACGATCGGCCGCGGCCGTGGCTACGTCCCGGCCGAGATGAACCGCGGGCCCGAGCACACGATCGGGGTCATTCCGATCGACTCGATCTTCTCGCCGGTTCGCCGCGTGGCGTACGACGTCGAGGCCGCGCGCGTCGGTCAGCGCACCGACTACGACAAGCTGCGGCTCGATGTGACGACGGACGGCTCGATCAGCCCGAAGGACGCGATCGGACAGGCCTCCGAGATCCTGATCAGGCAGCTCGCCATCTTCACCGACCTCGATCGCATCGAGGGCTTCGGCGAGTCCGCCGCAGCCCCGGGCGGCGACGGCGCGCCGGCGGAAATGCCGCTCGCGCACGGGATGGAGAACTTCCCGATCGAGGAGCTCGAGCTGGGCGTGCGCTCGTACAACTGCTTGAAGCGGGTCGGCATCGAGACGATCGGCGACCTCGTCGTCAAGACCGAGAACGAGCTGGCCGCGATCCCGAACTTCGGCAAGAAGTCGGTCGAAGAGGTCAAGGAGACTCTGTCGGCGCACGGTCTGACCCTGCGCGGCGACGAGAGCGGCGGCGGGGGCGCGCTCTAGGTGGCCCTGCCGGCCGCCCTTCGCGGCGCCGCGCCCGCGATCACACTGCGCGATCCGGCGTCCTCAGTCGCACTCGGGCAACACAGCCCGAGCGCTCCTTGCGTCCTTGTCTCGCTTGGTGCTCGCGACCGCGGCATCCACGAGCGCGACCGGCAGGGCCACTAATGCGGCACCGCCGGTCCGGCAAGAAGCTCGGGCGCGACTCGGCGCACCGCAAGGCGCTCTACTCGAACCTCGCGGGCGCGCTGATCGAGCACGGCCGCATCAAGACCACCGTGGCCAAGGCCAAGGCGGTCAAGCCGTTCGCAGAGCAGATGATCACGCTCGGCAAGCGCGGCGACCTCCACGCCCGGAGGCTCGCGCTCGCCGAGCTGCGCTCGCAGGACGTGGTCCACCAGCTGTTCGCAGACGTTGCCCCGCGCTTCGCGGACCGGCCGGGCGGCTATACGCGGATCGTCAAGCTCGGCCCTCGGCTCGGTGACGCCGCGGAAATGGTCTACCTCGAGCTCGTTGATTACGTGCCGGCCGGCGCATCGCCTTCGGCCACCGCAACGTCTTAGCGCAACGAGCTCATGCTCCTACTCGGTGGGATCCTGCTGGCGATCTTCGTCCTGCCCTCCCCATGGGGGATCCTGGCCATCGTCACGGGCGGGCTGGTCGACATCGCCGAGTCGCTCGTGTTGCTGAAGTGGTCGCGCCGCCGCCGCGCGGTCACTGGCATCGAGGCGCTCGTCGGCAGGACCGCCGTCGTCAACACGCCGACGCAGGTCCGCGTGGCGGGCGAGCTCTGGGAGGCCCGATCTGATCGCGTGCTCGTTCCCGGCGACGAGGTCGTCGTTCACGGTGTCGAGGGATTGACGCTGCTCGTAGACTGAGTCGCGATGCTCGCGGAGCTCGTCGCGGCAGCGGGAGTCGCCGCCGGCACTTGGCAGAACGAGCCGTCGCTGCCCCTTGCGCGCACGGAGGTCGCCGGAGCGGTCATGCACAGCGAGATCTACGTGGTCGGCGGCTACCTCGCGAACGGGCAGTCTTCGCGCCGGGTGGACGTTTACTCCCCGGCGACAGGGCACTGGCGCCGCGAACGTGATCTACCTCTTGCGGTCAACCATGCGACGGCTGCCGCGTACCGGGGACGGCTTTACGTCATCGGCGGATACGGCGGGAGCGGGAGAACGCTGCGATCCACGTTCGTGCTGGCCAGCGGAAGGTGGCGCTTCGCGGCGCCGATGCCCTTTCCGCGGGCAGCGGCAGCGGCCGCGGTCGCGGGTGGGAGGGTCTACGTCGTCGGTGGGGTGCGGCGCCCCGGTGTCCTCGCGCAGGTCGCGTTCGCCTTCGATGTCCGCCGGCAGCGCTGGCTGACGGTGCCTGGGCCGACCCCGCGCGAACACCTCGCCGCCGCGTCGTTGGGCGGGAAGATCTACGCGGTAGCCGGCCGGTTGGGGGGCATCGACACGAACCAGACGACGGTCGAGTCCCTCACGCCGGGGGCGCGATCCTGGAGCGCCGTCACTCCGGTCCCCGAGGCGCGGGGCGGAACCGGCGCCGCGACGGCCACAGGCCGTTTGATCTCCGTAGGCGGCGAGGCTCCCACCGGAACAATCGCATCGGCGTTCGTGTACGCGCCCGCATCGCGGCGATGGGAGCGTCTGCCCGACCTGCCGACGCCGAGGCACGGCCTTGCTGTGGTCGCCGTGGGGAAGCGAGTGTTCGTGATCGGCGGCGGTCCGCGTCCGGGCCTGTTCGTCAGCGGCGCGAACGAGTCACTGACCCTGGACTAGCCCACGGAGCCGAGTGCCGCGCTGACCGCTGCGATGATCACGCCGCCCAGCGTGACGGACGCGAGCGCCCGGACGAAACCGACTTCGAAGAACTTCCACCGGAGCCACGCGAGGACGAGGAGCTCGAGCGCGACGACTGCTATCGCGGAGTAGATCGCCGCCTGATAGTGCGGGATCAGGAAGGGCAGGGTGTGCAGGATTCCGCCGACGAAGGTTCCGACGCCTGTGATGGCGCCGCGAACCATCGGGTTTCCGCGGCCGGTCAGCTCGCCCGTGTCCGAGAGCCCTTCGGAGAAGGCCATCGAGATCCCGGCGCCGAACGCGGTGGCGATGCCTGCGACGAAGGCGAAGTGCGGCTTGTGGGTAACGACCGCGACGGAGAAGATCGGCGCCAGGGTCGAGAGCGAGCCGTCGATGAGCCCCACCATCGCCGGTTGCACTCGCTGGAGAAGGAAGGCTTGCTTGTCCGTCATTGACTAGAGTGTATCAATTCGATCGCAAACCAGTAGAACATAAGGCAAACCTGACAAACAGAGTCAGGGAGGCCTGACGTGCGGCTGAAGCTAACGCTCGAGTACGACGGCACCCATTTCCACGGCTGGGCGGTGCAGCCGGGCTTGCGCACGGTCGAAGGAGTCGTGCGCGACGCGCTCGGCGTCTTTCCTTCGTTCGCCGACCTCGCCGTTGCGGGCCGAACCGACGCCGGGGTGCACGCACTCGGCAACGTCGTCAGCGTCGACCTGGACGGCGGCCCGCCCGCGCCGCGTATCGCCGGAGCGCTCAACGCCGCCTTGCCGGACGACGTTGCGGTCGTCTCCGCAAGTGAAATGGCGCCCGACTTCCACGCTCGGCGTGCGGCGCGCTCGCGTAGTTACCGCTATCGCATCTGGCGCCGCCGCGAGCGGTCTCCGTTCGAGCAACGGCGTTCCTGGTGGTACCAACGGCCGCTCGACGAGGAACGCCTGGCGGTCGCGGCCGACCTTCTCGTGGGCGTGCACGACTTCCGCGCGTTCACGCCGACCGAGACGCAGCATCAGGCGTTCCGGCGGAACGTGCTGGCGGCCGCCTGGTACCGGCGCGGCGACGCGCTCGAGTTCGAGATCACGGCGGACGCCTTCCTCAGGCACATGGTGCGGACCCTCGTGGGCACGATGCTCGAGCTACCTCCGGAGCGCATCGTGCCGCTGCTCGACGGGCGCCCGCGCAATGAGGCGGGCTCGACGGCTCCGCCCTGGGGGCTCTATCTCGAGCGCGTGATGTACTGAGGCGGTGGCCGACTACTTCCTCGTCAAGCACGTCCCCGGTCCTCGGTGGGATCACTCACGTCGCCGGCGAGAGCAGGCAGGCTGGGACGAGCACGCAGCGTTCATGGACGGGCTGACCGAGAAAGGTTTCATCTTCCTGGGCGGGCCCGTCGGGACCGGTGACGGGGATTACGCGTTGCTCGTCTTCGACGCAAAAGGCGACGCGGAGGTTCGCGCTCGCCTCGCCGACGATCCGTGGGCGGACGGAACGCTCGTCGTCGAGAGCGTCGAGCCGTGGTCGGTCTGGTTGCGCTCTCCCCCTGGCTAGCATCAACTGCATGCGGTTTCCTGTCGTCCTCTTCGATCTCGACGGCACAGTCATCGATTCCGGCGCGATCATCCTCGCGTCGATGCGGCATGCCGCCAAAGAGGTTCTCGGAGCCGAGATTCCCGACGAGGAGCTGATGGCGGCGGTCGGCGGGCCCGGCCTCGAGGCGCAGATGCACGCCCTCTCGCCGGACAAGGTCGACCAGCTCGTCGACGTCTATCGCGCGCACAACGAGCCGCTGCACGACGAGCTCGCCTGCTGCGCGGGGATGGACGACGTGCTGGTTCGCCTGAAGGACGAAGGGCGGCGGTTGGGGATCGTCACCGCAAAGCGGCGCCAGACCGTTGAGCTTGCGTTCGCGCGAATTCCGATTGCTCATCTGTTCGAGACGGTCGTCGGCGGAGACGAGACGGCGCGGCACAAACCCGATCCCGAGCCCCTGTTGCTCGCACTCGACCGGATGGGCGCACGCCTTGACGAGGCCGCTTACGTCGGCGACGCGCCGTTCGATGTCAAGGCGGCGAGGGCTGCGGGTTTGTTCGCTGTCGGCGTCACGTGGGGCGGGATCCATGAGCGCGGACGGATCGAGTCCGAGAAACCGGATGCGCTCGTCGATACTCCCGAGGAGCTTCTTGGCATCCTCTGAGGCGGAGAAGCGCGCGGCCGAGCTGCGCGACGTGCTCACGTACCACCTCTACCGCTATCACGTCCTCGACGATCCGGAGATCTCGGACGCCGAGTACGACGCGCTCTACGACGAGCTTCTCCGACTGGAGGAGGCGGACCCGAAGCTTGTCAGTCGAGATTCGCCGACGCAGCGCGTGGGCGCGCCGCCGTCGGAGAAGTTCCAGAAGGTCGAGCACCCGTCCCCGATGGGCTCGCTCGAGAAAGTGACGACCGACGAGGCAGTCGAGAAGTGGCACCAGGACGTGTGCAAGCGACTCGGCACGAGCGACGTCGCGTACGTGACGGAGCCGAAGATCGACGGGCTCTCGATCAACCTGATCTACGAAGACGGGGTCTTCGTCCGCGGGGCGACGCGAGGCGATGGCCGGCTAGGGGAGGACGTCACGCCGAACGTGCGCACGATCAAGGCGATCTCGATGCGCATGCAGCTCGCCAAGGGCGAGACGTCGCCGCCGCTACTCGAAGTGCGCGGCGAGGTCTACCTCCCGCTCAGCGGCTTCAACCAACTCAACGAGCGGTTGATCGCGGAGGGGAAGAAGCCGACGCCGAATCCCCGCAACGCAGCGGCCGGATCGTTGAGGCTCAAGGACTCGACCATCACAGCCGAGCGTCCACTCTCGATCTGGGTCCACGGCCTCGGCCGGCGCGAGGGCCTTTCCGCGGACGGTCACTGGGAGTCGCTCGAGTGGTTGCGCGCGCACGGCTTCCGCACGAACCCGTACGCGGAGCGGCACGAGACCGTCGAGTCCGTGGCGGCAGCATGCCGTGACTGGGAGAAGCGGCGCATCGAGCTGGACTACGAGATCGACGGCATCGTGATCAAGGTCGATTCCTTCGACCAGCAGCGGCGGCTCGGCGCGTTGCACGACAGGCCGCGCTGGGCGCGCGCCTTCAAGTGGGCGCCCATGACGGCCCAGACGAAGCTGAACAAGATCCACATCCGGGTCGGCCGGACGGGCGCGCTGAACCCGTGGGCGCAGCTCGAGCCGGTCGAGGTCGGCGGCGTCACCGTTTCGCAGGCGACGCTGCACAACGAGGAGGACATCAACCGCAAGGACATCCGCGAGGGCGACAACGTGATCGTCCAGCGTGCGGGCGACGTGATCCCTCAGGTCGTCGGGCCCGTCCTGCCGCACGCGAAAGGGACGAAGCCGTTCAAGATGCCGAAGCAGTGCCCACTCTGCGGAGTGGACGTCGTCAAGCCGGAGGGCGAGGCGATGCACCGCTGCCCGAACCGTGCTTGTCCCTCGCGTGGGCTCGAGTCGCTCATCAACTGGGTGCAGGCGGCCGCGGACATCGAAGGTGTCGGCGAGCAATCCGTGCGCCGGTTGTGGGATCTCGGGCTCGTGCGTTCACTGCCGGAGCTTTACCGGCTGACGAAAGAGCAGCTGATGGAGCTCGAAGGGTACGGCGAGATCTCTGCGACGAGCGCGATCGAGTCGATCGAGGCGTCGAAGCAGGTGCCGTTCCACCGCGTGCTGTTCGGGCTGAACATCCCGGACGTCGGCTGGGTGACGGCCCAGAATCTCGCGCGGCACTTCGAGAACGTCGACCGGCTGCTGTCCGCCGCACAGGAGGACATCCTCGAGGTCGAGGGCATCGGCCCGGAACGAGCGGAGGCGATCGCGGAGTGGTTCTCCGACGAGGCGAACCAAGCGCTCGTGGAGGAGCTGCGTTCGCTCGGTTTGCGGTTCGAGATCGGCGACGAGCTCAAGCCGGTCGAAGGCCCGCTCACCGGCAACACCTACGTGATCACCGGCACGTTGGAGGGTTTCACGCGCGACGAGGCAGCCGCGGCGTTGGAAGCGAAAGGCGCGAAGGTCGTGAACTCTGTTTCCGGCAAGACGACGGGACTGATCGTCGGCGAGGAGCCGGGCAACTCGAAGCTGACGAAGGCCCGCAAGGTAGAAGTCCCGATCCTGTCCGAAGCCGACCTGGTCGAGCTCCTAAAGCGCACGTGAGTGAAACGAAAGTGCGCCTCACGCGCAAACCGTCCGTGTCGGACCCGTCCGACATGTCCCAGTGCGACAGGCGTAGGGCCAGACCCGAAAAGAAGACGTCGGCGTCACGAAAGCGTGTCGACTTTGTGACTACGAACCGGCCAGGATTTGTGCGAAGCGGTCCTGGGCGCGGCGGGCCCACCAGTACGACAGGGGATGCCCGTTCTGCACGACGGCGAACGCGTAGCGGCCGCTGACGTAGCCGGACAGCGACGACGCGGTGTCCGTGGTGCCCGTCTTCGCGAGAACGCGCCCTCGCGCCGGCGGCTTCTGCAGACGGTGTTGCAGCGTCCCGTTCACGCCCGCCACCGGAAGGGAGGCGAGTAGGGCCGGGCCGACCGTCGGATCGGCCCAGGCGATCTTCAACAGGCTGCCGAGCGCAGTCGCCGTCAGGCGGTCGAGCCGCGACAGGCCCGACCCGTCGACGATGCGCACGCCCGTCATCGGCACGCCTGCATCAGCCAGCGCCTGCGTGACCACGGCCGCTCCCGCCGCGCTCGTCCCGCGGCCGAGCTCCGTGAGCCCGAGCTGCTTCAACAGCATCTCGGCGGTGAAGTTGTCGCTCTCGCGGTCCATGAAGCGCAACATCGTCCCGAGCGTCGGCGAGGACACGTCCGCAAGCAGTTCCGACCACGCGTCGGCCTCTCCGGTCCCGACGGGGCCGACGACAGCGATCCCAGCCTTCCGCAGCGCAGCACGGAATGCCGTCGCGGCCGCGAGTGCCGGGGAGCGCGTGACGAAGCGACCGACGCGGGCGCGGTCGACGACGAGCGCCGAAAGCGGCGGGGACTCGTCGATGAAGAAGCTCGGCTTCCACCCGGCAACGATGCGGCGTGTGTCGTACGCGCTCTCGTCGCCGCTCACACCGCCCGTCACGCTGCGAATTCCCAAAGCCTTGACCTGTGCGGCGAGCGCCCCCAAGTCGGCGCGCGACAGCGTCGGATCCCCGTTGCCCTTCAGGACGAGGGTGCCCGTCCACTGCGTTCCGTCCTGCTGGCCCTGGCCGAGCACGTCGGTCTCGATCCGATACGTGGGACCGAGCTGCGTCAGCGCCGCGTAAGTGAGGGGCAGCTTCTCGTTCGATGCCGGAGCCAGCGATCGCCCGGGGTTCTGCTCGAAGAGGACGGTGCCGGAAGCGAGATCGAGAGCGACGGCCGCCGACTGTGCGGGAGCGACGTGTGGGACGTGGAGAGCGCTGGCGAGCCGGCGCTGCAGCTGCGAGTCCTGCGTCGACCCTGCCGGCGTCGCCGCCGGTGCCGCGAGGGCGATCAGCCCGATGAGGGCTGCGACGAGACGGCGGCTCACGGGGAGTCCACTTTTTGAGCCTGATTAGATGGCGTGAAGAAGATGGGCCGGTGCAGGGCAGAAGATAGTCCGGGCGGCCCATGTGCGTGAAGGGCTCAGGCCGGATACTTGTCCGGATCCCGGAAATCGAGGTCGAAGCTCCGCATGATCCACGACGAGATCCGCTCTCTGCTCGACGCGCCGCCGCACGGCGAGGACGCGCCGACCATCGACGCCATCGAGCACACGCTCACGGCCGGTTACGCCAGAGCGCTCGCGCTGGAGGCCGAGCGCTGGCGGCTCGAGCGCCGGATCGCGCAGGTCGCCGCGGAGCTCGGTGGCAAGTCGCCCGACGACGAGCACTCCGAGCTCACCCAGCTCGGGCGGCGGCTGTCCTCCGCCGACGGCGACCTCAACAACCTTCGCGGGCTTCTCTCCTCGCTGCGCAGCCGCGCCGACGAGGTCCGGGCAACCGTCTAGGCACCTAGTGGTTTGGCCGGTAACGTTGCCCGGTTCCTGGGTCGCGAGCACCAAGCCAGCGGCCGCGATCGTCCGCAGGCAAGGCTTGTAGCCTTGACAAGGGCGAGCGTGGACGCTGGCGCCGCGTGATCGCGGGCTAGGGGCCCGGCGAATGTTGCCGGTCAGACCACTAGCTAGACGATCCCGCTTCTGACGGCGTAGACGGCCGCCTGGATGCGGTTGTCGATCTGCAGCTTCATGAGGATGTTCGAGATGTGGTTCTTCACGGTCTTCGGACTGATGTGGAGCTCGCCGGCGATCATCGCGTTGTCCTTGCCGTTGGCGATCAGCTTCAGCACCTCGATCTCGCGCTCCGAGAGCTCGGCCCGGATCGTGGTCTCGATCTCAGGCTGAGTGCTGGACGCACGAAGACGCTGCAAGACCTTCGAGGCGATCGTCGGCGAGATCAACGACTCGCCCATCGACGCCGCCTTGATCCCCGCGATCAGCTCCTGAATCGACGAGTCCTTGAGCAGATAGCCGCACGCGCCGGCGAGGATCGCGTCGATCACGTCGTTGTCCTGATCTGAGATCGTCAGCATCACGACCCGTGTGAGCGGTGCGATGGTCGAGATGTGGCGTGTCGCTTCCACGCCACCCATGCCGGGCATGTTCAGGTCCATCACGACGACGTCGGGCGCCACCTCGCGGACGATGGTCAGCGCCTCTTGCCCGGCTGCAGCCTCTCCGACCACGTGCACGCCTTCGTCTTCCAGGAGATTGCGTAGCCCACTCCTGAAGAGATCGTGGTCATCGACGATCAGAACGCGGACCTGGCCCAGCGCCTGATCGTCCGTTTGTACGGGTTGACTCATGCTGGGCGTCCTCCCCGGCCGCGGGCGGACGAAGTCTAGTGGAGGGTGATCGTAACCGTGCGGCGGCCCCAGGCAAGGGCCTGGGCCAGAGTCGGGAACCACAGGTCGATCGTCATGCCCTGCACTGCGCTGCCCGTGTCGGCGGCCACCCCTTCGCCGTAGCCGGGGATGGAGATCCGGGTGCCGAGCGGGATGACGCCTGGATCGACTGCGACGACCCCGAAGCCGACAGGGAGCCCGGTCGAGGTCCGGCCCGGCAAGGAGTAGCCGGTCGAGGTGACCGTCAACGTTCGCGCGCCGACGATGACCCAAGGGCCGTCGGCCGAGGACGTCGGCGCGGTCTGCGACTGCACCGTCTCGGCCTTGGCCACGACTTGCCGAGCACGGTGATCGAGGGCCCGGATCTGCCGGGCGTTCAGGCGCCGCTGCCGCGAGAGCGCCGCCAGGTACGAGACCCGCTTGGCCCCCGCGCTCTCGAGTGCTGCGGCGGTCTGCTCTGCTCGGGTCTCGAGGGCCTGAACCGCCCGGATGCGGCCGGCGAGCTCGAGGGCGAGGCCCTCCAGCTTCGAGCGGCCGTCTTTCGCGTCCGTCGCCGCCTGGGCGCCCTGGCGGGCGCTCCGCTCGAGCTCGTCGAGGCGAGTCACGGCGTCGTCCAGCGACGTGGCGCCGAGGAGGACGGCAATCGCGTCGGGCTCTCCCTCCTCGTAGAGGGTCCTCAGACGGTCGCCCAGGAGGCGCTGGGATGCCTTGAGGTTGCCCGCGACGACCTCGATCTCCTGCTGGACCCGGTCCCGCTCGAGCCTGAGGCCGTCCACGCGGCTCCGCAGGCCCGCCAGCTCCCTCCGGGCCTGGAGGAGGCCCGAATCCAGGGCGTAGAGGCTCAGAAGGGCCGTATGGGAGCGGGCGGCCAGTCCCGTCCGCTGCTGGCCCAGGGAAGACTGGGCTCCCTTCTTCGGGCCTGCGCCTTCAGCCCCCGGGAGAAAGACTCCCAAGAGAAGCGCGGCTGCGAGCGCCAGCCCGAGCGCGAGGCGGCTCTCCCTACGCCGACGCACGGCCCGTGACCCTAGCAAGCTCAGGACTTTGTGCCGTCTCACACATGGGAGAAATCGTCACTTTTACGCTCGGAAAGCGGTTGCAGACATCCGAAGACGTTGCTAGGGTGCGCCACTTGTGACGTACCGGCCCCCTCCGGTGCGCCCGTCGACCCGGATCTTCCGCGTGCTGGTGCCCAGCGGCAGGAAACGACAGGCGCAGGCGTTCCTCCTCTGCCTTCGGCGTTCGCTTGCGATGCCGAACATAGGAGGCCGTGGCGGCTTGGCCGGCGCGGCCGTTCTAGCAATGCTGTGTGCGGCGGCATCGGCGAACGCGGCGCCTGGAACCGTGGCGTCCAAGCAGGCGCAGGCACAGCAGGTGCTCGCCCAGATTCAGAAGATCGACGACAGCCTCGGCGTGGCCGTCGAGTCGTACAACCTCGCCAACGTCCGCCTCCGGAAGATCGAAAGCGACCAGCGCGAAAACCGCCTGCAGCTGAAAGCCACGCGCGCGAACCTGAAGATCGCGCAGGACTCGCTCGCGGCCCGGCTCGTGAGCGCCTATACGTCGACCCAGGACAACTCGACTCTCTCGGTGCTACTGGGCGCAACGAGCCTCGACGATCTCCTCAATCGCATCGAGGCGGTCAATTCGACCTCCCAGCAGGACGCGAGCATCGTCCAGCAGGTGACGTCGTTCAAGGCGGCGGTCCAGCGCCACCAGATCGAGTTGCGCCGGGCCCACTCGGAGCAGCGGACGATCGTGGCGCAGAAGGCCGCGCAGAAGCAGCGGATCGAGTCGCAGCTGGCTTCGCGCCGCCAACTCCTCTCGTCGATCAAGGGTCAGATCGAGCGCATCCGGGCAGCAGAGGCCGCCCAGCAGCGTCAGCTCGCGGCCGCGGCCCGGTCTCGTCTTTCCGGCGGAATCCAGGTTCCCTTGGCGGACGGCGTCGGCATCTCGGCTTCGACGCCCGAGGGTTCGACGGTCGCACCCCCGAACGTCCACGGTGGCGTGGTCGGGATCGCGATGCACTATCTCGGCGTGCCCTATGTCTGGGGTGGATCCACCCCGCGCGGCTTCGACTGCTCGGGGTTCGTGGCATACGTCTTTGCTCAAATCGGCGTCTCGCTCCCCCATAGCTCGTACGCGATGTACGGGATGGGCACGGCCATCTCCATCGGCGACCTGCAGCCCGGTGACCTCGTCTTCTTCACAGGCGCCAGCCACATGGGGATCTACATCGGCGGCGGACAATTTATCCATGCGCCGCACACGGGTGACGTGGTGAAGATCTCCTCGCTCAGCGGCTACTACTCGTCGAACTTCGCCGGCGGCCGGCGGATCTAAGGCGCCGACTCGGCGGCGCCGCAGAGAGGTCGCGTGGGCTTCGCCCTCGCGACCGTCTAACGCCCGCTCAAGGTACACCGACGGTCGGGAGCTTCCTTTCCCGCGGAGCTAGCGCGCCGACTCGGCGGCGCCGCAGAGAGGTCGCGTGGGCTTCGCCCTCGCGACCGTCTAACGCCCGGACCGTCTAACGCCCGCTCAGGGTATAGCGACGGTCGGGAGCTTCCTTTCCCGCGGAGCTAGCGCGCCACCCGGCGGAGCGACAGCCAGAGCACTGCCGCGACCGCGAGCGGCAGCACCCACCACGCAGGCACGGATGTTGTCGCCAGCAGCGCCGTGAGCCCGAACGCCAGCACGATGCCGACGGCGACGCGCCAGTCGTCGCCGACGACGAAGTCCCACCAGAACTTCCCGAACCGCTTCATGCGATCGCGAGCTTCCGGCGGCGACGGAGAGCGGTGACGAAGCCGAGGGAGATCAGCGCAACGAAGCCGAGCACTCCCGGCAGCGACGCGTCGCCGCCCGGCCAGTCGACACCGGCTCCCTCGGCTCCCCAGAAGATCCCGAAGGTCGTCAGCATCACGCCGACCGCAAAGGCGAGTGTGTTCTCGGGAACGCGGCTGAGCGGCTCGCGCACGACGATCCCTGCGAGGACGACGAGCACCACAGCTGCCCCGGCGCCCACGGCGGCGAGCGGAATGCTTCCCTGCGTGCTTCCGAAGGTGAGCACGATGAACGCGACCTCCAGCCCTTCGAGGAGTACGCCCTTGAAGGAGATCGTGAACGCGTACCAGTCGAGTCCGGCGCGTTCCACGCGCGGCGCGTTCGCGGCTTCGGCGCGCTCACGTGCAAAGACCGCGTCCTCGTCGCGCACCGCCCGCCAGCCGCTTGCCCGCAGGATCGCCTTGCGCAGCCATTGCAGGCCGAAAACGAGCAGCAGCCCCCCGACCACGAGCCGCAGCACCTCGATCGGGATCACGGTGAGCGCGGGCCCGAGCGCCGCGACGATCGCTGCGAGCGCGAGCGTCGCAGCTCCCGTCCCGACAAGCGTCGATCGCCAGCCGCGCGTGAGGCCCATGGCGAGCACGATCGTGAGGGCCTCGACCGTCTCGACCGCGCTCGCGAGGAACGCGGACAGAACGAGAAAGACGTCCGTCAGGAGTAGAGCGCCCCTAATCGCGAAGAATGCTGCGCATTTTCCGCGGGTCTAGTTAGTCCCATCGCTCCGCTCGGGAGATCGAGGAGAGCCATCCGTAGCGTAGAGGGCTTCGATCTCCTCCGAGAAATGCTCAAGGCAGACACGGCGCTTCAGCTTCAGCGTCGGCGTCACCTCGCCGGCTTCGAGCGTGAAGTCGCGAGGCAGGATCGTGAACCGCTTGATCTGCTCGTACCGCGAAAGATTGCTGTTGACCTCGTCGACGGCACGCTGCACGGCAGGCGCTGCGCCCGCGGGATCGACGTCCTCCGAGAGCGTGATCAGCGCCGCGACGTAGGGCCGCCGGTCGCCGACGACGAGCGCCTGCGAGATGGCCGCGTGCGTCTTGAGCGCGTTCTCCAGATTCTGCGGCGCCACGTTCTTCCCGCCCGCGGTGACGAGGATGTCCTTCAACCGGTCGGTGATCGTGAGGAAGCCATCCTCGTCGAGGTGGCCGACGTCGCCGGAGCGCAGCCAGCCGTCCTCCGAGAGGACCTCTCGCGTCGCCTCTTCGTCCTTGAAGTAGCCGGCGAAGACCGTGTCGGTCTTGATCAGGACCTCGCCGTCGTCGGCAATGCGCAGCTCCACGCCGGGCAGCGCCGGCCCGACGCTCCCGAAGCGGTAACGCGTCGGGCGGTTGATCGTCGCGCCGGTCGTGCACTCGGTCAGGCCATAGCCCTCGAGGATGATCACGTCGAGCGCTGCGAAGAACTCGATGATCTCCTTCGCAAGCGGCGCGCCGCCGGACACGCCGATGCGGAGGTTGCCGCCGAGACGGGACTTCACCTTGGCGTAGACGAGCCGGTCTGCGAGCTTGTGCTGCAGCGCGACCAGCGGCGGCACGGAGTGCCCCGCCTCGCGCAGCTTGCTGACCTTGCCGCCGATGCGTAGGGCCCAGTCGATCAGCCGCCGCTTCGCGCCGGTGGCCTCGTCGAACTTGGCCGTGACCGCCGTGTGCACCTTCTCGTACACCCGAGGCACGCTGGGGAAGACGGTCGGACGAACCCCGGGGAGCGCGTCCCCGACCGCATAAGGATCAGGGCAGAACGCGATCGTGTAGCCGATGTGCGCGCCGAGCAGCGTCAGGCAACGGCCGAAGTTGTGCGCGAGCGGGAGGTACAGCAGCATCACGTCGTCGGTGACGGTGAAGTCCTGCACCTGTCGCACCTCGTCGACCATCGCGTAGTAGTTGCGGTGGAGGATCATGCACGCCTTCGGCGGGCCGGTGGTGCCCGATGTGTAGATGAACGTGAAGAGATCGTTTTCGTCGATCGCAGCGGCTGCCTCGTCGACCGCTCTGGGATGCTCTTCCGCGTGGGCGCGTCCTCGTTCTCGGAGCGCGGGGAGATCGGAGAACGTCAGCACGTGCTCGAGGTCCAGTCCGGCGAGCTTCGCGCGCTGCTCTTCGTCCTCGCACAGCACGCCGACGGCCTCCGAGTGCTCGGCCACGTACACCGCGTCTTTCGGCGAGTTGTTCATGTAGATCGGTGCGCCCACGGCGCCGATCAGCCCGAGCGCGAAATCGAAGAGCACCCACTCGAGGCGGGTCGAGGCCAGGATCGCGAAGGCATCACCCTTCCGGACCCCGAGGGCGAGGAGGCCGTGGGCGATCTCGTCGACCGCCTGCGCCGCCTCCGTCCAGGAGACCGGTCGCCATTTCTCCCCCTCCTGGACGAGGTAGGCAGGGCTCTCGAGGCCCCGGGCCACGGCCTCCTGCCACAGGCGGGCGATCGTCCGTGTCCCCGTTGCCGTCGTCGTGGTCGCCACGCCTCCATCGTAATTTGAAGGAGGGAAGGCTTGCCGGAGGGCGAAACTGCCCGGTCCCTCTACAATTACAAGGCGGCCATGCGCACTATCTGGAACGGATCCATCTCTTTCGGCCTCGTCAGCATCCCCGTTGGCCTGGCCCTCGCGACGACCCCGAAGGCGAAGCAGTCGGACGTCAGCTTCCGCACGCTCCACCGCGAGTGCAAGACCCCGATCCGGCAGAAGCGCTGGTGCCCCACCCACGAGCGTGAGGTCGGGCCGGACGAGATCGTCAAGGGCTGGGAGGTCGCCAAGGGCGAGTTCGTCATCGTCGAGGACGCGGACCTCGAGGCGATCGCGCAGCACGACGAGTCCCGCTCCATCGAGATCACGCGGTTCGTTCCGCTCGACGAGGTCGATCCGGTCTATCTCGACCGCACGTATTACCTGGCGCCTGCCCAGCCGCCGGCGCAGCGCCGGCCTTACGTGCTGCTGCTCGAGGCAATGAAGCAGGCGGGCATGGGAGGGATCGGCCGCTTCGTTCTCCGCGGCGCAGAGTACTTCGCGCTCATCCGCCCGAAGGGCGACGCGCTCGTGCTCGAGACGCTCTTCCTAGCGGAGGACGTGCGCTCGCAGGCGGAGATCGACGAGGCAGTTGCCGGCACCGAGGTGAAGAAGGCCGAGCTCGATCTCGCCCAGCAGGTGATGCAGAGCCTCGTCGGCGAGTTCGATCCGTCCGAGCTCCACAGCCAGTACCGCAGCGATCTACGCCAGATGCTCGAGGCGAAGCTGGACGGCCAGGAAATTGCGAAGCCCGAGCCCGTGCCGGACGCGCCGGTCCTGGATCTGATGGAAGCGCTGAAGCGCAGTGTCGCCGAGGCCAAGGGCCGCAAGGAGACCAAGCCCGCCGCCTCGAAGACCAAAGCCGCCCCGAAGAGCGGCTCTGGCGGCCGGCGTAGGCCGGCGCGCAAATCTGCCTGACGTTCCTTTCCTAGTGATGCGCGGGCATCGCGCCCAAGGCTTCTAGCTGCGCCTGGAACAGCGTCTTGTCGATCTTGCCCTGATAGATGGGCACGCCTTCCTCGACGCAGACGCGGATGACCTCTTGGCGGTCGATCCCGAGTTCCTTGGACAGCTCCTCGGGCGTGAGGTGGTTCGCCATCGACGCTCCTCTCTCTGTCGTACGAAAAAGCCCGCCTGCGCGAATGCGCTCAGCGGGCTAAGTCGAGCCTACACATGTCATTGCCGGATTCAACGGACCGGCACTCCCAAAGCAGTCATCGGTCCAAAGGATAATCGGCCGGCATGACGGACGCAAAACTGCCTCGTTTGGAGGAGCGCTTCGCCGAGGTCAAGGGCGTTCGCATGCGGTATTTCCTGGGCGGAGAGGGGCCTCCGCTCATTCTCGTCCATGGCCTCGGGGGCGCCGCGGCAAACTGGACCGAGCTCGTTCCGCTCCTGGTGAGACGGCACAGGCTCCTGGTCCCCGACCTGCCTGGGCACGGCGGCTCGACCGCCCTGCCGGCGGTCGCCGGGCTCGAGCCGTTCGCCGATCGGGTGGCGCTCGTGGCCGAGCGCGAAGGCATGCTGCCCGCGCCGGTGGTGGGTCATTCGCTCGGAGGAATGGTCGTGCTGCGCATGGCGCTCCGTCAACCGGACGACGTTCCCGCCCTCGTGCTCGCAGCTGCGGCAGGCCTCAGCGTCGGCAACATCTGGGGACGGAACTTGCTCTCGGTGTTCAGCACGATCCGACCGGGCCGGCTCGCGGCTCGGTACCGCAGTCGGGTCGCCCGTTCGCCTGTCCTGCGCCGACTCGTGTTCGGTTTCGTGTCGGTTGCAGATCCGGCCGGCCTGACGGACGAGGCGGTCGAAGGATTTCTGGCTGCGCAGTTGCTGCACACCGACGTCGGCAGTGCGTGGCGGGCGCTGCAGGCCGACGATCCGCGCGAGGAGCTCGACGCGATTCGTTGCCCGGTGCTCGTCCTCTGGGGCGCCGAAGACGTGCAACTTCCGCTCGACGATGCCTTCGAGTACACGCGACGCCTCCGCGCGCGCCTACGGGTGATCCCCGGTTGCGGGCACCTGCTGATCGGTGAGCGCCCGGAGGCCTGCGACCGTGCGATCGAAGACTTTCTAGGCGACGGCGGCGGTGGCCTCGAACGGCATCACCTCCGCGCCTGAGCCGGCCGGCCCGGACAGGAACTCCACCCGATACGCGACGACTTCGACGGCACTTCGTTTCTTTCCCTCGTCTTCCCACGTGCTGTACCTCAGCCGTCCTTCGAGCGCAATCTTCCGGCCTTTCGCGAGATAATCGGCACAGAGTTGAGCCTGGCGGTCCCAGACAGAGATCCGGAAGAAGTCGGTGTCGCTGTCCTTGCCGCCGCGGTCGACTGCAAGCCCGAACTTCGCGAGTTGCTTGTCCGCGCCGAGCTCGCGGAGCTCGACGTCCGTCGTCAGGTTGCCGATCAAGATCACGCTGTTCATGCGCGGTGCCTCCCAGTTGTCGATGGAGGCAACATAGCGGGGCGACGGTGATCGATCTGTGCCGAAAGCGGCTACTCTTTGGGCCGCCTCGGGGTGTGGCGCAGCCTGGTAGCGCGCTCCGTTCGGGTCGGAGAGGTCCCCAGTTCGAATCTGGGCACCCCGACTGGATGCGGGGGAACTCTGGTTCCCCCGCAGGTCAGTCCACGCTCCAGCCGGGGCTATCCTCCGGGTATGCCGGACAAGATCCGCGTCGCAGCAGTACAGATGACGAGTTGCGCTGACAAGGGCGCGAACCTCGAGAAAGCCGAGCGTCTCGTCGCACAGGCCGCGGCGACCGGTGCCGACGCCGTCGTCCTGCCCGAGAAGTGGAACGCGATCGGCGACGCCGCCGTGTACCGCGCGACCGCGGAGCCGATCGAAGGTGGCGAGTCGGTCACCGCCATGTCGGAGTGGGCGCGTGCGCACGGGATCACGCTCGTCGGCGGTTCGATCGCCGAACGGCGCGACGGACGCGAGAAGCTCTCGAACACGAGTCTCGTGTTCGACCCCGAAGGACACATTGTCGCGACATACCGCAAGATCCACCTGTTCGACGTTGAGGTCGGCGGTGTCGTCTACCGCGAGTCCGAGGCGGAGGAGCCGGGCGACGAGCCTGTCGTTGCTGACGTCGAGGGCTGGAAGATCGGGCTCTCGATCTGTTACGACGTGCGCTTCCCCGAGCTGTATCGCATCCTCACCCTGGAGGGCGCTCAACTCGTCACGGTGCCTGCGCATTTCACCACGCCGACCGGGAAGGATCACTGGCACGTTCTCCTCCGTGCGCGTGCGATCGAGAACCAGCTGTACGTCGTCGCCGCCGCCCAGATCGGCGAGACGCTTCCGGGCAGGCCTGCGTACGGACGCTCGCTGATCGCCGATCCGTGGGGAGTAGTCGTCGCGCAGGCGCCGGACGAGGAGACCGTGATCGCCGCCGAGCTCGATCGTGCGCACCTGGAGAACATCCGCGCGAAGCTGCCGTCGCTCGCGAACAGGCAGCCGAACGCGTACCGGTGGCCGACGCGAGTCTGACGCACCGCGTCTGGCTCGAGCACGTCCCCGACCTCGTTGCCGAATGCGTCGAGGTGTGGGGGCTGCGGCTGGGCGAGCCCTACGAGGCCGGCGCAGCGGGCTACACCGTGCGGGCGGATCTTCCCGACGACACGCCCGCCGTGCTCAAGCTGATCTACCCCCACCGCGAGGCCGAGCACGAAGGGGAAGCGCTCCGCGTCTGGGATGGGGACGGGGCCATTCGGCTCCTTGCGTACGACGAAGTGCGGTGGGCGATGGTCCTCGAACGCTGCGACCCGGGCACGCTGCTCGCGAAGGTCGATCCGGACCTCGCGCTCGAGGTGCTGATCGGACTCCTGCCGCGACTGTGGAAGCCTGTGCGGGAACCGTTTCGACCTCTCGCAGATGAAGCGATGTGGTGGATCGACTATCTGCCGACGGAGTGGGAACAAGCGGGGAAGCCGTTCGAGCGGCACCTCCTCGACGCGGCCATCGCTCGCCTCGGGGCTCTCGCAAACTCGCAGGGAGAGCAGGTTCTCCTGCACCAGGATCTCCACGGCGACAATGTTCTCGCAGCGCAGCGTGAGGAGTGGCTTGTGATCGACCCGAAACCGCTGGTGGGCGAGCGCGAGTTCGCGGTCGCGCCGATCGTGCGCGACCCCGAGCTCGGGCACAGCCGTCGGGACGTCCTCTATCGGCTCGACCGGCTGACATCGGAGCTCGGGCTCGATCGCGACCGGGCGCGCGGCTGGACAATCGGCCAGACGATTGCGTGGTCGCTCGACACGAGCTACCTGCCCAAGCACGTCGAGACGGTTCGCTGGCTGCTGGAGTCCGAATGATGTCCCTGCGCGCCGTTCTCTTCGACGTCGACTTCACGCTTTGCCGTCCAGGGCCCGAGCTCTCCGCGGACCGCTACGCGCGGATCGCCGCGCGCTACGGCATCACTCTCGACACGAGCCGCTACGACGATGCGCGCGAGGCGGCGGTCCTCAACCTCAAGCGGCATCCGGAGCTGTTGCACGACGAGTCGATCTGGCATCGCTTCACCGAGGAGATCTTCATCGGCATGGGCGGCCCCGACGCGATCGCGAGCGAGTGCGCGACCGAGATCGAGGAAGGCTGGGGCGTCTCGGAGAACTTCGAGCTCTTCGAGGACGTCCTGCCGGTGCTCGAGGAGCTGAGGCGCGCCGGGCTCCGCATCGCCGTCGTCTCCAACGGCGTCCGCGATCTGAACGCGTTCGTCGCGCACCACCGCCTCGATGTGGACGCGATCGTCGACTCGCGCTCGCACGGGCGCGTCAAGCCGCATCCCACGATCTTCCAGGCGGCCCTCGCCGCGCTTGCCGTCGCGCCCGAGGATGCCGTCATGGTCGGCGACTCGGTCGAGGAGGACGTCGAGGGTGCGCGGGCGCTCGGGATGCGCGCCATCTTGATCGACCGCGAGGACCGGCACCGGGATCTCGATGAGCGCCTGACGGACCTCTACGGCCTACCTGCCGCCCTGGGCCTCGCGCGACCCACCTGAACGCAATTACGATTCCATCGTGCCTGCCTGGCTGATCTGGGCGATCGCGGCAGTTCTCCTGTCCGTCGGCGAGATCTTCACGCCGGGCATGTTCTTCCTAGGTCCGGTGGCGCTCGCAGCCGTTGCCGCCGCGGTCGTGGCCCTCGTGGGAGTCGGCGTTGCGCTGCAGTTCGTCGTCTTCATTGCCGGATCGGTTGCGACCGTGGCGTTCCTCCGCCCGATCGCCAGGCGCCATCTGCACATGCCCGCAGCGCTGCGCACGGGCACGGCCGCCCTCGAGGGAACGAAGGCCGTCGTCCTCGAGCGCGTGGACGCCAACGGCGGCCGCGTACGTATCGGCGGCGAGGAATGGTCGGCCCGCGCCTACATGGAGGATCAGGTCCTCGAGCCCGGCACGCGTGTCGAGGTCGTCAAGATCGAAGGAGCAACAGCTCTTGTCTACGAGTAGAGAGGTGAAGAGATGACCGCTGGGTTGATCGTTCTGCTCGTCGTTGCGGGGCTCGTGCTGCTCACGCTCGGCCGCACCATTCGCATCGTGCCTCAGGCGCGTGCCGGAGTCGTCGAGCGCCTCGGACGCTACTCGCGCACGCTCACGCCCGGGCTCTCGATCGTCGTGCCGTTTGTCGACCGCGTGCGGGACATGATGGATCTCCGCGAGCAGGTCGTCTCGTTCGATCCGCAGCCGGTCATCACCGAGGACAACCTCGTCGTCAGCATCGACACGGTCATCTACTTCCAGGTCACCGATGCGAAGGCCGCGACCTACGAGATCGCCAACTACATCCAGGGAATCGAGCAGCTGACGGTGACGACGCTTCGCAACGTCATCGGCGGCATGGCGCTCGAGAAGACGCTGACCTCGCGCGACGAGATCAACAACCAGCTGCGCGGCGTTCTGGACGAGGCGACCGGGAAGTGGGGGATCCGCGTCAATCGCGTCGAGTTGAAGGCGATCGATCCGCCGGCGTCGATCAAGGAGACGATGGAGAAGCAGATGCGCGCCGACCGGGAGAAGCGCGCCACGATCCTCGAGGCCGAAGGCGTGAAGCAGGCACAAATTCTCACCGCGGAGGGGGAAAAGCAGAGCTCTATTCTCCGGGCGGAAGGACAGCGACAGGCGGCGATCCTGCAGGCCGAAGGCCAGGCGAAGGCGATCGACACGGTCTTCCGCGCGATCCACGAAGGGGACGCGGACCCGAAGCTTCTCGCCTATCAGTATCTGCAGGTGCTGCCGAAGATCGCGCAGGGCGAGTCCAACAAGGTGTGGATCATCCCGAGCGAGGTCACGCGAGCGCTCGGCCAGCTCACGGATGCGCTGCCGCGCCGGAGCGACCAGCAGGAGTAACTAGGAGCCGACGAGCGACGAGAGGTCGACGACCAGGTCGTCGGACGGCGGCGTGATGTTCGTGCGCACGCCGAAGTCGTAGAGGTCCTCGGTCATCGTCATCGTCATCGGCGTCGCGAGTTGCCCGCCCAGCGACATCGCGACTACCAGGCGCCGCACGCGGCCCTTGGCGTCGATCCACGCCTCGGCCGGTGCCGAGATCGAGCCCGTAGCTTCCTGGAGCTTCTCGAACGCCTTGTTGTTGTGCGCGAGCTTCTTGTAGTCGATGTTGAACGCGTAGTGCGTCGTCTGCACGCCGCGGATCCGTTCCGATCCGGTCACGCGCGCGTTGCTCGAAGCCATCAACATGCGAAGCGACTGCGATGGGTCGGCCTGGTTCGCGTTCATGATCGCGCCGAGATCCACGCCTTCCTTCTTGGCGATCTTCTCGAGGTCCATCTTCACCCACTTGCCCCTGGACACCATCTTGTCGAACAGCGGCGAGCGCATGTACATGACGAGACCGTGGCTGCCGTCGAAGATCATCTCCATGCTCGGGTCGGTGGACCCGATCTGGAGCTGATATGCGGGCGGCAGTGCAAAATGCATGTTCATCCAGCCGGACTTGTTCTTGCCGTCGTAGACGCCGGTCCCGTTGAAGGAGAGCGAACCGACGCTGCCTGCGGAGAGCGAGGCGCGAAACTCGAAGCGCGATGACGTCGTCTGCGCGGTGGTGTTGGCGGCCTCCGCAACCGGATCGAGCGCGAGGGTATCGCCGCCGGCGCAGCCGACGAGCGCCGAGGCGCAGAGTGCGAGGCAGAGCACGGAAAGGACGCGGCCGGGAGTCATCCGCGATTCAAATCGTCCTCGGCTGCGCCGGCGGCTATCCCTCGAATGAGGCCAGGTCGGCGCGCCACCGCTCGGTGTGCTCGCCCAGAGCGGCCGCGCTGCCGGCCGCAACCTCTTCTCCGAGCCACTCCGACGCCTCGGCGAGCGTCGCGACCGGGCCCGCCATCACGTCCTCGCCCTCGAAGAGATCGAGCCAATCCGAGAGCGCCCGCGATCGGAACACTGCCTCGAGCTCGGCAGCGAGCGCCTCCTGATCCTGCTCGTAGTGGCGCTCGACGAGGTCGGGACGGCCGATCAGCTCGCAGAGGCGCTGCCAGAACTTCGACTCGACCGCTGTCACCGTGAGGAAGCGGCCGTCGGCAGTCTGGTACGTGCCGTAACAGGCAAGGCCGCCTGTGAGCGTGCGCTCGGGCTCCCCGCGGAGGCGATGGGCGGCGAGCCTGTGGGCGTTGTGCGTCATCGAGACGACGATGTGCGCGCCGGTCCCGCTGCGTTGCCGTTCGAGCAGGGCGGCGAGGATCTCGTTGACGGCGAAGAGCGAGCCGCCGGCGATGTCGGCAATCTGCACCGGCGGCAGTGCCGGCGCGGTGTCCGCGAGCAGCCCGGCCCAGCCGGCGTAGTTGAGGTCGTGACCGGCGCGCAAGTTGCCTGCACCGAAGCCCGTCACCGAGCAGTACACGACGGATTTCGGGAGCGCCGACGCGCCGACTCCGAGCCTGTCTGCAACGCCGGGACGAAAGCCCTCCAGCACGACGTCTGCTCGGGCGGCGAGCGCGGGCCCGAGGCCCGGATCGCGCTCGAGATCCCAAACCACCGATTCCTTGCCGGAATTGAGCGCGGCGTCCCAGCCGGGAGCGACCGAACGGAGCGGATCGCCGTCCGGCGCCTCCACCCGCACGACCCGCGCACCGAGCCGCAGAAGCTCGCGGCTGGCGAAGGGGCCGGGCAGGTAGCGCGTGAAGTCGACCACCAGCAGGCCGCGTAGCACCACGGCCGCGACCGTAGCACCCGTGCCCCTTCCAGCAATGCGCGCCGGCTTCCGACCCGCGATCACGCTGCGCCAGAGTTCACCCTCGCCCTTAGCAAGGCAGACCAGCCTTGCTGCGGTTGAGTGCGGCCTCTGGCTTGGTGCTCGCGACCCGGAAACTCGGCAGCATCACTGGCAGGGGCACTAGACTGCCACGGTTGACTGCCCGTTCAACAGGCCAGGAGGACAAGCGTCGGCTCATTCTGGACGCCGCTGTACGCGTGTTTGCCCACAAGGGCTACCACACGTCCCGCGTAGGTGACATCGCGGAAGAGGCGGGCGTCGCGCACGGCCTGCTGTACCACTACTTCCGCTCGAAGGAGGAGCTGCTCGAGACGATCTTCCGCGAGACGTGGCGCGACGTGCTTGATGCCGTTCGCTCCGTCGAGGAGACCGACGAGTGCGCACGCGACCGGCTGGCCGGCATCGCGAAGATCCTGCTGCGGGCGTGGCGGCGGGATCCCGACCTCGTGCGCGTGCTCGTGCGCGAGGTGACGCGCAGCTCCCACCTTCAGCAGCGCATCGGCGAGATCGAGGCAGCGTTCGCCGGGATCGAACGGGTCATCGTGCGTGGACAGCAGGAAGGCGAGTTCCGCTCCGACCTCGATCCGCGCATGGCCAGTTACGTGTTCTACGGCGCCCTCGAGGAAATCCTCACCGGTTGGGTGCTCGGCCAGCTCGAAGACGGCGACGAAGCGATTGCTCGCGCCGAGGAGACGGTGGTCGAGGTCATCTGCGGCGGCCTGGCCGTCGATCGCGAGACAGCCAAGGTCTAGTGACACAGCTGACGGCCGAAGCTGCGGCGAGCTCGCAGACCGTCAGGCGCAGCCTCTTCTGGACTCTCGGCCTCGGCGCGTTCGGCCTCGCCTTCTCGATCACGACGACGGCGGCCTACCTGCCGCCGCTGCTGCACCGCTTCACCGAGTCAGGTGCGTTGATCGGGCTCGTGCTCGGCGCGGAAGGAGTCTTCGCACTGATGCTCTCCCCCGTGATCGGTCCGTGGAGCGACACCTTCCACACGCCGATGGGCCGCCGCCGCCCCTTCATGCTCGCCGCGCTCGGCCCGATGGGCTTCTGCCTGCTGCTGATGCCCTTCATGCCGAATCTCTGGACGACGACGCTGATCGTCCTCGCGTTCTTCTTCGCTTACTACGTCTACGAGCCGCCGTACCGGGGTCTCTATCCCGATCTTCTGCCGCCCTCGACGTATGGGCGGGCGCAGGGGATCCAGCACGTACTGCGCGGGATCGCACTGGGCGCGGCCCTCGTGGGCGGCGGTTTCCTGCTCAAGGTCTGGCACGCGGCGCCCTTCGTGCTGGCCGCGTTCGTGACGACGGCGGCGTGCGTGGTGCCGATCATCTTCGTGCGCGAGGACGGTGGCCACGGCCGGGTGTTCGAAGGAGTCGGCGCCTACTTCAAGCGAAGCTGGACCATCCTTTGCGAAGAGGCGGAGGTTCGCCGCTTCCTTCTCGCGAATGCTGCCTGGGAAGGAACGTTCGCAGCGGCGCGCACGTTCGTCGTCCTCTACGTCCTGGACGGGCTGCACGAATCGAAAACGACCTCGTCCGTGTTGCTGGGCGCCGTCGCGGCCGGCTACGTGATCGCCGCCCTGATTGCGGGGCGGCTCGGGGACCGGTTCGGGATCGCGCGCGTGATCTTCTTCTCGTCCTTCGTCTACGGCGGTGGCTTCCTTGTCGCGGGCACCGCGACGACCTGGCACAACTGGTACTTCGCGCTGATCGTTCCCGTCGCCGTCGCAGGCGGGACGGTCATGACGCTGGCGTGGGGGCTGCTCTTCAAGTTGATGCCGCAGGAGCACCGCGGCGCGATCTCGGGACTTGCGACGACGACGAAGGGTCTCGGGCTTCTGCTCGGAGCGCCTGTGGCCGGTGTTGCGATCGACGTGGCGCGGCCGTATCTGCACGCCACGGACGGCTACCAGATCCTGTGGCCGGTCTGCGGAATCCCGATCCTCGCCGCGATCCCGCTCGTGTACCACCTGATGCGCATCGAGCCGAGCGGCAAGCCGGAACCCACTCTCGGCTGATGGCGTTCTGGGACGAGCTTCGCGGCCTCGCGCTGAACATCGAGGGCTTCGGCACGGAACGGAGGTCCATCGACGTCTCGACTCAGTTCACGCGCGTCACCACCACTGTCGTGCTCGGCGGTGAAGGAGAGCAAGGCCGTGGCGAGGACGTGACGTACACGGCGGAGGATCACGACTGGTTTCCCGACCTCGCTCCTCCGGGGCGCACGACGCTCGGGGAGCTCTCGGCGCAACTGCACGGCCTGCGCCTGTTCGAGGCGGAGCCGAAGATGGGGGCGTCCGCGGATTACCGGCGCTGGGCCTTCGAGAGCGCGGCGCTCGACCTGGCGCTGCGCCAGAACGACCTTTCGCTCGGTGCAGCCGTGGGGCGCGAGTACCGTCCGCTCCGGTTCGTCGTCTCGACACGCGGGGATGCCTTCGCCTGGTTGCAGCCCAATCCCGGGCTCGAGCTGAAGCTCGATCCCGAGAACGACTGGGACAGGCCCTTCATGGAGCGCCTCGCGGCGACAAGTCGCGTTCGCGTCCTCGACTTCAAGGCGTACTACACGGGCACGCCTGTCGACGTCGTGCCGGATCCTGTGCTGTATCGCGCTGCCGTCGAGCTCTTTCCCGATGTGGTGCTGGAGGACGCGTCCCTCGACGGTGACTGCGGAGCCGCGTTGCAGGGGCAGGAGGGGAGGCTGAGCTTCGACGCGCCGATCCATTCGGTGGCGGACGTCCGCGCTCTACCGGTGAAGCCCGGCTGGCTCAACATCAAGCCGTCGCGTTTCGGCACGATCGAACGGCTGTTGGAGTGCATCGAGCACTGCGCCGCAAACGGGATCCAGACGTACGGCGGCGGGCAGTTCGAGCTCGGGGTCGGGCGCCGGCACATCCAGGTGCTTGCCTCGCTCTTCTATCCCGAAGGCCCGAACGACGTCGCGCCGCGCGAGTACAACATGGGCGAGCCACGCCCCGGACTGCCGCAGAGCCCGCTCCCGCCACCAGAAGAGGTCGGCTTCTAGGAATGGATCGAAGAAGGCGCTAGCGTGCTCGGCTAGCTGATGACGGGCAACCGTGGCCTACGCAATCGGATCATGAAGGAGGGTTGATGGACTGGGATCTCAAGGGGACGGTCGTCATCGCGTGTAACTGCGACTACGGCTGTCCGTGCAACTTCAATGCTCTCCCGACGCAGGGGAAGTGTGAGGGAAGCTGGACGTGGCACATCGATCGCGGTGCTCTTGGAAACACATCGCTCGACGATCTGAACTTCACTGTTGCCGTGAACTGGCCGGGGGCGATCCACGAAGGCAACGGCGAGGCGGTGATCTTGGTCGACGAGCGCGCTGATGAAGCTCAGCGCGAGGCGATCGCGACGCTCGTGAGTGGTGACGTCGGAGGGCCCTGGGGGGTGCTCGCCTGGACCTGGCCGACTGTCCACGGGCCCAAGCCGGTGCCCTACGACGTTCAACTCGACGGCGTGAACTCACGCGTGAAGGCGGGCGGTTCGTTCGAGGTCGTGTCCGAGACGATCAAGAACCCGGTGACCGGGGCGGAGGTGCACCCGGGCGCAAGGCTTCCTGAGGGAATCGTGTTCAAGGAGGGCGACTTCGGTTCGTCGACGACGTTCCGCCTGTCGGACGAGGTCGTCTTCGAGCATCCCGGAAAGTACACCGCGGTCGGCCCGTTCGAGTACAGCGGTCCCTAACGGAGTTCTGCTACCCGTGAGCGTGCACTGGTGACAGCGCCGGCGCCCACGAGCAGAGCGGCGACACGTCCCCACCGCGGCCGTTCAAGGCGCGGAAGCCGAGCGCATGCTCGGCCTGCATCATCTTGTGGATCTGCGTCGTGCCCTCGTAGATGATCGGGGCGCGCGCGTTGCGGAAGTAACGCTCGATCCCGTACTCCGCGGAATAACCGTAGGCACCGTGCACCTGGATCGCGAGATGCGCCGCGCGGAACGCGGCTTCGGTCGCGTGCCACTTCGCCAGTGACGTCTCGCGCGTGTTCCGCATTCCCTGATCCTTCATCCAGGCGGCCTGCATGACGAGCAGCTTCGACGTCTCGTAGCCGAGCACCATCTCGGCGATCATGTCCTGCACGAACTGGTACTTCCCGATCGGCTCGCCGAATGTCTCTCGCTCGCGCGCGTACTCGGTGGAGCGCTCGAGGCACGCGCGAATGACGCCGACCGCGCCGGCGGCGACCGTGAAGCGGCCCTGGTCGAGGCCGTACATCGCGATCTCGAAGCCCTGGCCCTCTTCGCCGATCATGTTCCCCGCCGGAACCTCGAGGTTCTGGAAGAAGAGCTCGCCCGTGGAGCCGGCCCAGATGCCGAGCTTGTGCTCCGTGTCCGCGGTGGTGAAGCCCGGCATGCCGCGCTCGATCACGAATGCGGAGATCCCCTTGTGCTTCGCAGCGGGATCCGTCTTCGCGAACACCAGCGCGTGGTCGGCCACGTTCGCGTACGAGATCCAGTTCTTCGAGCCGTTGAGGACGTAGACGTCGCCCTCGCGGCGCGCCGTCGACTTCATCGCGGCAACGTCGGAGCCCGCGGCCGGCTCGGTCAGTCCGAAGCACGCGAGCTTTTCGCCGCTCGCCTGCGGGACGAGCCAGCGCTGCTTCTGTTCCTCGGACGCGTACTTCAGCAGGGCGAGCGAGTTGAGCCCGACGTGGACGGAGATCAACGTCCGGAACGCCGCCTCGCCGCGCTCGATCTCCTCGCATGCGAGCGCCTCGGAGACGAAGTCGAGCCCGGCGCCGCCGTACTCCTCCGGAATCACGATCCCGAGGATCCCGAGCTCGGCGATCCCTTCGATCGCGCCCAGGTCGAGGTGGTGGTTGATGTCGTTCTCGACGGCGTTGGGAAGGATCCGGTCGTCCACGAAGCGCCGAACCGTCTCCTGGAGCAGCCGTTGCTCGTCGTTGAGCTCGAAGTCCATGACGGCCTAGTCTACGGAGGCTTTGGGCGTTGCCGCCGTCATCGCGATGGCCACGATGCTGGGGTTGACGCCGCAGCAGAAGGCGGCCCTGGTCGTCGTCTCCGGGCTACCGGCTCCTCCGGGTGTGGCGGGCGTGATCGTGCAGGGCTACGACCGCGACGCCGCCAGGCCTCCCGGCGCGCTCGTTTTCGTCGACCAGGAGGGCGGGAAGGTGAAAACCTTTCCGCGACTGCCGCCGCGGTCGTCGGCCCGTGCGGTGCGGAGCAAGGCAGAGGCCTTCGAGTCCGGCGCGGCGACGGGGCGTGCGCTGCGCCGCACGGGCGTCGACGTCGACCTTGCACCGGTGCTCGAGCTCCCGGACGGCCCGCTCGGATCGCGGCAGTTTCGCTCCCCGCCCTTCGGCGTTGCGTTTGCGCGCGGGCTCGCTGCGGGCGGCGCCGGCTCGTGCGTCAAGCACTTCCCGGGCCTCGGCTCGCTGTCGTTTTCCACGGATGAGCATCCGTACGTCGTCGGTCAAGTCCGCGACGCCGATCTTGCGCCGTACCGTGCTGCGGTCGAGGCGGGCGTGCCGTGCGTGATGGTCGGTCACGGCGTCTATCCGACACTCGGCTCGCACCGGGCGGCGCTCGAGCCGGGTGCCTACCGTCTCTTGCGCGATCTCGGATTCGAGGGTGTCGCGATCACGGACTCGCTCGACGTAGTCCGCGGCCATGCGCAGGAGTGGGCGTTCGCAGCCGCCCGCGCCGGCGCGGACCTGCTGCTGTTCACGAGCGGAAGGGATGCGGCGCGCGCGATTCGCGTCCTCCTTCCGCTCGCCCGCAGCGGCGAGCTGGACGTCCATGTGGCCCGTTTCCTACGGTTCCGACTGGCGATTGACTGACCAGTCAGTCAAGGTACTCTTGAGGCTGTGGCGACCATCGAAGAACGTACCGCCGGCGGCGTCTCGTTCGGGCTGACGGACGCGCAGAGGGCTCTGCGCGACCTGGCGCACGACTTCGCCGAGCGCGAGATCCGCCCGAGGGAACGCGAGTACGACGAGGGCTCGATCCACCCCGCCGACGTGATCGCGAAGGCCCACGAGCTCGGCCTGATGAACGTCCACATCCCGGAGGCCTACGGCGGCCTCGAGCTCGGCGCCTTCGAGGGCATGCTCATCGGCGAGGAGCTCTGCTGGGGCTGTGCCGGCATCGGCACGGCCATCGCGGCGAACGGGCTCGGGCACGGGCCGGTGATCATCGCGGGGACGGAGGAGCAGAAGCGCGAGTGGTTGCCGCCGCTCGTCGACGAGGTACTGCTCACCTCATTCGCGTTGACCGAGCCGAACGCGGGCTCCGACGTGTCGGGCATCCAGACGACGGCGGTACGCGACGGCGACGACTACATCCTCAACGGGTCGAAGATGTTCATCACCAACGCCGGCCATGCTGCCTGGTTCACGGTCTTCGCCTCGACGGACAAGCCGCAGGGTCATCGCGGCTTGACGGCGTTCGTCGTCCCGGCGGATCTCGGCGGTGTGGTCGTGGACAAGCATCTCGACAAGATGGGCCAGCGCTCGACGGACACTTCGGCGCTCTCGTTCACCGACGTCCGCGTGCCGGCGGCGAACCGCCTCGGCGAGGAGGGCGAGGGCTTCAAGATCGCCATGAAGACGCTCGACTTCACGCGTCCCGGCACCGCGATCGGCGCCGTTGGAGTCGCACGCGCGGCGTTCGAGTACGCGGCTCAGTACTCGAAGGAGCGCGTGCAGTTCGGTATGCCGATCGCAATGAACCAGGGCATCAACTTCATGATCGCCGACATGGCGACGAAGATCGAAGCGTCGCGGCTGCTGTGCTGGCAGGCGGCGTGGATGATCGACCAGGGGCTGCTTGCGACGCTGCAGTCCTCGTACGCGAAGCGTTTCGCGGCGGACACCTGCATGGAGGTCGCGACCGACGCGGTACAGGTCTTCGGCGGCTACGGGTACATGAAGGAGTACCCGGTCGAGAAGCTGATGCGCGACGCCAAGCTGTACCAGATCTACGAGGGCACCTCGCAGATCCAGCGGCTCGTGATCGCTCGCGAGCTGCTCATGCCGAGGGAATGAATCCCGGCGTGTCGACCGGTCAGTTCAGGCGGATGCCCGGCAGAGCCGGGAATCCTGATGTCGGCACCGCAAGCGGTGCCTCGGTGCCGCGTGATTGAGATCGACCTCTCGGGTCGAGTTGCACTCGTCACAGGTGGTTCGCGCGGGCTCGGTCGCGCCGATGCGTTGACGCTTGCCCGCGCCGGCGCCGACGTCGTGATCGCCGACATCCAGGTCGAGTCCGACGCCGGCGAAGGCACGGAGCAGTACGGGCCGCTCGCGCAGGCAGCGCGTGCGCAGGGCTTCGTCTATTCGGAGGCCACGGCGAAGGAGATCTCGGAGCTCGGGCGCCGCTCGGCCGCGATCAAGTGCGACGTGACCGATCGAGCCCAGGTCGCAGACACAGTGCGGCGCATCGTCGACGAGTTCGGCTCGGTGGACATCCTCGTCAACAACGCCGGAACGCTCGACCATGTCGGCCAACTTCCGGATCAGGTGCCGGAGCTCTGGGAGCGGGACCTGCGCGTGAACCTGACCGGCTCGTTCAATTGCGCCCAGGCCGTCTGGCCGCACATGAAGGAGCGGGGGTGGGGGCGGATCGTGAACATGGCGTCCGTCGCGGGGACGCTCGGTGGGTTCGGTCAGGCGAGTTACTCCACGACGAAGGCCGGGCTGCTCGGGCTGACGAGAACGCTGGCGCTCGAGGGAGCAAGACACGGGATCACCTGCAACGCGATCGTGCCGGGCGTGATCAGCACCGAGGCGTTCAATTTCGGCAATCCCGTGATGAACGAGCGGATGGTGCAGCGCACGGCGATGAGGCGGGCCGGAGAACCGCAGGACGTCGCGAACGCGATCGTCTTCCTCTGCTCCGACCTTGCGTCGTACATCACGGGCGTCGGCGTCAATGTCAGCGGCGGGATCGAGCTCTTCACCTTCTAGCCGCCCGCGTCGCCGAGGCGCGTCGCTCGTTGAAGGGTCGTAGCCGACGTACCAGGAGACCGAAGGACCCTCCACAGCCGAGGCTAGACTTCGCTGCCTTGCCTGCGCGGCGCAAATACTCCGTGGTCCGGGCCCGGCGGCGTCGTAGGACGACGCGCGCCCAGCGCCGTCTGTTCTGGCAGCGAACCGCGATCCTCGCGGCGCTTGCCGGCCTCGCTGCGATGGTGCTCGGGCTCGCCTTTGCGGGCTCGCCCTCGCGGCTCGCCAGCGGCGTCCGGATCGCAGGCATCGACGTGGGCGGGAAGACGCCGCATCAGGCGCGCTCCGTCCTCGAGCGCCGCGCGGACGCGCTCGGCTCGGTCCCGGTGACCTTCCGCGTCGGCTCGCGGACGTGGCGGCTGGAGCCCCGGCACCTCGGGATCCGCGTGGACTGGGGCGCCGCCGTCGACGCCGTGCGCCGCCAGGGCAACGGCTTCGGCCCGCTCCGCGGCTTCCGTAGGCTCGACCTGCGCTTCTTCGGAGCAGACGTCGCGCCGCCGACCCAGGTCTACGACGCCGCCCTGGAAAGGAAGCTCGACGAGATCGCGGCCGCGGTGAACGTGCCGCACCGCGAGGCGTCGATCGTGCTGCGCGGTCTGAGGCCACAGATCGTCCCGAGCCGCACCGGCCATGTGCTCGACCGCCACGCCGCCGCCGCCACGATCGTCCGAGCGCTGGCGAGCCTCAAGCGTGAGCCCGTCGGCCTGCCGATCGACCTCGATCAGCCGAAGATCAACGCCGGCGATCTGAGAGTGGTGCAGGCGGAGGTGCGCACCGCCCTGTCGGCCCATCTCCATCTGACGCTCGGAGCGACGCGCTGGAATCTCCGTCCGCCGCGCATCGCCCGGATTCTCGAGCTGCCGGCCGACGGAAGGCGCGATCTCAGGATCGGCGGCGCCGGAGCCAGCCGTTGGTTCTCGGCACTTGCCAAGCGTGTCGACCGGTCTCCGGTGGACGCCGACTGGGCGGTCGGCAAAAGCGGCATTCGCGTGATCCCGGATCAGCCCGGCTATGTGCTGGACGTGCCGCGCAGTGCGAAGGCCGTGCTGCGCGCCGCGCTCGTGACCGAACCCGAGCTTCGGAACGCCGACCTCACCGTCGAGCGGGTCAGCGCCGACCGGACGACCGCAGAGGCGCAGGCCATGGACATCACGGGCCTGGTCGCCAGCTACCAGACGTTCTACGGCGGCGAGCCGAACAGGATCCACAACGTGCAGCTCGTCTCACACCTCGTCGACAAGCACGTGATCGCGCCGGGGGAGACGTTCTCCTTCAACGACGCGACCGGCGCGCGCACCGAGGACAAGGGCTTCCTGGAAGCCCCGGTGATCATCAACGGCGAGCTGAAGACCGGTCTCGGTGGCGGTGTCTGCCAGGTTTCGACGACCGTGTTCAACGCTGCGTACGAGGCCGGGTTGCCGATCGTCTCGCGCACGAACCACGCGCTGTACATCAGCCACTAC
>Ga0137372_10000671_pt1 | contig 32639 bp, 32 predicted proteins | sample SagtaG_6_FD_104911 | JGI IMG/M metagenome (GOLD analysis project Ga0137372, IMG submission 104911) | Vadose zone soil microbial communities from Sagehorn Ranch, Mendocino, California, USA - Sage1_R_60_16 metaG | ecosystem: Environmental > Terrestrial > Soil > Vadose zone | place: USA...
CGGCCAACTGCTTCGCCAGTTCGATATTTTTCTGTTCCTTGATCCCGCGCCCGACGGAAACAATGATCTCGGCCTGCGTGAGGTCGACCGCTTGTTTGGCTTCCTTGAACACTTCCTGCGGCTTATTGCGAACCACGCCGTCCGGCACGTCGACATTCACCGTCTCAACCGGCGCAGCCGACGCGCCTGCTTCCACTTTATCCGCGCGGAATGACCCGTTCTGAAACGTCACGAAGCACGGCCCCGAGCCTGCGAAGCTCACGTCCGCCACAAACTTCCCCTGAAACATCTGCCGGGTGAAGAGCAGCTTCCCGCCCTCGTACTTGCAGCCCACAACGTCGCTGATCGCCGTGGTCTGCAAGGCCGTAGCCAGCTTTGGGACAAAGTCCCGCACCTGGTAGGTATGCGGCATCAGCACGAGCTTCGCCGGATGCGTCGCCAGAAACCCCTTCAGGGCATGCGCAAACGCGTCCGGCGTGTAAGGCTCCAGGTTCGCCGACTCAACGTCATACACCTTCGCGACCTTCTTCGCCGCGACCTCGCCTGCGATCGCCCCAACGCCGGAGCCGACGACCGCACCCTCCAGTGTCCATCCGGTCTGGGCGGCGATCGACTGGCCCGCTGTAATCGTCTCCCATGAGACGCGATTTAGTTTCCCTTCACGCTGTTCGACGACTACCAGAATAATGTCAGCCATAAGTAGTTCTCAGTTCCCGGTTCCCGGTTCTCGGGAATCAGCTCTTTAGCTCTCAGCTCTTAGCTAGCTACTTTCACCTGTCATCCCGAGCGGAGCGTGGAATCCGCGAAGCCAAATTCATGCGGAGTCGAGGGACCTTGTGTTTCGCCCGTTCCTCATCGCAGCCCTGGCGAAACGACGATCGGCCACCTGCCTTCAAATCACCCGCACCTCATTCTTCAGCTTCTCCACCAACTTCTTGGCCACTTCCGCGGGAGGCCCCTCCAGAAACTCCGTGTTCTTCGATTTCTGCGGAACGTACAGCTTCTCGATTTTCTGCATGTTCGCACCCACCGCCGACTGCACTTCGGCCAGCGCCACCTTGCGAAGCGGCTTGTTTTTCGCCTGCTTGATCCCGATCAGGGTGGCGTAGCGCAGCTTATTTATGCCCGACTGGATGGTCAGCACCGCCGGCAGCGGGATATCGACAAACTGGAAGAATCCAGCCTCGAGCTCGCGCTTCACCCGGATGCCGCCTTCATTCTTCCCGATCTGCATGATGATGGTCGCGTGCGGCCATCCCAGAATCTCCGCCAGGATCACACCCGTCTGCGCATAGCCGTAATCATCCGACTGCAAGCCCGTGAAGATCAGGTCGAATTTTTCGTCCTTGATGGCCGCCGCAATCGCCCGGGCCGTGTTGTAAGCGTCGAGCCCGACAAACCCATCGCCGTCCAGATGAATCGCCCGGTCCGCGCCCTTCGCCAGCGCCTCCCGCAACACCTGCTGCGCCCGCGCCGGACCCGCTGTCACTACCACGACTTCGCCGGTGTGCTTTTCCTTCTGCCGCAGCGCCTCTTCCAGCGCATAGGCGTCCGGCTCATTCACTTCATAGGACACATCTTCGCGGATCCAGGTGCCCGCCTCATTCAACTTCAGCGGGGCATCTTTCTGCGGCACCTGCTTCATGCAAACCAGAATCTTCACGGACCGACTCCCCTCGCTGCCCTTCATACAGGCAGAGCGAACTGGAAAGTATAAACGTTTCGGTGGTTGTATCGCGGTGATTCCCGCCGGCTTGGCTCAGGGGAGGCTCGCGTCACTTCCACACAATCACTCCCATTCGAAAAAGATAATGCCGGGAAATTTCTATCTGTCCTGGGCGATCGGCTGTGACGTTCGATGAAAGAATCTCGAGAATTTCCTCCGGAACATACGCCCTCCGAACCGATGCCGGGCCATCGCCTCGGGAAATGCTACTGCGCAGAAGAGGAAAACCCGCGTAGACCAACGCCAAATGCAGAGGATGCCGAACCAAGTCGTTGATCAGGACCGCACGACGGCTGACTCGCAAGGCTTCCCTTACGAATCGTGCGAGATCATCGGGCTCCAGGTGATGTGCGAACAGATTACAGCCAACCAGGTCGTACTGACCGTCGCGGAAGGGAAGAGCAAGAGCGTCTGCTACCACCACTCGACTATTGTGATTGACATGAGATCCAAGGTGAGTTCGTATGCTGTCCAGCAGAGTAACGTCAAGGCGGATGCCGCGGTTCGCGAGACGTTGGGCTACAAGTCGCGGAACGTCACCCGACCCGGAGGCAACTTCCAAGAGTGAGAATTGCCGCTCGCCGGTTTTATGAGCCACCCGCTCGATCAGCGCATGGGTTGTCGCGACTCCGCCGAACCAGCGATTCACGCGGGACAGATCGCCGAGTGCAACATCGACTTCCGACGCCGGATAAGCGTCCGAATCCAGCAACTCCGGTGTACTGACCCGTTTCATGCGGACGCGGTGTTTAGTAAGTTTTCCTAACGTCAGGGACGGCGATTGGCCGCCGCTGTCCCTCTAATCCAGAAACGCCACGCTCTGCACGCTGGTGATCTCGAAACGCTTCCGGCAGCGCATGTTCTTGCAGACCATCATGTCGTCGCGACGCAGCATGTAAGACTGCGCCTTGGCGAACTTGGCGCGGTCGCGCTCATCGGCCCGCGGCGGCAGGCCCTTCTTCTTCATGCGGACCAGCCACTGGATCTCGTACTCCGCCGACTCGTGGCAATGCGGACAATTCAGGTTCGCAGGCTTCTTATCCGACCGTTCATCGAAAAACTCACGTTCATCCATAGTTAGGCTCTCGGCTCTAGACTCTCGGCGCCAGCATTACCGATAGCTTAAAATCCACGCTGGAACCCTCTGATTATTGCATTTTTGCCCAGCGGATGTGCGAAGATGCACAAGCCGGCGCCCAGACCGTAGAGACGCGGCTCGCCGCGTGTCCGGCGGCGCCAAGGAAGAGAAGCAGGCAAGCAAGCGCTCTATGCCGAAAAAGCGCAAGAAAAAGATCTTTTCCGCCAGTAAGGTCGTGCGCGAGATGGCCCGCGAGCGCGTCGGGTCACCTAAACCCTCCCGCCTTGTGCCCGCGAAGAAGACCAAGCCCGAGAAACACAAGCCCACGCTGGGCAAACTGCTGGAAGATCAATGATGCTCAACTAGTGCAACCCGGCAGTTTCACAGTCACCGCCGCCGTACCCACAACAACGCCGCTGGAGCTGTCGTGGGGATCCCTGTGGCCGGTTCCGGTGATTGTAATGTTAGTGCCACAAACGTTTCCCGACGTCGCCAACCCCGTGGCCATAATCGAAACAACGTCCGTAGCCGCCGACTGCCACACTACTGACTTCGTAATGTCCCGGCTGTCGGGTGGATGGATGTAGTTGCCGACCGCCTTGAATTGCAGATTTAGGCCCGACCCTTCCAAGGTTACAGTATTGGGTATGACGGTAATCGACACAAGTTGCCGCTTGAAACCGCAGCTTGACAACACCAGCACGGCCAGCATGGTCCAGGCCACGACCACGAACCGTAAACGCCCTTGCCCCATATGCATTGTCTCCACGGACCGGTTTGCCGCTCTTGTTTGTTCTTCGGAATTGGGAAACAAAAGTCTATTGTGAAGAGAAGCCAAAATCAACCGTCGCCTGGCCAGAGGAACCGTGGATGCGAGTTCCCTGATTTACTTCTTCGGCCTCGACTCCGGCGGTACCAACCCCGCCACCCGGTAATACACCGCTAACTGCCCGTAGTGTTCTCCCGAGTGCTCCAGCAAACCCCACGCCATGTCCGACACGCGCACCTGCTGATTGGCAAACGGATCGACAATGAAATCGTTCAGTCCTTTGTCGCCCTTGAACTTGATCGCGGCCGCGCCGTCTTCGAATGCCTTCTTCACGAATGCGGCGACTGCCGCCTTCGTCTTATAGTCCTCGCGTTTCGGATCCTCGCCCGCCGGCGGCTTTCGTCCCATCGCCGGATTGGTGAAAAAGTAATTCGCATTGGCGGCGTGCAGGAGTTGCTCCGCGAAGCTGCGTTGCGCCGGCACCGGCTTAAAGTCGTACTTGCCTTCCGGAAAATCCTCGGCCATGGCAATCAGCTTCCGCCCCACATCGTTCCACGCATCCAGCAATCCCTGCGAAGGACTGACAGCCGCTTTCGGCGGCGCTTCCTTCTTCTCTTGTCCGTATGCCGGTACTCCCAACCCACTCAATGCCAGCCCCACACAAGCCATCGCAACAATAAGCAACTTCTTCATAGGGAAATCTCCTCGCTTGGATTATCTAATTTCTTGAGACCTGAGACCTGACTACCGAATCCCCACCTTCCCCAACATTTCCAAAAACCGCTTCTGCGTGCAGCTTACACCGGACCGCGGTTTGCCGCACCCTCTGCGGTCCGTAAGAAAGGCACGGAACAGGCCGGCGAGTCAGGCGAATGGCACCGTCTTGCCAGGCAACTCCACTCTCCTGCCGGGCATCGCTGGTTACCTTGGACACCGTCGAAACATATCGCGCGAATCAGGGTTTAACCTAATTGAGCAGCCGCTTCGCAATGGAGGGCATAAACCATGAACCGCCAATACGCTCGGATCGGGCAGTTCTTCGGAATTCTGATCCTACTCGCGGCCGTGCTGACGTCGCTGACGTGGGCCGATGAAGACGATCCTCCCGCCCGCGTTGCCCGCATGAACTATGCACAAGGCTCGGTTTCGTTTCAGCCCGGCGGCGAGGGCGACTGGGTTGAGGCCGTTCCCAACCGTCCCCTGACCACGAGCGACAATCTCTGGACCGACCGGGATTCGCGCGCTGAACTCCATGTCGGCTCGACCGCCATCCGCCTCGGCAGCGAAACCAGTCTGACCTTCCTCCAACTCGATGATTACACCCTGCAGTTGCGTCTCGCACAAGGCACCGCCTTGTTGCGCGTCCGTCACATCGACGACGACAGGATCGAGATCGATACCCCCAACCTCGCCTTCCACATTCAGCGCAATGGGGAATATCGCGTCGATGTGAATCCCGACGGCCACACCACCGTTATCGAGGTCTTTCAGGGACGCGGCGAAGCGATCGGCGGAGGCAACAATTACACGGTCCTCGCCAATCAGCACGCGGCCTTCAGCGGAGACGAGGATATCAACTACGATATCGACCCCTTGCCCGCGCCCGACGGTTTCGACGACTGGGCCTTTAGCCGTGACCGTCGCGAGGACGAAGATCGCTCCGCCAACTATGTTTCGCGCGAGATGACCGGATACGAAGATCTGGACGACTACGGTCGCTGGTCTTATGCCGGAAGCTACGGTCCGGTGTGGGTGCCGACCGGTGTTCCCGCGGGCTGGGCGCCGTACCGCTTCGGACATTGGGTGTGGGTTGCGCCCTGGGGATGGACATGGGTTGACGATCAGCCCTGGGGCTTCGCTCCCTTTCACTACGGACGGTGGTGTGTGATCGGCGGAGGCTGGGCTTGGGTGCCTGGTCCGGTCGTCGTGCGGCCGGTGTATGCTCCCGCCCTGGTCGCCTTTGTCGGCGGTGGCGGAGGCTTCCACTTCTCAGTGTCGTTCGGCGGAGGTGCCGGCGTGGCCTGGTTCCCGCTGGCGCCGGGAGAAGTTTTCGTCCCCGCGTATCATGTGAGCCGCACTTATGTGAATCAGGTGAACGTGACCAACACGGTCGTGAACGTCACCAAGGTGACCAACGTCTACAACTCTTACACAACGAATAACACGACAGACATCAATCGCATCACTTACATCAACCGAGCCGTTCCCCATGCGGTCACCGTCGTTTCGCACGATACCTTCGTGAACGCCCGTCCCATCGCGCGGAACATCGTCGCAGTTCCGGAGCGTGAAATCGAGCAAGCGCCGGTCAGCCACATCGCTCGGATTGAGCCGATTCGGACGAGTGTCATGGGAGCCGGCCGGCCGACACACCTTGCGCCGCCGCCCGCAGTCGCCGACCGTCAGGTAGTGGCGCAACGCCCGCCGGCTTCGCAGGCCGTGCCGCTCAACCAGCGCCGCGATCCATTAGTCGCGCATCCGGCGCGGCCGGCGGAATGGCAAGCCCCGCGCCCCGAGGCGCCACGTGCGGAAAGCACTCGTCCGGAGACTTCGCGTCCGGAGAGCGTGCGTCCGGAGCCCGCGCGTCCGGAAACTCCGCGTCCGGAAACGACACGTCCAGAACCCGCGCGTCCCGTTCGGACAGATAACGAGTCGCGCTCGCAACCAGGATGGTCGAATCCGCTGACCAAGCCGGCTCCGCCTGTCCACGAAAAGACTCCGCAGCAAGCGCAGCAAGAGGAGAAGAAGTACCAGCGCTGGGAGCAGCGGTCTAAGCCTGAGCCCCAGCGTTCGCCTGAACACAACAAAGACAACAAGGACAATAAGGACAAGCATCACCAGTAATCGCAACGCGAGTCTCAGGCTTCAGCAGCGTCGAAGCCTGGGACTCAGGAACCTCTCCGACAAAAATCCGCAGTTGCCCCCACGAAGCAGATATACCTACGTTGCCCAGGTATCGTCTCCGTAGCTTTGCCACACATACTTGTTCTTGCACTCGGCGGAGCAAAAATGCACGGCATTCCGTTCACTGGCACGCTGCTCATCCCATTTTCCGAGCAGGTTAATGGTGTATTTCATGACCCTGCTTGGCTTTCCTGAGCCTTCGAGGCCCAGCAGCCAGCCTTCGGCATCACCCTTTGGCTTGCCGCAGGTTTTGCAGAAGAATTCCATAACAAGAGTCTCCGCTCCACACAGACATTGTATCTTCCGGGAGACCCCTACCGCGGCCATCTCCACGCCGATTTTCCTTGTGGCTACTGCGCCGGCTGCACTTCCAGCGGCGACTTAAGCCTGAAGCTGACCGCCGATTCCGCCGGCAACACAATGTCCTTGTTGCCCGTGAACGCGGCCCCGCCGGTACCGGCTCCGCCGCCCGCGACCGCTCCGATCGCAGCACCCTTGCCGCCGCCTGCCAGGCCGCCAATCAGTGCGCCCACGGCCGCGCCTCCGCCGGCCATTACCGCGGTCCGCTTGCCCTTGCCTTTTTCGGTACGCGTCACCGCCGATGTCTGAATCGACGTCTCACTGCCATTCACCGTGACCGAGCTCAATCTCAGCTCCAGCACCGCGCCGCCCTTGAATCTTCCCAGGGGTTTTGCATCGACCACCACGCCCTGCGCGGCCGCCCCTGCCGGAATTACCGTGTAGCCCTCGACCGCAACCGGCGAAGACAAGGTTGCGCTGAACGACTGGCCGGGCTGGCTGATCTTCGATCCCACCGCTTCTCTCAGTCTTACCGTCAACGCCGTTCCCGCCGGCACCACCGTGGGCGGTGGCTGAGACGCCTGCGGTTGTGCCGAGTTGTTTGCCGGCGCACTTCCACCCGCGGCGCCGGGCTGCGCTGTCGTGTTCTGATCCGCCGGATTGGCAGCCGTTTTATCCGCCGGCTTGGAGCAGGCCGCGAGCGTCAGCAGCAACAACAGTGACATGACAAACGACCATCCACGAGTACGCATATTTCTACCTCCTCATAGAAACGGGTAAGGCCAAACTGTATCGAAAACTGAGCAGCCTGTGCAAACACAGCAGGGTGGCTTCGCACCGGTCACGGAACTGCAACCCTTCATCAACCTACCCTCCCTCGCTGATGGGCGTACTTGGCTCACAACAGTAGAAGCATTATGAAGTAAACTGCGCACATGCCAAGCGCTCGCCAAGGGACGGTTCGCCTGTTTCGTTTCGCTGGAATCGATTTGTTTCTGCATTGGTCCTGGTTTCTGGTGGCAGCCTTTGAAATCCAGAACCGAAAGGGGCGGTATTCCTCACTGACCTGGAACGTGCTGGAATACCTGGCGCTGTTTCTGATCGTGATGCTTCATGAGTTCGGTCACGCTCTGGCTTGCCGGCAGGTTGGAGGAACCGCGAACCAGATCGTACTGTGGCCCCTCGGTGGCGTCGCGTATGTGGACCCGCCTCCTCGGCCAGGCGCTACACTCTGGAGCATCGCGGCCGGACCGCTGGTGAACGTGGTCCTCCTGCCCGTCTTGCTCGTAACCCTGACGCTCAGCCGGTCGTTGGGATGGGCGCAGGCCATGCCCGATCTCTATAAGTTGCTGCGAGCGCTCTGGTACATTGACGTGGTCCTGCTGGTTTTCAACATGCTGCCCATCTATCCTCTGGATGGTGGCCAGATCCTTCGGTCGCTGCTCTGGTTTGTAGTGGGACGCGCCCGCAGCTTGATGGTGGCCACAATCCTCGGCTTCCTCGGCGTGGCAGGGTTCATCATCCTGGCCTTGTGGATACATTCTGTCTGGTTCGGAGTTCTCGCAGTCTTCATGCTCATGAATTGCTGGGGCGGACTGCGGCAAGCGCAGGCATTGTCGCGTTTGGCAAAATTGCCGCGGCGCGACGGATTTGCCTGTCCGAGGTGCACAACCGCGCCGCCGGTGGGAAACTTCTGGAAGTGTGGGCAGTGCGGGCAGCCATTCGACACGTTCCAAACCCGGGCCGTTTGTCCGCACTGCGCGGCCCAGTTTGCCGCGACAAAGTGCTTGGACTGTGGCGGAGTGCATCCCATGAACGAGTGGATGGTTGCCGCCCTTGTGGCTCCGAGGGTCTAACTGGGTTGCGCGCACCTGGAGCAATCACCGGAATCGGGCGTTTAGGCGACCGCCAGGCTCTGAGGCTCGTGCGAGCCAGTGGCGACCTCGGCATCCCAAATCCCTTCGAAATCGACGAAATAGCCTTGGATCTCGATGCCAGGTATGGCCTCGGATAAATTAGCAGCCGCTCGCTGTAATTCCTGCTCGAGATGGACGGCTTCAGCCCGTGAATCGCCCTGAAAGCCGCCCGCCAAGCCTCCATAGGCGCCACAATCGGAGTGCACCATCAGGATCACCCGCTTCGTTCCATGCAGCCGCATCGACTTGCGGATCTGGTCCAAGACGAATTCACGATCGCTCTCGCGCTCCGGAGAAGCCAGGACTTTTGCTCCACCGGCAATCTTGATGGGATCGGAGTGGACCACGCCGACACGCTTGAGGAACTTGCGAAAACCCAATTCAAAACGATTGTCGAAACACCAGAGAATGGCCGCGTCACAATGATATTTTTCCCTGGGAGCGTCGAAGTGGAACACTTTCTTCATCGAGGGCCTCCTCAGCGAGACAGTTTTCAGCGCTATCTTACCTGAGGGTTGACCCTGCCTTGCTGGGCCGCACCTGTAGGAAACACTCAGCTGACTCTGCGTTACACAGGCAATCCTCAGTTTGTGAAATCGCTGCTTTCATCAATTGGCGGCAAGAATGCAATCAGCATACAATCGCTTCTCGTGAAAGCAGAGCAGGGAAATATCCCAGTAGCGAAGAGTCACGCTACCTTGTCGCCGCGAACGAACTTGCTGCTCCTCTTCGTTTGGGCAATGTTTGTTATTTTTGCGTTCTTGGTTGTCCAACCGCGCTTACCTGTCACGATAGGCTTAGTGGGCGGACTGCTGGGCGCGTTAGCGGGAACGATGCAACACCTTAGCATCAGTCAAGCCCCGTCTCGATTCATGGCCGCATCGTCTCTCATAGGAGTGCGCCGTGCCTTGACCAGTACCACGTGGGGTCGCAAATATATTGTGTGGCTTTATTTTTGCAAGGTTGTTCTTCTGCTGATCGCATTCATGTTGATAAGAGAACCCCTATCCCGAGTCGTTCTAGGCTACCTAACCGCGTATTTCTCACTGATGCTTGTCCGTGACGCGGTGACCTTGAGGGATACCTATGTTCTTCACAAATTGGGGGCTTCCGGTTCGGCACCTCCCGAAATCTCTTGATGCGTCGCCGATTCTGGCCTGATTGTTAGCGAAACATCTCCATTTCACACAACAGCGCCCAAGCGACTTGTTCGTGAGAAGAGTAGATGCGTTCTAGGCTTTCTGCTCAGTAAACAGAATTATCCCTTCAGCCTCTGCGGCCCTTTGCGGCGGCTCTGGCCCGGCGAGCGGTTCCACCTTTGTTCCCGGCTCAGCGCCACCTTCGACCGCTTCCGGAGCTTTCTCCCCTTGCAGGAACTTCGCCGAATTCAGCAGTGGACGCCCCAGCGACGCGTTGTAACTCGTCCACGGACCTTCTAACTCCGCTTCGCGCGCGAAATGGGCCCGCATCGCTTCCATCTTCGAATCCAGATCGTCCAGATAGTGCAGCATCAGCGCCTCCGGAAACATCGGCAGCTTGGGCGACCCAAAGTCGTACTGTCCGTGATGGCTGATGATCAGATGTTCGAGCAGCGTCTTCAACTCGGCGGGAAAGCCGGGCAGTTTCTCGATCTTGGCCTGCAGCATTTCGAGTTCGATGATCATGTGCCCGAGAAGCTGGCCGCGCGTGGTGTAGGAAAACGAGCGGTTGTACGTCAGTTCCTGAATCTTGCCAACGTCGTGCAGGAACGCTCCCGTCAGCAGCAGATCCCGGTTGACCTGGGGATAATTCCGGCAGATGAGGTCGCAGGAGCGAAACAGGGAAACGACGTGATCGAGCAACCCGCCGATGTACGCATGATGAAGAGTCTTAGCCGCCGGAGCGTTTCGGTAGCGTTCGGCGGTCTCCGGGTCCGCCATGAACAGCTCCACCAGCGCCTTCAGGTGCGGATTCTTGAACGTGGCGACGAAATCGGTTAGTGCATTCCAGAGTTCACCGATATCTTTGGTGGTCTTCGGAAGATAGTCGGCGAAATCGATTTCGCCTTCCTCCATGCGCCGCAGCTTGTGGACGGTGAGCTGAAAACGATTCTTGTACTTGTTGATCAGCCCCTTGACCTTGAGGAAATCCTCCTGCTCAAAGGCGTCGAGAAATTCCTCGACGTTGTCCCACATCTTGGCTTCGATCTGCCCCGTGCGGTCGCCCAGCGTGAGCGCGAGGTAAGGCTCGCCATTCTTTTTCGGCTTCACTTGCTTCGACACCACCACGAAGCTCGAGGTGATCACCTTGTTTTCCTGCTGGGAACATTCGGAGATGAAGAACTCTTTCATGAGCCTCCGCGAATCAGTTGCGGAATAGGGTACAGGCACGAGACGTACCAAGTCCGCGCGAGGCCCGAGTCGAGCAGAGTCAAGATTAGCCTAAAACACCCCAAGCTTCTTCTTCCTTTTCAGGTTCTTCGCGGTCACGTCCCTGGCGGTCGTCTCGATCGGCTTGGTCTGCTTGGCGCTCGCGCCGGAGTCGATGTACCCCGCCTTGTAGTCGATGTACGCCTGTTCGCGCAAGGTGGTCAGATAGGCGCGCAAGGCGGGCTGCAGCTTCTGCATGTAGAGCGCATCCTGGATGCGCGGCTCCACTTCTTTCAGCGGGGGCAGTCCCGCCATCTGGTGCTCCGCCACTTTGAGGATGACAAATCCCTGCTTGGTGCGGATCGCATCGGTGATTTCACCGGCCTTCATGGCGAATACTTTGTCTTCCAGTTCCTTCGAGAGTACGCCCCGCTTGAAATAGTTGAGATCTCCGCCGTCTTTCGCCGACGGGCCATCGGAACTCTTCTTCGCCAGGTCCTCAAAACTCGTACCCTTGTGCAACTGTTCGAGCAATTCCTGTGCCTTCGCCTCGGCCGCAGCCAGGGCCGCATCGGTCTCGGCTTGCGAGGACGGTTGCGGTTTTCCATCGGTGCCAGTGGTTGCGGGTGGGGTCTTGGGCGCGATCAGAATTTCGCTCAGCCGAACCTGCTCAGGCTGCCGCATTTCGTCTTTGTGTTCGTTGTAAAACTTCAACTCCTCGTCCTTGTTCATGGCGAGGTGTGAACCCACTTCCTGTCCAATCACGCGCTGCGTGATGATCTGGTTGCGCAGGTTCTGCTTGAATTCTTCGTAGGACGCGCCCTGCGCCTCGGCCGCTTTCTCCAGCTCTTCCATGGTTCCCAGATTCATCTGCTTGCGCATCTCGTCCAGCTTCTTGATCAGCTCCGTGTCGCCGGTGATGCCCAGGTCCTTGCCCTTCTGCAGCAGGAGTTGCTGGTCAATCAGGTCGCGGAGAACGTCGCGCTGCTTCTCCGCGAAAAGGCGGTCGGCGTTGGTGGGCGCCTGTTGCTGAATTTCCTGCTTCAGCTGCTCGCGGCTGCGGATGTATTCCGACCGCGTTATGATTTCGTTATTAACGCGCGCGATAATCTCTTCGACCACCGTGTCCGCCGGCAGAAGTGACGGCCGCAGCAGCGCGCAGGCAACGGTCAGCAGCAGGGTCCATTTCGTGTTCTTCATGCAGAGGCTCGCCTAAAACCTGGGTCCGCTTATATACGGTAAAACCCAGAGGTGAAATTATTGATTTATTTTACGCCGGGATCGCCGCGCGAGCCAATCCGGCGCGCGCGCGGGTACGGCTGGTTTCCGCGCGTCAGCGTGAGCGCGGTGACGTCGTTGTGCTTCGGAACTGCGCACATAAAGTCCTGTACCCGCTCCAGGATGCTCAGGGAGAGTTCCTTGGCCGAGCGAGTACTGGCCCACATGACATTCTTCACGCCTGCCAGCCCAAACTCTTCATTGCGGCACTCCGCTTCCACGACTCCGCGCGAAACGATCGCAAGAGAAGACTGCGGGCCCAGTGCGACGATGTGGGCGTCGGTGGGCGCCAGTGAGAACAGGCCGAGCGGCAAGCCGGTCGCGGGCAACTCCAGCACGTTCGAGTCGTCGCGCAGCAGGCCGGGCGTATGGCCGGCGTTTACGTAGCACACCGTACCCAGTTCTTCGTTGTAACACCCGGCGAAGGCAGGACAACTGCGCACACCGCCCGCGGCGCGCATGATCTCCAGATTCAAGCGCCGCGAGAGTTCCACCATCGCGTCGGATTCGTTGGGCTCACCTACGGAAAAAAGCTCTTCGCCAGCGGACCGGAAGCAGGTCTGGGCAGCCTGCAGAATGCGCCGGTTGTCCTCGCGCTTGCCGGCCACATCGAGCAGCCCGAAAAGAAGCCGGGTGGAGCTGACGCGCGCGAAATCATGAAAGTCTCCACCGGCGCGCAAAGAAAAATAAGCGACCGCCATGTCCGCGCCCTGCAGAGAAGGGCTGTCGGTCTGGACGATCTGAGGAACTACCTCCTCGGGTGAGCCAAGGAATCTTGAGAGCAAGCGCCGCATCTGGGGGCGAAAGTAGCACAAACTTGCCGGCCCGGGCAATGACGCAGCGGGCTTAGTGGTGGTTGGCAGACGCTGCTTGCGGAGGCGGCACGCAGCGGACTTCCACGCCCACATCCGCCGCAGTGTCTTCGCGTTACGCGGCCGGAGGTTCTACCGATGAGCTGGCCGGGGAGGCTGACTCTCCATCACCACGCGCAGAATGCGGTTAATGCGCGTCTGGTAGCCCTTGCCATGATCCTTGAGCCAAGCGAGCACGTCCGCATCGAGACGAATCGTCAGCTGTTTTTTCGCCGGGGGCCAAGCCGTCGTTGCCTTCTTGAGAAATATCTTGTCGAGCGGCGGAATTTCGGAATAGTCGATATCGGCATCCCTCATGCGGTCAATTCTTGCCAAGTCGCTTTTGATAGATTTTTTGTTCACGCCGGTTCCCCTTCCTCATGGAGATGATGTGCGTTCCCTCATCGCGCGGTGAATGGGCTATGACCACCAGACGCCCGGCCAGCAAGCCCAGAGTGATGAGCCGTTCTTCTCCGTAAGCAAAGCGGTCGTCTTTCTAAGGTAAAGGCGGAAGGTGACGCAAGGCCCGGAAAACACCTGGTCGGCATCCTCGAAGCTGAGGCCATGCTTGGCGATGTTCTTCCGGTTCTTGGCTTCGTCCCATTCGTATTTCATTTTCGCATCATCCCGAATGTAACTCTTTGTGTAGTTACACGCAAGCCGGACGTTTCAAGATCAAAATCTGGAGATCCTGTGCATTTATCACGGAGCACAAGACTGGCCTTGAACGGCGGTTTTCGTGATGGAGTATAGTGCGTGCCCTCAGCGGCTAAAGCCGGAACCCGTTGCAACTCCTCCCGGCACGGCTGAAGCCGTGCCCTGCCCGTTCTCGCCTCCCTCTAAGGCAACTCGAGAACTGCTCTAATAACCAGAAGTTAAGGAGTAAACCGGCAGCAGGAGAAGAACACAGGGATGGTTTCTCCCTACTTCTTCTGAACCTCCACCGCGTCAGGAACGTGGAGTGCGCCGCGCGCCTGGTCTTCTACTTTGATGGGCTGGCCGTGCTTGAGGTAGGGGGCAACCACGGCGGGCTTGGCCCAATCGAGGTCCCAGCCGTCTTCGATTGCGATCAGGGTGTAGGCGCCGGGGATCACGTTGTGCAGGGTGAAGCTGCCATCCAGATCGCTTTGGTCGCGGCGGAAGAGTTCGCGGTTGGCTTCGGGATTTTTGGGCGCGAGAACAATCATTGCGCCGGAGCCAGGTTTGCCGGCGCGCTTGGCAAATCCTTCGACATTGACTTTGCCTTCGGCGAGCGAGAGTGCGACGGTGAGGGCCGCGCCCGCGGGAACGTTCAGCGTGTGTCCGCGAGTTTCGCGGTCGCCGGAGGCGATGCCCACCACGGAATACGCTTTGGTAGATGTGCCCGCCAGCACTTCGTACGCGCCGGGAGTGGCGTCCTGGAATTCGACCTCACCTTTGGGGCTCACCAGTTGCCAGGCGACGAACCTGCCTTTGCGGTTGCGCAGTGCGATGTGGAGGTCGTCGGGAAGGTTGGCGGCGCCGCGCACCTGGACGGCGGCTTTGATCGTGCTCACGGAGCGGGCGGAGGAGGAATCGAGTTCCTGGCCGCTTGAGAGGTCCATCTCGGCGGGCTCTTTGAACCCGCCGGTGGAATCGGGCATGCGGACGAAATACTTGCCGGCGGCGATGCCGCTCACCTCGTAAACACCGGGCGAGATCATCTGGAAGCCTTGGGCCTGGATCTGTTCCACTCCGTCAAAGGCGGGCGCCTGCAGCAAGGGTGGCTGGACGCCGCGCTTGGCATCCTCGCTGGCATGGAAGACGAGATGAAGAGAGGGCCCCGGGGTCAGGTGAATATCTGCTTCGAGATGATCGCCACCGCGCACGGGGATCGGTGTCGCGTCGTCCGCCTCGGTGGTATCGCCGTAGTAGGTGATGGGATAAGCGACGTCGAGGGAGCGGTCAACCGACGAGGGGCCGCTGCCGGTCACCGGATGCACCGCATACCAGGGAGTCGCGCGCACGGAAACGAAGTACGTACCCTCGTCCAGAGGCGTGACTTCATAGGCGCCTTGATCGTCGGTGGTCGCAGCGTTGATGCGACGGATGCGGCCGGTGCCGGAAAGATGATCTTCGCGGTAAATGGTGATGGATGCGTCGCGCACGGGCTCCCCGGTTTCATCCAGGACTTTCCCGGCCAGCACGGCGACCGGAGGTAAGCGAAGAACGAGGTGCTCGGTGTCGAGGCCAGCGCCGGTCACGATTGCGGTCGAGAATTGCTCGTGCTGGTTATAAGAGGAGGCGATGTATCCGCGCTTCTCTCCCTGCAGGGCGAATTTTCCTGCGATGACTGGGAATTCGAAATGGCCGTCGGAGGAGGTGACGGCCGATCGCAGGCTTTGGGGATTGAGGGCTTCCATGATCTGGACGCGGGCTCGCGCGAGCGGGTTGCCGCCTTTGCTGCTCACGACAGTTCCGGCGATGCGGTAGGGGCCGGGGGGCGGCTCGGTCTTTGCGGTTTGGGCTGCCGGGATTGCGGGCCAGAGGAGTAGAAGCCACGGAAGGAGGGCAGAGACCGAGTGCCAGCCGCAACTTGTTGGCGCATTGGTGTTGATCATCATCACTTACCATCGCTCATTCGTCGAGATGAGATGCAATGTCACGTGCTCTTTCTGACCACCGGCCACGCGGACTACCGGGCCCTTGTTGTCGTAGACCTTCATCGCTTCGGGATCGCGATATTCGAGTTGGGGCTGGTCGCGGTCAAATGCCAGCAGCCGGTACGCTCCGGGCGCTAGAGGCGGCGAAGCGAAACTTCCGACGGGAGCGACACCAATTTCGGTTGCGTCTCCGCTGCTGTCGGGCAGCGGAATGCAGTAGACGTGAGCAGGGGCAGATCCAGCGGCATAAACCGGCGTGCCAACTCCCAGTTCGGGTTGCAGCGTGGCCGTGGGGCCCGGGGGCGGAGCGATGCCCTCGACATTGCCATCGATGGCCGCGAAATCGTCGCGCATCGTGATTTCGATGGGGGAGGTTGCACCTCCGGCGCCGATTACCAACGGCTCATGCTGCAGATCGGTCGTGCCGGAACGAACGGAAGCAGCATAGCCGCGTGAAGGTTGGACGCGCATCCAGTAGCGGCCGGGCAGAACGTTTTCGATCACGAGCGCGTCGTCTCCGGGACCCTGGGGAGGGCGGAGGAATGCGTTTCGCCCCGCGCCGAAGTCGTCCGCCGATTCGAGATTGACGTTCAGGTAGCGCCGGGGTCCGCGGAGAGTAAAGGTGCGCTTGCCGTTGTTGAAGGTGGCATGGTATGCCTCAGGTTCCGGGTTGGTGAACTCTTCTTTCACATCGAGTGTGATGGAACCGGCGGGCACGAGCGTCATGAGCGCCCCTTCGAGGGTGGGGCCTTTGACGGTGAGGCTCAGCAGGCCCGATGAAGTGGTCTGTCCGTAGCTCGTTACTTCGACGGTGTACGTGCCTTTCGGAAGCATCCCCTCAATGGTTTGCGTAGCGGCGCTGTATCCGAGCGAGTAACCGGGGCCGTTACGGCCCTGACTGTACACATTCACGTTGAGTCCAAAACCCGGCGGCGCATTCTCGACTGGGATCTTAACGTTGTAGTAGGGCTGCTTGACGAGGGAGATGTGTGTCTGAAGGGTTTGACCCGCGGATAACTCGATCGTGGTGGCGGAGTCGAAATTGGCGGCGTCTTGATAGTAGACGGGCGGGTATCCGTAGAGTTGGCCGCGCGGATCGAAGGTAATGGGGTCGCGATCCAGCAGCTCGCGGGTCAAGAGCTTGTACGTGCCGGCTTGGAGCCCGGCGAAGCGGAACTGACCAGTGGACCTGGAGAGCGCGGTTCCTGCCGGAATCCAGTGGGCGCGGCCATCGTTGACCTGGCGGCGGTAGATCTGCAACTGAACGCTGTCGGGGGCTTCAGCAGTGGGCAACGAAACTTGGCCGGCGATGATGGCTTCCGGGACGAGCGACAGCTTTAATTCCTTCGCGTTCAGCGCGAGCTGCAGGTATGCTTCGGCGCTGTTGTCTTCGAGATAGCCGGGCTTGCGCACGGAAAGTCCGTTTGGGCGATTCGATCCGTTGAACTGGACGGCGTCCGGGTTGCCGTTGCCGCCAGAGAAACCGGGAAGGTTAGGCTTCGAGGGTTCAGCCTTCGGCAACGCAAACTCAAAGCGGCCCCGATCGTCGGTCATGGTTGCGAAGCGCTGGTCGGGGGAAACGACGAGCGCGCGTGGGACGGGTTCGTGGGTGATGCTGTTCACCACCGCGCCATGAATGGTGTCCGGGGCTTCGGGCGAAGACTGAGCGGAGAGCGGCCGCGTAACGACCGACAGGAAGAGCGCGAAGGCCGTAACAGTAACAGATCGCGAACGGCGGACCGGGAGCATGGTCTCGAGTCGGGTCACGGAAGAAGTGGGCTGACGCTTGTTCAAAAGAGGTTGCCCCGTAGTTGTATTTTGGCCGAAGATCGGGAAAATGCAAACGCAGCAAGGGAGGAGCCCGGTTGGCGCTTCCCGGACCTCCACCGCCGCAATTTCGGCCGCTGATTTACTTGGATGCTGCCGCTCTCCGAGCTGTCACCTGCCAAGTTGATGCGCCAAGTCGCGTGTTCCGGCACCGAAGGACAAAACTTCAACTGTCGGATGGCGCAGAAGTATCTCTGGAGTCAGTGAGCGAGGCTGCTGATCGATAGTATTGCGGGTCGGCGACCGCCGCCGGCTCCACTCCCGGTGAAATGCTAAGATTTCGGGAATGCCCCTTCGCGGCAAAATCCACAGAGTCGCACAGACGGCGGGCAAACTGGTGCGCCGCAAGGCCGAGCATCGCGATCGCGCCGAACTGGTGATCATCACCGGCATGAGCGGTTCGGGAAAGGCCTCCGCGCTGAAGGCGTTTGAGGACCTTGGTTACTACTGCGTCGATAACCTCCCAGTCGAATTGATTCCGCGCTTTGCCGAACTGGCATTGCAGTCCGGAGAGATTCCGCGCACGGCGCTGGTGGTGGACGTGCGGGAAGGCACGCAGCTGGAAAGACTGCCCGCCATCCTGAAGTCGGTGAAGCGGCTGATTCCGGCGCGGGTGATCTACCTCGAAGCGAGCGACGCAGTGTTGCTGCGCCGGTTCAGCGAGACGCGGCGTCCGCATCCGCTGGGGACCGACGCGCCGGTGCAGGCATCGCTGACGGCGGAACGGCGGCACCTGAAGGCCATTCGCGCCCTCGCCGACCTGGTGATCGACACGTCGAAATTCAATGTGCACGAACTGCGGGCGCACTTGACCGACCGCTTCAAGAAGCATGCGGGCGGGCACCAGACGATCCTGGTCTCATGCGTGAGCTTTGGCTACAAACACGGCGTGCCGGACGATGCCGACCTGGTGTTCGACGTGCGGTTTCTGCCGAATCCGCATTTTGTGCCGGAGTTTCGTCCGTTGACAGGGAGGCATCCGCGGGTGGCCAGGTACATCCGGTCGTTTCCGCAGACGAAGGAGTTCATCAACCGCATTTCGGATCTGCTGGTGTACCTGTTGCCGCACTACGTCCGCGAGGGGAAGAGCTATTTGACGATCGGCTTTGGCTGCACCGGCGGACAGCATCGCTCGGTGATGATCGCCGAAGACGTCGGCAAGCGCCTGCGGAAAGCGGCGTACAAGGTGAAAGTGGTGCACCGGGATAGTCCGAAATGAGTCCTTCGACTCTAGCTTTTCGGACTCCGGGTCTGGGGTCGTTGCAGGTTCGGGGTTTCGTTTCTGGGTCTGGGGTTTAAGCCGAGCGCCGAGCGCCTAAAAGCCCAACACCCATATAGAATTGAGCATTACACGCATGGCAACCACGACAGCGGCAGGCGCGACAGATCAAGGATCGGCATCGCCCTCCCACCAACTGTTGCGCCTTTTGCGTTTCGTTCTTCCATACTGGTGGCAGTTTCTCGCGTCGGTCGCCCTAATGGCGGTAGTTGGGTTGCTGGATGCTTTTCGAGTCCTGCTGATCGGGCCCATTTTTGATCGTGTTCTGAATCCCGCTGCGCAAGGCAGAACCATCCAGCTATTCAAGTTTCCTGGGACGGATCACGTTCTCTATCTCCAGCAGCTGGTTCCTTCACACTTTCAAAATCCATGGACAGTGGTGGCGTTCGCGCTGGTCTCGGCTACCGTGCTGAAAGGGATTTTCGACTACGCGGGAACGTACCTGGTGAACTACGCGGGCTTCGGAATGATCAACGACCTGCGGGATAGCCTGTATAACGCAATTCTGCGTAGGTCGGCGGCATTTTTCACAAAGCACACGACCGGCACTCTGCTCTCGACGATTGTGAATGACATCGAGCGTGTGCAGTTTGCGATGTCGAGCGTGCTGGCGGAGTTCCTGCAGCAGTTCTTCACGTTGGTCTTCATAGCGGGCGTGGTGGTGTTGCTGGGCGGAAAGCTCGCCTGGGTGCTGCTGCTGTTCGTTCCCGTTATCTTGTACTCGTCGCGGAAAATCGGACGGCAAGTTCGCAGCAGGACGCGCAAGGGACAGGACAAGCTGGCCGAGATTCAGAACATCCTGCACGAGACCATCACCGGGAACCGCATCGTGAAGGCGTTCGGGATGGAGACCTGGGAGCTCTCGCGCTTCCGTACCGCCGCGCTGCGGTTGTTCCGCGCGAACCTCCGCTCGGTAGCGGCATCTGCCATCAGTTCTCCCCTGATGGATACCTTTGGCGCGATTGCGATTGGATTGCTGCTCCTGGTGGGGCGCGACCAGATCAACAAGCACGTCTTCACAGCGGGAACATTCCTGGCGTTCATCGTAGCGGTGTTCAAGCTCTATGATCCGGTGCGAAAGTTTGCGCTGTTCAATAACAGCTTCCAGCAGGCGCTGGGTGCGTCGTCGGAAATCTTCCGCTTCATGGATATTGAAGATGAGGTGCGGGAGAAGCCGGGAGCGAAACGCGTGGCGAAATTCTCGCGGGCGATCCGGTTTGACGATGTTTCGTTCGCCTACGAAAGCGGCGAAGGGGCGCGGGATATTCTGCGCGAGATCAATCTCGAGGTCCAGGCGGGCGAGGTACTGGCCGTAGTGGGATCGAGCGGCGCCGGCAAGAGCACGCTGGTGCACCTGATTCCCCGCTTCTTCGACGTCACGGGCGGGCGCATTCTGATCGATGGCCACGACATCCGCGACGTCACGCTGGCGTCGTTGCGGTCGCAGATCGGCATCGTCACCCAGGAAACCGTGCTCTTCAACGACACGGTCCGCAACAACATCGCCTACGGCCAGCCGCACGTCTCGCTCAAGCAGGTTGAAGAAGCGGCGCGAGCCGCTCGCGCCCACGACTTCATCCTCGGGCTTACCGAAGGATATGCCACGGTGATTGGGGAGCGCGGCGTGCGGCTCTCCGGCGGGGAGCGCCAGCGGATCGCAATTGCGCGAGCCATCCTGAAGAATGCCCCGATCCTGATTCTAGATGAGGCGACCTCCGCGCTCGACAGCGAATCGGAGTCGCTGGTGCAGTTAGCGCTGCAAGATCTGATGAGTGGGCGTACCGTTTTTGTGATCGCGCACCGGCTCTCCACGGTACGCCGTGCCGACCGCATCGTGGTGCTGGAGAACGGAACCATCAGCGACATTGGCGCGCACGAAGAACTCATGCAAAAGTTGGGCACGTACCGCCGGTTGTATGAATTGCAGTTTGCGGATGCCGATGCCCCGAAAGCGGGAGTAGTGCCACAGTAGTCTTGCTTGCAAAGGAATTGGGCCCCATGCCACTTCGCTCCATGACGGGTTTTGCGCAGGTCCGGGGACAGGTGAATGCCCACTTGGCATTTGCGCTGTCGCTGAAGTCGGTCAATCACCGCTTTCTCGATCTTCACTTCCGGCTCCCGTCAGACACGGATTCGCTGGAGATGAAGCTGCGCCGCTTGCTGAAAGAAAAGCTGGCGCGCGGACACGTCGAGGTAACGCTGAGCCTCGATTACTCCGGCGCGAACGGGGTTGCGTTCAACCGGCAACTGGTGGGCGCCTATGTGCAGGCGTTCCGGTCGGCGGCGGACGAATTCGGCGTTACGGGTGAGCCCGATCTGAACGTGGTGTTGCGCATGCCGGGAGCGATGGATTCCGGCGTGGAGCGAGCCGGAGAAGAACTCGAGGCGGCGGTGATGGCGCGGATGGAGGAGGCGCTTGCGAAGCTGAACGACATGCGGGAAGAAGAAGGCCGCGGCATCGGGCAAGAGCTGCGCGAACGCATGCGGCATCTGGAGAAGGCGGGAGCGGGTGTGGAAGGCCATCGCACCGCCATCCTGCGCAGCTACGCGGAGCGGCTGCAATCGCGTATGCAGGAGATGCTGGGCACGCAGATCGACAAAGAACGCATCCTGCAAGAAGCGGCGGTGCTGGTGGATCGCAGCGACATCCAGGAAGAAATGGTGCGCCTGACTACGCACGTGCAGCATTTTCTCGGCTTGCTCGACCAGAGCGGCGAAGTGGGCAAGAAACTCGACTTCCTGCTGCAGGAGATGAATCGCGAAGCCAACACGCTGCTGTCGAAAACATCTGGACTGGCGGGCGAGGCCCTGAAAGTCACCGAGATGGGCCTGCTGATGAAATCGGAGATCGAGAAATCGCGCGAGCAGGTGCAAAACCTGGAATGAGCATCGTTTATATCGTGTCCGCGCCTTCGGGCTCGGGCAAGTCCACGCTCGTGAATGTACTGTTCAAGTACGTCCGTCACCTCGATTTTTCGATTTCGTACACGACACGGGCGCCGCGGGGCAGCGAGCAAAACGGGAAGGAGTACTTCTTTGTTACCAAGGAAGAGTTCGAGGCCATGATCGCTGCGGATGAGTTTTTGGAATACGCGAACTACGACGGCAACGACTACGGCACCGCACGGCGCTTTCTGCGGCAGGCCGAAGCCAGCGGGAACGACCTGCTGCTCGACATTGACGTGCAAGGCGCGGCGCAGGTCAAGAAGAAGATTCCGGAGGCGGTGACCATATTCATTCTTCCGCCGGGCCGGGAGCAGTTGGAATGGCGCCTGCGGAACCGGGGCGAGGATTCGGAGGGGGTAATTGGTCGCCGGTTGGACGCGGCCCGCCGGGAGATTGAGAATTACTCGAAGTATGACTATATACTAGTAAATGACCGGCTTGAGCAGGCTACCGACGAGTTGAAGGCAATCGTATTGGGAGAACGCGTGCAGCGTTCCGGCAAGAAACCTTCGGTGGAGGAAGCGCGGCTGCTAACGACTGCGCGGGAGTGCCACCTGGACCGGGCACAGGAACGCGTGCAGCCGATTCTGGCCTCGTTTGCGCAGGGGAGATGAAGTTCTGCGGGAGAGTGTATGAAACTCATAGAAGGCTTCGACAGCAATTACCGCTACATTCTGGTGGCGGCGCGGCGCGCCCGGCAACTGCAAAGTGGCGCTCCGCCGGTGATCGATACCGGGTCTCGGAAACCCTGCCGCATCGCGCAGGATGAGATTAAGGCGGGCAAAGTGAAATGGATGATTCCGGAAGTTCCGAAATCGCCAGCGGAAACCGCGGCCGATACGCTGGATAAGGCGTTCGGGCAGGATTCGTAAGATCGCAAGCCGGACGGGAAGGGCCGGTTTTTGTTTGTGCCGCAACTGCTGCATGTGAAACTCGCGCGTGGGTTGCGGCATCAATTCTTCAGGCGGGCGTTGGGGTTCCGATGAATATGCGCTCGTCTTCTTATCATGAAAATTGCGCTGGGTGTATCCGGAGGGATCGCAGCTTATAAGTCGGCGGAAATCGTCCGCCTGCTGCAGGACCGCGGCATTGGCGTGCAAGTGGTGATGACCCTTGCGGCCCAGGAATTTGTTCGTCCACTTACCTTCGCTGCCCTTTCCGGAGAAAAAGTTATTACCGACCTGTTCGGCTCGGACGAGTCGCAGGCGAATGTCGAATCGGCCATCGAACACATTGCGGTTGCGCAGGCGATCGACGCGCTGCTGGTGGCTCCGGCCACCGCCGATGTGCTCGCGAAGTTTGCCCAAGGCATCGCCAACGATTTCCTCTCAACTCTGTACCTGGCCACGACCGCTCCTGTGGTGGTTGCGCCCGCCATGAACGTTAATATGTGGAACCATGCGGCTACACAAGCGAATTTAGAGATCCTGCGCAAACGTGGCGTTCGTATTGTTGAACCGGGTAGCGGATATCTGGCGTGTGGGATGACCGGCGCGGGCCGGCTCGCGGAGAACGAGACGATTGTGGCGGCGGTGCTGGAGGCGCTCGGCGCCTCACAGGATCTGGCCGGTGAGACGTTGCTGATCACCGCCGGTCCAACGCGGGAGAAGATTGATCCCGTACGCTACCTCACGAACCGGTCCAGCGGGCGCATGGGGTATGCCATTGCCGAAGGGGCGTTGCGGCGCGGTGCGCGCGTGTTGCTGGTGAGCGGTCCAACCGCGATCATGCCTCCGGGTGCCGCCGAGTTGACGCAGGTCGAAACCGCCGAAGAAATGCGTGCGGAAGTTCTGAAACTGCTGCCCGAGAGCACAGTGGTGATCAAAACGGCGGCCGTTGCTGATTTCCGGCCGAAAGCTGCGGCGGGACAGAAGATCAGGCGCAAAGGTCCGATGACGCTGGAACTGGAGCCGACGGCCGACATTCTGGCCGAGTTGGCGGGCCAGAAGACGTCGCAGATCATCGTCGGGTTTGCCGCCGAAACCGACGACGTGCTGGAAAACGCCCGCACGAAGCTGGCGTCGAAGTCGCTCGATGCGATCGTGGTAAACGACGTTTCCCGCGAGGGCGTCGGCTTTGATTCCGACCGAAATGCCGTCACGATCATTACGCACGACGAAGTCGTCGAGGTCCCGGAAACCTCGAAGTGGGAAGTTGCGCAGCGCGTGCTGGACCAGGTGGTGAAACTGCGCAAACGGATAGCGATTCCCACGTAGGGACAGCCGCCCTCGGCTGTCCGGTCGAGACTCTTATTCACCACAGAGACACAGAGAACTTCTTTTGAGTTCTTGTCAATGCCTTTAGGTATTGTCATCCCGAACGGAGTGAGGGATCTGCAGTCTGGTGCTTTCGCGCATCTCTCCTAACGATAAAGAGTGAAGAAACTGATTCTCTCTGTGCCTCTGTGTCTCTGTGGTGAGAACATTCTTTGTTATCCTTGTCGCAATGCCCCGCACCTTAGACCTTGAACTTCGTCGCGCGCTCGCCGCGAGGATCCATTACTACAATGAGATGGGAATCTACGATTTCTACCGGCGTCCGGTCACCACGCCGGAGGGCGTGCCGATCGCACCTGTCATCCAGGAAATCCAGCCAGAATCGAGAGAAGAGATGAGTCCACGGAAGGCTGCGGCGGTGGCGGTGGAAGAGAACATCTTTGAAGTGCTCGCCCCCAAGCCCGAGCAGGGGGTGAGCGACCCGGTGAAGGCGCTCAAGATCATCCGCGAAGACCTGGGCGATTGCACGCGCTGCCCGTTGCACAAGCAGGGGCGGAAACAGATCGTGTTCGGTGTGGGGAATGCGGCGGCAGAGTTGATGTTCGTCGGCGAAGGGCCGGGCGCCGATGAAGACCTGCAGGGCGAGCCGTTCGTGGGCCGCGCCGGGCAGTTGCTCAACAACATGATCAAGGCCATGGGGACCACGCGCGAGCAGGTGTACATCGCCAACGTGGTGAAGTGCCGTCCGCCGGGGAATCGCACGCCGGAACGTGAAGAATGCGAGACCTGCTCACCTTTCCTGATGCGCCAGATCGCGGCGATCAAGCCGAAAGTGGTTGTGGCGCTGGGAGCGGTCGCGGCGAAAACGCTGCTCGCAATGAATTCTTCGATGGCGCAGTTGCGCGGGCGTTTCTACGACTTCAAACCGGCAGGTGTGCGCAGCAGCGATCCCAACTGGGACGGATGCAAGCTGGCGGTCACCTATCATCCCGCGTTCCTGCTGCGCGATCCGCGCCAGAAGGGCGAAGCGTGGAAGGACCTGCAGATGGTGATGCGGCAGTTGGGGCTGAAAGCGCCGGACAAAAGGTCCGACTGAGTAAACGGATGGATAAAGCCATCACTAGCATCCTTCTTGATGCTTTCGTTCAAAGACTTCGCGGGCGCAAATATCCGGAACTATGCGAACTTCTCGGCGCCCCGGAGTGCGAGGAAGTTTCGGGTCCGGACGGCAAGGCTTATCAAGTTGAATTCGAGGCACACTGGGATGATCCCCGAGATCGGGGCCGCAACCTCCGCGTAATCGTCTCGATCGACGACGGAACCTTCCGCGCGGCCTTCCGCCCGATAACAAAGAGCTTCATCATGGCTCCAGATGGCTCCTTTGTGGGGGAGCCTCGGAATGAAAGCTAGTTCGCCGGTTTGTAAATGGACTGCATGGTTTAGGCTTCTCTTTCATGCCGACCTACTGCGACGTCGCTCTCCCCGTGCCGCTGGACATGGTGTTCACGTACGCCATTCCTCCCGGCATGGAGCCGGTCGTTGGCGGGCGCGTGTTGGTGCCGTTCCGGCAACAGCGCTTCTCGGGCATCGTCGTTGAGTTGCACGACCGTCTGCCGCAGGTCAAGACCAAGAAAGTTATCGAGGCTCTCGATCTCTCGCCCGTCCTCGACGAACAATTACTGAAACTTGGGAAGTGGATTGCCGACTACTACCTTGCGCCGGTCGGCGAAGTGTTTCGCACCATGCTGCCGCTGTCGGCGGAGTTCAAGCGCGCCATCACCTATCGCATTACCGGCGAAGGCCAGATGGCGCTCCATCTGGCGGGGATGTCGGGGTCTCCGGGACGCTCGCGGCGCACGCCGGACGAACAGTTGCTCGAGTTCCGGGTGCTCGACTATCTGGCGGAACGCGAGAGCGTGCGCGAGGAGAGGCTGCGCGGGGCGACCCGGGTATCGAAAGCGCTGCTGAGCGGCATGGTGCGCAAGAAGTGGATTGCGCGCGAGGATGTGTCGGCCGCGCGGGATGCGGCCCGCACTGTGAAGGTCGCGGTGCTGCGGAGTGTAGAGGGGGACGTCCCGCTCGTCGCAGAATGTGGAGCGCCGGGCGTCCCCGCGCGGCTGGACGGGCGAGTCGCCCGTCCCCACACAGATGCAGTCACCCACGCTTCAGAGCGGTCGGGCGACGACGCCCGTCTCTCCACCCCACCAAAGAAACTCAACGAAAATCAGCGAACACTCCTGGAAACGCTGATAGCTGCGGGCGGCAAGGTGCCTGTCGAGGCGCTGGGCGGGCTCGATGTTCCTCGTACTACTTTGAGCACCCTGATGCGGCGTGGATTAGTCGACCTGGTCGACGAGCCGCAGGACTTCACGATGTCGAAGATCAAGCCCCGGCGTTCGCCGTTCGAATTTGAGTTCAACCCGGCGCAGAAAGAAGCGCTTGGCAAGATTCTGGAAGGTGTTTCCTCGCGTAAATTCAGTGGCATGCTGCTGCACGGCGTCACCGGATCGGGCAAGACTGCGGTCTATCTTGCCGGCATGCGCGAATTGCTGGAACAGGGGCGATCGGCGATCCTGCTGGTCCCGGAGATCGGCCTGACCCCGGCAGTCGCTGCCGATCTGCACCAGGTCTTCGGCGACGAAGTCGCAATCCTGCACTCCGGACTTACGGACGCGGAGCGCGCCCAGCAATGGCATCGCATCAAGCGCGGCGAGGCGCGGGTGGTGGTCGGGACGCGCTCGGCAGTTTTCGCGCCCGTGGGCGATCTGGCGCTGATCATCGTCGACGAAGAGCAGGACGCTTCTTACAAGCAGGAAGAGACGCCGCGCTATCACGCGCGCGACGTGGCGGTGATGCGGGCGAAAATGGCCGGCGCAGTCGTTGTGCTGGGCTCGGCCACGCCCTCGCTGGAGTCGTACTACAACGCAAAGAAAAACAAATATGCGCTCGTCGAGTTGCCGGACCGCGTGGAGCAGCGCCCGCTGCCCGAGGTCGAGATCCTCGACATGCGCCAGGAGTTTCAGGAAACCGGGCACGAGCAGGTGATCTCGCGCAAGCTGGCGGAAGAAATCCGCGAACGGCTGGAGAAGAAAGAGCAGGTCATGGTACTGCTCAACCGGCGCGGGTACTCGCCCGTCGCGCTCTGCCGCGCCTGTGGCAAGACGCTCCAGTGCAAGAACTGCGCCGTGTCGATGACTCACCACAAGCGTGAGCGCAAGATGGAATGCCATTACTGCGGCCACGTGGCGCACATTCCCGATAAGTGCGCGGTTTGCGACAGCGAGTACGTGTATTTTGTCGGGACGGGTTCGGAGAAGCTGGAAGAATTGCTGCACGGCATGTTTCCGCAAGCGCGCATCGGGCGGCTCGATCGCGACACGGTGCGCGGGCGCGAGGATTTCGAGCGCGCCCTGAATGCGCTGAACGAAGGCGAACTCGACATGCTGGTGGGCACGCAGATGATCGCCAAGGGACACGACGTCCACGGCGTCACGCTGGTGGGCGTGGTCGGGGCCGACATAGCGCTTGGCTTGCCCGACTTTCGCGCCGCGGAAAGAACGTTTCAGTTGCTCACCCAGGTGGCGGGCCGCGCGGGCCGCGGAGAGTCCCCGGGAAGAGTCGTGTTACAGACTTACTTTCCGGATCATTATGCGGTGCAGTTTGCGGCGCGGCACGACTTTGCCGGGTTCTACGACAAGGAGCTGCAATTCCGCAGCTGGATGCACTATCCGCCGTACAGCGCGATCGCGAACGTTCTGATCCGGAGCGAGAAGCTGGACGAGGCGCTCACATGGTCAGGCGAACTGGGGCGGTGGTTTGAGAAGACGCGGCATGAAGGGATTCGCGTGCTCGGCCCGGCGGCTGCGCCCATTATCCGCCTGAAGCGCGATTACCGGTATCACTTCATCCTGAAGTCTCCAAGCCGCGAGAAGATGAATACACTGCTGCGGGCAATGCTGGCGGAAGCGGCAACGCGAAAGATTCCACGCACTCATATTATCGTGGATGTGGATGCGGTGTGGCTGATGTGAAGCAGTTGCGGCTGGCTTCGTCGCTGGTTTCTACTGCTCTATCCCGCCAGTTCGTCGCATAAATCCAAATTGTCATCCTGAGCGAAGCGAAGGACCTATGGACTTGAGTTCACGATGCATAGGTCTTTCGCTTCGCTCAAGATGACAGCACAAAGAATGTCGTGGATGTGAGGGATATCACGCTTTGATCTTCCACCGGCCGAAGGAGCTTTTCACTTGCGGTGCAATGCGTGCCGGACGCCGTCGCCGATAGAGTGAAGCGTTTCACGGGCTCCGTCGCGAATCTCGGGCCAGACTTCTCGTCCCGAGCTGTGCGTGAAGGGAGCGGGCATAAAGCTGAGGAACATGATCAGCAACCCGAACAGAGCGACCACGCGACGTCCGCCGGAGACTTCCGGGTGACGCGGAACGGACGGATGCCTACTTGTCAGCGCCAGCAGCACGGCCCAGAGGAACCAGCCCGTCCAAAAATATTTGCCGAGCGGAACGAGTGCCAACACCGTAAACATCGAGATCCAGCGATGCAGGCGCGGCGTGACCGAGAAGACGATGTGGCCGCCGTCGAGCTGACCGCCGGGCAGCAGGTTCAGCGCAGTGGCGAACATGCCGATCCAGGCGGCGGCGGCGATGGGGTGGAGCGAAAGTCGTTCCAGGGGCGTCGCGATGTGCATCAGACGAGCGGCCAGATGAAATGATTGCGGAAAGCCGAGCTGAATATCGGAGGCGGAAGTCGCGGCAGCCGGACGCGACAGCGACAGGCCGGCAAGCATCGCGACGCATGCGGGGATGAATCCGGCGATCGGTCCGGCAATCCCAATGTCGAACAATGCGGCGCGCGAAGGAATCGGGCTCTTGATCCGGATGAAGGCGCCCAGCGTCCCAATCAGGCTGGGGAACGGAATGAAGAACGGCAGTGTCGCATACACGCGGTAATGGCGGGCGTAGAGATAGTGCCCCATCTCGTGCGCGAGCAGAATGAACATCAGCGTAAAAGAAAAGGGAATGCCCAGCAGCAGGTTCGAGGGCTGATCCAGAATCCAGTCGTACGGGAACCACTTGAGCGTGTCGTCGTTCAGCGAGAAGGCGGGCTGCGCGTGCATGAAATTGGACTGCATGCGCGCGCCCACCACCAGCGTGCTCAAGAAAGTCGCCGCCAGCAGCACAATGTGCAGCCATAGCCGCTGCCGGGGCGGCTGGACGATCCAGACTTCCTGCGGCCGGTCACTTTCAAGGGCGATTGGAAGAGTCGGCGTAGGTTCGGACATACGGCCTCGGGCCAATCTCGATATTACCTGCAAAGGCCCCGAACGTGAGGTCAGAGGTTAGAGGTCAGATTGCAGAGGTTTGGTTTACCTCTGCAATTCGCGAGAGCAGCTAGTCAATCGACTGCAGTTCTTTGCCGGGTTTGAAGCGCACGGCTTTCCCGGGCGGAATGGAAACTTCGGCGCCGGTGCGCGGATTGCGCCCGATACCAGTCTTGCGCGGTCGCACGTTGAACACGCCGAAGCCGCGCAGTTCGATGCGGTCGCCGGTCGCGAGCGCCTTCTTCATGCTTTCGAAGACGGTCTCGACCGCGAGCTCAGCTTTCGTCTTGGTGATCCCGGTGCGGTTGACCACTTCATTGATGATGTCGAGTTTAATCACGCGTCATCTCCCCATCCCCGAGGCAGGCCATGCCTCAAGTGATTGATGCTAAGGGGGATAGGGCGGATTGTCAACAAGTGTTACAGAGGAACGTAAGAACAAACAGCTTTACTCTCGACTCCAGAATCGGACCCGCCAAGAATCAAGACGTAATGTACTTCCACGGGAACTCGCATTAACATTGGTTTCATCCTCGCACGCTTGTCCCCGGGACTGATAAGCCGCGAGAATAAAACACAACCTCGGGAGCTCCAGCGGAGCCAGCATGAGCGTCATTAATCTAAGCCATAGGTTGACCAGCAGCGTGGAGCAATTTGAGCAGCACAAGAGGTTGGATGGAAGCCTCATTTATGTAGACCACGAGATCGAACCGGGCGACGGCGATGCCTCCCTGGACTTGACTGTTGGTGAGGCGTGGTTCCGTGGGAGCGATAGCGCGTATTTTAAGATCGAGGAAGATGGGCTACCGCTGAAGCCGGGCCAGTCGTGTGTTGTCGAAACCAACGAGGAGATTGGCGTTCCCGCAAATGCCTTCGGTCTTGTGACTGGGAAGGGTAAATACATATTTCTGGGCGTCTTGCTTTCTCCGGGCAAAATGGACCCTGGCTTTCGCCAAAAATTGAAGATCGGTCTCTATAACGCAGGGCAAAAGACCGTAAAGTTCAAGAGGGGCGAGCCGTTCTGTACGGTGTGCTTCCTCGAACTCGAACCGAGTGTTGATAAATTGCGAAGCAAAGGCGACTTGCATCCTGAGGCACGCCCGGTCCTGCGAAGGTTCCCGACGAAACAGAAATTGGGTGTGTTTCTAAAGGAGTGGGCTTTCCTTCTGTCAAACCTAATCGCTCTCGCCTCGCTGGTCATTGCGGCCATCGTGGCTTGGAATAGGGTGGCTTCGAATAAGTAGGTGAATCCGTTGCTGATTGTAGGCGAGAATCTGAGAGTGCTGGTTGAACAGCACCATATCGTGAGCGACAAGAACTGCTTCGACAATAATTCTCTGGCTCTTAGTCTCGGCCGACGAGCGGTGTTTATGGAGCGCAGCGACCAAGTCTCGGAAATCACGTATGGTCAAAGACTACCGGATTCATGTATTCGAATGTCCGAGATCTCTGACCGGGGTATCGTTATCCCAGCGAAAGGAGGCTTCCTCGGCTGTTCACTGGAAAAGGTGGATATGCCTCTCGGCTATTTCGGATTGTTGACGACCAAGGGATCCTTCGCCAGACTGCTTGCCGCCGTGAACTGCTGCGATGGACAGGTAGAAGCCGGTTTTCGCGGAAACGTCACCTTCGAAATTGTGAATCTGTCGACTCTGGATATTCGGTTGCTGCCGGGGCAAAAGATAGCTCAATTGTTTGTCTTTAAGACCTCCACCAAAGAAGTGCCGCCATACAATGGCAGGTATCAGTCGGCCGACGGCCCAACTATTCAAAAACCGGAGCTGCCATGATTTTCCTGGGACAAGGCCAACGAAGGACGCAGGCGCGTTGTGTGAATCACCCTCGAATCAGCCACAGCAGGCAGCGCTCGGGAGATTGCAGCACGAGATCGGGAGTCTCAATTCATGTCTAATGCGGACCTGAGCAACGGCAGGATCGGGCTGTTTCCGGACTGGAAATCTGAAGAGTCGCAGCCACGCACAACTGGAGTGCTACCTTCCCAATCCATCAGAGAGCTAGTTGCTCGGGGCCGCATCCTTGCAAGTACACCTGTAGCCGAAGACCAAATTCAACCCGCCAGCCTCGATCTACGTCTTGGAGAAATGGGATATCGAGTTCAGGCCAGTTTCTTGCCGGGAGAGAGCACCGTCGAGGACAGGGCAAGGCAGTTGAGGATGGTGAGGGTCGACCTCACTAGGCCGACACTTTTCGAGAAGGGATGCGTTTATATAGTGCCGCTGGTCGAGGAACTAAACTTGCCAGCGGACATAGCCGCCAAAGCGAATCCCAAGAGCACGACGGGAAGATTGGACATCTTCACTCGTTTGATTACCGACTACGGAGTCGAATTTGAGCGGGTTCCAGCCGGTTACAAGGGAAGGCTGTATGCAGAAATAGTCCCTGGCACGTTTACTGTTGAGGTTAGAGTAGGAATGAAGTTAAATCAGTTACGCTTCATACGCGGAAACCCTCCATCGAGCGACAGCGTCCTTTCGACGTTGGATGAAGAGGGAAAGCTGGTCTTTGCTGGCGAGGATAGCCACGGTAGAGCCAAAATCGACCGCGGTTTGAAGTTTACACTCAATTTGCGTGCCTCTGGGGACCAAACGGAAATCATTGCGTACAAAGCCAAACGAAACGCTCCCGCCATTGACCTTGCGAGGGTCAACCACTATGTACCGGAAGATTTTTGGGAAATCAGGCGCCAACCCCCCAACAAGAGTTTGATTTTAGACCCGGGCGACTTTTACATTCTGGCTTCCCGAGAGAGGGTCCGAGTTCCACCGGATTTTGCCGCGGAAATGGTCCCTTTTGACCCATCAATTGGTGAGTTCCGCATCCACTATGCAGGGTTTTTCGATCCTGGTTTTGGCTACGGGACTAGCAACATCGATGGAACGCAGGCGGTGCTGGAAGTAAGGGCACATGAAGTGCCTTTCTTGGTGGAGCACGGCCAAGTCGTTGGTCGCTTGACGTACATGCATCTTCTGGCACGTCCGGACAAAATCTACGGTACAGACATAGGGTCGTCGTACCAGCAGCAGGCTCTTGCCCTTAGCAAGCAATTTCAGCGATGAAAGAACGCCGTGCACTGCGCATTGGACGACAGAACCACATGCCGCCTACTTCTTCCCGTTCTCGCCTTCCTTGAACATGTACTTGATGGCGGGCTTGTAGATCATCAGGTTGGGGGCGCCGGTGCGGGTCACCTTGATGCAGGTCTTGTCGTACCACTCAATGATGCC
>Ga0137372_10000678_pt1 | contig 32470 bp, 32 predicted proteins | sample SagtaG_6_FD_104911 | JGI IMG/M metagenome (GOLD analysis project Ga0137372, IMG submission 104911) | Vadose zone soil microbial communities from Sagehorn Ranch, Mendocino, California, USA - Sage1_R_60_16 metaG | ecosystem: Environmental > Terrestrial > Soil > Vadose zone | place: USA...
ACAGGCCTGTGCATCAGTCACCATCCGTATGCGGGCCGCTGAAGAACCGGATCCGTGGGTCAGGATACTCATCACCTGGAACCAGCCGCGTTCCACACCGTCGCGAAGCTTGATGTTGGATGAGCTGCGCGCGTGAGGGAAATATCGCGATGTGACCGCGCCCGGCGTGGATGACACCACGTAGGGACGAAGCTCCGGTATGACGAGGTCTTCTCACGGATCCGTGTCTTCCGGAGCTTCGTCCTAGTAGTACTTTGTTAGGTAGTGGTGTGTCGTTCGGTAGTTTCTACTGTGGACAGTGCTGAGATTGTGGTGTGACGCCTGAGGAGTTGGCCCGGTTGCGGCCGCGGCTGGTGGAGTTCACTGCACAGATGTTGGGGGTGCTGCCGCGTCGGGATCAGCGGGCCAAGGGTGAGTTGTACGTGCGTGGGCTGCTCACCGACGGGGCGCGCAAGTCGATGCAGCCGATGGCCGAACGGCTCGGTGTGGATCATCAGGGGTTGCAGCAGTTCGTGTCGTCCTCGACGTGGGACTACGCGACGGTGCGCGCCGACCTGGCCCGGTGGGCGGTCGAGGCGATCGGCCCGGATGCATACGTGGTCGACGACACCGGGTTCCCGAAGGACGGCACCGCCTCGCCGTTGGTGGCCCGGCAGTACTCCGGCACGTTGGGCAAGACCGGCAACTGCCAGATCGGGGTCAGCGTGCAGCTGGTTACCGATCACGCGTCGCTGGCGGCGAACTGGCGGCTGTTCTGCCCGGCCTCCTGGGACGATGCCAGGATCACCGACGCGGCCACCGCCACGGCGACGCGCCAGCGGCGGGCCCGAGCCGGCATCCCGGGCGACGTGCGGCACCGGGAGAAGTGGCGCCTGGCACTGGACATGATCGACCAGATGATCGGCGACTGGGGGCTGCCGACGCTGCCCGTGGTCAGCGACTCCGGCTACGGCGACTGCACGCTGTTCCGCCTCGGCCTGGCCGAGCGCGGCCTGTCCTACGTGGTGCAGGTCGACCCCAACGCCACCGCCCAGCCGGCCGACGCGGTGCCGGTCACCGCCGCCTACACCGGCCGCGGGCGGCCACCCAAGCCCGCCTACCCCGACCCGCCGGTCACGTTCAAGCACCTCGTCCTGGCCGCTGACCGCCGCAGCGTGCGGCAGATCACCTGGCGACACGGCACCCGAGGCAGCGCCACCAACCGCACCGCCGCGATGCGCTCGCACTTCCTGGCCATCCGCATCCGACCCGCCAACCGGGACATCCCCCGCGCCGACGACGCCAGCCTGCGCGAGGAATGGCTGATCGCCGAATGGCCACCCGGCGAACCCGAACCGGTCAAGTACTGGCTGTCCAACATGGACATCCGCACCCCGCTGAAAACCCTGGTCCGGCTGGCGAAGATCCGCTGGCGAGTCGAACACGACTACCGCGAACTCAAGACCGGCCTCGGCCTCGACCACTTCGAAGGACGCTCGTTCACCGGCTGGCACCGCCACGTCACGCTCGTCGTGCTCGCCCAAGCCTTCGCCACCCTGCTACGCCTGGACCCAAAAGCGGATGCGCCGGCCTGACCCTCTACGCAGTCCTCCGCGAGCTGCAAACCCTGCTCGCCGTCATGACCGGCGCCTGCCACCTCTGCAACCGCCCATTCGATGACACAACATAACAAAGCACTACTAGGCCAGTGAGCCGTTTCAACCTCATGGCGTTGTTGCTACGTCAGGCATGGCAGCAGCAGGCGGGCCACGTCAAGGGCGCGGCTGGCCGGGGACCAGTCGGCGTGCGGCGACCAGGCCTCGGCCGACCACACGTCGGACATGACGGCCTTGACGAATCCCCAGGCGATGACGCGGTCGATCGGCATGGCGAGTTCGTCGGCGAGTTGCTCCACGCGGGCGGGAACCAGCGTGGTGAGCATCTGGTCACGGTTGTCCGGGTCCGGGTTGAACAGCAGCGCGCCGACCTCGTAGCCGGGGTCGCCGAGGATGCCGTGCGGGTCGATGGCCAGCCATGGCTCGCGGGTGCTTCGCAGGATGTTGTCATGGTGCAGGTCGCCGTGCAGGACTACGCGCTCGGTGGCCGACGCGCACAACTCGCGCATCAACCCGCCGGCCCGGGTGACGAGGTCCAGGGGAAGCGGCCCCGCATCGCGATGGATGGCGATGTACCCGTCGAACGCCTCTGCCTGGGCCAGCGCCTCCGGCATGCCGTGCGGCACGGGTGCCGCGTGCAGGCGCCGCATCACCTCGGTCGCCGCCGAGGTGGCCTCGCTGTCCCGATGTGGCACCAGGTCACGCGCCCGCCAACCGGGCATGACCCGCTCCATCAGCAGCGCGCCACGGGCCAGGTCCGCGCGCAGCAGCCGAGCCGCGCCCCGGCCACCGAACGCGGCAAGCGCCGGCGCCTCTTCGGCCAGCGATGTCGCCGTCGGCACGCCGAGCTTGAGTACCGCCGGCGTACCGTCGCCACAGGTGACTGCCGCAACGTAGTGGTATGACAGCTGGTAGGGCATCCCCACGGTCAGGTCCCAATCGGCGGCCACGTCCCGAAGGATCGACGGCAGCCGCGCCAGCCACTGGGCACCCGCCTGGCCCCAGGCGGCTACCACATTGCGCGTCAGTTCCTCGGTGGCCACGCCGGCACAATAGCGAACGGCCACTGACACCGTGAGTCTTTCCAGACTCGTTTGGGTTCGATGATCACGGTCGATGGCGGCGGCGTGTCGGGTGTCCACATAGGACGAAGCTCTCGGTAAGACGACGGGTTACCACACCTTGACCGTCTTCCCGAGGAGCTTCGTTGACCTATTCTGGCACGCTCGCGTTGTCGACCGCGCACCTGACCCACCTTGCCGGGCTGATCCGCGCCCACCGTAAGGGGATCGGCTCCCAGTGGCGGCTGAGCCCGGGCCGGCAAGCCCTGCTCGTGCTCGCCCACCTGCGTAACGGCGAGACGTACGCACGGCTGGCCGCGGGGTTCGAGGTCGGTATCGCGACGGTGTGCCGCTACGTCCGAGAGACGGTCGACCTGCTCGCCGCCCCGGCACCGCGCCCAGCGCCTTGCGGACGAATGGTTCAACGCCCTCATCGACCCCCATTTCGGTTCCTCCGTTCTCGATGCTTCGCTTTCCACGCCTTGAATGCACCCACGGCGGCGGCCGATGCGAGGATCGTGCCGGCTACGCTCGCCCGCCTTACCTCCAAGCCCATTTGCTTCGCCCGTTTACGACCCGGGCGCCGCCTCAAGCGTCGCTTCGACTCGGTCCAGGTAGTTGAACCAGAACTCGCCTTCCTTGCAGCAGGAGGAGAGCAGGTTTCCCGCCAAGACGAAGGACAATACTATTACCCGCTCCAGCGGGAGAACCTGATCGGCTCGAGTATGGTGATGGGCAGCGATCAAGAAGGTCGTCACCTCATCCGAGGTGACGCCGGCCCAATTCTCCATGTCGACTAGCTTGTCCGCGACAGCCCGCATCTCTGCCTCTGTCGGCGTTCGACCATAGACATCGTTCAAAACGAACAGGGCAACGGCGGTGGCGAGTTGGACTGCCTTCGCGGTGGATCTATCGTCCGGAAACGCTGCAAGGGCTCGTTGAAATCTGTCGGAGTCACTCTTCACGACGCCGGTGAGCGTCTCCCGCACGAGGGTTTCGACCTCGTTATCGATCTTCATCCTTCTCCCTCTTCTTGTTCTGCCACGCCTTGAACGCCGCTGCGGCCGCTACCGCAGCGACGACTGACGAACCGACTGCTTTCGGAATCGTCGGCAAGAATTCGACGGCGCCCGCCCAGGCTGCACCCGCAGCTGCTCCGGCGGCAGCGATTGCTTCGGCGCTGACTCGTTCTCGCCGGGGCGTCTCTTGAGGAGCATCGCGCCTCTGCTGGGCACGGCGATCGTCACGTTGCGGCGGATCCGGCCTCGGCTCTCGCGGTGCTCGCGTCGCTGAAGCGGGAGACACCGCGCCGGTTGCGCCGGCGGCTCTTCAAGTGCCGTCGGCGACGGCTTTGGCATGTCCGATGGCGTCGTTGGCGACGTCGATGCTGGCGGCGACGTGTTGGGTGAGTTTGTCGATGCTGTCTTTGACGGCGTTGAGGCCGGCGATGGTGGCGGTAGCGCCGAGGGCGACGGCTTGGGCGACAGCTTCGTCGGCGTCGGTCTTGGCGGTGCTCGCGGCGTTGGTGGCGTCGTTAAGCTCGTCGATCACCGATTGGAGTGCGGTGATCACATCGTCGATGGCGGACATGTCGCTGTTGCGCCTCCCCTGTCGGTCCTGCTTCGGTTCGCGGCCTAAGGATCCTCGACCAGTTGACATCGGGGCGGCCACCCGGCCATAGGGTGAACCTCCTTCTGGAGGAAACCGACGTCGGGCGAGTTGAGTCCCGATGTCCGGCACACGCTGCATACGCCCACCCTGGGTGCGTCGCGTGCGGTCGGTGCGGGAGAGGGGACTCGAACCCCTACGTCCTCTCGGACACCAGGACCTAAACCTGGCGCGGCTGCCAGTTACGCCACTCCCGCTGGCAGTCCATGAGTCTAGCCCAACCGGGTCACCTCGACGGTGACGCCCAGGTGGGAGCTGGACGCGCCGTGGTAGACGCCCTTGAGCGGGGTCACGTCGCCGTACTCGCGCCCCCGGGCGACGATCACGTGGCGTACCCCGGTCGGCACGGCGTTGGTCGGGTCGTAGCCCTCCCAGCCGCCGCACCACCACTCGACCCAGGCGTGGCTCTGCCCCTCGACCGTCTCGCCGATCACCGCGTCGGGCCTGGGGTGCAGGTAGCCGGAGACGTAGCGGGCCGGGATGCCGACGCTGCGCAGCAGCCCGGCGGTCAGTTGGGCGATGTCCTGGCATACCCCCTTGCGCAGGTCCCATGCCTCCTGCGCGCTGGTCTGCACGCCGGTCGAGCCGGGTACGTAGGCGACGTTTTCGTGGACCCAATCAGCGATGGCCAGCGCCGCGTCCCGGGGGGCCAGGCCGTCGGCGAGTTCCGCGGCGCGGGTCCGCAGCGTTTCATCCACGGTGGTACGGAGAGTGGGCGCCAACAGCTCGACATGTCTGTCCAATGTGGACGGAGCGTGCAGCACGTCCCAGCCGACCGGCTCCGGCACCACCGGCTCCTCGGTCTCCACCATGCTCGACGCGGTGACCTTGAGCTGCTGGTGCGGACGGTGCAGGTCGAACACGGTGACCTGGCTGCCCCAGTAGTCCACGTAGCGCCAGGTCGAGGCCACCTCCGCCGGGGCCACCTCCACCTGGCTCAACAGGGTGATCTGCCACGGGGTGGTCATCGGGGTCATCCGGGCCTCGTTGTAGGAGGCCTGGGCGGTGCCGGTGTAGGTGAACCCGCTGACGTGGTTGATCTGGAGTCGCCAGGTCATGTCAGCTCTCCTCGTGCGCCCAGGAGACCGGAGCGGCGTGCTTGAAGTACCGCGTGGTGACCGCCGCGCTGCATGCGGCGCAGGCCTGTTGCAGGACGCGCAGATAGGCGGGTAGCTCCTCGATGAGCGTACCGATGTCGGCGTACTCCAGCCGGGTGCGCACCTGACCGATCGGGCGGCGGGCCGCATCGCGTACCCCGGCCCGCTCGGTCGCCGGGGCCAGTTCCCGTAGGCACTGCTCCGCCGAGGTGAGCGCGTGCAGAGCGGAACGCGGGAAGAGCCGGTCCAGCATGAGGAACTCGATCACCCGGGCCGGTTCCATCGTGCCGCCGTGGGTGCGCAGGAACGACTCGTCGGCACCGCACGCGCGCAGCACGGTGCGCCAGCTGCCCGGCCCCTCCACCGTCGACAGCTGTACCGACAGCAGCCGCGCGGTCATGTCCGCCCGTTCCAGCGACCGCCCCAGCGCGAGGAAGCGCCACCCTTCGTCCCGGCTCATCGTCGACTCGGCCAGCCCGGCCAGGACCGCCGAGCGTTCCCGGATGAAGCTGAGAAACAGCGCCGGTCCCAGCCGCTCGGCGGCCCGCCGCCGGCTCGGCACGGTGTGCCAGGTGACGTTGAGGCACTCCCACATCTCGCTGGAGATGGTCTCCCGGGCACCCCGGGCGTTCTCCCGGGCGGCGGCCACCGCACCGGCGATCGAGCTCGGGTCACCGGCGTCGAAAGCCAGGTGGTCCAGGGCATCCCCGGCGGTCAGCCGCTTGTCGTAGGTGGCCGGGACGCCGAGGATCGCCAGCAGCGAACGGCAGGCCGCGTCCTCGTCCGACCAGGGGTCCTCGAGCAGCCGGGCGAGGAACGCGTCGAGGATCCGCGCGGTGTCGTCGGCCCGCTCGACGTAGCGGCCGATCCAGAACAGCGACTCGGCGATCCGGCTCAGCATTACTGTTGGCCCCCCATCTGTCCGGTACGGACGTCGAGCGGCGCCACGTCATGCGGTACCACCTCGATCGGGATCGGCACCCCGCGCGGCCTGACCGGTATCTCCGACGGCTCGGCCGCCACCACCCAGGTGTCCTTCGAACCACCGCCCTGACTGGAGTTGACGACCAGCGCGCCCTCCGGCAGGGCGACCCGGGTCAGCCCGCCGGGCAGTAGCCAGATGTCGTCGCCGTCGTTGACGGCGAACGGCCGCAGGTCGATGTGCCGGGGTGCGACGTGGTTGCCGATCAGCGTGGGGGAGGTGGAGAGCGCGACCGGCCGCTGCGCGATCCAGCCTCTCGGGTCCGCCGCGACCGCGTGCCGGAGACTGTCCAATGTGGACTGATCGGCCTGTGGTCCGATGACGATCCCCTTGCCGCCGGACCCGTCCACCGGCTTGAGCACGAGACTGTCCAAATTGGACAGTACGTGGTCGAGCACATCCGGGTCGTCCAGCCGGTGCGTCTCCACGTTGGCGAGGACGGGCTCCTCGGACAGGTAGTAGCGGATCAGGTCGGGGACGTAGGTGTAGAGCAGCTTGTCGTCGGCCACCCCGTTGCCGATCCCGTTGGCCAGCGTCACCGTCCCGGCCCGGGCGGCGTTGACGATCCCCGGGCAGCCGATCACCGAGTCCGGCCGGAAGTGCAGCGGGTCGAGGAACTCGTCGTCCACCCGGCGGTAGACCACGTGCACCGGCTGCTCGCCCTGGGTGGTGCGCATCCTGACCCGGTTGCCGGAGCAGACCAGGTCGCGCCCTTCCACCAGTTCGACGCCCATGAGCCGGGCCAGCAGCGCGTGCTCGAAGTAGGCGGCGTTGTACACCCCCGGGGTGAGCACGACCACGCACGGATCGGCGACGCCTTGCGGTGCGGCGGCCCGCAGCGCGGCCAGCAGCCGGGCCGGGTAGTCGTCCACCGGGCTGACCCGCGCGTCGGCGAACAGGGTCGGCAGGGTCTGCGTCATGGCCCGGCGGTTCTCGATGACGTAGCTGACGCCGGACGGGATGCGCAGGTTGTCCTCCAGCACCCTGAAGCCGCCTGCTTCGTCCCGGACCAGGTCCACGCCGGAGATGTGTACCCGCACCCCGTTGGCCGGCTCGATCCCGTACGCCTCCCGGTGGAAGTGCGCGCTCGTGGTGACCAGGCGCCGGGGTACCACCCCGTCGTCGAGGACGGTACCGGGCCCGTACACGTCGGCAAGGAAGCGCTCCAACGCGGTGATCCGTTGGCGCACCGCGCGGGCGACCACGTCCCACTCAGCGGCATCGATGATCCTGGGGATCAGGTCGAGCGGGAACGGCCGCTCCTCACCAGCGTAGGCGAAGGTCACCCCGCGGTCGGTGAACACCCGGGCCAGCTGGTCGGCCCGGAACCGCAGATCCGCGCCGGACAACGGCTGGAGCGTGGCGAACAGCGCGTGGTATTGCGGGCGTGGCTGCCCGGGCGCCGCGAACATCTCGTCCCAGGCCGCCGCGAGCCGGTAAGAATCGAAGATGTCTGCCATGACGGGACCCTACGCTGAGCCCGTTACCAGCGCATTACGTATCAACCCGCGACGTCAGTCGATGCCGAGGTCCTTACGCAGCTTCGCGACGTGTCCGGTGGCCTTCACGTTGTACATCGCCCGCTCGATCCGGCCCTCCTCGTTGATGACGAAGGTCGACCGGATCACCCCGGTGACCGTCTTGCCGTAGAGCCGCTTCTCGCCGTAGGCGCCGTACGCGGTGAGAACGGCCTTGTCCTGGTCGGCCACCAGCGGGAAGGTCAGCGCGTCCCGCTCGCGGAACCTGGCCAGCTGCGCCGGTGGGTCGGGGGAGATGCCGACCACCTCGTAGCCGTGGCCGCGGAGCGACGCGATCGAGTCGCGGAAGTCGCACGCCTGGGTGGTGCAGCCGGGCGTCATGGCGGCCGGGTATGCATACAGCACGACCTTGTGGCCACGCAGATCCTTGAGGGACAGCGGCTCCCCGGAGTCGGTCGGCAGGGAGAAGTCAGGCGCCTCGTCACCGGGCTGCAGTCGTACCGCTTCAGTCATGCCGCCAGCCTAATCCCGCCGGTCAGCCCGCGTCGGCCCGGCGGGCGGCGTGCGAGATCTGCGAGACGCGCTGCGGCGACAGGCCGAGCATGCGGCCGGCATCGCGGACGGTGAAGCCGGCCGCGATGAGCCTGTCCACGGCCAACGTGGTGGCGCTGTCCGCCCGCTGTTCGGCCTCCCGGGCCGCCCGTCGCGCGGCGAGCGCGTGGCTGACCTCGTGGGGCAGTTCCGGCTCGACGGTGAGCTCGAAGCTGTCCGGTGGTACGTCCAGGAACAGCGCGATGGCCTCCCGCGCCATGCGTTCCACCTGATCGAGGCGACGGGCCTGCGAGTGCACGCCTTTGAGCTCGGGAACGCTGATCGCCCACCACCCGCCGGACCGGCGGGAAACCGCCGTGTACGCCTTCCTCATGTCCACCAGTCCTCCCCTAGGACACCTTCCAGATCCCGCATGATCGCTCGGGCGGTCCGCTCGTTGATCTCCCGATGTCGGGGGATGACGACATTCTGCGCCCCGCATCGAAAAATGGAGTGGGCACCGCCTTCCCTGACAAGGCCGAACGGCTGCCCCTTAGCGGTGGCTGCGATGGCGATCTTCCGGAGCAGGTCGATTCGCCTCACGAGGGTAGTCTAGCGGGATTGCCGTTGGAGGTAAAGCGCCCTAGACGGATCGCATGCTATCGCACTGTTCCGTGGCCTGGAAGGCAGCCATTGACGGTCATGCATACCGCTGCGATCGTGGGAGGACTGGCACCCGCCCGTGCCCGCCGACAATGGCGCTCCCTGGACGCCACCCTACGAGCAGTCGGAGGAGCGAGGTGTTCCGAGTCCGGTACCTGCTGGCCATCGGCGGCGCGGCCGTGTTGGCCGCCGCGTTGCCGCCGTTGGCGCACGCGGCCCCCAAACCCGCACCCAAGCCCGTCACCCGATACGACTGGCCGCAGTTCGCGTACGACCCGGGCAAGTCGGCCAACGACACCGCCGAGTCGACGGTGAACCTGGGTAACGTCAAGAACCTCAAGCAGTTGTTCAAGGTGGCGCTGAAGGACGCGCCGGACGGGTCGCCGGTCTACCTGCACGACGTGACCACCTCGAAGGGCGTCAAGGACGTCGTCTATGTCCAGGGCGAGCACGGGCACCTGATCGCCATGGACGGGCACACCGGGGCGACGATCTGGTCGGACAACTTCGGGCCGGGTGGGATCTCCAACTCCAGCCCGGCGATCGAGCCCAGCCGCAAGTTCATCTACATCAACGCCAACGACGGCAAGGTACACAAGGTCAACGTCGGTGACGGTACCGAGGTGAAGACCGGGGGTTGGCCGGTGTCCACTGGTGGCGGCGGCAAGAGCAGCTCCGCGCTGACCATCGCCACGGCGAAGAACGGTCACACCTACCTGTACGCCTCCAACCAGGGCCACGCCCGGGTCACCACGATCGACCTGGCCAACGCCAGCAAGCACATCTTCAGCCTGGCCTGCTCGAACCATCCGGACAGCACCGCCGGCTGTGGGGTGAGCGGCGCCAACCCGTGGGCGCGCGGACCGGCCTTCGACGCGAGCCTCGACGTGCTCTACCAGATGGGCGGGACCAACAACGGCAGCGGCTTCGTGCCCGGTCAGGTCTGGCGCAACAGCTGGGTGGCCATCCCGGCCGATGGGCACACCATCATGAAGGGCGGCAAGGGGTACCCGGTCGACAGCTACACGCCCAAGAACTGGTCCGCCCTGGTGAAGTCGGACCAGGACATCGGCAGCGGCGGGCTGTTGATCCTGCCGACCACGCTGTCCAAGAAGTACCCCCATCTCGGTGTCCAGCCGGGCAAGGACAAGGCCATCCGGCTGCTCAACCTGGCCGACATGTCGGGCAAGGGCGCGGCCGGCAACACCGGCGGTGAGCTGCAACTGTTCCCGTTCCCGCAGATGGCCAACATGCGGTCGCAGGGGGCGGTCTGGACCAACCCGGCGGACAAGAGCGTGTGGGTGTTCGTCACCGGGCACGGCGGCGTGGGCGGGTTCCAGGTGACCGTCGACGCGGCGGGCAACCCCAAGCTCGTACTGAAGTGGTTCCTGGGTACCGGTTGGACCTCGTCGGCGTTCGTCGCCAACGGAGTGCTGTTCGCCGCGAACGGCGCCGGTGAGCACACCACAACCCAGAAACTGCACCAGGTACAGGCAATCAACCCGACCACCGGCAAGGTGCTCTGGACCGGCGCGATCGGCCTGCACCACTGGTCCAGCCCGATCATGGCCAACGGAATCGTCTACATGGTCGACGGCAACTCCGGCGGGTTCGGTTCCGGCACGAGCGGCAACCTGATCGCCTGGGCGCTGCCGTGACGCATGGCGCATGGAGGGCCCGGCCGATCGGCCGGGCCCTCCTCGTCGCGGTACTCCTGTCGACCGGGTGTGCCGCGAAGCCCACGCCGCCGGCCGACCGGTGCGCACTCATCCAGCAGCGGTACGGGCTGAGCCCGTGCCCACCCGACCCGGTACCGGTCGAGTCGGTACCGGTGCGCAACCTCGACCCCAACATCTCCGACGCGCAGGCACAGCAACTGGCTCAGGCGTACCTGCGCTCGCGTGCCCTCTACTACCTGGCCATCGAGGACAACAGCGAGCGGTTCTTCAGCTCCGGCGTGATCGACGTACCGGAGGTCACGCCGCTGATGTTCGACGCGGAGTCCAGTCATATCAGGGACGCCCGGGCCCGCAAGGGCAAGCTGGTGCTCGCCGCGCGGTCGACGTTGACCGGCCTCAGCGTGGTACCGCTCCCCGACGATCTGCGCGACAGCCTCGGGGTACGCCCGTTGCCGGGGGAGGACGGCATCGTGATCACGGTGGCCGGGCCGGAGCAGCAGGTGATCCGGGTTCCGGGACAGCCCGACGAGCAGGTGTCCACGCTGGCCGCCGGGGATGGGTACAGCCTGCTGCTGGGCGGGGTACTGGTGACGAAGGAAGGGCTGCCGCAGACCTTCGCCGAGCTCGGCCAGTGGGAGTGCCTCGACCCGGACACCCACGGCGCCTGCAAGCTCACCCTGTCCACCGAACCGAGCGCCGAGCCGAGCGCCGAGCCGAGCCGGAGCTGACGGAGGTCAGCCGATGATCCGGCGCAGTTCCCGGCTCACGACGCACGCGCCGCGGTGACCTGGGCGACCAGCTGGATACGCGCCCGGGCTACCCGGGACCGGATGGTGCCCACCGGTACCCCGCAGGTCGCCGCCGCCTCCTCGTACGACAGCCCGGCGAGCTGGGTCAGCGCGAACGCCTCCCGCCGGTCGTCGGGCAGGGCGTGCAGCAGGCGGGTCAACCCGACCAGGCCGGCCGGGTCGGGTACCGCCTCGGGATCGGGCAGCTGCCCGGAAAGGCGCCGCCGCCGTTGCAGGGTACGCAGGTGATCCGCGCACACGTGCCGGGCGATGGCCAGCAGCCAGGTACGCGCGGACGAGCGCCCGGCGAACCCGCCCAGCCCACGGAAGGCGCGCAGGTAGGTCTCCTGGGTCAGGTCGTCCGCGCTGCCCGGGTCGACCAGCCCCGCCACGAACCGCCACACGTCCCGTTGGGTGGCCCGGACGAACCCGGTCGGGTCGCGCAGCGGGTCGGGCACGGGTTCCACAACAGGCCAGATTACCCGGGAACCTTCCGGTGGCCCGGGACGACTACCCGACCGTGATGTGCGAGGACGTACGGGTGGCGCTGTCGGCCCGGCTGGACGGGGAGGAGCCGGGGATGGGTGCCGAGTCGATCGACGGGCATCTCTCCGGCTGCCCGGCCTGCACGGCGTGGCTGGACGGGGTACGGCAGGTGGAGGCGGCCGAGCTGGCGCAGGCGCCGGACCTGACCGAACGGATCATGTCAGCGGTCGGCGCCGATGCGGTGGTGGCCGCCAACCGGGCCCGGCTACGGGCCGTCGCCGAGGCGCACGCCCGCCGCCGGGTGCTGCGGATCGCGGTGGCGGTGGCCGCGCTGGCCCAGCTCGGGTCGGCGCTGCCGGCCCTGGTCGGGGGGTTCCTGACCACCGATGCGGGCCCGCACACCGGGCGGGAGTTGGCCTCGTTCGACGTGGCCGTGGCGGTGGGCTTCCTGCTGGCCGCCTACCGGCCGGCGTGGGCGCGAGCGTTCGTCCCGGTCGCCCTGGTGCTCGCTGCCTGCCTCGCGATCACCTCCGGCGTGGACGTGGTACGCGGGGTCACCGGCTTCGGGCACGAGTTCGGGCACCTGGTCGCGGTGGCCCAGGCCGGGCTGCTGTGGGCACTGGGCCGGCGGGAGGCGGGCCGGCCCACCGGGGTACCCCGGCCACGGGTCGCCGGTACCCCCCGATGAGCCGGCGCCGGCTGCTCGCCGCACTCGCCCTCGGCCTGCTCGCCGCGATCGCCCTGCCGGCCACCCCGGCGGGCGCGCACGCCGCCCTGGTGCGCACGTCGCCGGTGCAGGGGTCGGTGGTGACCCAGCCGCCGGCCGAGGTGGTGGTCACCTTCACCGAGCACGTCACGCTGGTCCGGGACAAGACCCAGGTGATCGGGCCGGACGGCCGGCGGATCGACCAGGGTCGTCCGACGGTCGACGGCAAGAACCTGCGGATCCCGGTGCGTACCAATGTGTCGCAGGGCAGCTACCTGGTCAGCTACCGGGTCGTCTCGGCGGACGGCCACCCGCTCGGCTCGGCATTCGTCTACTCGTTCGGCAAGACCTCGACGCGTCCCAGCGGCACCTCGGCCGGGCGTACCCCCAAGGTGGTCGCGGTCAGCGTGTCGGCCGCGCGCTACCTGGGCTTCCTCGGGTTGATCCTGATCGCCGGGCCGGTCCTGGTGCTCACCGCGTTGTGGCCGCAGCGGCTGCCCCGGCGCGATCCGACCCGGCTGGCCTACCTCGGGGTCGGCCTGGTCGGTCTCGCCACGCTGCTCGGGCTCTACCTCCAGGTGCCATACGAGAACGGCGGCTCACTCCTCTCCGCCTCTCCCGGCGACCTCGGCGACGTCCTCACCAGCCGCCACGGCATCGCAATGCTGGTCCGGCTCGCCGTCCTTGCCCTGCTCGCCGTGCTGCTGCGCCCCTACCTGGCCGGTCGCGGGGGCAAGCCGCTGCGCGTCGCGCTGGCCGTCCTCATGCTGGTCGGCGTGGTCACCTGGCCGCTGTCCGGGCACCCGGCCACCAGCAACGCTCCGGTGCTCACCGTGATCGCCGACTCCGCCCACCTGGTGAGCATGGCGATCTGGCTGGGTGGGCTGGTCATGCTGGCCGGGTTCCTGCTGCGCCGGGCCGACGACAAGGAGCTGGGCGCGATCCTGCCGGTCTGGTCCCACTGGGCGGCGCTGGCGGTGACCGTACTGGTGCTGGCCGGTACCGCGCAGGCACTGATCAATGTGGTCACCCTGGACGCGTTGCTGCACACCACGTACGGCAAGCTGCTGATCGCCAAGATCGCACTGCTCGCGCTGGTGCTGGCGGTCGCCTGGGTCTCCCGCCGCGCCATCACCAGGGAGGTGCCCCGGCTGCGCCGCACGGTCGTCCTGGAGATCGCCGGTGCCGTGGTGATCCTCGGGCTCACCTCGGCCCTGGTGCAGACCACCCCGGCGGGTACCGCCGTGGCGGCGCCGGCCGCTCCGGTCGCGCCGGGCGGCTCGGCCGCCCCCGGCGTCTTCGCCACCACGTTGACCTCGAAGCTGTACCAGCTCCAGCTGGACATCCAGCCGACCACGGTCGGCAACGCCGAGGTCCACCTGTACGCGTACACGCCCGACGGGGCTCCGTTGACGGTGCGGGAGTGGAAGGTGAGCGCCGCGCTGCCGGCCCAGGGCGTACAGCCGGTGGACGTACCGGTGCTCCCGCTCACCCCGTCGCACGCCACCGGCACGGTGACCCTGCCGACGCCGGGCGACTGGCAGTTCAGCTTCACCCTGCGTACCACCGAGTTCGACGAGGCCACGGTCACCACCCTGGTCACGATCAGTTAAACCAGAGAGGAACGTCAATGAGGATGACCGTGCGCGCCGGGCTGGCCACCGTCGCCGCGACGGCCGTCGCGGTACTCGGGTCCGCCGGACCGGCGGCCGCCCACATCGAGGTCAGCCCGGACCGGGCCACGCCCGGCGGGTACGCCCGGGTGGCCCTCCAGGTGCCGGACGAGAGCGACAGCGCGTCAACCGTCCAGCTCGACGTGGCCCTGCCGGCCGACCAGCCGATCGCGTCGGTGCGCGTGATGGCGGTACCGGGCTGGACGGTCAGCACCGGGACGACCAAGCTGGCCACCCCGATCAAGACCGATGACGGGGACGAGGTGACGACCGCGGTCACGAAGATCACCTGGACCGCGACCTCGGCGGACACCGGAATCAAGCCGGGCCGGTTCGAGGAGTTCGTGATCTGGCTGGGCCCGCTGCCCAACGCCGGCAAGCTGGTGCTCAAGGCGGTCCAGACCTACTCGGACGGTACCGTCGTGCGCTGGATCGACGAGCCGGTCGAGGGGCAGCCCGAGCCGGAGCACCCGGCCCCGGTACTCACGCTGGCCAGGCAGGAGCCGGTCGGGGCCCAACCGGTCCCCGACCGGACCGCCTTCTACCTGGCGCTGCTCGCGCTGCTGCTGGGTCTGGCCGGCACCGTGCTCGGCGTCCTGGCGTTCACCCGGTCCCGCGGCCTGGGCCGGTTCCGCCGCTGACCGCCGGCCGCCTGTTGTCGGCCGGCCGACCGCCGTTTCGAGCCCTCCTTCGGTACCGTCAGGTGCCGGATCTACACCTCCGCCCTATCTTGGGTCGGAGGCGGGTGAGGAGGAACAGTGAGCCCTCGGGCCGGGAGCCGCGTCGAGCCGTCGCTGGACCGTCCCGCATCGCGGGGACGCCCGGTGCGGCAGGACGGCTGGCGGATCCGGGTACCGACCGTCTTCGCGGTTTCGCTGACCGTGCTCGCCACCCTCTGCGCCGTCGCCGCGATCAGCGAGGCGCTCAACCAGCGCACCCAGCCGGTCCGCATGGTGGTCAACATCCTGGTGCTGCCCGCCCCGGCCAACCTGGGCTACGCCGCGCTCGTGGCGGTGCTCGCCGCGGGTGTCGCCCGGCGCAAGCGGGTCGCCTACGTCTTCCTACTCATCTACTTCAGCCTGCAGCTCGTCTTCGACGTGCTCTGGCTGGTGGTGTTCGCGCAGATGCGGCCGGCGGATTGGGACGGCGGCCCGCCACCGTGGTACGCGCCCTGGGAGGTAGGCACCAACCTCCTGCTCACCGTCGGCGTACTGGTCGTGCTCTACCTGGCCCGGGGCCAGTTCTACGCCCGGGTACAGCGCGGCAGCCTGCGCCAGGCGCTGGTGGTACTGACCGTGCTGCTGGCCGCGTCCTGCGCGGTCGGCTGGGGCCTGGTGATCGCGTTCCCGGGCACCATCGAGCGGGACGCCAGCCTGGTGTACGCGGTCGAGCGGGTGTTCGGCGGCGCGTTCGCGTTCCACTTCAACCGGCACGGCTTCGCCCCGGGCTGGGTCAACCTGCTGCTCGGGCTCTTCGGCGGCATCTCGCTGTTCGTCGCGCTCGGGGTGCTGCTGCGCTCCCAGCGCCAGAGCGCGGCGCTCAGCCCGCTGGAGGAGGAGCGCATCCGCACCCTGCTCGCCAGCTACGGCGAGCGCGACTCGCTCGGCTACTTCGCCACCCGCCGCGACAAGGCGGTGACCTTCGCGCCGAGCGGGAAGGCGGCCGTCACCTACCGGGTGGTCACCGGAGTGGCCCTGGCCAGCGGCGACCCGATCGGCGACCCGGATGCCTGGGAGCCGGCGATCCGGGCCTGGCTGGAGCACGCCCGGGCATACTCCTGGACGCCGGCCGTGATGGGGGCGGGCGAGGCGGGTGCGACCGCGTACGCGCGACACGACCTGCGCGTCATCGAGCTGGGCGACGAGGCGATCGTCCACGTTGGACAGTTCCAGTTGGACGGTCGGGAGATGCGCCCGGTACGCCAGGCGGTGCACCGGGTACGGCGGGCCGGCTACACCGTGCGGATCCGCCGGCACGCCGAGATCTCGCCGGCCGAGATGAGCCGCATCATCGCGCTGGCCGCCAAGTGGCGGGACACCGAGACCGAGCGCGGCTTCTCGATGGCCCTGGGTCGGCTGGGTGATCCGGCCGACGGGCAGTGCGTGCTGGTCGAGGCGATCGACGCGTACGGCCAGGAGGCCGCGGTGCTGTCGTTCACCCCGTGGGGTACCAACGGCCTGTCACTGGACCTGATGCGCCGCGACCGGGAGTCCGACAACGGCCTGATGGAGTTCATGGTCGCCGGCCTGGTGGAGGCCGCCCCGAAGCTGGGCGTGGAGCGGATCTCGCTGAACTTCGCGGTGTTCCGCGCGGTCTTCGAGGAGGGCGCGCGGATCGGTGCCGGGCCGGTGCTGCGGCTGTGGCGCGGGCTGCTGCTGTTCTTCTCCCGCTGGTTCCAGTTGGAGTCGCTGTACCGCTCCAACGTCAAGTACCGGCCCGAGTGGGTACCGCGCTTCCTCTGCTACGAGGACGTCCGGGACCTGGCCAAGGTGGCGCTCGCCTCCGGTATCGCCGAGGGTTTCGTGGTGGTACCGAGCCTGCCGACCCTGCTGCGGCGCGGCCTGACCGCCCCACCGGTACACGTCCCACCGGTCCTGCCACCACTGGAGCCGGTGGCCGAGGTGACCGCCGCGGAGGCGTCGCCGGGACTGCCCGAGCAGGTCCGGGTCCGGCTGTCCAAAGTGGACAGAATGCGCTCGGCCGGGATCGACCCGTACCCGCCGGCCGTCCCGCATACCCACGACGTCATCGACGTCCGGTCCCGACATCAGGGCCTCGCCCCGGACACGCATACCGGCGACCAGGTCAGCGTCGCCGGACGGGTGGTGCTGCTGCGCAACCACGGCCGGCTGTGTTTCGCCACGATCCGGGACTGGACCGGCGACCTGCAGGTGATGGTCGGCGCGGCCGGGGTGGGGGAGGCGGCGCTGGCCGGCTGGAAGGCCGAGGTCGACCTGGGTGACCACGTGAGCGTCACCGGTGAGGTGGTCGGCTCCAGGCGCGGCGAGCTGTCCGTGCTCGCCAGCTCCTGGATGCTGGCCGCCAAGTGCCTGCATCCGTTGCCGGACAAGCATCGCGGCCTGGCCGCGCCGGAGGCCCGGGTACGCCAGCGCTACCTGGACCTGATCGTCGACCCGGAGTCCCGCCAGATGATCCGGCTGCGCAGCGCGGTCCTGCACAGCCTGCGTTGCGAGCTGGTCCGGCGCGGCTATCTCGAGGTGGAGACCCCGGTCCTGCAGGCGGTGCACGGTGGCGCCAACGCCCGCCCGTTCGTCACCCGCAGCAACGCCTACGACCTCCAGCTCTACCTGCGCATCGCGCCCGAGCTGTTCCTCAAGCGGCTGGCCGTCGGCGGGGTGGCGAAGGTCTTCGAGCTCGGCCGCACCTTCCGCAACGAGGGCGCGGACGCCACCCACAACCCCGAGTTCACCATGCTGGAGGCCTACCAGGCATACGCCGACTACACCGTCATGCGCGAGCTGACCCGGGAACTGATCGTGGCTGCGGCAACGGCCGCCCACGGCACCCCGGTGGCCCGGCGGCCGGACGGCACCGAGGTCGACCTCTCCGAGCCCTGGCCCGTGCTCACCGTGCACGACGCGATCGCGAAGGCGCTCGGCGAGCCGGTTACCCCGGACACCGCCGTCGAGGAGCTGCGTACGCTGGCCGAGCGGGCGAGAGTCGCGCTGGATCCGCACTGGGACCGCGGGCAGGTGATCCTGGAGCTGTACGAGCGGCTGGTCGAGGGACACACCCAGGCGCCGACGTTCTACACCGACTTCCCGACCGAGGTGTCCCCGCTGACCCGCACCCATCGCCGCGACCCGCGGCTGGCCGAGCGCTGGGACCTGGTCGCCGGCGGTACCGAGATCGCCACCGCGTACACCGAGCTGGTCGACCCGCTGGAGCAGCGCCGCCGGCTGACCGAGCAGTCGATGCGCGCCGCCGGGGGCGACGCCGAGGCGATGGAGCTGGACGAGGACTTCCTTCAGGCGCTGGAGTTCTCGATGCCGCCGACCGGCGGCCTGGGCCTCGGCGTGGACCGGCTGGTCATGCTGCTGACCGGGCGGACGATCCGGGAGACCCTGCCGTTCCCGCTGGTGCGCCCGACCGGTGCACCGGGAGCACCGCCACCAGCGACAGCATGAGCAGCAGGTACCAGTTGCTGATGAAGAACCCGGGCACGGTGTCCAGCACCGAGTAGCTCAGCCCGTAGTCGAAGAACGCGATGACGCCGATCGTCACGGTGGACCAGACGAGGGCGGCGAGCCCGGCGTACCACCAGCGGTTGCGCCGGTCCCGGTCGCCGGCCGCGTCGACCAGGACCAGGATCGCCGGGATGAACCAGTACAGGTGGTGCTGCCAGGAGACCGGACTGACCAGCAGGCCGACCAGCCCGGTCAGGGTGAGGCCGGCCAGCTCGTCGCCGGCCCGGCCGGCCCGGCCCGCGCGCCACAGCCCGCATCCGGCCACGACCGCGACCAGCGCGACCCAGAGCAGGGTGCTCGGCTGGTGCGGCGCGGCCAGCCGCGCCATCGTGCCCCAGATCGCCTGGTTGGGAATCCGGTCCAGGTGGCCGACCTTGTCGGCGTGCCAGACGATGCCGGTCCAGTAGCGCCAGAACTCGGTGGGCGCGAGCGCCGCGGTGAGCAGGGTCGCCCCGGCCGCCGTCGCGGTCCCCACCGCCGCGGTCCGCCAGCGGCGGGTGATCAGCAGATAGATGATGAAGATCGCCGGGGTGAGCTTGACCGCCGCGGCCAGCCCGACGCCGACCCCGGCGAGCTTCCATTTCCGGGGTACGGCGACCAGCAGGTCACCCAGCACGAGCGCGGCGAGCAGGATGTTGATCTGCCCGAAGGCGAACGTCTCGCGGATCGGCTCCAGCGTGGTCACCAGCGGCATGGCCAGGGCGAAGACAAACCAGCGGGGCCAGCCGTGCCGGTCGGCGACCAGGTTGGTCAGCCAGACCGTGGTGAGCACGAGCGCGGTGAGGTTGGCCAGCAGCGTGATCGTCTCGACCGTGCTCAGTGGCAGCCAGGCCATCGGATACATCAGCACCGCCGCGAACGGCGGGTAGGTGAAGCCGAGCGCTCCCTGGATCGGGTCGGGGTGACTGAAGTCATAGAGCGGGTGCCCGCCGGCCCACCACCTGATCGCGGCGTAGTAGATCCGCAGGTCGTAGTAGTGGTGGCGGTTGCCGTACCAGACCTGACCGATGATCACCGCGAGCGCCACGACGACCACGGTGGCCACCCGCTGCCAGGTGACCGCCGGTTTCGGACCGGCGGTCACCGCCGGCGTCGCACCGGCCGTGCTGGTCGTCACCGGGTCACCCTATCCAGCCGTGCGCGGGTACGCGCACCCACTGGGCGGCGCGTGTCCAGGGTCTAGGCTGTTCCCCGTGAGTGATCTTCTGGTGTGGATCGACTGTGAGATGACCGGACTCGATCTCGGTCGCGACGCCCTGATCGAGGTGGCCGCCCTGGTCACCGACCCCGAGCTGAACATCCTCGGGGACGGGGTCGATCTGGTGATCCACACCGACGACGAGATGCTCGACGGGATGTTCGACGTGGTCCGCGAGATGCACGACAAGTCCGGGCTGACCGAGCAGGTACGGGCCTCCACGATCGGGGTGGAGGAGGCCGAGGACCGGATCATGTCGTACCTCACCGCACACGTACCCGAGCCGCGCTCGGCCCCGCTGTGCGGCAACTCGATCGCCACCGACCGCGGCTTCCTGGCCCGGGACATGCCCCGGCTGGAAAGTCACCTGCACTACCGGATGATCGACGTCTCCTCGATCAAGGAGCTGTGCAGGCGCAGGTATCCGCGCACCTACTACGGCCAGCCGAGCAAGGGACTGGCGCACCGGGCCCTGGCCGACATCAAGGAGAGCATCCGGGAGCTGGAGTTCTACCGGCGTACCATTTTCGTGCCGGTACCAGGCCTGGATGTGGACGCGGCCAAGGCGGTGGCCGCGGAGGTCAGCGCGAAGCGGCCGATCTTCTGACCCGGCATTGTCGGGTATCCCGCTCGACGCACCCCGGTGTGAAGTGGCTATCATGGTCGCGCGCGCATGGTGGCTGTAGCTCAGCTGGTAGAGCACCGGGTTGTGGTCCCGGGTGTCGAGGGTTCGAGTCCCTTCAGTCACCCCAGCACCGGCTCGGCTCCACGATCGGAGCCGAGCCGTTTCGCATCAGCCGACCGAGCCCTCGAGCCCTAGACCGAGGTTGTTCGCGCTGTCGGAGATCGTGTCCGCCTGGGTACCGTTGGCGCCTGATTTGACGTTGACCCCGGCGAGCGTCAGGTCGAACTGTTTGGTCGAGTTGTTGGTGATCTTCACGGTGACCTTGATGCCGACCTGCCCGGCGTGCGTACCGGCGGCCGTCTTCGACGGGGTGAACCGCTGCACCGAGAGCACGCTGGCCTCGATCTTGTCGTTCCATTTGACCGCATGGTCCGGGCCGAACGCGACCGTGCCCGAGCCGGCGATCCCGCCGTTGCCGGTGCTGGCCGGGCCCTGCCGGTCGTGGGTCGAGGTAGCGCTGGCGCTGCCCGAGCTCGTCGACTTCGATCCGACGATCGCCAGCTGCTCTGGCGGGTAGGGGCCAGTCGGGTCGTAGCTCATCGGGTCACTGTCCACCAGAGGTCAGCTGCTCGATGGGGCCGGCGACACCCCCGTCGGGTACGGGATCGCGCTGCCCTTGACGTACTCCTCGAAGCTGCGGTCCCAGTCGGTCCACCCGTCGGTCCACTGCAACGGGCTGCCAGTGTTCTTCACGGTCACCGGGTCGCCGATGTGCGAGATCTCGTACAGCCACTTGGCCGCGTCCGGGGCGATGTTGGTGCAGCCGTGGGACACGTCGAACCGGCCCTGCTGGCCGACCGACCAGGGCGCGGCGTGGATGTACTGCCCGTCCCAGGTCAACCGGAGCGGGTAGTAGACGGTCTCCTTGTAGCCGCCCGGCGAATTCACCGGTATCCCGTTGGTCGACGAGTCGAAGATCTCCTGAGTCTTCCTGTCCATGACCACCATGTTGCCGCTGGACGATGGGGTGCTCGCCTTGCCCAGGCTGGCCGGGACGGTCTTGATCACCTTGCCGTCCTGGGTGACGGTCAGGGACTTCGTCTTGTCGTCGATGTCGATCCGTAGCGCCTGGGTCACGACGCTCGCGTCGATGGTGAGATCGTCGTCACCGTACAGGTCACCGCCAAGGGGTACGCCCCGGAACAGCGCCCGCACCGTGATCTTCGACCCGGGCTGCCAGAAGTCCTTGGTCCGGAAGTGGACCTCCCGGTCGGAGAACCAGTTCCAGGCGCCCTCCTGCGCCGGCGTGCTCTCGACGAAGAGCCGCCGCTGTACCGCCGCCCGCGCCTGCTGCGGGATGGACTTGGTGAAGGTGAGCGCCACCGGGACCCCGATGCCGTAGACCTGACCGTCGCCCAGGTTGCTGATCATGTGGCTGGTGTTGCCCGGCTCAGGCATCGTGGTGAAGCTCACCGTGCTGGTCGCGGTCGTACCGTCGGTGCCGGACGCGGTCACCTTCGCGGTGTACTTCGTGGCGTACTTGAGCGCCTGCGCCGGTACCCAGCTCGACCCGTCGGGCCGCATCGCGCCGTCCACCTTGGCTCCGGTACCCGCGTTGGTCAACTGGATGGTCGCGCCCTTGGCGTTCTTCGTCTGGTACGCGATCTCCACCGCGGCCGGTACCCCCGTCGCCGCATCCTTGGGCTCCGAAATGGTCACCCCGACCTTCCCGCCGTCGTTCGTGTTACCGCCCGGTCCATTCCAGTGCGTCGACGACTTTCCGCAGGCAGACAGGGTCAACGCAGCGATCAGGATCAACGCGGCGGTGCTCCGGCGGGGGGTGGTGGCAAGTGGCCGCATGCCACCATGGTGCCTCAGCGGCACTCTCCCGGCCGTACCGCGAATCCGATTGGGGGCGACCGGCGGGGGCATGCTATGGTTTCCGACGTTGTGAACGCGCCGCTAGCTCAACTGGCAGAGCAGCGGACTCTTAATCCGCGGGTTCGGGGTTCGAGTCCCTGGCGGCGCACCCGTGATCAAGGCTCTGACCTGGCGCTTCGTGCCGGATCAGAGTCATTTTCACGTCCACTGTGGACGGTTGGGTGCTCGAGGGGTGCTCTGGAGCCGATGGACCAAACCCAACCCGATTGGACTGTTCAGCACGGCTGGGCTGAGGTGGCGGTGGCCCCCGCCAGAATGTCTGGCGGGGCGGTGCGATCGTCGTGGCACGTGTTCACCCGCGTCAGGGGTTGGTCGCGGGTACGATGACCTTGCGTCTGCCGAGTAGGCTGCGGCGTCCCGGTAGCCAGAGCAGCACGAAGCTGCGGTACGGGGTCTGGGTGGTCTCGACCTGGATGGCGGTGGGTACGCCTTGCCGGTCGCGGAGGGTGTGTTCGTCGGCCTGGATGCCGTCGAGGCCGAGCAGGAACGGATGCTGGTGAGCGGTCATGCGGGTGGGCCATGTGGGTCGGCCGAAGCGGGTGGTCCAGGCGAGGGACGCCAGGGCTTCGTACCGGCGCCAGGTGGCCGGATCCTGCCGGACCGGTGTCGGGCCCAGGGCCAGCACGGCCAGCGCCTCGGCATGGGTTTCGGCGTAGCGGCGCAGCGCTGCGTGGAACGACGACCCGTAGTGCTGCGCGAGGTACCGGACCGTGTCGAGTGAGATCTCGAACTGGGCTGCCGTCTTCGCGAAGTCGTTGCGCTGGAACAGCAGTTCGGCGGCGGCCTGGTTGGCCTCGCGCTCGAACATCAGGTTGGTGGCCGGCGAGAGCGTCTCGTTGTCGTCGGCGTAGAGCAGGTCGCGCTGGTGCGGGATGATCCCGTGCGACGTCTCGTGGAGCAGCACGAAGCGCTGCTTTCCCTCGTTGTCGATGGTCGGGGAGACGTGGATGACCCGGGCGCGGCGGTCGAGCAGACCCTGGATCTTGTGGCGGGCGCTGCGTAGGAGTCCGCGTAGCGCCAGTGGCGCCTTGCTGATCAGCGACTCGTCGAGCACGTAGTCGTCGCTGCGCTGCAGCCGGGCGGCCTGCACGAGGTCGTCGACCGGGGTGGGGTAGCGGCCGTACGCTTCGGCTTGGCGCAGAAGCCGATCGACCTGTTTGGTGATCTCGTCGGCGGCCGGCAGGTCCTCCAGCATCGTGTCGGCTCACCCGCGTCCGGTGCTGCGGTACATCTTCAGGTAGGCGGCCACCGCCCGGGCCTCGTCGTCTGTGAGGTTCTGGGAGCTGAGTGCCTGGGCGAGCGCGCCGGCCTGCTGGGGCTTGCTGTCGGGTACCACGTAGCCGGCCAGTCGCATGAGGTCCATGTAGTCCAGCCCGAGCTGCTCGGCGATGCGGTGCAGTACGTGCGGCGAGGGCGAGGCCACCTCGCCCTTCTCCAGCTTGAGCAGGTAGGCCGCCGAGATCTCGGCCGGCTCGGCGACCGCCTTCAGCGACTTGTCCTGCAGCTCTCTGGCCGCCTTGAGCGTCTCACCCAGGACGTTGCCCTTGTTCTCCGCCACGGCCACCCCCGCGCACCATCGTAGACGCCGGTTCACCCCGGTTGACAAGAGATCCAGTCGCCGTTAACTTTTGTGAACGACAGATCACGATGGTTGTCGCCGGGGGTGGGGGCACCGCGTCCTGACGGCGGCGTTTCGAGTTCGACCTGAGGTCCACGGCCGGTCCGCGACCGGCCGTCTTTGAGGGGGGTTATCTACTGATGGAGCTCGTTGGTGTGGGTACGGGCGCCCGCCGTCTGCCGGATGCGGCGTCGCCTGGTGTGGCGGACGCACGGTTGTTGCCCGACGAGGAGTTCGCCGGTGCCTGGTCGGCGATCTTCCTGCCCGCCGAGACCAAGGGTCGGCTGCTGCGTACCGCGGTCGCCGGGGCGCACCTGCGCGCGGCGGTGCCGTTCGACGCCCTTCCGCTGCACGGCGTGGTCCTGCTGACCGGGCCGCCCGGCGTCGGCAAGACCACGGTGGCGCGGGGCCTGGCGGACAAGGTGTCGCGGACGGCGGTCTCCGCGACCGCGTGGCTGTTCGTCGAGATCGACCCGCACGCCCTGGCCAGCTCCTCGCTGGGGCGCAGCCAACGCGCCGTCGAGCAGCTGTTCGGCACGCTGCTGCACGAGCACGCCAGCGCCGGGCCGATGATCGTGCTGCTCGACGAGGTGGAAACGCTGTTCACCGACCGGATCGCGCTGTCGATGGACGCCAACCCGATCGACGTGCACCGGGCGGTGGACGCGGCACTGGTCGGACTGGACCGGCTGGCTCGCCGCCACCCGGACGTGCTCATCATCGCGACCAGCAACTTCCCCAAGGCCATCGACGCCGCGCTGGCCTCCCGCGCCGACTGGGTCTTCGAGATCCCGCTGCCCGACCGCGACGCCCGCCGGGCCATCCTGGAACACACCGCCGCCGCGGTGGCCGCCGCCTTCCCCGGCGCGGCTGGCCTGCTCGACCCGCACGTCCTCGGCCGCGCCGCCGACCTGGCGGCCGGTTTGGACGGCCGCCAGCTGCGCAAGGCGGTGGCCGCGGCGTGCGCGATCCGTCCCGAAGCGCGGGGCAACCCCGACCAGGTCACCGGCCCGGACCTCCTCGCCGTGATCGCCGAGATGGGCGACCGATCATGACCGTAGTTTCCCGGAGGGTGCCCTCCGTGCCGCTGCGCACGTCGGTCGAGACGTGGAAGGCCATCGTCGCGCTGCTCACCCGGGCCGACCACGAGGCGCGCACGAGCCTGGACGCGATCACCAACATCGCCGCCATGCTGATCACCGAGGAGTACACCCGCGACGCCCCGATCGTGGTCGTACCCGACGCCGGCCCGCGGGTACGTGTGTACACCGTGCACGGCGAGGCCGCGGTCGACGGCGATGGCGATGGCGACGAGGCTCCGCTGGCGACTTGGCCGCTGGCGGAGCCCGGCTGGCGGCTGTCGCTGCCCTGCGGCATCGACGACATCGACGACGTACGCGCCGCCCTGCAGCAATACCCCTTCATCGACGTACGGGACGTCACCGAGGGCATCACCGTCGACGCCGGGGCGCCGAAGCCGCGCACGGCCGGATCCGTGTCGATCAACTACTCCGAGATGGGGCGGCCGTGACCACCAGCGTCCGGGTCAACACCCACACCTACGCGACCACCCACGTCGCCACCAACATGCTGCGCAGCATGAAGCAGATCATCCGCGAGAGCGGCCTGAGCATCGGTGGGATCCAGAATCAGTGGGCGGTGCTCGAGGCCGGCGTCGCGACCTGGCTGAACTCCCGTCACCTCAAAGGCCTGGTACTGGAGGTGTACGACCCGGGCAAGGCCACCGGCGCGGACCTGGTCGGCCGGTTCGACTTCACCATCGACTACGGGTACTACAGCGACGGCGACGGCGACCTGTGGCTCGACCCGGACACCGTCTCCTACGCCGTGCGCAAGAACGGCTCCTACCCGGCCCGCTGCGAGTACCGATTCATCGCCGACACCGCGCCCGGATACCAGGCCGTCGACGGCTGGTCCACCACCACCTTCCGGTCCACCGCCGGCTTCACCCGGCACTCGGTCGGCACCGCCATCGGCGGCGGCAGCCTCGGCGCGGGCCTGAGCTACTACACCCGGAGCAGCTGATGATCAGCGTCAATGAGGCGTTTCTGAAGTTCCGTACCCGGCTGGAGACCACCGACAGCGAGGACAAGTCCGCCAGCTCCCGCCAGCAACGGATACGCCAGCAACTCGACGAGGACCTGGACATCGCCGAGGACTTCCTCACCGGCGCGTACCGGCGGCACACCAAGACCAAACCACTGCGCGACGTCGACATCATGATCGTCCTGAACGACACCGGCTACCTCAACCGGCACCCGCACGACGTACTCGAAATCGTCCGCGGCGTCCTCGCGCCGCACTACGGCGACAGGCGGGTGTGCTGCGACCGGCGCGCAGTGCGCGTCGACTTCGGTGTGGACGTCGTCGACGACGTCAGCGACGAGGTGGTGTCCTTCGACGTCGTACCCGCCTTCGCCCACCGCGACCACTACCTGATCCCCGACGACGTCACCGGCGAGTGGGTACACACCAACCCCAAGGTCCACGCGGAGAAGGCGACCACGGCGAACCAGAACTTCGCCGAGCAGTGGAAGCCGCTGGTCAAGATGCTCAAGAAATGGAACGACGGACAGGGCCACCCGATCGAGCCGTCGTTCCTCATCGAGGTGATGGCCCTGAAGCTGATCACCGGTCCGTGGTCGGGCAACCATCCCCGGGAACTGCGGCAGTTCTTCGCCAGCGCCGCCGAGCGCATCGACGACGGCTGGCCCGACCCGGCCCACGTTGGCCCGGACATCTCCGACGTCCTCGACGGCGACACCGCGAAGATGAACACCGCGCGCCGCGCCCTGCGGGCGGCCGAGGCCGCCTGCACGACGGCGATCAACCTGGAGCGGGCCGGCCGTACTGGCGACGCGCTCGCGGCCTGGCGGGCGCTGTTCGGACCGTTGTTCCCGCTGTCATGACCCGGACACCCGTGAGCCGACCCGTTCCGGACGGCGAGTCCGCGCGGATCAAGCAGCGCCAGGACCAACCAGAACACCTGCAGCGCCTGCTCGCCTACAGCCGCTACTACCAGGTCGCCCACCGGTGGCGGCGCGCCCGTGCCCTCGGCACCTTCGTGCTCGCCGCGGCCGGCCCGATCCTGGCGCTGTTCATCCCCGCCACCAGCGAGATCGTGGCCGCCATCAGCGCCGGCTGGCTCGTGCTCGGCCGCACGCTGCTGACCTGGATGGAACAGCGCAGCACCCTCGATGCCGTACGCGTCCACGAGTTGTACGACACCAAGCTGTTCCACCTGCCGTGGAACGCTGCGCTGGTCGGCCGGTCACCGGTTCCCGACGATGTGGCCGCCGCCGCCCGGCACATCAAGGACGACACCGACTACCGTGACTGGTACAGCATCGACCTCGGCGGCACGCCCTGGCCGGCCGACGTCCTTCTGTGCCAGCGCCAGAGCATGGTCTGGAGCCGACGCGACCACCGCGCGTACGGCACAACGGTCCTGATCGCCGGGGTCTCGTGGTTCGTGATCGGGCTCGTCGTCGCGCTCGCCCGCGACCTGAGCCTGGCCGACTACCTGATCAAGATTTTTCTGCCCAGCGCGCCCGCGTTCCTCGACTCACTGGACCTCGCCCGCCTGCACTGGCACCACGCCACCGCCAGACAGCAGGTCGAAAACAAGATCCACGACCTGTGGCAAGCCTACGTTTCCCAACCGGCCGGCCTGACCATCACCGACTGCCGGGAGATCCAGGACTCCGCGTACCTGCTGCGCCGCGACGGACCACGCGTACCCAACATCTTCTACAAGCTACGAAGGGCAACGTCGGAGGCGAGTACGAAAGCCGGCACGGCGGCGCTGCACGCCGACGGGCCGGACCCCGGGACCACCACCCACTAGCTGGGCTGGAAAATCGCCGGCAGTACCCGACTACACCGTTCGCGGTTCCAAGGTTAAGACCGCGGCATCCCGGGCGCGGGTACCGCTCGACGCCGACCGGTCCGGCTATACCAGGGAGCCGTTCCGGTTACTCGATCTCCCCGTCAGCGGCCGGTTCCCGGGGCGCCGGTAGCGTCGGCGCGGCCCGGGACCGTCCACACAGCTCGGGCGGGTCGCCGCCCGAGCGAGTCACGAAGACCCGCCCGGACGCGACTCAGACGGGGAAGGCGTCGCCGAAGACCTGCTGGTAGATCGCTTTCGCTGCTTGATCGTCGCCGGACACTCGTAGTGTCTCCGCGCGCTCGCACCGCTCACGAGCCGTGTTCACCTTCGAGATCGCCTCAGCCCGGGAAGGCCGGGGCAGATAGGCGCCCACGTCGCCGCGGTTGCGGGCCGGATCCGGCAGCCTACGCCGCAGAAGGCGTCCCGCCTGGGAGAAGAACCGCAAACGTTGTCCGGGTCGGTCTCCATGGTCGCGCCGGGCCCGAACCAGTGGTACGGCAGCCAGCCCCGGGTCGAAGATCGACCAGGCCAGCACCTCGAGGTGGAAACTACGAACGGGCTCCTTGATCGTACGGTTCCACGCCTTGAGCATCTTCACCGTCGGGACAAGCAGGCCCCCAGTCCGGCTATTGACCTCTGCCGAGCGTTCGGTGTGCATCTTCGGGTTGGTACGTAACCAGGCGTCACCGCCAGAGTCGCAAATGTCCCAACCCCCACCCTCAAAGTCCCACCAGGGCACCGCGAACGCGGGCACGACGTCGACGACAAAGTCGCTGAACGTGATCGTGATCGCCTGCTCGTTCCGGCTCACCTTCGAGGTCCGGTACGACTCCGAGAGAGCGCCCTTCGCGACATCGAGCACACCACGCGGTCCGCGTCGGCGCAGCGACCGATCCAAAACGACCACCACGTCCACATCGGCCGTTGATAGCGGCGCGACAAGCGTCTGCCGACGATACGACCCCGTCAGGAAGGCATCGACCACGGGCAGTGCGCCGGCCATCACCCCGCGGATGTCGCGCTGCCGGTCGGAAACGGCGCTCTCCTGCAACCCGGTCAACTCAAGGTTCCCCCGAAACCGGCCAAAAGCGTCCAGTACTGTTGCCACCGCACGATCGTGCCCCACGGATATGACAACTTCGGCCGTCTGCCGCTATGACTGCCACCGCCGGCTTCACCGAATCCCCGGAAGGTTGCTCATCTGACCAAGGAGCGCGTCTGGCCCGCCAGACCGGAGACCGGCAATGAGGAGAACCAGGCCGGCCTGACCGACTCTCGCATCGCCGGGCCGGAACGGGCCGGACTCGCGGCGATGACGGTGACCGATGATCTAACGCACCTACCGCACCGGCTACCTGGTATTGACGAGCGGTCCTGCCGCCGCGCGGCGATTCTCGACCGCGCTGCTCAGACCAGCATTGGGTGGATACAGTAGCGGACGCGGCGACAGCACGGTTGACGGTGGAAACGGTGCTGTCGGCGAGATGGCGTAGCAACGCTAGGTCGTCCAGACCGATGTGCATGCCGGCTTCATCCCGGAAGGTCGGAAATCGGACCAGGCCCCTGTCGGGCGACACGTCCCCGCCGGACGGCACTACGCTGCTCTGCGTCGAACGCTATCCACCGCGGCTCGGCTTGTTAGGCCAGGAGGACCCTGCATGGCAGACCAAAGTGACGACAAGTTGAAGATCGTCTCGTTCTTCAACCACAAGGGTGGTGTCGGTAAGACGACGATCGCCTTCAACGTCGCCCTGGCCGTGGCGAACCTTGGCCACCGAGTCCTGATGATCGATGCCGACGCACAGGCAAACCTCACCGCGGTCGCGCTGACCGAAGATCGATTAGAAGAGGTGTACGACGGCGGTCGGACCATATGGTCCGCCTTGGCCCCGCTGGTCTCGGGATCCGGGGACATCAAGAGCATCCGGCCGACACGCGTACGGGGGTCGGTGTCCCTCCTCGCCGGGGATATCCGGCTATCCCATTTCGAAGCGATATGCCCCCAAGGGTGGACCGAGGCGTTAGCTGGCGAAGTCCGAGGATACCGAGTATCGACCGCGATATATCGACTCATCCGCCAAGCCGCGGGGCAAGTTGACGCAGACGTCGCATTCATTGATCTTGGCCCCAACGTCGGAGCATTGAACCGGACCGCGCTACTCGCATCCGACGGCTTCGTAATCCCTATGGCCCCCGATCTGTTCTCCGTTACCGCGCTTCCTAGCGTCGGAACGAGTACGGCGAAATGGATCAGAGACTGGCAGGTCGCGCGGGCTACCTTGAGCGTTCCGGTCGACTTCGATCTGCCCGAAGGAAGACCAGTTCCGCTTGGCTATCTGAGCCAGCAGTTCTCGGTCTATCGGAAGGAACCCTCAGCGGCTTTCAGGCGGTGGCTGAAGAAGATCCCGGAGGCGTACAGAGAAGGGGTCTTGGTCCCGCTCGAGTCTGCGGGGGTATCGCCACCCGGCGACAGCCCTGACCTTGGTGCACTTCCCAACTTCTACAGCTTGATCCCGATCGCGCAGGACGCCAAGAAAGCCGTCTTCGAACTTGGCGGGTCAGAGGCCAGGGGCGCGCAGTTCACACGAGCGCAAGACACGCGTACCACGTTTGAGGGCATAGGGACAGAAATCCTGCGCCGATTGAACAAAGACGAGTCGTGACCATCTACGTAGACACCAACATCCTGCCGCGATGGGGAACACTCGCAGCGCCACATCTGGCTGCTCTCCTGGCCGTCGCGCGGACCACCGACCACCGCTTGGTCCTGCCGGCCTTAGTCGTTGAAGAGTCCGTGAGCGCGCGGCGCCGAGACGCGGCTGCGGCCTTCGAAGCCTTGGGCGGAGCACATAAGAGGGCCTCACGCTACTCAGACATGGTGACCACATACATCCCGTCCGCCGATGACGTCGCGGCGGAATGGCGCGACGAATTGATGGGGAGCTTCGAAGTCATTGAGGTTCCCGCAGAGGCAGCCTCGGAGGCTCTCAGGCGCGAAGCCAATCGTCAAATGCCAGCGCGTGAGGGCAGAGGCGGTCGAGACGCCGCAATTTGGCTGACCGCTCTGCGTGAAGGAGTTCCGGATGGGGATATCTGCCACTTCCTGAGCGAGAACACGGCAGACTTCGCCGATCCCAGCGAAAAGACGAACCTGCACCCCTCTCTTCTCTCCGAATCTGAGGAAGCTGGCAAGTCAATCAACTACCACGCCTCGATCGACTCCTTACTCGGCCAACTGGCAACCCCTCTGAGGGTCACCGTTTCATCCGAGGAGCTACTGGCAAATTCGATCGTGATCGATGCCCTACGAAGAGCAGTAGATTTCGACGTCCTGCCGCGCCTAAACATAAAGCGGGCCGACAGCGGAACGCAGGTCACAGGGGAAATCTACGCCACCGCGATTATCGAGGCGAGCAGCGTCAGGGCCAAGCAATCCCGCGCGTATGAGATCGAGGGCCAGGGTTATGTACTGATCTTCTTCGACGCAGAGTTGGTAACGACCGTCGGCGTCTTTACGCGCCGAAAGGGCAACCCGCTGGAGACGATCGTGCCCATCACCCTGTCCATCAGTGGGAGGGCATGGCTGACTCTGGACGAGTCCAGCGAGGCGGTCGTCGACGCGGAGATTCCATACATAGACCGAGTAGAGGCTGCAACGCCAGGCGCGGAGTTCGCACCAATTTTGTCGCGGTAGCTGACGGTAGCCCACCTGCCGCGAGGTCGGGCTGGACGATGTGGCTCAGTCATTGGATACACCGCTGGCGTTGCTCGGCTTCGACCACCCCGAACCCGCCCCAGCCCCAGTACGCCGGTCCGTAAACCCTGGCGCCCTTGCCGCCGCCGTGCCCTCCCCCCTCAACCCAGACCATCGCCCGTCCGAGCGAGCGGATGGCCGCGCTTCTCCTTGTGCGGTACCCCGACGACCGGCAGGCGTTCTGCGACATGGACCGGGTGCTGTGCCCCGGCGGTCTGCTGCCGGCCGACCGCGTCGAGGCATCGCTGTGGTAGGCCCGCGCCGCCCAGCAGTTGATCGAACTGGTCACCGTCCCCTCGGCGGGGAACATGCCTGCCGCCCATCACCCACGTACAAACCTTGCGGTGCGCCGTCGAACGCCATGATCAACGCCATGAACTCGGGCGAGGCAACCCCCGAAACGGCGATCTTTCACGCTGCCGTGCACGGCTGGTACGAGGGCCACATCCAGGGCGAGGATGCCTGCCCCGGGTGCGACTTTCGCGGCGGTCTACCCAAGCAGCAGGGGCCGGGCATGCCCGTTGACCTGATCTCACTCGACTCGGCGGCGGACACCATTGCGGGCGAACGTGCCGAAGAAGAAGACCGCTGCGGCTTGCGGGCAGGCGTGGACCGGCACGTAGCCTCGGCACCCGGCTGTCAGCGCCCCAGGTGCAGATCGCCCACGAGGTCGGGTTGAACCCAAAGAAATGGCCAGATACAACAACCTTCAACGCGGCCTGCTCGCTGGGGAGATTCTCCCGGGGTGCCCCGCGAGCACGCGGGTGGCGCGCACGGCGCCATCGGCGGGTGCTGGCAGGTGTCGCAGC
>Ga0137372_10000680_pt1 | contig 32435 bp, 33 predicted proteins | sample SagtaG_6_FD_104911 | JGI IMG/M metagenome (GOLD analysis project Ga0137372, IMG submission 104911) | Vadose zone soil microbial communities from Sagehorn Ranch, Mendocino, California, USA - Sage1_R_60_16 metaG | ecosystem: Environmental > Terrestrial > Soil > Vadose zone | place: USA...
CGCCGGCGGACGAAGGCGCAGGATCGAGCGGCGACGGGGACGTCGTGGAGGGAGAGATCGTCGACGAGGGGGGTGCGTCGTAATTGACCAGAGATCCCGATCAGGAGCGGCCCCAGGTCAAGGTGACCGACCGTCGTCGGGTTCGCCCGGACGGTGAGGCGTCCCCGGAGCCGGATGAGGTTCCTGCGACGGCTCCCGGAGGCGAAGCGCCGGCGACAGACGAGTCCACCGCGGTGAGCGAACTGGACGCGGCGAAGAAGCAAGCAGCCGAGTACCTCGACCATCTCCAGCGGCTGAAGGCGGAGTTCGACAATTACCGCAAGCGGGTCATCAAGGAACAGACCCGGGCCATGGAGATGGCGGCCGAGCCTTTCGTGCGAAAGCTCCTGGAGGTCCTGGACGAGTTCGACCTGGCCCTCATGGCAGCCGAGCGCACGCCGGACCTCAAGAAGTTCCTGCATGGGGTGGAGCTCGTGTACGCCAAGCTCCTGGACATCCTCCGCTCCGAGGGCCTGGAGCGGATCGAGGCCGAAGGCAAGCCCTTCGACCCGGAGCGGCACGAGGCGCTCATGCAGTCAGGTGGCTCAGAGGGCGAGCCGTTCGTCGCCGATGTCCTCCGTCAGGGATACGCGATGAAGGGCAGGGTGATCCGTCCGGCCGGCGTCAAGGTCGTTCGCCGATAGCTTCCAGAACGGGAGGACGGCCGTGAACGGTGACGTCAGGAGAGAGTGGTTCGAGAAGGACTACTACAAGATCCTGGGCGTCTCGAAGAACGCGACGGCCGCGGACATCAAAAAGGCCTATCGCAAGCTGGCCCAGAAGCACCATCCGGACGCCAACCCCGGTAACAAGGAAGCGGAGGACCGCTTCAAGGAGATCTCCGCGGCGCACTACGTCCTGGGCGACGAGGAGAAACGCAAGCAGTACGACCAGGTCCGGGAGATGGCCTCTTCTGGCTTCGGCGGGTTCGGGGGGGCGGGTCCAGGCGGACGACGCGTTCGGGTGGAGGGCTTTCCCTTCGAGGACCTCGGAGACATCGGGGGTATCGGAGACCTGTTCAGCGTGTTCACCGGTCGAGGCCGAGGAGCCCGAGCCCAGGCCGAAGCCAGGGGCGCCGACCTACAGACCGAGGTGCGCGTGTCCTTCGAGGAGGCCTTGGCGGGAACAACGGTTCCTCTTCGGATCCAGGGACCGGCGACGTGTCCAACCTGCGGAGGATCAGGAGCCGAACCCGGGACCGCTCCCAAGGCCTGTCCCGTCTGCGGAGGGACGGGATCCGTTGCGGTGAACGAAGGATTCTTCTCCATCGCCCGTCCGTGTCCCGAGTGCGGCGGTTCCGGGCGCATCGTCGAGCATCCGTGCCACGAGTGCGGCGGTTCGGGGAGCGTCCGGCGATCCCGTGAGTTCTCGGTGCGCATCCCTCCCGGCGTACGAGATGGCGCCCGGATCCGTCTGGGGGCTCGGGGAGAGGCTGGACGAGCGGGGGCGCGCGCGGGAGATCTGTTCGTGACGGTCCGCGTGGAGCCCCATCGCCTGTTCGGACGGAAGGACTCGGACCTCACGCTGGAGCTGCCCATCACCTACGCAGAGGCCGCGTTGGGGACCAACCTTCGTGTACCGACCTTGAACGGCGAGGTCACCCTGAAGGTCCCCGCGGGCACGCCCTCCGGCAAGACCTTCCGCATCCGGGGAAAGGGAGCGCCCCGGCCGAAGAAGGGCGGGACGGGAGATCTGCTTGTGACGGTGAAGGTGGATGTTCCACAGAAGCTCTCGAAGGAGGAGAAGGAGCTTCTGGGCAGGCTGCAGCAGGTCCAGAGGGAATCGCCCCGAAAGGGGTTGGGTGTGGAGGTCTGAGGCAACCCCCTTCGGGCAAGTCTCTGGGCCCGAGCAGAAAGGTGAAACGAGGAGATGGCGAGGAAACGGGAGCAGCCGGAGGACCGGGCCGTGTACATCATCAGCGTCGCGGCCGAGCTCGCGGGGGTGCACCCTCAGACCCTCCGCATCTACGAGCGGAAGGGTCTTCTTCAGCCTGCCCGCACGCCTGGCAACACCCGCCGGTATTCCCAGCGCGACATCGCCCGCCTACGGATGATCCAGAGGCTGACCCAGGAACAGGGCCTGAATCTGGCGGGGGTCAAGATGATCGTGGAGATGGAGGACCAGCTGGATCGGATGCGCCGACGGATGGAAGCGCTCGATCGCGATTTCCGCAGGGCAAGGAATCGGATGCTGGAAGAGATGGAGCGGCTGCGGTCGCAGTCGCGTCGTGGAGAGATCGTGCCGCTGTCGACCGTGCGGCGTGTCCAGATCCAGGTCGAGCGGGCTAGGGCGTCGTCCGGCCCGAAGCGGCAGGGACCCATCGCGGTTGGACCGGGGAGTGACTGATGGATCTGAACAAGCTGACTCTCAAGTCGCAGGAGGCGGTCCAGGCTGCTCAGGAGCTGGCCAGGAACCGAAACCACCAGCTCGTCGAGCCAGCCCATCTGCTCTCCGCGCTCCTGGCCGACCCCGAAGGGGTGGTATTTCCCCTGCTCCAGAAGCTCGGGCAGTCGCCTCGGGTTCTTCGCGACCGTACCGAGGGGGTCCTCGACCACATTCCGAAGGTCTACGGATCGCAGGAGGATCTGTACCTTTCGGCGGCGACGCGCCACGTCCTCGAGCGCGCGTTCACCGAGGCGGCCGCGCTGTCCGACGAGTACGTCTCGACCGAACATTTGTTCCTGGCTCTGATGGAAGGGACCACGGACGTCGCACGCCTCCTCCGCGAGGCCGGCATCGCACGGGACAGGGTCCTCTCCGCGCTGGTCGAGATCCGCGGCCATCAGCGGGTTACCGACCAGACCCCCGAGGACAAGTATCAGGCGCTCGAGCGGTACGGGCGCGATCTGACCGACCTCGCTCGCAAGGGCAAGCTCGACCCGGTGATCGGGCGCGACGACGAGATCCGCCGGGTCATCCAGGTTCTTTCCCGTAGAACCAAGAACAACCCGGTCCTGATCGGGGAGCCGGGTGTGGGAAAGACTGCCATCGTGGAGGGACTGGCCCAACGCATCGTCGCGGGTGATGTTCCCGACGGGCTCAAGGACAAGCGCGTGGTTGCTTTGGACATCGGAGCGCTGGTCGCGGGCTCCAAGTACCGGGGTGAGTTCGAGGAGCGATTCAAGGCCGTCCTCCGAGAGATCGCCGAGAGCGCGGGACAGATCATCACGTTCATCGACGAGCTGCATACCGTGGTTGGGGCGGGCGCGGCCGAAGGCGCCGTCGACGCCGGCAACATGCTCAAGCCGATGCTCGCCCGCGGCGAGCTCAGGGCCATCGGCGCGACCACGCTCGACGAGTATCGAAAACACGTCGAGAAGGACCCGGCCCTGGAGCGGCGGTTCCAGCCGATCTTCGTCGGCGAGCCGAGCGTGGAGGACACCATCGCCATCCTCCGAGGCCTGAAGGAGCGGTACGAAGTGCACCATGGGGTCCGGATCAAGGACTCCGCGCTGGTGGCGGCGGCGATGCTCTCGGACCGATATGTCACCGGCCGGTTCGAGCCCGACAAGGCCATCGACCTCATAGACGAAGCGGCCAGCCGCCTGCGGATCGAGATCGACTCGATGCCCGTGGAGATCGATGAGGTAGAGCGACGGATGAAGCAGCTCGAGATCGAACGGGCCGCGCTGAAGAAGGAGACGGATGCCGCGTCCGGGGAGCGCCTGGAGAGGCTCGAGCAGGAGCTGGCCGACCTTCGAGAGCGCTCGGCCGGCATGAGGGGCCATTGGCAACACGAGAAGGAGGCGATCGACCGGATCCGCGCTCTGAAGTCGGAGATGGAAGCGGCACATCGTGAGCTCCAGCTGGCGGAGCGCGACAACGATCTGGAGCGCGCGGCCGAGATTCGACACGGCCGGCTCCCGTCGCTGCAGAAGGAGCTCGATGCGGAGAACGACGCCCTCGCCGCCCTCCAGGCCGAGCAGAAGATGCTCAAGGAGGAGGTCGACGAAGAGGACGTCGCCGAGGTCGTCTCCAAGTGGACCGGAATCCCGGTGGCCAGGCTGATGGAGGGTGAGGTCCAGAAGTTGGTTCACATGGAAGACGGCCTCCACGAAAGGGTGGTCGATCAGGACGAGGCGGTGACCGCCGTGTCGAACGCGATCAGGCGAGCCCGCGCTGGACTTTCCGACCCGAACCGCCCAATCGGATCGTTCCTCTTCCTCGGCCCGACCGGTGTGGGAAAGACCGAGCTGGCGCGAGCCCTCGCCGATTTTCTCTTCGACGACGAGCGGGCCATGGTCCGCATCGACATGAGCGAATACCAGGAACGCCACACCGTCTCCCGGCTGATCGGCGCGCCCCCCGGCTACGTCGGGTACGAGGAGGGAGGCCAGCTCACGGAAGCCGTCCGGCGGCGGCCCTACTCGGTCCTGTTGCTCGACGAGGTCGAGAAGGCCCACCAGGACGTGTTCAATGTGCTGCTCCAGCTTCTGGACGACGGCCGGCTCACCGATGGTCAGGGGCGAACGGTGGACTTCAAGAACACCGTTGTGGTGATGACGTCCAACAGCGGCAGCCATTACTTCTTCCAGGGGGACCTGTCACCGGACCAGCAGAGGGAGTCGGTGCTCGCCGAAGTCCGGCAGACGTTCAGGCCGGAGTTTCTGAATCGGCTCGACGAGATCATCGTGTTCCACCCGTTGGGCAAGGACGAGATCGCGGGGATCGTGGACATCCAGCTCCGGCTGCTTCAGCAGCGCCTGGCGGATCGGAAGCTCTCGCTCTCGCTCACCCCGGCCGCCCGTGAGTATCTGGCGGTGAAGGGGTACGACCCGCAGTTCGGGGCGCGGCCGCTGAAGCGCCTGATCCAGCGGGAGGTCCAGGATGTCCTGGCGATGAAGCTGCTGTCAGGGGAGATTCGCGACGGCGATGGGATCGAGGTTGACGCGGACGGCCGAGACGCGGGTCTCGTTTTCAGGTCGGTGGATTCGCTCACTGCCGTTTAGCGCTGCGGGCGTCACAATACCCACGTGCGGCTCGTCTTCGTTCTCGACTGCGCCGACCCCGCGAAGCTTGCTCCCTTCTGGAGGGAGGCCCTTGGATATCGCGTGACCGACTTTGGAGACCCCCAATGTGGTCCTGGTTTCGGCCAGGCCGGAAGACCCCGAGATCCTCCTTCAGCACGTCCCCGAGCCCAAGATCGGGAAGAATCGCATGCATCTGGACATGCGCGTGGATCACCTCGAGGCTGAGGTCGAGCGGCTGACGCGCTGGGGGCCAGCCAGCTTTCGTCGGATCCGATCGTCGAAGAAGGATTCCGCTGGGTCGTGATGGCCGATCCGGAAGGAAACGAGTTCTGCGTCGTCACCGAGCCGGCTGGCATCCGTCCTGCGAGCTGACCCCGCCGACGGCGAGAGCGCCACGACGCCGCGGCGATCGCTCCGGCCACGAGCCAGCCTCCGAGCCAGAGCTCTGATCGCCTGTTCATGGGAAGCGGCGACAGAGGATCCAAGCGCCGACGAGGTCCCCTACGAAGGCGTTACGGCAGGGATGGTTGCACAGCGAAACCATATAGCTACCCGGCCGAACGTCCGGTTTCTCGTACTTCAGTGGAGAACTGTGCGCCTCCCACACGTGTTGTCTCGGCGCGAACCAATGCCTGGGTAGGGCAGAATGGCTGGGTGAGGATCTCGGCGAAGGCGGATTACGCGGTGCGGGCGACAGCCGAGCTCGCTGCGTCGGCGGGCCGTGGCCCTCTCAAGGCCGACCGGATCGCCCAGGCCCAAGGGATCCCTCTGCGCTTCCTGCTCAACATCCTGTCTGAGCTGAAGCACGCCCGCATCGTGCAGAGCCATCGGGGTGCCGAGGGAGGTTATGCGCTGGCCAGGCCGCCGGAGAAGATCAAGCTGGCCGACGTCATCCGGGCCGTTGAAGGTCCTTTGGCCAGCGTGCACGAGGCCCGACCGGAGGAGATCACCTATTCAGGGCCGGCAGAGTCGTTGCAGGAGGTGTGGATCGCGGTTCGGGCCAATCTCCGGGCGGTGCTCGAGGCGGTCACCCTGGCAGACCTGGCGGCGGGAGCACTTCCGGAGCCGGTGAAGTCGCTGGCCGCCGACCCCGAAGCCTGGCTTCCCCACTAGGCTCGCGTCTGATGGTCCTCACTTCCTCGATAGAGTCTGTTGAGCTTGGAGTCGTATGAGACCTGGGTTTTAGCAGTTGCACATTGATGTCTTCGTCACTCTTGCGGGTCTGCTGGTCGGGTTCACGGTCGGCCTGACGGGCATGGGTGGCGGCGCACTCATGACTCCCATCCTCGTCATCCTGTTCAAGGTCCAGCCGCTCGCGGCTGTCTCCAGCGACCTCGTCGCGTCCATGATCATGAAGCCGGTGGGAGCGGGCGTCCATCTTCGTCGTGGCACCGTCAACTGGGCACTGGTTCGGTGGCTCGCGGCTGGGTCCATCCCTTTCGCCTTCGCCGGGGTGTTCATTCTGAAGCGTCTGGGCAATGGTACGGCGGTGGAGGACCGCCTCAAGCTGGCCCTGGGGGTTGCCCTGCTCGTGGCGTCTGCCTCGATCTTGGCCAAGGGCTTCCTCCAGCTTCTACGGGCCCGCCGGCGGGAAGCTCTTCTTCTCCAGGGACGGACCGCCTATCCAGGACGGTTCATCCTGAAGCGCCTCCCGACACTCCTGATCGGGATGGTCGGTGGTGTGATCGTGGGGATGACCTCCGTGGGTTCGGGGTCCTTGATCATCGTGTCAATGCTCCTGCTCTATCCCATGCTCAGCGCTCGGCAACTGGTGGGAACCGACCTCGTGCAGGCCATCCCACTCGTGGCTTCGGCCGCCCTCGCCCACATCCTGTTCGGCGACTTCCGGCTGAGCCTGACCGCGTCGGTCCTTCTGGGAAGCCTTCCCGGCGTGTACCTGGGTGCCCGGCTTTCCTCCCGAGCTCCGGAGGGGCTCATCCGGCCGGCACTGACCTTCGTCCTCCTGGCATCCGGGCTCAAGCTGCTGAACATGGGCAATGCCCAGCTCGCGGTGGCACTGGTCATTTTTGTAGCTCTGGCTCTGCCCATTTGGGGGATGGTGGACGCGGTCACTCGGCCCGATCACCACTGGCAGGTGGCCGGCCTGAACAAGCGGTTATGGGTCGGGGTGCAGGCAGCCGGGGCGCCCGTCGGGGTGGGGCTGGTCGCGGCAGCGATCTACTTCATCGCCGTAAGATCGAAGCTCAACGCGGCAGCTCTGATGTCGCTCGTGGCCGTGTCGGGAGATGAGTTGCTGGTCTGACCGGCCTCCGGTGGCTTAACCTCGGCCACATTTGGCGGTCAGATTCAGGCAGGACCGGCCTGTTCGATGTCGATCCGGATGAGGACGCGGTGTTCCCGCTCCATGGCTCGCCGGTACTCGTCCCAGTCGGGGTGCTCCTTGCCGGCGACCCTCCGAAAGTAGTCGATCAGCGGTTCCATGGCTTCCGGCAGCGACACGATCGATGCCGAACCGTGAACCTGCACGCCCCCGCCGAAGAAACGGTCGGACATGACACACATGGAAGCCCGGGGGTCACGTCGAAGATTCCTCACCTTCACCCGATCCTCGGTGGAGCTGACGATGGCCCGGCCCTCGCCGTCGACCCCGCAGGTCACAAGGGTGAGGTGAAGGTCCCCGCCTTGCCGCCGGGTGGCGAGCACCGCCCGATGGTTCTGCTGAACGAAGGATCGAGCCTGTTCGATGTCCATGTGGTGAACGCTCCTTTCGTTGGGCCTCCCGCCTCGCCATACTGAGTCCGATGGAGTCCCTTATCTTCGTGCTCATCCTGGTGGCCGTCGCTGCCGGGGTCATCTATGCCTTCGTCCAGAAGCAGAAGCGCCGAGAAGCCCTTGCCATCTTCGCGCTCCAGAACAAGCTGGACTATTCCAGAGCCGATCCCTTCGACCTGACGGACTATGCCTTCCATCTGTTCGGTCTGGGCGACGGCCGGGGCTGCGAGAACGTGGTGTGGGGAGACTGGCATGGCCTCTCCGTGAAGGAAGCGGATTACTGGTATTACACGGAGTCGACCGACTCCGAGGGCCATACCTCCCGCTCGTATCACCATTTCTCGGTGGTTCTCGCGGATCTGCCCGCAACGCTGCCCCGGGTCTCGATCGAGAAGGAGAAGCTGCTGACCCGCCTGGCCGACGCGCTCTCCTTCCACGACATCGATTTCGAGTTGGAGGAGTTCAACCGTCGGTTCCAGATCAGGGCAGCGGACCGCGAGTTCGCGTACAAGCTGATCGACGGTCGGATGATGCGGTGGCTGCTGTCCACGCAGGGGAGCTTCGGGTTCGAGGTGAACGGCCCCACGCTGCTCGTGTGGTGCGGTCGCCTCCGGCCCACGGGGCTGGCCCCCCTATTTGGCAGCGCGGCGTTGTTCCGCGACCATATCCCTCGGCTGGTGTGGAGCGAGTACGGGACGGGCTCGCCCGCCAGCCCGGAGGGAGAGAGGAGCACATCGTGATCGTTCTGTGGATCATCCTCGGCATCATCGTGGTGGTGGGGATCGGCCTGGCGGTCTCGTACAACCGGTTCGTCAGCCAGCGCCAGCTCATCCGCAACGCCTTCGCCAACATCGATACCGAGCTGCGCCGACGATACGACCTCATCCCCAACCTGGTGGAGACGGTCAAGGGATACGCAGCCCACGAGCGCGAGGTTTTCGAGGAAGTCGCTCGGACCCGATCGGCTGCGGCCGCCACCAGCGGCCAGTCGCCGGCCGCCCAGGCCCAGGCCGAGGGACCGTTCGTGGCTGCCCTGGGCCGGCTGTTCGCCGTGGCGGAGAACTATCCGGAGTTGAAGGCGAACCAGAACTTCCTGGCCCTGCAGTCGGAGCTCTCCAACACCGAGGACCGCATCCAGGCCTCCCGTCGCTTCTACAACGCCAACGTCCAGGGCTACAACCGACGGGTGCAGTCGTTCCCCTCCGCCTTCGTGGCCCGCACGTTCGGGTTCAAGGAGGAGGAGTTCTTCGAGATCCCCGAGGCCGAGCGCGCCGTGGTCGGGGTCGCTCCGCGGGTCGATTTCACCGGGACGGGTGCTGGCGGGGCGGGCCCTTCCCCTTCGGGTGGGGGAGCGCCACCACCCCCGGCAGGAGGACCTCCCCCTACCTCATCTGGCGCGCCACCGCAGGATGTGGGCGGTCCGGCCGTGCCCCCATCGCCTGGGGAGGGATCCGGCGAGCAGAGGCCCTAGAGTTTCGACGGACGGGGAAGCGACCTGCGCACGCCGCCGGTAGCCAGGGTCCAGACCACGCTGTAGCACAGGGTGACCCCGGTCAGGCCGAGCATCACCAGCCGTACGTCCACCACGTCCGAGATCCACCCTGCCACGGTCGCCGAGAGCGCCAGGGTCAGTGTGATGAACCCTTCGTCGAAGGCGAAGATCCGCCCCCGGATGTGGTCGGGGACGATGAGCTGCAGGGCGTAGGTCGAGAGGGTCCACTGGGCTCCGCCACCGAGATGGCCCAGTAGGACGAACAGGCCGGCGATGTAGATGGCCGGCATCCACGGGACGAAGGCGTACGAAGCGCCGTAGACCACGAATGCTGCGGAGATCACCCAGAAGAGCTTGGAGAGATCCTCGTCGTCAACGAAGCCGCGTACCAGGAAGGGCCCGATGAACACGCCGAGTCCCCGGAATGCATAGAGGATGCCCGTGCCCCGATCTCCTGTGTGATAGACGGTGAACGCCAAGACAGGCAGCAGCGCCACAACTCCGCCTCCCAGCCCGAATCCCCCCTTCACGGCAAGCATGGCCAGCACCCGGTGGTCTTTGCGCGCGTACTGAACGGCCTCGCGTGTCGCCTGGATCAATCCGGGGTGTTCGTGATGCGGCTCGCGTGGCTCGGAGAACGGGCGGCGGATCCGCAGGATCAGCAGGGCGGAGAGCAGGAACGAGAACGCGTCGCCGATGTACCCGGCCTTTCGCCCGAACGCGGCCACCACCAGGCCGCCGATTGCCGAGCCGACTGCGAGCATGGTGCCCCAGGTGGCCCCGCCCATGACGTTCGCCGTCCCGAGGTCTTCGCGGTCGACCAGGTTGGGGATGGCGGCCATCGACGCGGGCTGGAAAACGGCACCCAGGGCGGTGATCGATCCGGCCAGGACGTAGACCATCCAGACCTGACCGGGACGGTGGATCAGGAAGAAGCCGAAGCAAAGGGCCGCCCGCGCCAGGTCGGCTCCGATCATCAGGGCCTGCCGATTCAGCCGATCGGCGAGAGGCCCTCCCACGAAGGTGAACAGCGCGAACGGAACGGTGAGCGCGGCGTACACGGCGGCCACCAGGCCGGGGGAATGTGTGAGCTGGAACACCAACCCGGCCAGAGCTACGAACAGGAACCAGTCACCGGCGAACGAGACGACCTGAGCGAAGAACAGCCAGCGAAAGTCCCCATTGCGCCTCAGGAGCGAGAGCGCGGCGCCTCTTCGGATCAGGCGGCGAGGTGCCGCCATCGGTGTGTCCGAGGGCTCCACGAGGGGCGAGGTTATCAGCCATGCCCCCAAAGAGCGGTTGCGCTAGGCTGAATCGCGGCGCCCCCACGTCTATGAGGAGGAACAATGCTCGATCGGTTCACTTGGTTCAGGCAGTCGGCGTATCTATGGCGCGGTGACGACCTCACCGTCTATATCGACCCGTGGATGGTGACAACAGATGATCCCGCCGATGCCGTTTTCATCACTCACGCTCACTATGACCATTTCCAGCACGACGACATCGAGAAGGTCCGCAAGACCGGGACCAAGATCGTCGCACCGCACGACATCGCCCGGGAACTGTCGGGCGACGTGACCCCGGTACGGCCAGGTGACTCGTTCGACGTGGCCGGAATCAAGGTCCAGGTGGTGCCTGCATACAACGTGGTCAAGGAACGCCTCCAGGCCCACCCGAAGGAGAACAACTGGGTCGGCTACATCTTGACCCTCGGCACCAACACCTATTACCACGCGGGCGACACGGATCACATCCCTGAGCTGGAGAGCGTCCGTGCCGACGTGGCGTTCCTGCCCATCGGCGGGACGTACACGATGGACCCGGGGGAGGCGGCCGGCCTGGCCAAGGCCATCAGTCCGGATCTGGCCGTGCCGATGCACTACGGGTTCGTGGTGGGAAGCCCCTCAGACGCAGAGAGATTCGCCAAGGAAGCTGATCCCGTGAAGGTGCAGACTCTCACTCCGGTTCATCCATTCGAACAGCAGTAGAGGCCGGGAGGACCCACGAGGAAGCCGACAAGCCCCAGGCGGAGCCTCGCGGTCGGAGTGACGCTACTGGCCGTGACGGTCGGAGCGGTGGTCGCGGCGATCGCCGCGGTATCCGGCGCAGGGACCTGTGACGCCCCGAGCGTTGACCCGCTGATCTCGAGCGGTCCCGCCGACGTGGTCTGCTACCACCTGGTCCGAACCCTGGCCGAGCGCGTCGGCATTGCCACCGCCCTGGTGACGGCCATCTTGGCCTTGACCGTGGTGGGCTTGTCTCGCCTAGTCACGGACCAGGCGCGATCTCAGCTTCCCGACCGAAGTCGCTAACCCTGCTCCCAAACTCGAGGACCCTGAGACGGGTAGAGTTTGAAGCAGCGATAAGCACGAATCAAGGGAGGATCAGCGATGGGTTTGGAGGAACTGGAGCGAACGGCCCGAGCCCTCGTTGCCCCGGGTAAGGGCATCCTGGCGGCCGATGAGAGCACCGGCACGATCAAGAAGCGTTTCGGATCGATCGGCCTAGAGTCCACTGAGGAGAACCGCCGGAACTATCGAGAGATGCTGTTCACGACGCCGGGGATGGAGGAGTTCATCAGCGGGGTGATCATGTTCGACGAGACGCTCCGGCAGTCGACCGCCGGTGGGGTGGCCTTCCCCAAGGTCCTCGAGGGGGTCGGGGTGATCCCGGGCATCAAGGTGGACACAGGAGCGAAGCCCTTGGCCGGGTTCCCCGGCGAGACGGTGACCGAGGGACTCGACGGCTTGCGGGAGCGCCTGGCTGAGTATCGGGAGATGGGCGCGCGGTTCACCAAGTGGCGGGCCGTCATGACCATCGGAGACGGGATCCCCACCCAGACCTGCATGGATGCGAACGCCGAGGCCTTGGCCCGGTTCGCCGCCCTGTCCCAGGAGGCCGGGCTCGTCCCCATCGTGGAACCGGAGACGCTCATGGACGGCGACCACGCGATCGACCGTCACTACGACGCCAGCCGACGGACCCTCGAGGCGCTGTTCGACCGGCTGTTCGCGCACCGGGTTGAGCTGACCGGGACCCTGCTCAAGACCAACATGGTCCTGTCTGGGAAGTCCGCGCCTGAACAGGCGGGAGTGGAAGAGGTCGCCAGGTGGACGCTGCGCCTCCTCAGTGAATGCGTCCCCCCGGCCGTTCCTGGGATCGTGTTCCTCTCCGGAGGGCAGACCGAGCAGGCCGCCACCGCGCACCTCTCCGAGATGAACCGGATGGGTGGAGTGCCATGGGAGCTCTCGTTCTCGTATGGGCGGGCGCTGCAGGCGCCGGCCCTGAAGGCCTGGGGTGGCAAGGCGGAGAAGCTGGAGGCAGGACAACGCGCTTTCTACGAGCGGGCCCGGCTTAACGGCGCGGCAAGGAGCGGCAGCTACACGTCGGATATGGAGCACGCCGCAGCCTGACCCGCCCGGGCTTCACGAATGCGGTCGCTGAGAGGCAGAACGAGAGGAGGAGGGGGATGTCGGTCATCAAGACGATCGATCTGGTCGGCGTCTCGACCGAGTCGTGGCGAGACGCGGCAGCTCAGGCCCTGGCGGAGGCCGGCAAGACCCTTCGGGGGATCGAAGGGATGGACGTCCTGGAGACCTCGGCCATCGTCGATGGGGACAAGATCAAGGAGTACCACACGCACGTCCGCATCAAGTTCCGCATCGAACGATAAGTCGACTTCGTACCTCCCGATAGAATCGCCGCTGTGCCAGCAACCATACTCGTCGGGACTCAGTGGGGTGACGAGGGCAAGGGCAAGGCCACCGACCTCCTGGCGGGCGAGACCGACTTCGTGGTCCGCTACCAGGGTGGAAACAACGCGGGGCACACCGTTCTGGCGGGAGGGCAGCTTCTCAAGCTGCACTTGATCCCCTCGGGGATCCTCTATCCGCACGTCACCCCGGTCATCGCAGACGGTGTTGTCGTCGATCCCGGAGTCCTGCTCGATGAGATGGAGGCGCTGGCCAAGCGGGGGATCGACCCCTCGCGCCTCGTGGTCTCGGGCAACGCCCACCTGATCATGCCCTACCACCTGGAGCTGGAGAAGGTCACCGAGAGATACCTGGGCAAGCACAAGCTGGGGACGACGAAGCGCGGAATCGGGCCCGCCTATGCCGACAAGGCTTCCAGGATCGGCGTCCGGGTCCAGGATCTTCTGGACCCGAAGATCTTTCGCCAAAAGCTCGAGGTGGTCCTCAAGGAAAAGAACCTCATCCTGACGAAGATCTACAACCGCCTTCCGCTCGACGCCGATGAAATCGTCGAGGACTACCTGGCAAAGGGCGAGCGCCTGGCCCCTCACGTTGCCGAGACGAGCGGCCTCCTGTATCGGGCGCTTCGAGAGGGGAAACGTCTACTCCTGGAAGGTGCCCAGGCCACCATGCTCGACCTCGATCACGGGACTTATCCCTTCGTCACGTCCTCGAACCCGGTGGCGGGGGGCGCGTTGGCCAGCTCTGGGCTCGGGCCCTGCGAGGTCGATCGGGTGATCGGCGTGACAAAGGCGTACGTGACCAGGGTGGGCTCGGGGCCATTCCCGACGGAGGAACTCGGGCCGGCAGGGACGCACATGGGGCAGAGGGGACAGGAGTTCGGGACGACCACCGGTCGGCCCCGCCGGTGCGGATGGTTCGACGCCGTGCTTTCTCGCTACGCCGCCCGGCTGAATGGACTGAGCGAGATCTTCCTGACCAAGCTCGACGTGCTGTCGGGCCTTTCCGTGTTGAAGGTCTGCACCGCCTACGAGTTCGAGGGACAGCTGTTCGAAGACTTCCCTCCGAACCAGACGATCTTTCACAAGGCCTCACCTCGCTACGAAGATGTCCAGGGGTGGTCCGAGGACATCTCGCGGGCGCGCCGGTTCGCCGACCTCCCGGCGGCCGCCCAGGCCTACGTGCGGTTGATCCAGGACCTGGGTGGCGTGCCGGTCAGGCACGTCTCGCTCGGTCCGGACCGAGAGCAGACGCTTTCTCCATGAGGATCCTTGTGGTCGGCGGAGGTGGCCGTGAGCACGCGTTGTGCTGGCGCCTGGCCCAGAGCCCGGCCGTCGATCGGATCTTCGCTGCTCCGGGGAACGCCGGAATGGCTGAACTGGCAACCGTCGTCGGCGTGGCTGTGGGTGACGTGTCGGGGCTGGTGGAGCTGGCCGAACGAGAGTCGGTGGACCTCACCGTCGTCGGCCCCGAAGCGCCGCTCGTGGTCGGCCTGGTGGACGAGTTGCAGGCCAGAGGGATGGCCGTATTCGGGCCCACCAGGGAGGCCGCCCGGATCGAGGGTTCGAAGGTCTGGGCGAGATCGCTCTGTGAACGGCACGGCGTCCCGGCGCCACGGTCTCGGGCGTTCGGGGAGGTCGAACCGGCCATGGAGTACCTCGGCCGGATGGAACCGCCCTATGTGATCAAGGCGGACGGCCTGGCCGGCGGCAAAGGAGTGACCATCGCGGAAGACCGGCCGACTGCCCAGGAAGCCTTGGAGGACTGCCTGGTCAATCGGGTCTTCGGAGAAGCCGGTCGGTCAGTGGTGCTCGAGGAATATCTGGAAGGCTCGGAGGTCACGGCCATGGCCGTGACGGACGGCCAGACCATCCTGCCCCTGGCGCTGGCCCAGGACTTCAAGCGCGTCTACGAGGGCGACAGGGGGCCGAACACCGGCGGGATGGGCGCTTACAGCCCGGTTCCGATGGCTCCTCCCGAGGTCGAGAGGCGGATCCTGGACGACGTCCTGCAGGCGACGGCGGACGCTTTGGCCGCTGAAGGCGTCCAGTATCAGGGGGTGCTGTACGCGGGCCTCATGTTGACCACTGGGGGCCCCAAGGTCCTGGAGTTCAACTGCCGGTTCGGCGACCCGGAGGCCCAGGTCGTCCTGCCCCGGCTGCTCGGGAACTTCCCCGAGTTGCTCCTCGCGTGTGTCGAGCGGAACCTGTCCCACTACCAGCTGGCATGGACACCGCAAGCCTGTGTGGGCGTGGTACTGGCCTCGCAGGGCTATCCGGGCCCCGTCGACACGGGCAGGCCCGTTTCTGGGCTGCAGGACGTGGCGGGGCTGGAAGAGGTGCGGGTCTTCCATGCGGGGACGGTTGCGCGGGACGGTAAAGTGGTCACGTCAGGGGGAAGGGTGCTGACCGTGACCGCGCTAGGCTCCGACGTATCGGAGGCTCGCCGTCGTGCGTACGAGGCCTGCTCCCTGATCCATTTCGACGGCATGCATTACAGAAAGGACATCGCCGAGCCGGTGACGGAGGGGACCGGATGACCGATGATCTGGGCGCCTTCGACGAGCTCGAGGAAGCGCCCGACGGGCACGATTCGGTGGGACGGCTGGAGTCGGCGGCTTCGCCGGTCCCCAGAGTGTCGGGATCGCCCCTGGTCGGCGTGCTGGTCGGCTCGGCGTCCGACCTGCCCATCATGCAGCAGGCCACGGCGATCCTGGAACGGTTCGGCATCCCCCACGAGATCAGGGTCATCTCCGCCCACCGCAACCCGGACGTGGTGGATGAGTTCGCCAGAACAGCGGAGGAGCGGGGGATGGTCTGTGTGATCTGCGGGGCCGGCTTGGCGAACCATCTCGCCGGAGCGGTTGCCGCCCGCACCGCGCTCCCTGTGATCGGGGTCCCGCTGTCCGGGGGGACGCTGGGCGGCATGGATGCCCTGTATTCGACGGTGCAGATGCCCAGGGGTGTGCCGGTGGCTACGATGGCGATCGATGGAGCGGTGAACGCGGCGATCCTGGCGGCCCAGATCCTGGCGGTCAGAGATCCTGCCGTCAGGGCAAAGATCTACGGGTTCAAGGATTCGTTGGCCGAAGGATTCCGCCCGTGAGAAGCACGCGTCGACCCGATCCTTCCGGGTCGTGATTCCCAGGTACACGCTTCCCGAGATGGCCTCGGTGTGGTCCGAGGAGGCCAAGCTCTCCCACTGGTTCCGGATCGAACTGCTGGCATGCGAGGGCTGGACCCGGCTGGGGAAGGTCCCGTCCGAGGACCTGGAACAGATCAAGGCGAGAGCCGTGGTCCCCCCGCCCCGGCGAGTGGCCGAGATCGAGAAGATCACCGACCACGATGTGGCAGCGTTCGTGGAGGCTATGGCCGAGCCCCTCGGCGAGGCCGGGAGGTGGATCCACTTCGGGCTCACCTCGAGCGACGTCGTGGATACAACGCTCGCTCTGCAGCTGCGCGCCGCGATCGACCTGATTCTCCAGCGAGTCGAAACGCTGCTGGGGGTGGTCCGGCGCCGGGCGTTCGAGCACGAGTTCACTCTTTGCATCGGGCGCACCCACGGCGTGCACGCAGAGCCGACCACGTTCGGACACAAGCTGGCTCTGTGGGCATTCGAGCTGGTTCGCGACCGGGAGCGTCTCAACCGAGCCCGCGAGGTCGTCGCCGTGGGGAAGCTGTCCGGTGTGGTTGGGACGTATTCCCAGATCGATCCCAGGGTCGAGGAGTACGTGTGTGCGCAACTCGGGATACGCCCGGCCGAGGCCACCAGCCAGGTGATCCAGCGGGACGTGCACGCCGAATTCTGCTGGTCCTTGGCCGCGACGGCCGCCACCCTCGAGCGCATCGCCCTGGAGATCAGGCACCTGGCCCGCACCGAGGTGCGAGAGGTCCAGGAACCATTCAGGCGAGGACAGAAGGGCTCCAGTGCCATGCCTCACAAGCGCAACCCCGTCATCTCCGAGCGGATCTGCGGCCTGTCCCGCGTGGTGCGGTCGAACCTGCAGGCGGCGCTGGAGGATATCGCGCTCTGGCATGAACGTGACATCTCTCACTCGAGCGTGGAGCGGGTGATCCTCCCCGACTCCTCAATCGCCGTCGACTACCTCCTGCACCTTGCCACCGGGCTCGTCGACGGGTTGGTGGTGGATGCTCAGCAGATGCGGGAAAACCTCGACTCCACGGGGGGACTGTTCTTTTCCCAGAGGGTCCTGTCTACACTCGTCGAGCGGGGCATGGACCGCGATGACGCCTACAGGGCCGTGCAGCGTGCCGCCGCAGACACGTGGGAGCGAGGGGTTCACTTCCGGGAACGGATGTGGGAAGAGATCGAGGCTCTGGGGGTGATCTCCCGGGACGAGTTCTGGGGGTTGTTCGCTCTCCGGCCCTTCGTCGAACATCTGGGGCGGGTGTTCGACCGCCTGGAGAAGTTGAATGTGGCCGGGGCGCCGCCCGTGGAACGCCAGAGCTCTCCGTGGGTCGAGGGCCAGCCGGGTGCACCGGCAGGCGCCACAACCCGGAACAGGAGCGATGGATGAGGGTCGCAGACCTTCACGCCCGCGGCAAGGTCCGGGACATCTTCGCGGCCGGTGAGGAGCTCGTGATGGTTGCCACCGATCGCATCTCCGCGTTCGACGTCGTCCTGCCACAGGCCATCCCGACGAAGGGTCAGGTCCTGACCGGGCTGTCCCTCTACTGGTTCGACAGGACGACCTCCATCGTGGCCAACCACGTCATCACGGCCGACGTGGCCACGTTCCCCGAGCCGTTCCCGGAGCATGGGGAGGAGCTGGCCGGGCGGGCCATGCTCGTTAGGCGGGCGAAGATGATCCCCCTCGAGTGCGTGGCTCGCGGTTACCTGTCGGGGTCCGGATGGAAGGAGTACAGGGAGTTCGGCCGCGTCTGTGGGATCGAGCTTCCTCCCGGCATGGTCGAGTCGGGCAGGCTTCCGGAGCCGATCTTCACGCCGGCGACGAAAGCCGAGACCGGCCACGACCTCAACATCACTCTGGAGCAGGCTGCCGAGATGGTGGGGCGGGGTCTGGCCCAGAAGCTCAAGGAAGCGACGCTTTCCCTCTACGAGTTCGGAGCTGCACACGCCCTCGAGCGTGGGATCATCCTGGCGGACACCAAGTTCGAGCTCGGGTTCGCCGACGGGGAGCTGATCCTGTGCGACGAGGTTCTCACTCCTGACTCCTCCAGGTTCTGGCCCGCGGACCGTTACGAGCCTGGTCGCCCCCAACCTTCGTTCGACAAGCAGTACGTGAGGGACTGGCTGGATGCTAGTGGCTGGAACCACGAACCGCCGCCCCCGGACCTCCCCGACGAGGTCATCGAGCAGACGGCTGCACGGTATCGCGAGGCCTATGAACGCATCACTGGGGAAGCATTCGGCGATTACCTTGCCCGTATGGGAGCGCGCCGGTGAGATATCGGTTCGAGCTCATCGTCTCGCTCAAAGAGGGGCTGCTGGACCCGCAGGGCAAGGCGGTGCAGGAGGCCTTGCCCACCCTCGGGTGGGACAACGTGCCCGAGGTCAGAGTGGGCAAGCACATCGAGCTGTTGGTGGAATCCGAATCCAGGATCCAGGCACGATCTCAGGTGGAGGAGATGGCCAGGAGGTTCCTCTCGAACCCCGTCATCGAGGACTTCGTCATCCTCGTCGCTGACACCGTTCCGTCGGCGGAGGGAGCCGGATGAAACCAAGGGTGGCCGTGGTGACCTTCCCCGGATCCAACGACGATCGAGATGCCCTGCGTGCAATCGAGCTCATGGGGGGTGACCCTGTTCCCGCCTGGCACGGCGACCGCGATCTCCAGGAAGCCGATGCTGTGATCCTCCCCGGCGGGTTCGCCTACGGCGACTACCTGCGGACGGGGGCCATCGCCCGGTTCGCGCCGGTCATGGCGGCGGTTCGCGACTACGCCGAGGAGGGCCGGCCGGTCCTGGGCGTATGCAACGGGTTCCAGATCCTGTGCGAGGTCGGGTTGTTGCCGGGCGCGCTCATCCGGAACCGCGGCCTCTCCTTCATCTGCCGGTGGATCCACGTCCGGACGGAAGGCCCGTCCGACGCCTCGCCCAACTTCTCCGGCGGAGAGGTTCTGCAGGTTCCGATCAAGCACGGGGAAGGACAGTTCGTCGCATCTCAGGAGGAGATGGCCCGGATCGAGGAGCAGGGGCTGGTGGCGATGCGCTACTGCGCGCCCGACGGGTCCATCGACGAACGGTTCAACCCGAACGGGAGTGCTCACAACATCGCCGGACTACGCAACCCAATGGGGAACGTGCTCGGCATGATGCCGCACCCCGAGCACGCCGTGGACCCGGACCTCGGTCCGACCGGCGGGCACGCCGTATTCGACTGGTTCCTCTCGGGCGCCCGCGACCGCATTCACGCATGACGCGCCGGCTGCCCGCCCAGACCGAAGACCCGCTCCACCGCAGGCTCGCGCTCACGGATGAGGAATTCGAAGCCATAGTCGACAAGCTCGGGCGGCGGCCCAACGACACTGAGCTGGCCATGTTCGCCGCCATGTGGTCGGAACACTGCTCCTACAAATCGAGCAAGGGGCACCTGCGAAGCCTCCCGACGAGAGGACCGCAGGTTCTGGTCGGTCCGGGGCAGGACGCCGGAGTGGTCGACCTCGGGGACGGTGTTGCGTGTGTGTTCAAGATGGAGAGCCATTCGCATCCCTCCGCTGTCGAGCCGTTCCAGGGCGCGGCCACGGGCGTGGGCGGCATCATTCGGGACATCCTGTCCCTCGGCGCAAGGCCTGTGGCGCTGCTGGACCCGCTGAGGTTCGGTCCCCTCGGAGACGCGCGGAATAGGTATCTGTTCGCCGGCGTGGTGGCTGGCGTCGGCCAGTACGGAAACTCGGTCGGCGTGCCGACCGTGGGAGGCGAGGTGAAGTTCGCGCCCTGCCACAGCCGGAACCCGACGGTGAACGTGATGTGTGTCGGGCTTGCCGGCACCGACGAGCTGATCCACAGCCGCACGGGAGGCGCTGGCAATGTCCTGGTCCTGATCGGGGCGAGCACTGGACGTGATGGCATCGGGGGCGTCTCGGTCCTGGCCTCGCGCACGCTCGACGAAGACGCTCATCAGGCCCGGCCGAGCGTCCAGGTCGGTGACCCTTTCACGGAGAACCTCCTGATCGAGGCCTGCCTCGAGCTCGCTCGTCGGGGGCTGCTCGAAGGCCTCCAGGACCTGGGTGGGGCGGGACTCACGTGCGCGGTCTCCGAGACCGCGGCCCGACGCGGGGTGGGAGTCGAGCTGGACCTCGACGAGGTGCCGCTACGCGAGCCCGGGATGGAGGCGTTCGAGGTCCTCACCTCTGAGTCCCAGGAACGCATGCTGGCGACCGTTCGGCCGGACGATGTCGAGGCCGTACGCGATGTCTGCGGGAGGTGGGGGCTCTCGGCCAGCGCGGTGGGAAGGTTGCGCGGCGGTGGCGAGATGCTGGTGCGGCACCGGGGCCAAGTGGTGGCCCAGATGCGGGCGAAGGCATTGGCGGAAGAGGGTCCTGTCTACGAACGCCCGTCGTCGCCGCCACCCTGGCTGGTCCGGGTGAGGGAAGACGACCCGGCAATGCAGCCGCTGCCCGTCTCGCTCGAAGAGGCGTTCTACTACGTGTTGGGCGCACCCGGGATCGCCAGCAAGCGATGGGTCTACGAGCAGTACGACTCGCTGGTGCAGGGCGCCACGGTTCTGGGCCCGGGGTCCGATGCCGCCGTCATCCGTCTCCAGGGCACCATCCGGGCGGTGGCCGTCTCCACCGACGGGAACGGCTGGTATGGCTTCCTCGACCCCTACCTCGGCGGCGCGCATGGGGTAGCGGAGGCGGCTCGGAACGTGGCCACCGTGGGTGCCCGACCCCTGGCCATCACGAACTGCCTGAACTTCGGGAACCCGGAACATCCCGACGTGATGTGGGCGTTCGCCGAAGCCGTCCGCGGCATCGGGGACGCCTGTCGAGCGCTCAACACTCCGGTCACCGGGGGCAACGTCAGCTTCTACAACGAGTCAGGGGATTCCGTCGTGTACCCCACACCCGTTGTAGGCGTCGTCGGGGTCATCGACGACTACCGGCTGCTGATGCGCCAGGGCTTTGCATCCGACGGGCTGGTCATCTACCTGCTCGGCCAAACGTTGCTCGAGCTGGGAGGGAGCGAGTACGCGGAAACCATCCTCCGAAAGGTGAGCGGTCGCCCGCCTCGCTTGGACCTGGACATGGAAGGCCGCCTCCATCGGCTTCTCTATGAGTGCGCGCGGCAGGACCTACTCGCCTCGGCCCACGACCTCTCGGACGGCGGGCTGGCTGTGGCCCTGGCCGAGTCGTCGATCGCGGGCGGCCTCGGGTTCACCGTTTCGGTCCAGGACGACGGGCTCGATCCTCACGTGGCGCTGTTCTCCGAGACAGCATCCCGGGTACTGGTCACCGCCAAGCCGGGAAGAGAAGGGGACTTCGAGCAGGTCGCTGCCGTCCACCAGATACCGATCACGCGGCTCGGGCTGACCGGCGGTTCGCGACTGGAGTTCGCCAGCCTCTTCGACGTCGCCCTGTCGGACGCGGTCGTCGTGTCCGAGGGCGCGCTTCCGCGCCTGATGTCCAATCAGCGCCTGACTGGCTGAGGCCGTCGTGCTGAGACAGGGTGCCCGCCTGATAGCCGGCCTTACAGCATGTCCAGTCGGGGTCGCTCTTCGAACGTTCGGTCCGGGCGGAATGGGTTCTCCAGGGCTGCGAGCTTGCCGGTCAGGACGTCGATAACCACGCGACTTCCGGCCGGGCCCCCCATCACCCCATGACCGCTGTACCCGCTGTTGACGAACAGCCCTTCCACCGGGAGGGGACCGAGGATCGGGCGACGATCGGGTGTCACGTCGTACTGGCCCGCCTGGATCATCCACTGGACCACTCCCCGGTCCCATACAAGCTTCCAGAAGGGAGCGACGCGGGCCACGGCCTGGGGGCTCTTCGGCTGGAGGAGCTTGAAGGCGAAGCTTTGGTCGATGGGAAGATCCTCGGTGGGGGGTGAGGGCGGCGTCGACGGATCGGTGAACAGAAGGAAGGCACCCCGAAAGGCCGGCCGCCAGTGCGCTCCAGAGTCTTCATCGATGGTCATCGGGGCGTCCGGAGGGACCTCCTGAACGTCCGGCAACACCACTTTTTGGCGCTGGACCGCGGTGAGCGGAAGCTCCACGCCCGCCCAGCGGGCTACCTCAGAAGAGAAAGGACCGGCCGCGATGACAGCCGTTCGCGTGGCGATGAACCCCTTCGTGGTCTCGACGCCGGCAAGCCGTCCACCGTCGGCGTCCAGCCGAAAGCCCGTGACGGAGCATCCGGTCACCACTCGCGCGTGAGATCCGGCGGCCAGCCCCAGGGCCAGCGTTCGAGGGTCGAGCAGCCCGTCGCCCTGGCGGAATCGCGCTTGGAGAACATCGGGGCTCACCCACGGAAACTCCCCTCGCACCGTGGTCGCGTCCAGGATCTGGACGTCGGAGAGGCCCCATGACCGCTGCGCTTCCACGATCGCGTGCTGGTCTCTGGCTCGGTCCCGCCTGGTGGTCAGCCACAGATAGCCTTGCCGGCGGACCTCCGGGTCATAGTCCGACTGTTCGCTCATCTCCTCGAAGTTCAGGAACAGCTCCACGGACTCCCGGATCAGCCGGTACTCCTCCTCGTTGTCGAGCTGGAGACGAAACCCTCCCGCAGCGGCGGCCGTGGTCAGCGTGGACAGCGCCGGTCTGCGCTCCAGGATGAGGGGCCGGATGCCCGCCCGGGCGGAATAGAAGGCAGTGGCGGTACCAACGATGCCTCCCCCCACGATCACCAGTTGCGCGGTCGCTGGCGGGCTGGAGAGATAGTGGATGGCCATGGGCCCGTATTCTCGCCCGCGCCGGCATCCCAGCACATTCGATGAGGCAGCCATCGCCCGCGATCACAACCTCCAGCCGAGACTGGGTTGTCAGAGGCGGGTGTTACCATCGAAACCTCAGTGGGAGGGGAAGGCCCGCGCGAAGCTTGTGGCCTCTTCGGGGTATGGGCCCCGGGAGAGGACGTAGCCAGGCTCACCTTCTTCGGCTTGTTCGCGCTGCAACATCGGGGCCAGGAATCGGCCGGCATGGCCGTCTCCGATGGGAGCCGCATCCTCGTCTACCGCGAGCTCGGGCTCGTGTCGCAGGTGTTCGACGAACGGACTCTGGCCACTCTCCAGGGCGATCTCTGCATCGGCCATACCCGATACTCCACGACTGGCTCCACCACATGGGACAACGCCCAACCCTCCTTCAAGACCAATGGAACCCGCGGCCTCGCGCTGGGGCACAACGGGAATCTTGTGAATACGCCCGAGCTGGTCAGCCACGGTGGACAGCGGAGCAGAGCGACCACCGACTCGGATGTGGTGGCCACGCTGTTGGCCGGTCATCTGGAACGCGGGCTGGACGAGGCGGCGATGGAGGTGTTTCCCACGCTCGCCGGAGCCTTCTCCTTCGTGATGATGGACGAGCGAACCGTTTACGGAGCCCGCGACCCTCACGGCATCAGGCCGCTCTCCATCGGCCGGCTCGGGTCCGGGTACTGCTTGGCCTCTGAGACCTGTGCCCTGGACGTGGTCGGGGCTACCTTCGTGCGGGACGTCGAGCCCGGCGAGCTGGTGGCCATCGATCAACGGGGCATCCGCTCGAGGAGGTTCGCGGAATCGCCCACCCGGGCGCTGTGCCTGTTCGAGTTCGTCTACCTCTCGCGGCCCGATTCGCGGATGTACGGCAAGAGCGTCCACGAGGCTCGCAGAGAGATGGGGCGACGCCTCGCCGCCGAGGCCCCGGTCCAGGCCGATCTGGTAATCCCGATACCGGACACGGGACACTCGGCCGCTCAGGGATTCGCGGAAGCCTCCGGGATCGCCTACGGCGAGGGGCTGATGAAGAACCGGTACATAGGCCGGACCTTCATCGAGCCCACTCCCGCTCTGCGCTCCCGAGGAGTCAAACTCAAGCTGAATCCGCTGCCCGACGCGATCCGAGGCAAGCGGCTGGTGGTTGTGGACGACTCCATCGTCCGAGGCACCACCACCCGCCAGATCGTGCAGGTCCTCCGCGAGGCCGGCGCCCGTCAGGTCCACCTGCGGATCGTCAGCCCCCCGATCCGTTGGCCCTGTTTCTACGGGATCGACATGTCGACCCGTGCCGAGCTGATCGCTGCCGGGGCGTCAGTCGACGGCGTTCGCGACTTCGTCGGCGCTGACTCCCTCTCATACCTCAGTCTCGGGTCGCTGGTGGCCGCCACCGGCGCGCCGGCTGGTTCCTTCTGCCGGGCCTGCTTCGATGGCCAGTATCCCGTTCCGGTGGGCGAAGAGGGGCCGTCGAAGTTCGCGCTCGAGACTCTGTGATCACCTCATCGTCCGGAGGCGACGAGGCGTACCGTCGCTCCGGTGTCGACGTCGGAGCGGCGCGCCGCGCGGTCGACTTGATCAAGGAGGTGGCCGGCCGCGCTCGGCGACCGGAGGTCGTGGCCGAGGTCGGTGGGTTCGCCGGCCTGTTCCTGCTGGGAGACGGGCGACTCCTCGTGGCCGCGACGGACGGGGTTGGCACAAAGGTCGAGGTGGCCAGGCTCGCTGGGAGGCTCGACACGGTCGGCATCGACCTGGTGGCCATGTCTGTCAACGACGTGCTGTGCACAGGCGCGGAGCCCCTGTTCTTCCTGGACTATCTGGCCACCGGGCGACTGGTCCCCGAAGAGGTGGCGGCGATCGTTGAGGGGGTTGCCGAGGGTTGTCGGAGGGCCGGGTGCGCCCTGCTTGGCGGAGAGACGGCCGAGCATCCCGAGACACTCGATCCCGGTCGCTTCGACCTCGCAGGATTCTGCGTGGGCATCGTAGAAGAAGGGGCGATGATTGGGCCGGATCGGGCCCGCACCGGCGACGGCCTGCTCGGGCTTGCCTCATCAGGACTCCACGCCAACGGGTTCAGCCTGGTCCGGCGCCTGTTGCTTTCAGATGGCGAGCTCGCCCTGCATCAGCACATCGAGTCTCTGGGTCGCACCCTCGGAGAGGAACTGCTCGAACCGACCGCCATCTATGTCGAGCCCGTTCTGACTCTGGCGCGGGCAGGCCTCGTTCGCTCTGCAGCGCACATCACGGGAGGGGGCTGGTACGAGAACGTTCCCCGGGCGCTGCCACAGGGACTGGGCGCACGCGTCGACACCCGTGCGTGGCACCAACCACCCATCTTCGACTTGCTCTCACGGCAGGCCGGACTCGAACCCCCAGAGCTGTTCGGGGTGTTCAACATGGGTATAGGTATGGTCGCCGTCGTTCCCCAGGGTCGAGAGGACCAGGCGACGGAACTGTGCGAGGAATTGGGGGTCCGCGCGGTGATCGTGGGAGAGGTGGTACCGGGAACAGGGGTGAAGCTGGGCTGAACACGCCACCGGGAGTCCCTGTTCGATGAGCCGCGGGCGGATCCTCATCGTGGAGGACGAGGCCGACCTGGCCTGGGTCGAGCAGTTCAACCTGGAGAGCGAGGGGTACGAGGTCCAGGTGGCCCTGGAAGGCCTCGCCGCTATCGACGCCCTCGAGAGCTTCGTTCCGGACGTCCTGGTGCTGGACGTGATGTTGCCCAGGGTGAACGGTTGGTCCGTCCTGGCCAGGGCGCAAGAGCTCCCCGACGAGCGTAGGCCCGCGGTCATCCTGGTGTCCGCAGTTGCTGGGGTCGCGGACCAGGCCCGCGCGGAAGGAGCCGGCGTGGGGGCCTTCCTGGCCAAGCCGTTCGACATCGACGAGTTGGTCAGGGTGGTCGACGAGACGATCGCTGCCAGGTAGGCCGCTCCGCGGGTGGGTGTCAGCCCGGGATGACCTTGCCGAACCGCACTCCCAACGCAGGCACCCTGACCAGTTCGCCCCTTGCGTTACGGACGAGGAAGGTGTTGGCCGGATCGTCCCACGCTTCGAGGACGCCGACCGCCTCACCCACGTAGCCGTTGGGCAGCTCGAACTGGAACGACACGCGCCGTCCAACGTCCTTCGGCGTCACCGAGTTCTGCCTCGCCGGCACAGGTGGAACGGTACCCTTGGCCAGCCTGGTCCTCAACTCGATCGAACGGCGAGGCCGCAGGCCATCAGAACCAAGATAGGGAGGGTGCTGGAAACAGGCCCCCGCAGGGCCGAGAGTACCTGCGTGGCCGACCAACCTGGCCCTCCCTTGTCGCACTACGCCAAGGTCACCGTCGTGGTGATTGCGGTCCTGGCGCTGCTGCGAGCGGCCTGGGCCGTCAGGAACATCCTTCTCCTCGTGCTCGTGGCGGCGGTCCTCGCGATCGGCCTGGACCCCGCCGTCAGGAGGCTGCAACGGCTGAACCTGCCTCGCGGATGGGCCGTGTTCCTGATCATGCTGGCGACCGTGGGGTTCGTGGCGCTGTTCTCGATCCTGGTGATCCCGCCAGTCGTACGGGGGGTGCGACAGCTTGCCTTGGACATTCCAGGCTATGTCGACCGGCTCCAGCGGGAGAACACGTGGTTCCGAGACCTTGCGCGGAAGTACGACCTCTCGACCAAGCTGAGGTCACTCACCGACCGTCTGCCCAGTCTCGCCTCGGCCTCCTTGGGAAAGATCCTCGGGATCACGCGCAGTGTTGCCAGCGTGATCTTCAATTTGTTGACGATCCTGATCCTCACGATCTACTTCCTCATGGCCCTCCCTCGGGGGGAGCGGACCGCGGAGCGTCTCATGAGCGGGGAGCATCGGCGGCGGAACGTCCTGATCTTCCAGGAGGCCCTCGACAGAGTGGGCGGCTACGTTTCTGGAAACCTCGCCATCTCGGTCATCGCCGGCATCGCCTCGTTCGTCTTCTTACGAATCGTCGGGGTCCCCTTCGCCGCGGCGCTGGCGATGTGGGTGGCCATCGCCGACCTCATTCCCACCGTGGGAGCGACACTCGGTGCCCTGGCTGCCGTCATCGTGGCGTTCTTCTCCTCCGTCGGTGATGGCATCGTAACCATCATCTTCTTCCTCGCGTACCAGCAGGTGGAGAACTACGTCATCGTTCCTCGAGTGATGAGGAAAGCGGTCGATCTGACGCCGGCCGCAGTGATCGTGAGCGTCCTCATCGGGGGCAGCCTGGCTGGATTCGCCGGCGCCCTGCTGGCGCTGCCCCTGGCGGCTGCGGCGAAGGTCGTGATCAGGGACGTGTGGCTCGGGCCCAGGATGCAGGCGGCCACGACGGCTCCACCTCCGAGTCCCGGGACCACCAGCTCGGCCCCCGAGGTCCAGCCGAGCGGCTAGCATGGGCGGCCCTCGGAGGCCGAGAAAGCCCTCGGGACCGACCTCAGCGACGTCCGTGCCGACGAGCTCGTGCCCCCCGAACCCGCAGGCGTAGTTCGTAGTGAAACGGGGGCCGAAACCGCTTAGCCCGCTCTGTACCCGGTGGGCGGTGACGGCGCATGGCCCACGGCGCTGGACAGCTACTTGATCCGGGAGAGGGTGTCGGCGGGGGGCTCGGGAAACGCTTCCGGGTGGAGGGCCCATGACAAGATCTCGAGCCCCTCCACGATGCGCGGACCGGGCCGCGAGAAGTGAGAGGAGGCGTCCACGGCGAACACGTTGCCCAGCCGGGCGGCGGGCGTCTCGGCGAAGTCCGGGATGTCGTACAGCCTCTCGGCCTCCGCCTCAGCTTCCTCCAGGTAATAGCCGCAGGGCATGAACACGATGACCTCCGGGCGGGCCTCGGCCACCTCGTGCCATGTCGCCCTCCGGGACGGAGCCGGCGGATCCGAGCCGGTCAGGAGGTGGTTGCCACCCGCGATGTGGACCATCCCGGGGATCCAGTGTCCGGCAGCGAAGGGAGGGTCGCTCCACTCCAGGCAGAGTGTCTTAATCGAGGGAAGGCCGGCGGCAGTCTGGCGGACTCGATCGATCCGCGCGGCCAGGCTGGCCACGAGCTGCCTCGCTTGGGCCTCGGTCGCCGTGGCCCGGCCGACCTGCGCGATATTCTCCAGGATCTGGTCAATGGTGAATGGATCGAGTGAGAGCACCTCGGCCTTGCAGCCGAGCTCCTCGAGGGCGTCCTCGACCTGTCCGGAGGGGACTGCGCAGACGCGACACAGGTCCTGGCACAGGATGAGATCGGGCTGGATCTTCTGGATCAGATCCTTGTCGAGCGCGTAGATGGGCTCGCCCCGGTCCATGAACGCGGTGACCAGGTCATCGATTTCCCCGGCCGAGAGCGGCCGGTCCTGGGGGAGGGCCGTGGTCGACACGACGGGCTTGGCCCGGGCCTCGGCAGGGTAGTCGCACTCATAGGTCACACCCTCCAGCTGATCCCCCAGGCCGAGGGCGAACGCGATCTCGGTGGCCGACGGAAGCAGCGAGACGATCTTCACGGGCGCAGAGCCTAGCGCGGAAGGGCTCCCAGCCTGAACGGGCTCTCGAGCAAGGATTTCAAAGCCCCCATGGCCCGGCCCGCCTCGGCTCCGTCGAGCACGCGGTGATCGAAGGACAGCGACAGCGTTACGGCCGGGCGGGCCTGGACCTCTCCATCCACGACCAGGGCCCGGGGCTCGACCACGCCGAGCGCGAGGATTGCCGCCTCTGGGAAGTTGACGATGGGCGTTCCGAACTCGGCTCCGAACGTCCCCACGTTGGTGACCGTGATCGTGCTCCCCATCATGTCCTGAGGCGTCGCCTTGCCCGCTCGGGCGGCCTCCGTCAGCCGGGAAATCTCCTCGGCGAGCCCGACGATACCCAGCGAATCGGCGTCGTGCACCACTGGGACGAGCAGTCCTTGCTCGGTGTCGGTTGCGATGCCGACGTGATGCTGCTTGAAGAGCAGGATCTCCCTCCTCTCCGCGTCGAACGAGGAGTTGAGCTTGGGGTGCTCCTGCGATATCTCGACCAGCGCTCGCACCACGATCGGCAGCGGGGTGATCCGCCGGTCGGAACCCTTGGAAAGCTCCTGGCGGAAGGCCTGCAGGGCGGTGGCGTCGACCGTGATGAACGTGGTGACCTGGGGGACCTCTCGCGCCGCCCTCGCCATCTTCTCCGCGATCAGGCGCCTCGTTCCCTTCACCGGGATGGCACGCACGCCTTGCCGGGCAACGGCGACCGGAACCGAGCCCTCGCCGGGCTGAGCCGACTGGAGCACGTCCTCTCGGGTGACCCGTCCACGCGGACCCGTCCCGGTGATCGTGGACAGGTCCACCCCGAGCTCCTTGGCCAGACGACGCACCGGGGGAGATGCGGGCACCGGCCCCCCCTGCTCCCGTGTCCTCGCCGTGGAAGCGCGACCGGTGGGCCCCACGGCAGGGACCTCCTCCTCGACCCCGTAGCCCACCAGGAGTGCCTGTCTCTTCGGCTTGGAGGGTTCTGCAGACGCTTCCTGCACGCGGATCGAAACAAGCGGCTGCCCGACCTTGACTACGTCGCCCTCGGAGGCGTGGAGCCTCTCGACCACCCCGTCCCAGGGCGCCGGGATCTCGACCAAGGCCTTGGCCGTGTTGACCTCGACCAGGGTCTGGTTCAGCTCCACCTGATCGCCCTCGGCCACCCGCCACGCCACGACCTCGGCGTCATCCAGGCCTTCACCCAGGTCGGGCAAGAGGAACTCGCGAACGGCCATCCGTGGCTCAGTAGTTGACGACTCGGTCGACGGCGGCCAGGACTCGCTCGACGCTGGGGACGTGATGGGACTCGATCGTGGCGGGCGGGTAGGGGATGTCATAACCCGTCACCCTGAGCACCGGCGCCTCGAGGAAGTCGAAGGCATCCTCCATGATCCGAGCCACGATCTCAGCGCCGAAGCCCGCCGTCATCGGCGCCTCGTGCACGACCACCGCGCGACCGGTCTTTCGCACCGATCCGGCCAGGGTGTCCAGGTCGAGGGGGACGAGCGATCGAACGTCGATGACCTCGGTCTCCACTCCCTGCTCGGAAGCCCTGGTTGCGGCTTGCAGCGATCGCGCCACCATGGCACCGTACGCCACGATCGTGCAGTCGTTGCCCTCGCGTACGATCCGAGCCCTGCCGATCGGGAGTGCATCGTCCCCTGCCAGATCTCCCTCCTCCTTCGCCCAGTAACGGCTCTTGGGCTCGAAGAAGATGACCGGATCTGGATCGGCGATCGAGGCTCTGAGCAGGTGATAGGCGTCGATGGCGGAAGAGGGCGTGACCACCTTGAGCCCGGAGGTGTGCGCGTAGTAGGCCTCGGGACTCTCGGAGTGATGCTCGGCCGCGCCCACCCCGCCCGCATAAGGGATCCGGATCACCAGCGGCACGGTCTGCCGCCCCCGCGAACGGAACCTGTACTTCGCGACGTGGCTGATGATCTGGTCGAGTGCGGGATAGGAGAAGCCATCGAACTGCATCTCCGCCACGGGGTGCCATCCGGCCAGGGCCAGGCCGAGCGAGACGCCGGCGATACCAGCCTCGGCCAGGGGGGTATCGAAGACGCGCTCAATGCCGAACTCGTCCTGCAGGCCGTCGGTCACCCGGAAGACGCCCCCCAGCTTCCCGATGTCCTCCCCCAGGACCAGGGCCCGCCGGTCATCCGCCAGGGAGTGGCGCAGGGCTTCGTTGAGGGCCTTGACCATGGTGACCTCAACCACGGTGGCTTCCTCCCGACGACTCCTCCGCGAAACGCAGGGCCTCGTCCCGTTGCCGGGCCAGGTGTGGGGGGAGGTCTGCGAACACCCACTCGAACATCTCCTCGACCGGGCGGGGGCCGGAGGCGATCACCCCGGACCGCATCTTGGTGGCGAACTGCTTGGCCTCGGCGTCCACCGTTTGGAAGAAGTCCTGATCGGCTGTTCCGGAGGACATGAGCCAGGAACGGTACCGATCCAGAGGATCCAGGGCTTTCCACTGCTCGACTTCCTCGCCGGGGCGGTACCGGGAGGCGTCGTCGGCGGTCGAGTGGGGGCCGATCCGGTAGGTCACCGCCTCGATGAGCGTCGGGATGCCCTCATCCCGGGCCCTGGCCACCGCTTCCTTGGTCACCTGATACACGGCCAGGACGTCGTTTCCGTCGACCCGCACGCCGGGGAAGCCGTACGCCTGGGCCTTTTTCCAGATGGGCGCGGCCGTCTGCGCCGACAGGGGAACGGAGATGGCCCATTGGTTGTTCTGGCAGAAAAAGACAACGGGGGCGCGGTACACGGCGGCGAAGTTGCACCCCTCGTGGAAGTCTCCCTCCGAGGTTGCGCCGTCCCCGAAGTACACCAAGGTGGCCAGGGCGATCCGGTCGAGCTTGGCGCCCATCGCGTAGCCCACGGCATGCAGGATCTGCGAGGCGACCGGGACGCTCACCATCCCGAAGCGGTGAGCGACCGCGTCGTAGGTCCCGCCGTGCCAGGTCGCGCGGTAGAAGTGCAGGTACTCAACCAGGTCGACGCCCCGGACGACTGCGGCACCGAGCTCCCGGTAGGACGGGAAGATCCAATCCGACTCCTCCAGGGCGAAGGCGCTTCCCACCTGGGCTGCCTCTTGGCCGATCAGGGGCGGATAGACCGCAAGCTCGCCCTGGCGCTGAAGAGCCGTGGCCTCGAGATCGGCCCTGCGGGTGAGCGCCATGAGGCGGTAGAGCTCCCGGAGCTCCTTCTCCGTCAACCCGATCGAGGAGAGCTCGTGCTGGGGCTCACCCTGCAGGGGTAGGACTCGAAACGGCCCCTCCCGTTCGTTCATCCCTTCCCCCAGATCTTGGTCCACCCCCGTCCGCCCGGCACCCAGTACAGCCGGACCCGGGCGATCTTGCCGATGCGCTCTCCGGCGAAGGCATCGGCTGCGGCCGACGTACTGATGTGTCGGTCCCGGGACACGTGGAAGATCTCGCGCAACGTCCGATAGGTGGACTCCACGCGGGCCTTCGCCCGCTCGGGGTTGTAACCCTGGAGCTCGTCGGAGACGTTGATCAGTCCCCCCGCATTGATGACGTAATCGGGCGCGTACACGATTCCGAGCTCGGCCAGTGCCTCGCCATGGTCCGGACGTTCCAGCTGGTTGTTGGCCGACCCGGCCACGACCGTGCACTTCAGCTCGGGGATCGTGTCATCCCGGATGATTCCGCCCAGCGCGCAGGGCGCGAAGATGTCGCATTCCTCGGCGTGGATCTTGTCCGGGTCCGCCGTCTCGACGCCGAAGTCCCGGACGGCCCGAGCTACGGTGTCGACGTCCACGTCGGACACGACCACGGTCGCTCCCGCCTCGACCAAGTGCTTGACCAGGTGATAGCCAACCTTCCCCACCCCCTGGACGGCGACCTTGCGTCCCTGAAGGGTGTGCTCCTGCCACGCTTCCTCGGCGCACGCCTTCATGCCCAGGAACACGCCGTAGGCCGTCACCGGTGACGGGTCACCCGAACCGCCCAGCTCGGGTGACACACCCGTCACGTAGCGAGTCTCCCTCCTGATCACGTCCATGTCGTCACGGTTCGTACCGATGTCCTCGGCCGTGATGTACCGGCCGCCCAGGGTCTCGATGAAGCGGCCGTATGCGCGGAGC
>Ga0137372_10000683_pt1 | contig 32313 bp, 28 predicted proteins | sample SagtaG_6_FD_104911 | JGI IMG/M metagenome (GOLD analysis project Ga0137372, IMG submission 104911) | Vadose zone soil microbial communities from Sagehorn Ranch, Mendocino, California, USA - Sage1_R_60_16 metaG | ecosystem: Environmental > Terrestrial > Soil > Vadose zone | place: USA...
CTCCGCCGCGGCCGCCGTGACGCGCTCGCTCCGGCGGCTCGCGTCGCGCCTCGGCGCAGCGCGCCCCGCGCCCGCCATCGCGCCGGGGCCGCCAGGCCGCCCCTCCACGCAGCGCCCCGCGCAGCGCGAGCACGCACCGACCTGCACCTTCGAGCTGCGCGACGAGGACGGGCTCCTCGCGTCGTATCGGGGTCCCGGAGCCGACCTCGGCTCGCTCCTCCCGCCCGGCCGCGTCGTGCTCCGGGCCGCCGACGGCAGCGAGGTCATCGCGCTCTCCGGCCCACCCTTCCTCGTGCTGCGCGATCTCGCCGCGTTCGCGGCGCGCCTCGCCGACGGCGTGCGGCGGGGCGAGGCGACGGCGTCCGTCGCCCTCGCCGCGCCCGGGCGCCACGCCACCGTCCGTCTCGAAGCAGACCTCGAGGCGGGGACGCTCGCGCCGGACGGCGGCGCACCGTTCCCGTGCGCGCCGCTCCCGCTGGCGCGAGCCCTCCTCGAGGCGGCCGTCGACTTCTGCGGCGTGGTCGCCGCGCGCAACGCGTGGCAGGCGGACAACGGCTGGCTCGCGGAGCTGCGCACGGGCGCCGCCGAGCGGCTCGCGCACGTGCAGGAGCTCCTCGCGGGCGACCTCGTCGCGGACGAGGGCGCGAACGTACGCCGCCGGGGCGCGAGGCGGCTCCCTCGTGCGCCGCTCGGCCCGGGCTGCGTACGCCGCCTCGCCTTCCGTCGCGCGTGGGAGGCGGACGCGGGAGCCCCGGCCGGCTTCGGTCTCGCGCTCGCAGGCGACCTCGTCCTCGCCGCTGGCGCCGCCGCGGTGCTCGGGCTCGACGCGCGCCGCGGCGACGAGCGCTGGCGCCGGGATGGCGTGACGTTCGCCGCGCTCGGGGACGGCGCGCTCTTCGCGGTGGATGCGTCGCGGCTGTCCTCGCTCGACCCGGTCACCGGGCGGGAGCGCTGGTCGCGCCCCCTGTCGGCGCTCCCGGAGGGTGGGGTCCGCGCCGTGGTCCGACTGTCGGGCGGGCTCGCCCTCGTGGTCGGCCCCGGCGCCGCGACGGCCCTCGACCCCGCGTCGGGCAGGACGGCTTGGACCTTCGCGCCGCCGGCGGCGCTCGACCTGCGCGCGGCGGCGCTCGGCGCGCTCGCGCTGTTGGGGACGGACGCAGGGTTCCTGTACGGCGTGGAGGCGGCCACCGGGAGGACGGCCTGGCGGCTCCGGCTGCCGGGGCCGCTCGTCGCGGCGCCGGCCGCGCACGGCGACGCGTGTCTCGCGCTGTGCGCGACGGAGCTCGGCGGCTCGCTCGTCGCCGTCGATCCCTCGACCGGGCGGCGGCGCTTCGAGGCGCCGCTCGACGTCGCGCCGGTGGGGCCGCCGGTGACGTTCGCCGGCCTGCTCGCCGTCGGAGGGACCGTGGCGGGAGACCCCGTCGTCACCGCGATCGAGCTCACCGGAGCGCTGGCGTGGGAGGACGGGCCGCCGCTGGGCGCGGGCGCGGCCGCGCTGGCGCCGCTCCCCTCGGGGCTGCTCGTCAAGACCGCGGGCGGCGCCTGCGTCGCCCTCGGCCGCTGCGGCGAGACGCTCTGGTCCCACGCGCGCGACGCCGCGCACCCGCCGCCCGCCAACGCCCCGGCCGTCGTGGCGCGCGGGGTCGCGCTCGTCCCCGGCGAGCAGGTGGACGCGCTCGACGCCGCGACGGGGAAGCTGCTCGGCCACGCGCGCGTGCCGGCGCCGGTGCGCCTCGTGGCGGACGCAGGGCTGGCGGCGTGGGGGATGGACGCGGAGGGCGTCGTGACCGCCGTCCGCCTCGAGACCCACCTGAGCGTGCTGTAGCCCGGTTACACGCCGAGGAAGAGGCGCTTCCCGAAGTTCAGCGCCAGGTCGGCGTCGAAGATCTTCTGCGCGGCCGCCTCGATGTCGTAGGCGACGCGGTGGTATTCGGCGACCTTCGCGTCCGTGTCGTACGTGACGAAGCAGGCGCGGTTGTCGTAGTCGCGGGGCTGGCCCACCGAGCCCACCGACATGACGTACTTCTTCCGCACGTCGAGCGCGAGGGTGGTCTCGAGGGCCTCCTCGACCCCGCCGTGCGCGTCGAGCGCGAACGCCTTGCACAGGTGTGAGTGGCCGATGAACGTGACGTGCGCGAGCCGGGCGAAGTGCGGGGTCAGCTCGAGCGCCTGCTCGGCGGCGAAGATGTACTCGTACTCGCCCGGCAGGATGGGCGACCCGTGGCTGAACCCGACGTCGTCCGCCCGGTGTGTGTAGGGGAGCGAGCGCAGCCAGACGAGGTGGTCGGGATCGAGCTGCTGCGTGGTCCAGTCGAGCGCGTGCCGCGCCGCCTCGTAGTAGTACGCGTAGTCCATGCGGCCGGAGACCGCGGCGTCGTGGTTGCCGAGCAGCGTCAGCGAGGCGAGGGCGCGGACGCGCTCGCAGCAGGCGTTCGGGCTCGCGCCGTACCCCACGACGTCGCCCAGGCAGATGACGCGATCGACCCCGAGGCGCGCCAGCGCCGCCTCGACCTCGACGAGCGCCTCGAGATTGGCGTGGATGTCGCTCAGGATGGCGATGCGCATCGGCGCGGCACCCTTCCGGCCGGGCGCCGGTCGCGGCGGCCAGGAGCGAGGGGTCCGGGATGGTAGCGGGGTGACGGAGGGTGGGTCAACGCCCGCCGCCGCCGTTCGCGAACAGGTCGAGCTCGAGGTCGTCGAAGTGCGTGAGCTGCCTGAACTCGCCGTACCGGGCGCGGATCTCGTCGTGCCCGAGCGTCTTCAGCCGCTCGAGCGAGAACTGCTCCACCGCGAAGCTCGCCAGCACGCCGCCCAGCACGATCGCGCGGCGCATCACGTCCGGCTCCTCGCGCCCGGTGCGGGCCAGGTATCCCATGAACCCACCCGCGAAGCTGTCTCCGGCGCCGGTCGGGTCGAAGAGGGCGGCCAGCGGGTACGCGGACGCCGCGAAGACGTGGTCGCCCGAGAAGAAGAGCGCCCCGTACTCGCCGCGCTTCACGACGAGCGCGCGCGGGCCGTACGTCAGGATGCGGCGCGCCGCCTTGACGACGTTGTGCTCCTCGGCGAGCTGGCGCGCCTCGGCGTCGTTGACGAACAGCATGTCGACCCGCCGCAGCGTCTTCAGCAGGCTCTCGCGCTTCGACGCGATCCAGAAGTTCATCGTGTCCATCGCGACGAAGCGCGGCGCCTTCACCTGGTCGAGCACCTGGCGCTGCAGGTCGGGGTCGATGTTGCCGAGGAACACGTACTTCGAGTCGGCGTAGGCGGCCGGCAGCCGCGGCCGGAAGTCGGCGAAGACGTTGAGCTGCGTGTCGAGCGTGTGCGCCTGGTTGAGGTCGAACTCGTAGCGGCCCTTCCACCGGAAGGTCCGGCCCGGGCGGCGCTCGAGGCCGGCGAGGTCCACGCCGCGGTCGGCCAGGAACTGCACGTGCGCCTCGGGGAAGTCCTCCCCGACCGTCGCGACGAGCCGCACCGGGCCGAAGAAGCTGGCCGCGGTCGAGAAGTAGGTGGCCGAGCCGCCCAGGACCTCCTCGCGGCGCCCGAAGGGCGTCTCCACTGAGTCGAGCGCGATCGAGCCGACGACGAGCAAGGCCATGGGTTCCTCCGGCGGAGGGGCGCGTTTTAGCAGGCGTGCGAAAGAGCGGTCAACCGGCCATCGGGGCGATCTTGCGGCGGCGGGGATCGCCGGGGCCGCCCTCGGCGGCGAGCTGGCCGCACGCGGCGGCGATGTCCTGCCCCCGGTTCCTCCGCACGACGGCGGTGACGTTGCGGCGCAGGAGCGCGTCCCGGAAGGCCTCGACGCGCGCCGGATCGGGCGCGCCGAAGCCGAGGCCGGGGTTCTCGTTGTATGCGATGAGGTTCACCTTGGCCGGGATGCCGGCCAGGAGCTTCGCGAGGCGCTCCGCGTCCGCGTCGGCGTCGTTGACGCCGCGCAGCAGCACGTACTCGAAGGTGATGCGGCGCCCCTGCTTCATGGGGAAGCTGCGGCACGCGTCGAGGAGCTGCGCGAGCGGATAGCGCCGGTTGATGGGCATGATGGCGTCGCGCTGCGGGTCGGTCGTGGCGTTGAGCGAGACGGCGAGCTTCACCTGCGTCTCCTCGCCGAGGCGGCGGATCTGCGGGACGAGGCCGGAGGTGGAGACGGTGACGTGGCGGTGCGAGAAGTTCGGGCCGTCCTCGCACAGGAGCAGGTCGAGCGCGAGCTTCACCCCGTCGAAGTTGTGGAGCGGCTCGCCCATGCCCATGAAGACGAGGTTCGTGAGCGGGCGCGGCGCGGGGCCCTCCCCCAGCTCCACCAGGCGGCGATTCGCGCGGTGGACCTGGTCGGCGATCTCGCCGGGGCCGAGGTTCCGCGCGAGGCCCATCGTGCCGGTCATGCAGAAGGTGCAGCCGATCGCGCAGCCCACCTGCGACGAGACGCAGAGCGTCCGCCGCTCGCGGTTCGTCGGCCCTTCGTCGTCGTCCTCGAGGCCGGTTCCGCCCAAGTACGGCATGTAGACGGACTCGATGAACCGCCCGTCCACGGTGCGCCACTTCCACTTGATCGTGCCGTCCTTCGATCGGAGCTCCTCCGCCAGCGCGAGCGTGCGCAGCTCGAAGCGCTCCGCCAGCGCGGCCCTGAGCGCGCGCGGCAGATCCGTCATCTCGTCGAGCGACGCGGCGCCCTTCTGGTGCAGCCAGCGGAAGAGCTGGCGCGCCCGGTACGGCTTCTCGCCGAGCCGGGCCAGCTCCGCCGCGAGCCGCGCCAGCGGGTAGGCCCTCAGGTCGGGCTTCTCGTGCTCCGGATGCGACATGCCCGCCGCCTCACGGCGCCCGCTCGAGCGCCGCCGCTTCCCTCGCCTGCTCGCCCGCCTTCTCGTCCGGCGAGACGTCGCGCCGCCGCGCGATCTCCACCTTCGTCACCCGCCGCTCGTCGCCGCCGCGCACGGTGAAGGTGAGCCCGTCCCAGGCGAGGAGCGAGCCCACGGCCGGCACGCGGCCAGCGGTCGCCGTGACGAACCCGCCCAGCGTCTCGTAATCGCCCTCCTCCGGGAAGCGCACCTCGTGATCGGGGTCGTCGCCGGTGCCCTCGGCGCGCTCGTTCAGGAACTCCTGCAGCTCGCGGAGCGGCACGCTCGCGTCGGCCAGGTAGACGCCGGGCGAGACCTCGCGGACGGGCGCCGCCTCGACGTCGCCCTCGTCCTGGATCTCGCCCACGATCTCCTCGATCACGTCCTCCAGGGTGGCGAGGCCGCTCGTCCCGCCGAACTCGTCCACCACGATCGCGAGGTGCGTCTTGCGCTTCTGCATCTCCTTCAGGAGGCGCGAGATCTTCATCTGCTCCGGGACGAAGAACGGCGGCTTCAGGTGCTTGTCGATGGTGGCGAGGACGCCCTTCGTCCCCCTCGCCAGCTCGGGGATGATCTCGCGCACGAGCAGCACGCCCATCACGTTGTCGATGGAGTCGCGGTAGACGGGCATGCGGCTGTAGGGGTTCTCGGTCACGATCCGGAGGATCTCCTCCGGTGGCGCGTCGTGGTCGATCGCGGCGATGCGCGTGCGCGGGACCATGATCTCCTTCACCACCCGATCCGCGAACTCGAGCACGCTGTTGAGCAGCTCCTCCTTCACCTCGTCGAGGACGCCCTCCCGCGTGCCCATCTCGATGAGGTACTCGATCTCCGCGCTCGTCACCGCCGGCGTGGGCGCGCGCGTGCCGCCGAAGAGCGAGACGAGCGCGTTCGTCGCCCGCACCAGGCCGGTCGTGAGCGGCCACATCGGCCAGTAGAACGCCTGGACGAGCGGGATGGCCGAGAGCGACCACTGGATGGGATGGCGCTTCCCGAGCGTCTTCGGGATGATCTCGCCGAGGAAGAGGATGATGGAGGTGGCCACCGCGGTGGCGATGGCGATGACGGTGGCCTGGGGCCAGCCATGCGCGGCCGCGACGTCGTGCGCGACGTCTCCGGCCAGGGCGCCCGCGCCGATGTTCACGAGCGTGTTGCCGATGAGGAGCGTCGAGAGGACCCGCTCCGGGCTCTTCACCCAGATGCGGAGGAGGCGCGCGCGCCGGCCGCCCGACTCGAGGAGCTGCCGGGCACGAGCGTCACCGAGCGCCGTGAGGGCGGTCTCGCTTCCGGAGCAGAACGCGGAGCCGAGGAGGAAGAGAAGCCCGACGAACAGCTCCCATGTCGACGCCCCTTCCACAGGTTCCTTTCCGGCTTCCTGCGGGGCGAGGTGCCCCGCTGCGCCCGGAGGCGCTTCAAATAAAAGCCCGTCCTGGAGAGGACGGGTCTAGGGAGGATTCTAACCCGAAAACGGCGCGGCGGCTCCCCGGCGGGAGGAACGCCGGGAAACCGCCGCGATATCAGTACATTACCTCTACTTCTTCTTCCACTCGTAGGTGCAGATGGCCGTCTCGGGGAAGAAGTAGCCGATCTCGATCTTGGCGTTCTCCGCGCTGTCGGACCCATGGACCGTGTTCTTCTCGATGTCCGTCGCGAAGTCCTTGCGGATCGTCCCCTCGGCCGCCTTCTTGGGATCGGTCGCGCCCATCACGTCGCGGTTCCTGGCGACAGCGCTCTCGCCCTCGAGGACGATCAGGAGGACCGGTCCGCTCGTCATGAACTTGACGAGATCATTGAAGAAAGGGCGCGCCTTGTGGACGGCGTAGAAGCCCTCCGCCTCGGCCTGCGAGAGCCGGCTCAGCCTCATCGCCACGGGCTTCAGGCCCTGCGACTCGAAGCGGGAGATGATCTTCCCGATGACGCCCTTCTCGATGCCGTCGGGCTTGATGATGGAAAGCGTACGTTCGATGACCATGGTGCGTTGTTCTCCTGATCGCCTGGCCGGCGTGGCCGGCGGCGCGGTGGATACCTGATCGGAGGGCGCCTGTCGAGGGCGCCGCGGTTCACTCGCGTTCGCCCTTGGCAGCCTTCTTGGCCGCCTTCCCACCACGCTGGGACGGGGCCGCGCTGCGCGGCGTCGCTCCCGCCTTGACCGAGGCGACGACCGGCTTCGCCCTGGCGGGCGCGCCCTTCGGACGAGCTCCGCCGCGGGAGAGGAGCTCCTTCATCGTCTTCCCGAGGAGGTGCGGCCCGTCGCAGACGGCGATCCCGGCGTCGCGCATGGCGGCGAGCTTCGCTTCGGCGGTGCCGGTGCCCCCGGAGATGACGGCGCCGGCGTGGCCCATCCGCTTGCCGGCCGGCGCGGTGCGGCCGGCGATGAAGCCCACCACCGGCTTCGTCATGCTGTTCTTCACGTACTCGGCGCCCTTCTCCTCCTCGGCGCCACCGATCTCGCCGATCATGATGACGGCGTCGGTGTCGGGGTCCGCCTCGAAGCGCGAGAGGCAGTCGACGAAGTCGGTGCCGTGGACCGGGTCGCCGCCGATGCCCACGGCGGTCGACTGTCCGAGCCCGAGCTGCGTGAGCTGGTGCACCGCCTCGTAGGTGAGCGTCCCCGAGCGCGACACCACGCCGATGCGGCCGGGCCTGTGGATGTGGCCGGGCATGATCCCGATCTTGCACTCGCCGGGGGTGATGAGGCCCGGGCAGTTCGGGCCGAGGAGGCGCGTCTTGGGCGTGTCCTGCAGGTACCGGCGCACCTTCACCATGTCGAGGATGGGGATGCCCTCGGTGATGCAGATGACGAGCGCGACGCCGGCCTCCGCGGCCTCGATGATGGCGTCGGCGGCGAAGGGGGGCGGGACGAAGATGCAGGCCGCGTTGGCCGCCGTCTCGCGCACCGCGCGCCGGACCGAGTGGAAGATCGGGACCTCGCCCTGGAACTTCGTCCCGCCGCGGCCAGGCGTGACGCCCGCCACGAGCTTCGTCCCGTAGGCGAGCATCTGCTCGGCGTGGAACGAGCCGGCGGAGCCGGTGATGCCCTGCACGAGGACGCGCGTGCTCCTGTCGATAAAGATGCTCATGGGGGTCCTCCGCGCACCTCAGGCCGCCTTGGCCGCGGCGACGGCCTTCCGCGCGGCGTCGCCGAGGTCGTCCGCCGCGACGATCGCCAGCTCCGATTGGGCGAGGATCTGCTTCCCGAGCTCCACGTTCGTCCCCTCGAGGCGGACGACGAGCGGGATGGAGAGCCCCACCTGCTTCGCGGCCGTGACGATCCCGTTCGCGATGATGTCGCACTTCATGATGCCGCCGAAGATGTTAACGAGGACGGTCTTCACCTGAGGGTCGGAGAGCAGGATCTTGAACGCCGCGGTCACGCGCTCCTCGTCCGCGCCGCCGCCCACGTCGAGGAAGTTGGCGGGGCGGCCACCCGAGAGCTTGATGATGTCCATCGTCGCCATCGCGAGCCCGGCGCCGTTCACCATGCAGCCGATGTCGCCTTCGAGCGCGATGTAGGAGAGGTCGAACTCCTTGGCCGCGATCTCCTTCGGATCCTCCTCCTCCGGATCGCGCATAGCGGCGATGTCCGGGTGCCGGTAGAGGGCGTTGTCGTCGAAGTTCATCTTGGCGTCGAGAGCGAGCACGTCACCCTGCACCGTGATGACGAGCGGGTTGATCTCGGCGAGCGAGGCGTCGGTGGCCACGTAGGCGTTGCAGAGCCCCGTCGCGAACCGGACGAACGCGCCCACCGTTTCACCCGTCAGGCCGAGCAGGAACGCGAGGCGCCGCGCCTGGAAGGCGAGGAGACCGGTGAGCGGGTCGATCCGCTCCTTCAGGATCTTCTCCGGCGTCTTCGCCGCGACCTCCTCGATGTCGACCCCGCCCTCGGTGGACGCCATCACCGTGATGCGCCCGGTGTCGCGATCGAGCGTCATGCCGAGATACATCTCCTGCGCGATCCGGCAACCCTCCTCGATGTAGACCTTCCGGACCTCCTGCCCCTCGGGACCGGTCTGCGGCGTCTTGAGCATCATGCCGAGCATGGCCTCGGCGTGCTGCCGCGCCTCATCCGGAGAGCGGGCCAGGCGGACGCCACCGCCCTTGCCGCGGCCGCCAGCGTGGATCTGCGCCTTCACGGCGGTGATGCCGCCGCCGAGCTGTCGGGCGGCGCCTTCGGCTTCGAGCGGCGTGACCGCGAGATAGCCGCGCGGCACCGCCACCCCGAACTTCCGGAGGATGTCTTTCGCCTGGTACTCGTGGATCTTCACGGGATCACCGTTCCCGAGGCGTGCGAGGGTGGTTCTGTAGCGGAAAGCGAAGGGGCCGGCGAGTTGACCCCGCCGGCCCCTGGAGGGTACCGAATCTCGACTAGAGCTTCGTCTCGCCGACGCTCTTCTTCACGCTCTCGACGCTCTTCGCGAGCATCGCCTTCTCCTCCTCGTTCAGCTCGACCTCGAGGACGCGCTCGACGCCGCCCGCGCCGATGACGACCGGCACCCCGAGGAAGACGCCCTTCACGCCGAACTGGCCGTCGAGGAGCGCGGAGCAGGGCAGCACGCGCTTCTTGTCGCGCAGATAGCTGTCCGCCATCGTGATGGCCGAAATGGCCGGCGCGTAGAAGGCCGAGCCCGTCCCGAGCAGCGCCACGATCTCGCCGCCGCCCTTGCGCGTCCGCTCGACGATCGCGTCGAGCTTGGCCTTGTCGAGCAGCTTCGTGAGCGGCACGCCGTTCACCGACGAGTACCGGAGGAGCGGCACCATGTCGTCGCCGTGGCCGCCGAGCACCATCGCGTTCACGTCCTGGGGCGACACGCCGGCCGCTTCGCCGACGAAGTACTGGAAGCGCGCCGTGTCGAGCACGCCCGCCATGCCGACCACCCGGTTCTTGGGGAACCCGGTGACCTTGTACATGGCGTAGACCATCGAATCGAGCGGGTTCGTCACGACGATGACGAACGCGTTCGGCGCGTTGGCCTTGATGCCCTCGGCGACCTTGGTGATGGCCTCGAGGTTCACCTTGAGCAGGTCCTCGCGGCTCATGCCGGGCTTGCGCGGGATGCCCGCGGTGACGATGCAGACGTCGGCGTCCTTGATGACCGAGTAGTCGGCCACGCCCGTGCCGCTCACGTTGACGTCGAACTTCGTGACGCCGCGGGTCTCCTGGAGGTCGAGCGCCTTGCCCTTGGCGACGCCCTCCATGATGTCCACCAGGACGACGTCGCCGAGCTCCTTCTGCCCGGCCAGCAACGCCATCGTGCCGCCGATCTGACCCGCGCCGATGAGCGCGATCTTCTTGCGAGAAGCCATGTGCGTTCTCCTGGGAGTGAACGTGGAGCTGCGACTACATGTGGCTGATGATCTCGTCGCCGAACTGCGAGCACTTGACCTCGACCGCGTCGGTCACGCCCTCGCTCTTCATCATGCGCGCGAAGTCGTACGTGACGCGGTGCCCGGCGATGGCGCCGTCCATGCCCTTGATGATGAGGTCCGCCGCCTCGAGCCAGCCCATGTGGCGGAACATCATCTCGCCCGAGAGGATGACGGACCCGGGGTTCACCTTGTCCTGGTCCGCGTACTTCGGCGCCGTGCCGTGCGTCGCCTCGAAGATGGCGTGGCCGGTCAGGTAGTTGGCGTTGCCGCCGGGGGCGATTCCGATGCCGCCCACCTGCGCCGCGAGCGCGTCGGAGAGGTAGTCGCCGTTCAGGTTGAGCGTCGCGACGACGTCGAACTCCTCGGGGCGCGTCAGCACCTGCTGCAGCGTGATGTCCGCGATGGCGTCCTTCACGAGCAGCTTGCCGCCCTGCAGCGCCGCCTTCTGCTCGGCGTTCGCGGCCTCCTCGCCCTTCTGCGCCTTGGTTCGCTCCCACTGATCCCAGGTGTAGACCTTGTCTGCGAACTCACGCTCGGCGAGCGCGTAACCCCAGTTCCGGAACGCGCCCTCCGTGAACTTCATGATGTTGCCCTTGTGCACGAAGGTGACGCTCTTGCGCTTGTTCTTGAGGGCGAACTCGATCGCCGCGCGGACGAGGCGCTCGGTGCCCTCGCGCGACACGGCCTTGATCCCGACACCGGCGCTGCCCGGGAAGCGGATCTTCTTGAACTCCTTCGGGAACTCCTTCTCGATGAACCCGAGGATCTTCTTCACCTGCTCGGAGCCGGCCTCCCACTCGATGCCGGCGTAGATGTCCTCCGTGTTCTCGCGGAAGATGACCATGTCGACCTTCTGCGGGTTCTTCACGGGCGAGGGGACACCCTTGAACCAGCGCACGGGGCGCAGGCAGACGTACAGGTCGAGCATCTGGCGCAGCGCGACGTTCAGCGAGCGGATGCCGCCGCCGATGGGGGTCGTGAGCGGGCCCTTGATGCCGATGATGTACTCGCGGAACGCGGCGACGGTCTCGTCGGGCAGCCAGTTGTTGAACTTGGTGAAGGCCTTCTCGCCGGCGTAGACCTCCATCCAGTGGATCTTGCGCTTGCCGCGGTACGCCTTCTCCACGGCGGCGTCGAGCACGCGGACGCTGGAGCGCCAGATGTCGCGGCCGGTGCCGTCGCCCTCGATGAAGGGCAGGATCGGCTGGTCGGGGACCGTGAGCTTCCCGCCGGCGAGGGTGATCTTCGCGCCATCCTTCGGGACTACCGGCTTCGCGTCAGCCATTCCGAGGCTCCTCGTCGGTCAGGTAAGGGGGGGTGGGTGGACGGCTTTGATACACCGGTGTCTCAGACCTGTAAAGCGTCGCGTCGCTTTCGCGATTCGCCCACTTGTCGCAGATCCAGCGCGGAGTTGCGCCACCTCAGATTCGGGTCTTCGCCCTTTTCCAGACCCGCGCTGGGGGGTCTGGGGGGGAGCGGCGCTCGCTCCCCCAGATTGAGGGCTCGCAGCGCGGAGCGCAGCGAGCCCGGAGATCACTCTGACTCGCCTCTGATCGACGACCGCAGGCAAGCAAGACGGCGAAAGGCGAGTCGGAGCGGCCGCTCAGGCGTGCGGGCGACCCGGGAACGACCCCAGGACCGCGCCGGCGGCGGTGACCGCCAGGCGAGCGGCGGGGTCGCACAGGGCGGCGAGCTCGAGCTCGCGCTCCGCGGCGAAGCTCGTCCTCGCGTGCGTCGGAGCGTGGCCGGGGTGGCACATGAGCTCGACGACGCCCGCGGGCAGCGCAGCGATCGTGGCCAGGAGCCGCTCCCGCGTCCAGCACGGCCGCAGGATGGCATCGCCCAGGAAGGCGTCCGCCGTCGCGACGCCGCGCGCCCGCAGGGCGGCCCGCATACCGGCGTCGAGGGCGCGCAGCGGGATGCCCTCGCGCCGCGCCGCCTCGGCGAACGCGCCGAGCGCGCCCGGCGCCGCGTGCGAGTGGCGGTGGCTGTCGAGGTGTGTCGGGGCCGCGCCGCGCAGGGCGCGGAAGCGCTCGAGCTGCCGCGCGATGTCGTCGGCGAGCGCGGCGGGTCCTCCACCCTCCCCTGCCGGCACGACGACGTGGAGCCCGAGGTCGAGCGTCACGGGCGCCTCGCCGAGCGCGCGCTCGGCGAAGGGCGTGTCCACCATCGCGGTCGCGGCCGTGACGATACCGCGCTCATGCGCCTCGAGGATGCCGGCGTCGATCGCAGGGTCGTAGCCGAGGTCGTCGGCATTGACGACGAGGAACGTGGGCACGGCGGGATCCTACGCCAGGCGCGCTCCGATCAGTTCCTCAGCACCGCGCCCTGCTGCGTCGGCTCCGGTGCGCGCAGCGGGGGCGTCCGCGGCAGCTCGACCGTGAAGCTCGTGCCGGCGCCCGGCTCGCTCGCGAGTTGGATGGTCCCGCCGTGCGCCTCGATGATCTCGCGCGCGATGTAGAGCCCGAGCCCGAGCCCGCCGAAGTGGTGCGTCGACACGGCGCGCTCGAACCGGCCGAAGATGCGCTCCTGGTCAGCGGCCGCGATGCCGATGCCCTCGTCGCGCACGACGACGCGCGCGCGCTCCGCATCGGCGCCGATGGTGACGGTGATGGGCTTCGCCTCCCCGAACTTGATGGCGTTCGAGAGGAGGTTCGTGATCACCTGCTCGAGGCGGAGGCGGTCCCACCGGCCGATGGCCGGGGACTCGGCCACGACGTGGATGTGCGAGCCGACGCGCAGGCCCTCGTCGCGCAGGTGCGCCACCGTCTCGCGCGCCACCTCCGCGAGGTCGAGGTCCTCGAGCCGGAGCTCGAGCCTGCCGAGCCTCAGCCGTGAGACGTCGAGGAGCTCGTTCACCAGGACGGCGATGCGGCGGCACTGTCGCTCGAGGGCATCCATCTTCAGCGACAGGCCGGCGGGGAGCGTTCCGCCGGGCCTCAACGCCGCGCGCTGGATGAGCTGGAGCTGAAGCTGCAGGGCCGTCACGGGGGTGCGCAGCTCGTGCGAGGCGATGGAGAGGAACTCGTCTCGCTCGTGGACCTCCTCCTGCGCCTTGCGGTAGAGGCGGGCGCGCTCCTCGATCTTCTTGCGCTCGGTGACGTCGCGGACGGCGGCGACGGCGAAGATCTCGCCGTCGACCTGCAGCGGCGCGAGGCTGATCTCCGCAGCGAACTCCTCGCCGTTCTTCTTCAGCGCGAACAGGTCGAGCCCCAGGCCCATCGGTCGCGTGCGTGGCGCCGCCTGGTATCCCGAGCGATGGATCTGGTGCATGCTCCGGAAGCGCGCGGGCAGCAGCACCTCGATCGGCCGACCGACGAGCTCGGCCCGCTCCCACCCGAAGAGCTTCTCGCCGCCGGCGTTGACGTAGACGATCTCTCCGTCGCGACGCGCGATGAGGGTGGCGTCCGGGACGGACTCCAGCAGCGAGAAATCCACCAGAATCTCTTGTCATCCGCGGGGATTCACGACCACACGTTGGTCGGCGTTGCCCCAATCGGGCACGTGCGTCGCGGCCCCTGCCTGGGCCACCGCCGAGCGCGAAGAGGGAGCGGCCGGATGCCCGCGTGGAGCCTCCTCCCGGCCCCTCCCGGGCGGCGCTCCGTGCCCAGCACTCGCGTTGACGCGCGGCCGAGCTCACCACATTCTGACCGCACCTCGCGGAGGAGCGCCGATGACGCTGGATCTCACCTGCCAGGCCTGCGACACCAGCTTCGAGCTCGACTTGACCGAGCTGCTCGACGAGCCACGCGTGCAGTGTCCCAGCTGCGACGCACGCGCGCCCGTCGCGATGTCGGAGGGGCTGTCGAGCGCGCTCGACGACCTGCTCGCGCAGGTGGCGCGGCTCCAATCGAAGTTCCAGCTCGTCTTCGCAGTCGACAGCGACGATCTGCCGCCGCCGTTCGATCGCGAGCGGGCGCGCTCGGCCGACCGTGACGTGGACGACGACGCGATCGCGGAGGACCTCGACCACGACGACGAGGTCGAGCGGGACGTGGACGAGTAGCGGGCTGACGCGCCGCCCGCCCCGTCCCCACATTCAGGGTGGGTGTGAGGGCAAACCGCCGGGCAGGCGCCCGGCGAGGAGGGTGCATGCGCGCGTCGCCGTGGGAGGGCCGCCTCCTCGTCCCGCTGCTCCTCGCGGCCAGCGTGGCCCTCCTCGTCGGGGCGGCGCCGCGCGCGGGGACCCCCCAGGACCTCGTGGAGATGGAGGTCCTCGGGGTCGTCCCGCTCGAATCGGAGGCGGCGAGCCTGCTCGTCCTCCGCCAGAAGGGCGGCCCGGCGGTCCTCCCCATCTTCGTCGGCCGCAACGAGGGCGCCGCGATCGACCTCCGCCTCAAGCGGAAGCCGTCGCCGCACCCGCGCGCCGCCGACCTGCTGGAGAAGGCGATCGCCGCGCTCGGCGGCAAGGTTACTCGCGTGGAGATCCAGGGTGTGCAGGCGACGCTCTTCCGCGCGCGGGTGACGCTTCAGCAGGGCGAGCGTCGCCTGGAGGTCGAGGCGCGTCCATCCGACTCGGTCGCGCTCGCGATGGCGTCGCGCGCCCCGATCTTCGCGACGCGCGAGGTGATGGCGGAGGCGGGGCTGACGAAGGAAGACCTGGACCGCCTGCGCGGTCACCCCGGCAAGCCACACGACGACGAGCGCGTGGGGCTCGGGCCCGTCCACGCCTTTTGACTCGTCACAGCTCGAAGCGGTCCGCGATGTCGGCCGCGACCGGCATCCGCCACTCGACGCGATCCAGGGCCTTGGCGATCGAACGGGGCGTGCCGCCCCGCCCCGTCCAGCAGAGCTGGCCGGGGCCCCACCCCTGCTTGGCGGGTCCCTTCGCGCTTCGCGGCCGCATTCGCGGCCGCGCGAAGCGCCTCCCGCCGCGCGGCCTGACGGCCGCGATCACAGCTCGAAGCGGTCCGCGATGTCGGCCGCGACCGGCATCCGCCACTCGACGCGATCCAGGGCCTTCACGATGCCGACCACCGACAGGACGAGGACGCCGGCGAGGCCGAGCTGGCCGACGAAGCCGAGGTACGGCACGAGCGCGAGCCCGGCGCAGCCGATGCCGGCGAGGCCGAGCGCGAGCCCCTGGCGCGCGTGCCAGCGGACGAGCGGCGCGTCCTTCACGGCGAGGTAGGGGATGAGCGCGAGGAGCCCGAGGTAGCAGAGGACGAGCATGATCGTCTCGTCGCGCGGTGCGCGCGTGGGCGGCGGCGCGCCGGGGGGGCCGGGCGGAGGCGGGAACGGCGGCGGGATCTCGCTGGCCATCGCTCGGGGCTTCAGCTCTCGCGCGGGGGCGAGCGCGGCAGCGGCGTCGCCATCCGGACCTCCGCGCGGAAGTCGTACAGCGACTCGACCTTCACGTTGCGGTACCGCTCCAGCTTGAACGCCATGCGCGAGAGCGTCGCGACGAAGCCGTCGACGTCCGGGAGGTTGCCCTTGCCGGCCTCCTTGCGGAGCCGCTTCACCTCGGCGAGGACCGCCTTGCGGACCTCCTGCGGGTGATAGAGGAACGCGCCCGAGAAGAAGAGCTTCCCGTCGTACGGAAGGAGCCGCGCCTCGAGGAGGTCCCCCTTGTCGAGCCCCGCCATCTGCCGCCGCTCGGTGACGTCGTGCGCGACGTCGGTGAAGACGTCTCGCAGCCGCACCTCGCCCGGCTTGATCTTCTTCACCTCGAAGAGCCCGTGCACGTTCTTCGCCAGCACGCGGTAGGCGGCGAGCTCGTCGGTCGTGAGCTCCGGGCCCATCTCCCGCATGAAGATCTCGATGGTGGTCTCGGCCGAGCCCGGCGGACGGAAGTCGTACAGGTAGTAGTCGAGCATCCCGTTCATCCGGGTCTCGAAGCTCTTGTCCTCCTCGTGCGGCTCGCCGTGCCGGTCGAACCAGTCGCGGCGCGCCGCGAGCAGCTCCTCCTTCCGCGGCTCTGCGGTGGCCCAGGAGAGGAGCTTCTCGTGAAGCTCCGAGAGCATCATCGGCGCTGCTCCATCATTCGGACGAACCGCCCGAAGAGCTGCCGCGCGTCGTGCGGGCCCGGCGACGACTCCGGGTGGTACTGGACGCTGAACGCCGGCGCGTCGAGCACCTCGATCCCCTCCACGGTGCCGTCGTTGAGGTTCACGTGCGTGACCCGCGCGCGCTTGCCGAGGGCGCGGTCGTCCACCGCGAACCCGTGGTTCTGGCAGGTGATGTCCACCTTCCCGGTGGCGAGGTCCTTCACCGGCTGGTTCGCGCCGCGGTGCCCGAACTTCAGCTTATAGGTCCTCGCCCCGACCGCGAGCGCCAGGATCTGGTGCCCGAGGCAGATGCCGAAGACCGGGACCTTGCCGAGCAGCCCCGCCACCGCCTCGCGACCGCCCCTCACCGCGGCCGGATCGCCGGGGCCGTTCGTGAGGAAGACGCCGTCCGGCTGGAGCCCCAGCGTCTCCTCGGCCGTCGTCGCGCTCGGCACGACCGTCACCTTGCAGCCCGCCTCCGAGAGGAGCCGCAGCATGGCGCGCTTGAGGCCCCAGTCGTACGCGACGACGTGGAACCGCGGCGCAGGGAGCTGGGATCGCTCGCCCTCCCCGTAGCAGTCGGCGCCGCGCTCGCTCCAGACGTAGCGCTGCTTCGTGGAGATGAGGTTCGCGAGGTCCTGCCCCTCCATCCCGGGCAGCGCGCGGGCGCGCTCGACGAGCGCCGCGGCGGTCGCGCCGGTCGCGATGACGCCCATCTGGGCGCCCGCGGTGCGCAGGTGCCGCGTCAGCCGCCGCGTGTCGATGCCGGCGATGCCGACGATCCCGTACTGCCGGAGGTACTCCTCGAGGCTCGCGTCGGCGCGCCACGAGGACGGCTGGCCCGCCCAGTGCCGTACGATGAACCCGGTCGCGTGCGGCTTCGCTGACTCCTGGTCGGCGCCGTTAACGCCGTAGTTCCCCTGCTCGGGATAGGTCATGCAGACCATCTGCCCGACGTAGGAGGGATCCGTCAGGATCTCCTGATAGCCGGTCATGGACGTGTTGAAGACCACCTCGCCGGTGGCCTCCCCCGCCGCGCCGAAGCTCGTCCCCTCGAAGACGCTGCCGTCGGCGAGAGCCAGGATCGCGCGCTTCATCGTTCTCCCTTGGAAAGCTCGTGCACGAGCCGCCCGCCCACGAACGTGTGGGTGCAGCGGCCCACCAGCAGGGCGCCCTTCCACGGCGAGTTCCTGCTCTTCGACAGGAAGCGCGCGGGCTCGCAGCGCCACTCCAGGCCGGGATCGAGGATGGCCACGTCGGCCGGGGCGCCCCTCGCCAGGGCGCCGCCGGGCAGCGCGAAGACGCGCGCCGCCGAGGCGGTGAAGGCCTCCACGAGCCGCTTCTCCGAGAGGGCGCCCTCGCGCACGAGCCCGAGGCACACGGCGAACGCGGTCTCGAGCCCGACGATGCCGTTCGCGGCGGCGTCGAACTCGAGGTCCTTCTCGACCGCCGAGTGCGGCGCGTGGTCGGTGGCGATGCAGTCGAGGGTGCCGTCGGCGAGCGCCTCGCGCAGCGCTCTCACGTCGGCCGCGGACCGGAGCGGCGGGTTCATCTTGAAGGACGTGTCGTAGCGCGACCGCGCCACGTCCTCGTCGGTGAGCGCGAGGTGGTGGGGCGTCACCTCCGCCGTGACGCGGAGCCCGCGCCGCTTCGCCTCGCGCACGGCGCGCACGCTGCCCGCCGTCGAGACGTGCTGGACGTGGAGGCGGCCGCCGGTCAGCTCGGCGAGCGCGAGATCGCGCAGCACCATGACGTCCTCGGAGGCGGCCGGCGCGCCCTTCAGGCCGAGGCGCGTCGCGGCCGGACCCTCGTTCATGACGCCCTTGCCGACGAGGCCGAGGTCCTCCTCGTGGACGGCGACGGGCAGGTCGAAGACGAGCGCGTACTCGAGCGCGCGCCGCATGAGGGCCGACGAGGCGACGGGCTTGCCGTCGTCGGAGACCGCCACGCACCCTGCCGCCCTGAGCTCCCCGTACTCCGCCAGGTCCTCGCCCTTGGAGCCCTTCGAGATGGCGCCCACCGGGTGGACGCGGGCGAGCCCCGCCGCCGCCGCGCGCGCCAGGACCAGCTCCGTGACGCTCGTGTTGTCGTTCACCGGCACCGTGTTCGGCATGGCGCACACCGCGGTGAACCCGCCCGCCACCGCGGCGCGCGTGCCTGTCTCGACCGTCTCCTTGTACTCCTGCCCCGGCTCGCGGAGATGGACGTGCAGGTCGATGAGCCCGGGAACGACCCAGCGACCCCGCGCGTCGACGGCGCGCGCGTCGCGCGGGCGCTCGATGCGCTCGCCGACCTCGGCGATGCGCCCTTCGCGCACGACGACGGTGCGGACGCCGTCGGTGCCGCTCGCGGGGTCGATGACGCGCCCGCCCTCGATGAAGATGGTCTCGCTCGTCATGCGCGCTCCGCGGCCGGCTCCTGCGCGCCGCCGGCGAGCAGGTAGAGGATCGCCATCCGCACCGCCACCCCGTTCTCGACCTGGTCGAGGATGACGCTGCGCTCCCCGTCCGCCACCTCGGGCGAGAGCTCGACGCCGCGGTTGATCGGGCCCGGGTGGAGGATGACGCAGGAGGGCGTGAGCCACTCCGCCGCCTTCTTCTCGTTGAGCCCCCAGAACTTCGAGTACTCGCGCGTGCCCGGGATGAGCGGGTCGCCGATGCGCTCGTGCTGGATGCGGAGCATCATGACGGCGTCGGCCCCCTCCACCGCCGCTCGGAGCTGGTGGTGTACGGTCGCGCCGAGCGCCTCGATGCCCTGCGGGATCATGGTGGGCGGGCCGCACAGCCGCACCTTCGCCCCGAGCTTGCCGAGCCCGTGCAGGTTCGAGCGCGCCACGCGCGAGTGGGAGACGTCGCCCACGATGGCGACGGTCTTGCCGGCCAGGGTCCCGAAGTCGGGCGGCCCGTCCTGCTTCCCGGCCTGCGCCGTGAAGTGCTCGGCGAGCGTGTAGAGGTCGAGGAGGCCCTGGCTCGGGTGCTCGTGCGCGCCGTCGCCCGCCGAGACGACGGAGCAGGAGACGCGGTCGGCGACGAGCTGTGGCGCGCCGCTCGCCGGGTGGCGGATGACGAGCACGTCCGGGTGCATCGCCTCGATGTTGCGGGCGGTGTCGACGAGCGTCTCCCCCTTCGTCACCGACGAGGTGGACGACGTCCAGTTCACCGCGTCGGCGGAGAGGACCTTGGCCGCGGTCTCGAACGAGGTCCGCGTGCGGGTGGAGGCCTCGAAGAAGAGGTTCACCACCGCCTTGCCGCGCAGGGTGGGCACCTTCTTGATGGGGCGCCGCAGCACCTCCTTCATGGAGGTCGCGAGCTGCAGCACGGAGACGATCTCGTCGCGCGAGAGGGGCTCGAGCCCCGTGAGATGCCTGTGGCGTCCGATCACGCGTGCCCCCTCGGCTTCACGACCACCGCGTCCTCCGCGGCCCCGCCCTCGACGAGCCTCACCTCGACCTGCTCGTCGTCCGGCACCGCGAGCTGGGCGCCCACCACGTCGGGGGCGATGGGCAGCTCGCGGCCGCCGCGGTCGACCAGCACCGCGAGCAGGACGCGGCGCGGCCGCCCGAAGTCGACGAGCTCGTCGAGCGCCGCTCGCACGGTGCGACCCGTGTAGAGCACGTCGTCCACGAGGACGATGGTCTTCCCGGTGACGGGGAAGCGGATGTCGGTCGGCCCGACCACCGGCGCGCTGGCGTGCTCCGAGAGGTCGTCGCGGTACAGCGCGATGTCGAGGGTCCCGATGGGAACGGCCCGGCCGGCGCCGGCGAGCTCGCGCCGGAGGCGCTCGGCGAGGTGCACCCCGCCCCGCCGGATCCCCACGATCGCGATCTCCCCGTCGCGGGCGCGCTCCACCACCTCGCGGGCCATGCGCTTCAGCGCGCGCTCGATGCCTTCGGCGTTCATCACGCTGCGCTCCCTCACCGTGGAGAACCCCAGTTCGCGACGGAAACGTCCATCGTCAGGTCGACTCGCATGACACTCTCGGTCGAGCGCTCGAGGAACGGGAACACGACCTCGCGATCGTAGTCGAACGCGACGTGGAGCGACGAGGGCTCGACGCGCTCCCAGGTCACGTCCTGCGGACGCACCTCGATGGCCGGGCGGCTCAGCAGGCGCCCGTCGGGTCCGACGCTCTCTACGTTCTGGAGCGCCCTGATCTTCGCGATCATCGCCGCGACGAGCAGGGCGTCGTTCGGGTTCTTGACGGCCTCGTTCCCGAACTGCCGCACGATCTGCTTCACCTCGTAGTGCGCCGTGTAGACGGGTACCCACATCCACGTCAGATACGCGCCCGCGGCGGCCGCGAGGAGCATCGCGAGCCCGACCGAGGTGATCGCGCCCCTCGCTTCGAGGAGGCGAGGCGTCTTCCGGGCGGTGGGCATGGGATATGGGGTTTCTAGCGCTACTCGATCGGTTTGAAAAGCCGCTCGACGCGGAGGCCGGCGTCGCCGCGCCAGGGCGACCACCCGGATCGCCCCCAGCTCCACCAGACCACGGTGGCCTTCCCCTTGACGTTCGCGAGCGGCACCTGCCAGCCACCCGCGGAGCGGCTGTCGGCGGAGCGGTCGCGGTTGTCCCCGAGGACGAAGACGTTCCCGGGCTCGACGCGCTCGAACGGACCCTCGCGCTCGCCGTACCGGGCGCGCCGGCACTGCACGACGAGGTGCTCCGAGACCCCGTCCGACGACGCTGCCTCGTACGCCGAGGCGAGCGCATCCGGAATGGCGCTCGTCGGCGACACGATCGGGCCGCGCGCGAGCACCTCGCGCCAGGCCGGGCAGGTGTCCGTCCACCACTGCCCCGTCGAGTCGCTCTGCTCGTCGTAGGTCACGTCGCCGGCGGCCTTGCGCGGCTGCGGCACGCCGTTCACGTACACGACCTGGTCGCGCAGCTCGACCACGTCGCCCGGCAGCCCGATCACGCGCTTGATGTAGTCGCGCCCGGGCTCGCGCGGGTTGGCGAACACGACCACGTCGCCGCGGCGGGGGTCGGACCAGCGCGCGATCCAGCGGTTCGCGAGCGGAAGCCGCACCCCGTACGAGAGCTTCGAGACGAGGATGTGATCGCCGACGAGCAGCGACGGCACCATCGACGCGGACGGGATCTTGAACGCCTCGACCACGAAGCCGCGCAGCGCCAGCGCCACCACCAGCGCGACCAGCACCGACTCGGCGAGCTCGCGCACCGCCGTCTTCCGCGCCGCGAGCGACAGGTGGTCACGCCAGAGGACGTCGGCGCGATGGCTGGCGGCCGCGAGCCGCTCCGGATCCGCCGCGGCCACCGCCGCTTCCAGCTCGGCGGCCACGGCGAGCGCCTGCTCCCGCGCCGCCGCCGGCATCCGCCGCCCCCGCCGCTCGAGGAAGCGCCGCGTCGCGGCGGCGTAGCGGAGCGCCTCCTCTCGCTCGACCGCGAACGGCGTTGGCGCGGCCGACGCGCTGCGGCTCAATCCTCCACCTTCAGGACCGCGAGGAAGGCCTCCTGCGGGATCTCGACGGAGCCCACCTGCTTCATGCGCTTCTTCCCCTCCTTCTGCTTCTCGAGGAGCTTGCGCTTGCGCGAGATGTCGCCGCCGTAGCACTTCGCGAGGACGTTCTTCCGGTACGCCTTCACGGTCTCGCGCGCGATGACCTTGGCGCCGATGGCGGCCTGGATGGCCACCTCGTACATCTGCTTCGGGATGACCTCCTTGAGGCGGCCGCACAGCTCGCGCCCGCGCTGGTACGAGTTCTCGCGGTGCACGATGACGCTGAGGGCGTCGACCGGCTCCCCGTTGAGGAGGAAGTCGAGCTTCACGAGGTCGGCTTCCTGGTACCCCTTCAGCTCGTAGTCGAGGCTGGCGTAGCCGCGCGAGACGCTCTTCAGCTTGTCGAAGAAGTCGAAGACCACCTCGGCCAGCGGGATCTCGTAGGTGATCTGGACGCGGCGGGTGCCGATGTACTTGAGGTCGCGCTGGACCCCGCGGCGGTCCTGGGAGAGCTTCAGGATCGCGCCCACGTCGTCCACGCGGCCGTGGATGTGGCAGGTGAGGATGGGCTCCTCGAGCTTCGCGATCTTCTGCACCGGCGGCAGCTTCGCGGGGCTGTCGATCTCCTGCACCGCGCCCTGCGTGTCGGTGACCCGGTAGACGACCGACGGCGCCGTCGTGATGAGCGACAGCTCGTACTCGCGCTCCAGCCGCTCCTGCACGATCTCCATGTGGAGGAGGCCGAGGTACCCGCAGCGGAACCCGAAGCCGAGCGCCTGCGACGTCTCCGGCTCGAACGTGAACGCCGAGTCGTTGAGGCGCAGCTTCGTGAGCGCGTCGCGCAGGCCGTCGTAGTCGGCGGCGTCGATCGGGAAGACGCCCGAGAAGACCATCGGCTTCATGACCTTGAAGCCGGGGAACGGCTCGTCGGTGGGCTTGCCCACCTCGGTGATGGTGTCCCCGACCTTCGCGTCGTGGACGTCCTTCACGTTCGCGACCACCACGCCCACCTCGCCCGCCATGAGCCTCGACACCGGGCGCGAGAAGGGCGCGAACACCCCCAACTCCTGGACCTCGAACTCCCGCTTGTTCGACCAGAGCTGGATCTTCTGCTTCGGCGCGAGGGCGCCCTCGAAGATGCGGACCAGCATGACGACGCCCCGGTACGAGTCGTACCAGGAGTCGAAGATGATGGCCTTGAGCGACGCCTGCGGGTCTCCGGCGGGCGGCGGCACCTTCTTCACGATCTGCTCGAGGATCTCGACGATCCCGATGCCCTCCTTGGCCGAGGTCGGCACCGCGTCCTTCGCATCGAGGCCGATCACCTCCTCGATCTCGCGGCGCACGCCCTCCACGTCCGCCGAGGGCAGGTCGATCTTGTTGATGACCGGGATGATCTCGAGATCGTGGTCGAGTGCCTGGTAGACGTTCGCGAGCGTCTGTGCCTCGACGCCCTGGCTCGCGTCCACCACCAGGACCGCGCCCTCGCAGGCGGCGAGCGAGCGCGAGACCTCGTACGCGAAGTCGACGTGCCCGGGCGTGTCGATGAGGTTGAGCTCGTAGTCCTTCCCGTCCTGGGCGCGGTAGGCCATGCGGACGGTCTGGGCCTTGATGGTGATCCCGCGCTCGCGCTCGAGCTCCATGTTGTCGAGGAACTGGGCCTGCGCCTCGCGCTTGGTGACGGTGCCCGTCGCCTCGAGCAGCCGATCGGCGAGCGTGGATTTCCCGTGATCGATGTGCGCGATGATGGAGAAGTTGCGAATGTGCTGGTTCTCTTCGGGCATCGGAGGCGCTGCTTTTAACATGCCCGCCCGGTGCGTGCGCGTGGCGGCGGGAACCGGGGCAACGGCTCGACTCGTCCGGCATGGGCGCACCGACGTGAGGAACACCCCCAAAATCCAGCAGGTTGTGTTTGACGATACACCGCACCACCATATATTGTAGTTTGGTGCTTGACCATGTACGCTCGCCTCCATAGAGTCCACGTGTCGTCCTTGGGGCGGCGAAGCGCTCGATGGGCGCTGGCGGCGCGGAGCTGGCGGTGGGAGTGGCGGTCGCGGGGATGTCAGACGGACCTGCTACGCCGTCGAGGCTCGCAGGCACGTTGCACGCGCGGAGGGAAGCCGGGGGAGCCCTGCCCCCGGCAATGAGTTCCTGACGTGATTCCAAATTGTTAGCAGGTATCTCCCGACCACGTTCGATGGCCGGCCGGGGGACTTTTTCGCGTCGTTTTTGAGAACGGATCGATCACAGGTCGAACGTGGATGGCCCGGGCCAGAGCGCCCGAGACCGGAGGAAGCAGATGATCGAGCGGGAGAGCGTCATCGGGCAGCGGCGCAACGGCAAGGCGGCCAGGCGGGTGGTGAAGAAGGGGCTCTCGGTTCCCCGCTACTTCTCCACCAAGGGCGTCGATCCGGCGGAGGAGCTGGCCTGGGAGCTCCGGACGGCCGGCATCGCCGGCGAGTCCGGGAAGGCGATCTTCGAGCAGAAGGACGTCGAGGTGCCGAAGACGTGGTCGGCGCTCGCGACCAATGTCGTCGCCTCCAAGTACTTCCGGGGGGCCCTCGGCTCGCCCCAGCGCGAGCGCTCGGTCCGCCAGCTCGTCGGGCGCGTCGTGAGGGCGATCGGCGCGTGGGGACGCAAGGACGGGTACTTCGCCACCGACGACGACGCGATCGCGTTCGAGGCCGAGCTCTCGCACCTGCTCTACCGCCAGAAGATGTCGTTCAACTCGCCCGTCTGGTTCAACGTCGGGGTCGAGGAGCACCCGCAGTGCAGCGCGTGCTTCATCAACGCCGTCGACGACTCGATGGACTCGATCCTGCGGCTCGCCCACACCGAGGGCATGCTCTTCAAGTACGGGTCGGGCGCCGGCTCAAACCTCTCCAAGATCCGCTCCTCGAAGGAGAAGCTCTCCGGTGGAGGCGAAGCGTCTGGCCCGGTGAGCTTCATGCGCGGCTTCGACGCGTTCGCGGGCGTCATCAAGAGCGGTGGAAAGACGCGGCGCGCGGCGAAGATGGTGATCCTCGACGCTGACCACCCCGACATCGAGGAGTTCGTCGAGTCGAAGGCCACCGAGGAGAGGAAGGCCTGGGCGCTCATCGAGGCGGGCTACGACGGCGGGTTCAACGTGCGCGGCGGCGCCTACGACTCCGTCTTCTTCCAGAACGCGAACCACTCGGTCCGCGTGACCGACGCCTTCATGCGCGCCGTGTAGACCGACGGCGAGTGGGCGCTCACCGCGCGGACCGGCGGGGCCGTCGAGAAGGTGAAGGCGCGCGATCTGATGAAGAAGATCACCGAGGCGGCGTGGCTGTGCGGCGATCCGGGCATGCAGTTCGACTCCACGGTGAACGCCTGGCATACCTGCAGCAACACCGACCGGATCAACGCGTCGAACCCGTGCTCCGAGTACATGTTCCTCGATGACTCGGCGTGTAATCTCGCCTCGCTCAACCTGATGCACTTCCGGTCGATCGACGGCGGATTCGACGCCGAGGCATTCAAGCGCGGGGTCGACCTCACCATCCTCGCGCAGGAGATCCTGGTCTCGAACGCGCGCTACCCGACGGAGGCGATCGGCAAGAACAGCGAGGCTTACCGTCCGCTCGGGCTCGGCTATGCCAACCTCGGCGCGCTCCTCATGGCGAGCGGCGTCCCGTACGACTCCGAGTCCGGCCGCGCCGTCGCCGCCGCCATCTCCGCGCTCATGACGGGCGAGGCGTATGCGATGAGCGCGCGCATCGCTTCCCAGACGGGCCCGTTCGCGGGCTACGAGAAGAATCGCGAGCCCTGCCTGAACGTCCTACGCAAGCACGCCGCGGAGGTGGAGCGCATCGACCGCCAGCTCGCGCCGGCCGAGGTCGTCGCGGCCGCGCGGGCATCGTGGGCGGACGCGCTCCGCCTGGGCGAGCAGCACGGCGTCCGCAACGCGCAGGTCACCGTGCTGGCGCCGACGGGCACCATCGGCTTCATGATGGACTGCGACACGACGGGCATCGAGCCCGACATCGCGCTCGTGAAGTACAAGAAGCTCGTCGGCGGCGGCGTCCTCAAGATCGTGAACAACACCGTGCCGCTCGCGCTGCAGCGGCTCGGATACGCGCCGGACACCATCCACTCGATCCTCCAGTTCATCGACGAGATGGAGACGATCGAGGGCGCGCCCGGCCTCGTCGCCGAGCACCTCCCCGTCTTCGACTGCGCCTTCCGGCCGTCGAACGGGACGCGCTCCATCCACTACATGGGCCACATCCGGATGATGGGCGCGGTCCAGCCGTTCCTCTCGGGCGCCATCTCGAAGACGGTCAACATGCCGCCGAGCGCGACGCCGCAGGACATCGAGCAGGCGTACCTCGAGGCGTGGAGGCTCGGCCTGAAGGCGATCGCCGTCTACCGCGACGGGTGCAAGCGCAGCCAGCCGCTCAACACGAGCAAGGACAAGAAGGCGGAGGCGGACGAGACGCCCGTCGCCGCGCCCGAGCGCCTCGCGCGCCGGCGCCTCGCGGACGAGCGCCGCTCGATCACGCACAAGTTCTCGATCGGCGGCCACGAGGGCTACATGACCGTGGGCATGTACGAAGAGGGCGCGCCGGGTGAGCTCTTCGTCACGATGGCCAAGGAGGGCTCGGTCGTCTCCGGGCTCATGGACAACTTCGCCACCTCCATCTCGATGGCGCTGCAGTACGGTGTCCCGCTGCGCGTGCTGTGCGACAAGTTCAGCCACACGCGGTTCGAGCCATCGGGCTTCACGGGAAATCCGGAGATCCCGATCGCGAAGTCCATCACCGACTACATCTTCCGGTGGCTGTCGCTGAAGTTCCTGCCCAGCGAGGACGCCCAGCGGTTGGTCGAGGCGAAGAAGGATCTCGCGCCCGGCGCCGCGCCGCAGGGCCTCAAGCTTCCTGCCGCGAAGAGCACCATCGAGCTGCCGCCCATCGCGCGCGAGCCCGCGCCGGGAGAGACCCCCATGCAGATGCAGCAGGACGCCCCGCCCTGCCCCACCTGCGGCAGCATCACGGTGCGCAACGGCGCCTGCTACAAGTGCTTGAATTGCGGCACCACGACGGGCTGCAGCTAGAGCGAGCTCCGCGAGCACGACTGACGAGGCGCCTGGACGACCCGGGCGCCTCTTTTCTTTTGCAGCCCGGGCCGGGGCGGGCTTCTGCTGCCCGCGTCCACGACCGCAACCCGCGCGAGATCATGCGTTCACGGGATGTGGACCTCGACCGGGTTCGAGCCACCAGCGGGCCCGTTGCGGCTCGCGGCTGCCATCCGAATGATGACGGCACGGCAGCGTTCCTCGCCGTGAGGGTCGCCCTGATGAACCTGCGCGCTCTTGCCGTCGTCGCCGTCGTGTCCGGTGTCGCGAGCTCCGGCTGCCACTACGCCAGGGGCGTCGGGTTCCCCGGCCACCTTCCCCCTGGCCGCCCGTCGTTCGTGACGGGAATGCCGGAGGGCTACTGGATCTGGGAGGACCGACAGGGATGGCACCTCCGGACGACGTCGGACGTCCAGCGCCACTTCCACGGTGCCGTGCAGGCGGTCGGGGGAAGCGTGGGGGCGCTGCGCCCGGTCGGCGTGGCGGCGGGGCGCATCCGCCGCGGCGACGACACCATCGCCTTCGACTACCAGGCCGAAGGCGGTGAGCAGGGGTTCGACTGGGTGAGCACCGGGTGCAGCCGCTTCGAGATCTACATCGACGGCACCACCCGACCGCTGCGCGTCTTCCTCGGCGGCGAGGAGTCGAGCCCGGCGCGCGTTCCGTTCGCCGTCTGCGGTTGAGCCGATCCGCGCGCGGCGGCGCGGGATACGGCTAGTCCTCGACGACGAGCTTCCCGTCGCCCATCGCCATCGCCGAGCAGTGGAACTTCTCCACGCCCTTCTTCTTCGGGGTGACGGTGACGCTGACCGCCTTGTTCAAGGGAAGCGCGAGCTCCTGCACCTTCTCGTCCGGGATGTCGACGGCGGTGATGCACGTGCTCTCGGTGACGCGAGTGAACGTGAGCGTGGTCGGCTCACCCTTCTTGACCTTGATCTCGCGCGGGACGAACCCGTCTTCCGTCACCTTGATCTCGACCCGGCGGCCTGCGGCGGCCTTCGAGGCGGGCGCGGGCGACGCCGTCGAGGTCTCGGCGGCGAGGACGGGAGCGGCGGCGAGGAGCACGAAGGCGAGGACGACCTGGCGGCGCAAGCGGAGCTCTCCAGAAGGTTGGGGCAACATGATACCCGGCGCGGGCTGGGCGTGTCGCCGAGTCCGTGAGGCCGAAGGCAGCACCGCCGGCCGGGCGTCCGGGCCCGGCCGGAGAAGGACGATCGCCGCGCTCGCCGGATTCAATGAAAATCGCGCGCCCGTGGGGCCGCGGCGTGAGCGGTCGGCAACGGCGCGAGCGACCGGACCCGGACGTTCACCACCTGGCCCGTCCGCTCGATCCTGCCCTGCGCCAGCAGGAACGACGTCCCGCGGACGAACGGCCGGAACCGCTCGTAGACGTCGGGCATGACGACGAGGTTCGAGATCCCCGTCTCGTCCTCGAGGCTCACGAAGACGATCCCGGAGGCGGTCTGGGGGCGCTGCCGGACGATGACGAGGCCAGCCACCTCGACCGCGGCGCCGTCGCGCATGTGGAGGAGCTCGCGCGCGGTGCGGACCTTCCGAGTGGCGAGCGTCGGACGCAAGAGCGCCATCGGATGGGCGCGCTCCGAGAGTCCGGTCGCCGCGAAGTCGGCGGCCACCTCCTCACCGGCGCTCGCCTCCGGGATCGGCGCCGGCGGCTCGTGCGTCGTCACGCCCGCGAACAGGTCGTCCTCCGCCGCGGCGGGCCCGGCGGCGAGCGCGCCCCACAGGGCGCGCCGGCGCTCGACCTCGAGGCCGCGCAGCGCGCCCGCGGTGGCGAGGCGCTCCAGCCACGCAGGCGAGACCGCGGCGCGCCGGGCGAGATCGGCGATGGAGGCGAAGGGCCGCAGCCGCCGTGCGGCGACGACGCCCTCGCCAACCGTCTTCGGCAGCCCGCGCACCACGGCGAGCCCGACGCGCAGCGCCGGCCGCTCGACCTCGCGCGGCGGGCGGCCCGCCTCCTCGCCCTCGAGCGTGCACTCCCACTCGGAGCGCACGACGTCGATCCCACGCACCTCGACCCCGTGGCGCTTCGCGTCCTCGACGAGGGTATGTGGCGCGTAGAAGCCCATCGGCTGGCTGTCGAGCAGCGCGCAGGCGAAGACCGCGGGGTGGTAGCGCTTCAGCCACGCCGACGCGTAGACGAGGAGCGCGAACGAGGCGGCGTGCGACTCGGGGAATCCGTACCCCGCGAACCCGAGGAGCTGCTGGAAGATCTGCTCCGCGTCGGCCTGCGGGATGTGGCGCTGCGCCATGCCGGCGATGAGCCGCGACTTCATCGACTCCATCCGCTCGTGCGATCGCTTGTGCGTCATGACGCGCCGGAGCTCGTCCGCTTCGCCCGGCGTGAACCCCGCGGCGACCACGGCGAGGCGCATCGCCTGTTCCTGGAAGAGCGGCACGCCGAGGGTCTTCTCGAGCACGGCCGCGAGCGGCGCGTACGGATACCGGACGGGCTCGAGCCCGTCGCGCCGCCGCAGGAACGGGTGGACCATGCCACCCTGGATCGGGCCGGGGCGGATGATCGCCACCGAGATGACGAGATCGTAGAAGCGGCGCGGCTTCAAGCGCGGCAGGAGCGACATCTGGGCGCGCGACTCGACCTGGAAGACGCCGATGGTGTCGGCGCGGGAGATCATCTCGTACACCGCGGGGTCCTCGGCGGGGATGGCGGCGAGGCTCTCGGGCCAGGGCACCGCGGTCGGGAGCGCCGGCGCCGGCCGGTGCGCGGCGAGGAGCTTCAGGGATCGCGAGAGCGCGGTGAGCATGCCGAGCGCGAGGAGATCGACCTTGAGCAGCCCGAGCTCGGCGATGTCGTCCTTGTCCCACTGCACCACCGTGCGGCCCGGCATCGCGGCGGGCTCGATGGGCGCCGTCTCGCACAGCGGCCGCCGCGTGATGACGAAGCCGCCCACGTGGATGGAGAGGTGTCGCGGGAAACCCTGCAGCTCTCGCGCGAGGAGGAGCGTCTCGCGCACCACCGGCGACGCCGCGCTGTCGAGCCCAGCCTGCGCGAGCACGTCCGGGGTCACCGCGGCGAGGTCCTCGTATGCGCCGAGGAGCTTCGTCAGGCGCTCGACCTGCCCGAGCGCGAGCCCGAGCGCCTTGCCGACGTCGCGCAGCGCGGAGCGGCCGCGGTAGCTGATCACCTCGCAGACCATCCCCGCGTGATCGCGGCCGTACCTCGCGTACACGTACTGGAGCACCTCCTCGCGCCGCTCGTGCTCGAAGTCGACGTCGATGTCGGGCGGCTCGCCGCGCTCGATGGAGATGAAGCGCTCGAAGAGGAGGCCCATCCGCACCGGATCGATGGAGGTGATGCCGAGGCAGTAGCAGAGGACCGAGTTCGCGGCGCTGCCCCGGCCCTGGCACAGTATCCCGCGCTCGCGCGCGAAGCGGACGACATCCCACACCGTGAGGAAGTAGCTCGCGTAGTCGAGCCGCTCGACGAGCTCGAGCTCCTTCGCGATCTGCCGTTGCACGTCCTCCGGCGGCGTCCCCTTCCAGCGCCACCGCGCGCCCTCCTCGACGAGCGCGCGGAGGAGGGTCATGCCCGTCACCGGTGTAGCCGCGGCGGAGATCGCCGGCGAGGTCGGAGGTCCCCTCCCCCTCCCCCCGCTTGCCTTCCAGGGAGAGGGGGACGATTCGCTCGGGGTCGACGCCGTCGCCACCTCCGTGCTCCCGATCGAGCTCGGGCGCACCTCGGCGGGCGCGGCGAGGACGGGAGGCAGCGGGTGCTCGCCGCGGATCTCGTCGAGCCGGAAGCGGCACGCCTCGGCGACCGCGACCGCGTTCTCGAGCCCTTCGGCGAAGTCCGGCCAGAGCTGCGCCATCTCCTCGGGCCCTTTCAGTGTCCGCTCCGCGTTGGGGAAGAGCTTCCGGCCGGCCCTGTCCACCGCCGTGCCGAGGCGGATGCAGGTGAGGACGTCCTGGAGCGGCTGCCGGCGGCGATCGTGCGTGTGCGCGTCGTTCGTCACCGCGACGGTGATGCCGAGGCGCCGCCCGATGCTACGTGCCGCTGCGATGCGCGCCCCCTCGCCGGCGACGTGGTGGCGCGCCACGGCGAGCGCGAGCCGCCGTCCGAACGCGTCGCGGAGCCGCGCCGCCGCCTCGCCGTCCGCGCCCGGGTAGAGCGCGAAGAGCCCGCGCGCACGGTCCGCCACCTTGTGGAACGCGACGTCCACCACCTCGCGCCGCTCGGGCGCGCCCTCCGCGGCGGCGCCGCCGCAGTGGGACTCCGTGAGCAGCCGGCACAGGCTGGCGTAGCCCTCGCGATCCATCGCGAGCAGGACGAGGGGCGAGGTGCGGAACGGCCCCGGCGAGAGATCGACGCATGCGATCTCGGCGCCCACGATGAGCGGGAGGCCCCTCCGCTTCGCCTCCGCGTGCGCACGGACGACCCCGTAAAGACCGTTCACGTCGGCGAGCGCCAGCGCCGTGAGCCCGAGCTCCGCCGCCGTCCCCACCAGCTCCTCGGGGTGGCTCGCGGCGCGGAGGAACGAGAAGCACGACTTGCAGCGCAGCTCGGCGTAGCGGGGGGTGGCCATCGCGCAGACCTCAATCGAAGAATCCGTGCAGCCACAGGCGGCCATCGCCGGCGTCTCGGAAGATCCAGCAGTCGCCGAGGCCCTCGATGCGGGCGCGGTGGTAGTCGCGATCGAACGGGTCGGCCCACCACTCGCCGGCGAGCCGCTCTGCGGGCGAGAGCGACACCACGCGTAGCGTCCGGCCTCCGGCGCGCACCGCAGTCAGCCGCCCACCCTCGCCGAGCGCGACGAGGGGCTGCGGGCGCGCGAGGAGGCGCGTGGGCCGCACGAGCGCGGAGGGCGGCGGCGACGCGTCCTCGCCCAGCGTCGACGTCGTCCGTGGCTGCCGCCCGTTCCGCGCCCCCTTCCCTCCCTTCCCACCTCGGCGCCTCCCGCCGAACGCGTCCGCCCGGTACGCCGCCTCCGGCCGGTGCCGATCCACCTGCTGCGCGGCGAACACGGCGGCGTCGCCGAGGCGCGCGGCGAGCCGGGCGAGGACGACCTCGAGCGCCGCGAGCTGCTCGGGGCGCTCGCCGATCGCGAGCTGCTCGATGGGCGCGGGCGCCGCCTCCGCGACGCCCAGCACCGCCGCCACGACCGGCCCCGGGAGGCGCAGCGCACCGAGACGCTCGCGCAGCACGAGGAGCCACCGCGAGGCGGCGCTCGAGGGCAGCGCCAGGCTGATCTCGAGGCGTTCCTCGCCGCGCGGGTCGAGCGCGAGCGCGACCGCGAGGCGCGTCGCGCCCAGCCCTCGGCCGGCGAGCCGCGCCGCGACGCGATCGCACAGGCGCTTCAGCGCGAAGAGGAGCGTCTCGGAGCTCTCGACGGGCGCCTCGAGGTCGAGGCGCTCCTCCGGGAGCCGCGACGGCACGTACGGCACGAGCGGCGACGGGTCGTCCCCCTGCGCGAGGCGCCAGGCGGCGAGCCCGGATGCGCCGAGGCGGTGCGCGAGGGCGTCGGCCGGGAGCCGCGCCAGCTCGCCCACCTCGCGCAGCCCGAGCGCCACGAGCCGGCTCGCCAGCGGCGGC